>Ga0302326_10028898_pt1 | contig 11146 bp, 7 predicted proteins | sample Palsa_T0_3_FD_202264 | JGI IMG/M metagenome (GOLD analysis project Ga0302326, IMG submission 202264) | Peat permafrost microbial communities from Stordalen Mire near Abisko, Sweden - Palsa_T0_3 | ecosystem: Environmental > Terrestrial > Soil > Palsa > Peat permafrost | place: Sweden: Abisko...
GCATTGGCGGCAAGCGCGAGACGACCGGGTAAGGCTTGTCAGCATCGCGAATGTCAGGACCGCAGGGCCGCCTTGACCATGGTTGCCCAGGCGCCGATGACGGTGCCGATCGTGGACGCGTCGTCTTCGGCGGCGCCGACGCCCTTGGCGATCGCTTCGGTTGCGGACTTCACGAGACCGAAGACGGAAACGTCGTCATCGGCTGGGTAATTGTCGCTCATTGGGGGAACCTTTCTGTTTCTCAGACCGTGGTTTGATTGATTTGCGGTCTACTGGAAACGTTAAAGGCCGCTATTGACGGTCTCCATGAGGAACTGGTCACGGAACATCCCACGGAACCGGTATCACGGGTAATGACCATCGCGGGGTCGGCGGCGTATGCTTTGCCTTGGGTGGGTGTCGCCGCGCGAGGCGAGGGGGGACGCACGTGGCTGATCAGCAGGCTACGTTCGCTGGTTTACTGCGGAAGCTGCGCGCCGAGGCGCAGTTGACGCAGGAGGAACTGGCGGAAGTCTCCGGGGTGCGCCCACGGACGGTCAGTGACCTGGAGCGCGGTGTCGCGACGACGCCGCAGCGGGAGACGGTTCGGCGGCTGGCCGATGCGCTGCGCCTGATCGGGCTGGTGAGGGCGGAGTTCGAGGCGGCCGCCCGCGGCCGGCCCGCCCCGGTCGGCGCCACCGGGGCCGGCGGGGCCGCCGCGGCGACCCGGACGCTGCCCCGTGACGTCGCCGCGTTCACCGGCCGCGAGCAGCAGCTGCGGCAGCTGATGGACGCCGCGCCGGGCACGACCGGGGTGGTCGGCATCCACGCGATCGGCGGGATGGCCGGCATCGGCAAGACCGCGTTCGCGGTCCACGCCGCCCACCAGCTGGCGGACCGGTTTCCTGACGGGCAGATCTTCTTGTCCTTGTACGGGCACACCGCGGGGCAGCGGCCGGTGGATCCCGGCGACGCGCTGGCCAGCCTGCTGCTGACGATCGGGATCCCAGCCGCGCAGATCCCGGACGGCCTGCAGGCGCGGGCGGCGCTGTGGCGGGACCGGCTGGCGGGAAAGCAGCTGCTGCTGGTGCTGGACGACGCGGCCGGCAGCGAGCAGGTCCGCCCGCTGCTGCCCGGCGCCGGCGACAGCCTGGTGCTCATCACCAGCCGCCGCCACCTGTCCGCGCTGGACGACGCCACCACGATCAGCCTCGACACCCTCTCGGTCGGGGAGGCGACCGCGCTGCTGGCCCGGCTGGCGGGCCGGCCCGGGCTGCGGGCTGACGATAAGGAGGCGAAGGAGATCGCCCGGCTGTGCGGGTACCTGCCGCTCGCGATCGGGATGGTGGCCCGCCAGTTGCACCACCACCCGGCCTGGACCGCGGCCAGGCGGGCGGCCGAGCTGGCCTCGGCCAGGGACCGGCTGCGGCTGATGGTCACGGAGAACCTCTCGGTCGCGGCCGCGTTCGATCTGTCCTACGCGGACCTCACGGATGACCAGCAGCGGCTGTTCCGGCGGCTGGGACTGCACCCCGGCGGCGAATTCGACGCCTACGCCGCCACCGCGCTTGACGGCACCGCGCTTGACGGCACCGCGCTTGACGGCACCGACCAGGCCGGGGCGCCCCTGGAAGCCCTCTATGACCACTACCTGCTGGCCGAGCCGTCCCAGGGCCGCTACCGTATGCACGACCTGATCCGCGAGTACGCCCGCGCGCTGGCCGGGCGCGAGGACGCCGCTGATGACCGGGACCAGGCCACCGCCCGGCTGCTCGACTACTACCAGCGCACGGCGACGCTGGCCGAGGCCAGGCTGGCGCGGCAGACCCGGGTCAGCTCCCTCCCGGCCCTGCCCGCAGCGCCGGCGGCCGCCCCGGTCTGGCGCGACAGCGCCGGGGCGCTGGCGTGGGCGCGGACCGAGCGCGCCAACCTGCTCGCGTGTCTCGACCACGCGGCCAGCGCGGCCGGCGACGATGCCCGGGTGGTCGCGCTCACCGCCGCCATCGCCAGTTTGCTACGGCAAGACGGGCCCTGGACGACCGCGCTGGAACGGCACGCCAACGCCGTCCTGGCCGCACGGCGGCTTGGCGACCGGGCGGCCCTGGCCGACGCCCTCAACAGCCTCGGGATCGTGCGCTGGCTGGCCGACGATCGAGCGGGCGCGGCCGAGGCCCTGCAGGAGGCGCTGAGCATCTTCGACGACCTCGGTGATCGCCTCGGCCAGGCCAACGCCCTCGACAACCTGGGTCATGTGCGCCAGATGGTGGACGATCGCCCGGGCGCGACGCAGGCTCAGGAACAAGCCCTCGCCATCTACCGCGAGCTGGGGGACCGCCTCGGCCAGGCCAACGCGATCAGCAATCTGGGAATCGTCCGCGGCCAGACCGGCGACTACGCGGCCGCCGTCGAGGCCCTGGAGCAGGCGCTGGCCATCTACCGCGAGATCAAGGACTTGCCCGGCCAGTCCAGCGCCCTCATCTCGCTGGGGATTGTGCGCTGGCGCAGCGACGACTATCCCGGCGCCGCGCAGGCCCTGCAGGAGGCGCTGGACATCTCCCGTGCTCTCGTTGACCGCGTCGGCCAGTCCAACGCGCTGACCAACCTGGGCTTCGTCTGGAGCCAGACCGGGGACTATCAGCAGGCGATCGGGGCGCTTGAGGAGGCGCTTGAGACATCCCGCGACATCGGCAGCCGCCTCGGCACCAGCGCCGCCCTGACCTACCTGGCCCGGGTGTGGCGGAAGACGGGAGAGTACCAGCGCGCGGCCGGGGCGCTGGGAGAGGCGCTGGGCGTCTTCCAGGAACTCGACGACCGGCTCGGCGAGGCCGTCGTCCTGACCTACCTCGGGGGGGTCCAGCGGGAGGCCGGGGATTATGAGCACGCGGCCGAGTCCTTCGCGGGCGCCCTGGGCACCTTCAGGGAGATCAACGACCAGGGCGGCGTGGTCGAGGTCTTCAATGAGAACGGCACGCTGGCCTTGGCCCGGGGTGACCTTGACGGGGCCGAAGGCTGGCACCGGCAGGCCCTCGCGCTCGCCCGTGACCTTGGCAGCGGCTGGGACGAGGCCCACGCGCAGGCGGGCCTGGCGCGCTGCGCCCTCGGCCGCGGCCGACCGGCCGAGGCCATCGCGGGCTTGCAGGAGGCACACGATCTGTTTCGCGGCATTGGCGCGGCCGAGGCCGATGAGATTGCGGCCGAGCTGAACGCAATGACGCCACTTCGGTAAAGGCTCCACCTCGGTAAGGCTCCACCTCGGTAAGGCTCCACCTCGGTAAGGCTATTGCGATGATTAACAGGTGGCGTTTTGGCGGCTCCCGCCCGGTCAAAGGGCGGGAGCCGCCAACTGGCTCTCAGTAGCTGTTCAGCCAGCGCGCGCTGAATTCGTTCCCTTGCCTGTCCAGCCCGGAGGTGCTGAGCAGCGGATAGGTGGACGTGGCATCCAGCATGCTGACCTGGGTGACGCCCGGACCAGATCCGATGCTTCCGGTGACGCCGTTCGAGGTTTGCGAGCCATTCAGCAGGTACCAGTCGGAGAAGGTGGACAGCGGGCAAACGCCGATGCTGAACTCCGGCCGTTCGATCAGCCAATCCGCGCTGCTGTCCTGGCACACCGCGGGCGCGCAGGACTGCACGGTCGAGAAGCTGTCGGCCGGGCGAGTCGCGTCGGTCAACGACAGGGTGTAATTCGAGCCGCCGGAGACGGTGACCGACGCCTTGATCAGATCGCCGGGCCGCACGGTGGAACCCACGAAGACCACTCCGGCCGGGAACATCTCCCACCAGCTGTAGTAGTAGGGCACGCCCTCGAAGCAGTAGGCGATCGTGCCGTCCTGCTCGACGGTCGGGTCGGTCCAGCCGTCGAGACCGACCCAGAAGGCGGTCACGCGCTGTTCTGGGCTGCAGAACGTGGCCGGCTGCACCCAGCTACCGGAGACGGCGGTGAAGGCGCCGGGCGACGAGGAATCGACGTAGCCGCCCCAGTTGTACGTCGCCGCTTGCGAGGGGGCCGCCGGGTGAGCGGTAATACTCCGGCCGCCCGGCTGCAGGCCGCCTTGGTTGACCAGATTCGCGAGCGGCTGGTCCTGTTTCAGGTAGCGCAGCAGCGAGGCGCGCGCACGCGCGGCCTGCCTCGGCAGCGGCTGGGCCGTGGTCCGCGCCGCCAACGGCGGTGAACCGGCGCTTGCCGTTGCGGCTGCCGCCGCCAGGCTTCCGCCCAGAAGCGCGAGAGTCGCGGCCAAGGCGACCACGACCCTGCGTCCCCGGGATCCCATTATGCTCATTTTACCGCCCCCCATAGTCAGCAGCTATGACCAATTGAAAGATACACCGAGCGAGCGCTTCACAGAAGTGCCCGATTTGAATATCTTCATGAATGAATAGCATCCTGCGGGGCGCCGAAGAGCGCGCCTACCGCTCTCCTGACTCGACCATACGTTCACCTTTCTGGTCGGACTAGACATCCCACGAGGTCAATGCCGTCTGATGAGAAAACCAGGTGGAACGCGCGGAATTTCGATGAGGCCGACGGGACGTTGGCCGGGGTTACGGCGGACGCGCGACTGGTGAACGCGGAGTCAAGCGTGCGTTCAGAATGATGAGTTTTGTGGTTTTTATTTGGCTTTTACTTTACGGCGCCGGGCGGGGGGCGGTGAGCGGGGGACGGAGGGGGACGAGCGGGTCGAGGGCGCGGGCGGAGCGGCGGGCGACCAGCAGCGCGGCCGCGGTGGCGATGGTCAGCGTGATCGCCAGCATCGCGGCGATCAGGCCGGCCGACGGGGCGGCGGCGATGCCCCAGCCGAGGCCGCTCGCCTGGCCCCGGGCGTTGACCAGGAGCGGGGCGACCGCCAGGCCCGCGGCGGTGCCGACGGCGGCGCCGACGGCGGTGAGGATGGTGGTGTTCACCACCAGGGTCGCCATGACCTGGCGGGGGGTGAGGCCGATGGCGGCGAGGACGTCGGCCTCGTGCAGGTGGTCGCCGACGCCGACGGCGGTGGCGGTGAGCAGGTTCGCCAGCCCGATGATGGCGAGCACGGCGACGGAGATCACGATCGCCACCCGGAGCACGCCGAGGTCATCGGCCGGGTTGGCCGCCTGCTGCACCTGGAGACGGTCGCGCGAGTCCCGCAGCAGCTGCCGCCGGGCGGCGGCCGGGTTGACCCCGGGCTTGAGCACGAGGGAGTAGAACTGGGGCTCGGCGGCGGCGGCGTTCAGCGCGAGCGCGTCGAGGCCGAAGTCGAGGACGTCGCCGTTGTTGTCGGGGTCGAGGGTCCGCCCGACGATGTGGAAGATCATCGGCACGCCGTCGACGGTGACCTCGACCCAGTCGCCGACGTTGTAGTGCAGCAGGTCGAGCAGGCCCTGCCCCGCGATCGCCTCGTTGTAGGAGGTGAACATGGCCCCCTGGACCACGTCGAACGGGTAGGGGCGGCTCGAGGTCCCCATCGCGCGGGCGGTGAAGGTGGCGGTCGCGCCGGGGAGCAGGGTATCGAACTCGGCGCCGGGGTAATCGGCCGCGATCTGCGGGTCGCGGGCGAGCTGCGCCTGTTCCGCCTGGATCGACTCGCTGCCCGGGTAGACCGTGAGGGCGGCCGCGAGGTCGACCCGGCCCGGGTCGCCGCTGAAGCCGTCGAGGGTGGTCCAGCAGGTCAGCGCGATCGTGATCATGGCCATGGGGATCGCCACCCCGACGATGGTGAGCGCGGCGGGCAGCCGCCTGGTGAAGGAGTCGCGGGCGCCGAGGACCAGCGGGGCGGGCAGCCGGACCAGCAGGCCGATGCGGGCCAGGCGCGAGAGCCGGCCGCGCGGAGGGGAGGCGGCGACGGCCGCCGCCAGCGACACCCGTCCCGCGCGCCACGCGGGCACCACGGTGGCGACCGCGACCGTGCTGATCGTGCCGGCCGCCGCCAGGGCCATCCAGGCGGCCGGCAGCGGGGTGAGGGCGACCGGGATGCCGTCCGGCGGGCCGATGAACGCCGCGCTCCTGGTCGCCGCCCACGCCCCGGCCAGGCCGACCGCGGTGGCGGCGGCGCCGAGCGCGGTCTGCTCGGCCAGCAGCGCCCAGACCACCTGGCCGGGGGTGAACCCGAGCGCGCCGAGCATGGCGATGTCGCGCCGCTGCACCAGCACCCGCGCGGCGGTGACGTTGGCGATCGCGTAAAGGGCGGCGATCAGCGCGATGAGGCCGAACAGCGCGAGCAGCAGGCCGAGCAGCCGGTCGTTGCTCGCCATCGACGTCTCGACCTGCTGCCAGGTGGTGACCTGCTCGACCGGTGAGCGCTCGGTGGTGGTGTGGTAGGCGTTGTAGACCTCCTGCACGACCTGGCCGATGCCGTTGGCCGAGGGGTCGCCCAGGCGCAGGCCCACCACCTCCTCGGTCTCGCTCGGCACCTCCTCGACCTGCCGCAGGGTCGCGGGCAGGACCCAGATCAGGCCGGGGGTTGCCTGCGGGTAGAAGCCCTGGTCGGTGGTGTAGGCGAGGCCGGCCACGGTCATGGTCGCGGTGTTGCCGTCCACGCCGGCCACCGCGATCTTCTCGCCCACCCGCAGGTGCGCGGCGGCGGCGAACGACGCCTCCACCACCGCCGTCGGCGTGCGGTCGCCCGCCCGGAGCCAGCTGCCCGCGGTGACCAGCGGCGCGGACAGGGCGGGCTCGGCCGGGAGCATGGCCCGCAGCTCGACCGGGGACTCGGCGACGCCCTGCTCGAGGGTGGCAGGGACGACCACCGACGGCGCGCCGACCGCGGTGACCCCGGGCAGCGCGGCCAGCTTGGCCAGGTCGGTGCCGTGGGCGAAGCGGATGATCACGTCCGCCCCGCGGGTGCGGGCGAACAGCCCCTGCCAGGGGTTGGCCGTCCCCTCCAGGAGCATGGCGGCGAGGATGAGCGCCACGACCACCCCGGCGACCACGCCGACGGTGAGGACGGCCTGGCCCGGGCGCGCCCGCAAGTCGGCCCTGACCCAGCGCAGCGTCGCGTGCGGGGTTGCCCGCGCGCTCACCCGCGGTGCGGCAGGCACCGTGGCCCCGCTAACCGAACGACCAGTCGTCGGCGACCATCCCGTCGTACAGGTTGATCACCCGGTCGGCGTTGCTGGCCACCCGCGCGTCGTGGGTGACCAGCAGGATCGCCTGGCCCTCGGCGTGCGTGCGGCGCAGCAGCCGGAGCACGTCGCGGGTGTTGGCGCTGTCCAGGTTGCCGGTCGGCTCGTCGGCCAGCAGCAGGCTGGGGTGGTGGGCGAGGGCGCGCGCCAGCGCGACGCGCTGCTGCTCGCCGCCGGACAGCCGGGCGGGCGCGACGCGGGCCTTGTCGGTCAGGCCGAGGTCGTCGAGCAGCTCCTCGCGGCGCTGCCGCGCCTGCCGGGCCGACACGCCGGACAAGATGGCGGGCAGCTCGACGTTGTCGGCCACGGTCATCGTGGAGAGCAGGTTGGCGGACTGGAACACGTAGCCGATGTGCCGTCGCCGCTGGATCGCCCAGTCGCGCTTGGAGAGCCCGTCGACGCGCTGGCCGCGGAGCCAGATCTCCCCGCTGGTCGCCTGGACGAGGCCGCCGAGGACGTGCAGCAGGGTCGACTTGCCGGACCCGGACGGCCCCATCACGGCGACGAACTCGCCGAAGGCGAGCTCGATGTCGACCCCGCGCAGGGCCTCCACGCACAGGCCGCCGGCGCGGTACTCCTTCACCAGCTTGCGGGTCCGCAGCATCACCGGGACCGGCGCCGCCCCGGTCACACGAGCTCCTCCTGGCAGCGCTCCAGCCAGTCGAGGTCGGCTTGCAGGTGCAGCAGGTTGCCCTCGATCAGCAGCCGGGCGGCGGTGTCGTGGCGCCCGGCGGATTCCTGCACCTCGTTCAGGCCTCGCATCAGCCGATAGTAGTGGTGGCGCTGCTTGTTGATCAGCTCCATCTGGTCGGCCAGGCCCGCCCGCGGCGCGAGGATCAGCTTGGTGAAGAAATCGTCGCGGACACGGGGCCCGTCGCTCGGCTCGTCCACCCACGCGGCGACCGCGTCGCGGCCGTCCTCGGTCAGCTCGTAGACCCGCTTGTTGGGCCGGGTCGTCTGGGCCACGTCCTGGCTGCGGACCAGGCCGTCGGCTTCCAGGCGTTTCAGCGTGACGTAGATCTGCCCGATGTTCGGCGATGGGTACGCCGCGCCGAACGTCTGCTCAAGCGCGAGCTTCAGCTCGTAACCATGGGCCGGCTCCTTTGCCAGCAGTGCCAGCAGGTGCTGCCGCACGATTGAAGTCACCTCCAGGACCCGGGGCTGTCGCAAATGGGTCACAATCCTCGCTTCCAAGGTTAACGCCATACCTAACACCTAGGTAGGTCGTTGACATATGGATTACGTGGGTGCATAACAAGCATGTATGGCATGGCCAGTTCGGACGAGCTGTGATGCGGAGGGCGCGATGGCGCGCAGAGCTGCCGGGAGGGTTCCCGCGGTCGCCGCCGCGTGCCTGGCGCTCGCCGTGGTGACCGTCGTCGCACTGGCCGGCTGCACCCCGGCCTCGGGCGCCGCGTCGAGCGCGGCGGGCGGGTCGGCCTCGCTGACCGACGGGATCGGCCCTATCACCTTCGCCATCGGCTCCGACGACATCTCCTGGCTCACCCCGGTGCTCAACGCCTGGAACGCGAGCCACCCCGGCCAGCGGGTCACTCCCCTGTACCTACCGGAGGCGGCCAACGACCAGCTGGCGCAGCTGGTCGCGAACCTGCAGGCCAAGTCCGACGCCTACGACGTGATCGACCTGGACGTGGTGTGGACGGCCGAGTTCGCCTCGGCGGGCTGGATCATCCCGCTGCCGGCCGGCAAGTTCCCGCTGCAGGACTTCCTGCCGCCGGCCGTCGCGTCCGCCACGTACCAGAGCCGCCTGTACGCGGTCCCCGACTACAGCAACGCCGACCTGCTGTACTACCGCTCCGACATTCTCAAGGCGGCCCACCAGCAGCCGCCCACGACGTGGGCGCAGCTGCAGTCGCTGGCCACCAAGGTGGCGCCCATGTACCACGTCTACGGGTACGCGGCCACCCTCGCGCCGTATGAGGGCCTCACCGTCAACTTCGCGGAGGCGGTCCAGTCGGCGGGCGGGTCGATCCTCTCCCCCGACGGCTCGCAGGTCACGGTCGACTCGCCGCAGGCCGTGCGCGGCCTCGAGTTCCTGGTGAACGGCCTGCGCCAGGGCTGGATGCCGGCCGTCGACCTCGGCTACGAGGAGGTTTCCGCGCAGCAGGCGTTCGAGGCGGGGAAGTTCCTGTTCCTCAACGACTGGCCGGACGCCTACGCGGCCGCCAGCCAGCCGGGGCCGGGCAACAAGGTCGTCGGCAAGTTCGGCGTCGTCGCCGTGCCCGGCCTGTCGGGCCCCGGGTCGAGCTCACTGGGCGGCGCCAACCTCGCGATCAGCGCCTACTCGCAGCACCAGCAGACGGCGCTCGACTTCATCTCCTACCTCACCGACCTGGCCAACGAGACGGCCATGCTCAAGAACGGAGGGTTCCCGCCGGTATGGAAGCAGCTCTACAGCGACCCCAGCCTGCGCAGGCAGTTCCCTTACCTGCCAGTCCTCGAGCGGGCCATCGACTCCGCCCAGCCGCGTCCGGTCAGCGCCGACTACGACCAGGCCAGCCTGATGATCTCCAGCTCGGTGCAGGCGGCCCTGCGACAGCGGGAGACGCCCCAGCAGGCGCTGGCCGAGATGGCGTCCCAGCTGGCCCAGATCATCCAGTGAGAACCGAGTCCATGAGAAACAAGTCAGTGAGAAATCCAGTGAGAGGAGCCCCGTCAGATGGGCTATCCCAGCGGAAACGTTCCCTCTAGACGCAGAGCCGGAGAAAAAATGTCACAACGAAGTGCATGGAGCAGGTCTATCCCCCGCCGCGGGTGGTTCGCGTTCACCGTCGCCGCCTGCGCCGCGACGCTGGCCGTGTCCGCCTGCAGCAGCGGCGGCAGCAGCACCAGCAGCACGCCGCCCGCCGCCACCGGCGGCGCCTCGGCCACCAGCACCGCGGGCTCGACCGCCGCGGCCAGCATCGTCTGGTCGGCCAGCCCGCTGACCGGCACCGGCGCGAACGACGCCCGGACCGTGCTCATCAACGCGTTCGAGAAGCAGTACCCGAACATTCACGTGACGCTGGTGTCCGCGCCGACCGACACCGACACCAACCGGGCCACGCTGGCGACCGAGATTTCCGGCGGCTCGTCCACGCCCGACGTGTTCATGGGCGACGTGATCTGGCCGGCCCAGTTCGGGGCGCACCAGCTCGCCGTTCCGCTGTCGCAGTACCTGCCCGCCAGCTACTGGAGCAAGTTCGCGCCGGGACTGGTCACCGGCGCCAGCTACCAGGGCAAGGTCTACGGCTCGCCGCTGTTCGAGGACCAGGGCTTCCTCTACTACCGCAAGGACCTGCTGGCCAAGGCGCACATGTCGGTGCCGACGACCTGGGAGCAGCTCGAGTCCGACTCGGTGACGCTGGTCCACTCCGGTGCCGTGAAGTACGGGTTCGTCTGGGAGGGTGACTCTTACGAGGGCCTGACCTGCGACTTCATGGAGTACCTGGCTGACGCGGGCGGCACCGTGACCAACACCAGCTTCACCCAGGCGGAGCTCAACTCCCCCGCCTCGGTCAAGGCCATCACGTTCATGCGGTCCCTGATCACCTCGGGCGCCAGCCCGGCCGCGGTGACCACGTTCCAGGAGCCGCAGGCGATGACCACCTTCGGCGACGGCAACGCCGCGTTCCTGCGCAACTGGGACTACGCCTACAGCGCCGCCACCACCGCGTCCAGCGGCGGCAAGCTCACGCCCAGCCAGGTCGGCGTGGCCCCGCTGCCCACCTTCGCGGGCCAGGCGTACCCCGGTTACTCCAACATCGGCGGCTGGAACCTGTACATCAACCCGCACAGCGCCCACCTGCAGGCGGACCTGACGTTCATCCAGTGGATGTCCACCCCCGCCGCCCAGGACATCCTGTCCGAGCGGTACGGGTTCATCTCGACCGTGACCGCCGTGCGGTCCAACCCCGCCGTCATCGGCTCGAACCCGAACTTCGCGGTCGTGCCGAAGACCAAGCTGGTCCCGCGGCCGGCCGGCACGCCGGAGTACCCGGCGCTGTCGACCGCGATCTACGAGAACGTGAACGGCGCCCTGGCCGGGTCGGCCTCGCCGGCCGCGGCC
>Ga0302326_10028900_pt1 | contig 11146 bp, 16 predicted proteins | sample Palsa_T0_3_FD_202264 | JGI IMG/M metagenome (GOLD analysis project Ga0302326, IMG submission 202264) | Peat permafrost microbial communities from Stordalen Mire near Abisko, Sweden - Palsa_T0_3 | ecosystem: Environmental > Terrestrial > Soil > Palsa > Peat permafrost | place: Sweden: Abisko...
TGCTACCGTGGACTGCCTGCAAAGTCGGCATTATAGGTATGTATGGTCCGCGACCGCGGGAGTTGAACTTGCTGGTCGGCTGTTCCAAAGGGCTTACTGCGGGGTGCCCTGTAAAAGCCTCATTCCGGGAGCGGAAAGTGGCGTTGTGTCATGTGCCAGAAGCAAATGGTTTAGGCACCGGCGGGTGTCTCCCTAGCCGGCTTTTGCACTAACGCTACCTTCGGATCTCTTGGTTTCCTGTTCCTCGTATGTAGACTGGCTTTTTCGAAGTATGTGAATTGAGATGACCAGCACGATGACAATTGCGCCCAATAGTCCGAGTTCGAGCATCGATGCCCGCAGTTTTGCCTGGCCGTCATTTGCCCAGTTAGCGGCACTGGTTAGATTCGACGCGTCCAAGGTAATGACGAGCATACGACGAATCGTAGCGATTAGACCCACTACGAGAAAAGGCTCCGTCACCAAAGTGTGTGACCGGATTGAGATTCGCACGGTATGCAATATCTCAACCAGCAGCAACACAACGAGAAGCCGATCGATCACCTCCACCACGGTCTTTGATGATGCCCCTGCCGCGAGGCCCTGCCAGAGCGCTTGGCAAGCCGTGAAGAGAGCGAACATGGCCGCCAATGACAGAATCAAACCCAGTGCCGCGTAGATGACCATCTCTACCAGCGACAGCGACTCGCAGGAAAACACTTGGAAACGGCTTTCGGTCGGTCTCTGCTGGGGCTGTGCGGGTTAGTGGTCATTTACTTTCTCCGTTACGAGTAAACACCGTTACACCTTCGGAGGGAAGAAGGCGCGAGCACTCTTCCGGTTCTATGTTGCCAACAGCCGAGGCGCTCTGCCATTCCCAGAAACCGCCAGCGATAGCAGAGCGGTGGCACGGAGCTTTAAGGCTACACATCATCCCTCTTGCCGCCATATTGCAAATGAATGGGTATTCGGCGAAGTTTTACACCAGTCCGCTAGAAGCGTTGACCGCTGCCAGGTCGGGAGCTGCCGACCTCCTGTATCGGATGTAATGATGCCTCCAGGCCAGCACCATGTCTTTACCTTTAGAGCCCCCGCGACCTCTCGCAGAAAGCTGCTAGAGAATCACCAGCAAGCAGGACGAGGCTGAGGCCCTAAAAGCCGAGCCGTGGGCGAAGTAGCAGAGTAGCCGCGATGAGTGCCAAAGCAGGACAGACCATGGCGAAGCTGGCTCGACTCAGTCCGTGTGGTTGATGCAATGGGCGATGACCCAGAACCCAACCTGGGGCCTGGAAGAGGCAGTGGCTGGCTATCCGAGGCCCTCAGGAAAGAACTCGCGAACCTGTACGAGGGGTTGGCCCATTTGGCGCATCGACCAGATTGGCCCCGCTTTCTCTCATTGATTCACTGCTCGTAATCTCAGGTGATTGAGCTAAGGCAACCGCGTGCACTGGAAAAGCTTCTAGTTATTGAACGCGCTGATACGCCTGAGGCGGATTTGCCGTTCGCATAGCGGAGCAGGGGCGCCGGTTTTCGCGATTTCTCTGGCTTGTTGGCGGCGAAAGAGAATCGCACTGGCAGCCGCCAGACCCTGCTACCCAATGCCTGAAGTCCCTCTCGCATCTGCTACGACGTGCTCAGAGGCTTGCTGCCTCCCATCTCGTTGAATACGTCGCCCTTAACAGACGAACGTTTCCCTCGATGGCGATGAGTGCTTCTGAGACAAGAGGATGTTTTTCCGCCAGCGAATCAAGACGGTCGCTCACGCTGCGGAGTTGCCGAGCTTCGCGCAGGATCCCGCTGGGATGCATCGGAGACACTGCTTACCTAAAAACTCACGAAAAAGAAAGCCTCAGGCGGGCGGACTTAGTTTAGCGCGTTTGAAGGAGGGTTCGTGGGTCTTGACCCCAGACTCGAACTCTCCTCAAATCCAGCAAATACGATCAGGCGGCATGGGATGCGTTCATCCTGCGATGGCGCGAAATCTAGCCGCGCCAACGAGAGTATCCCCAACCCCCGCCACCGAGCAAAAACAGTACCACGAGAACAATCAAAACGGTTTCCATCTTGTAACCTCACTTGCAAGAGGAAGCGTGACCAATCTGTAAGTTCGTCTCGCCTCTTTACTATTCACCATCATAGAGGCGGCTAAGACGAATGTCTGATCAAATTGGCTCACTTCGAGAGTTGGACCTGTACGGCGTAAGGGAGACGTTTTATCAACCTCTTGACGACCAAGCATTGTGAAGTCAAGTACGATGAGTCGTGGCCAAATCGCGGACTACGCCGTTAGAAGCAGAGCCCATACCACATCCTGGCGTGCAGCAGTTTCTTAGAGAGCTTGGTCCGGGGTTGATTACCGGAGCTGCGGATGACGATCCGTCGGGCATCTCGACCTACTCGGTCGCAGGCGCGTCCTACGGGTACGCAACTCTTTGGACCGCACTTTTGTCCTTTCCGCTGATGGCGGCCGTTCAACTGATGTGCGCACGGCTTGGCATGGTGACAGGCTGTGGACTCGCAAGTGTAATCCGTACCCGCTATCCCCGCTGGGTTTTATGGTTTGCCTGTGGCCTGGTGATTATCGCGAACGTTTTCAATATTGGCGCGGATCTCGGCGGTATGGCGGATGCAATGCACATGATCACTGGCATCCCAGCCTATTACTGGACTCCGTTTTTCGCTGCTCTGATTACGGGACTTTTGTTCTGGACCTCCTACCGAACCATGGCTCGAGTCTTCAAATGGCTGACCCTGGTTCTATTTGCCTACGTGATTACGGCGTTCCTGGCGCGCCCAGACTGGGCCGCAGTTGTTCGAGCGACCTTCATTCCGCATATCGAATGGACCAAAGATTACATCGCTGTCCTGGTCGGAATCCTGGGAACCACTATTTCGCCCTATCTGTTCTTTTGGCAGGCCGCGCAGGAGGTGGAGGAGGACCGGGACCACGGTAAGACGACTGTTGCCCAAAGGCGTGGTTCGACGAACAAAGAACTCCGCATCGCCATGAAGGATGTGATCACGGGCATGTTGCTTTCGAACGTGGTGATGTACTTTCTCATCCTGACGACCGCCGCAACCCTGAACGCACACGGGATGAAGAATATCGGGACAGCGAAGCAAGCTGCCGAGGCCCTGCGCCCCCTCGCAGGCAAAGGAGCCTACTGGCTTTTCACTTTGGGATTAGTTGGAACGGGCATGCTCGCTGTACCGGTTCTGGCGGGTTCCTGCGCATATGCGATCGCGGAAGGAGCTAAGTGGAGATCGGCCTCTCTGAACGTGAAGCCGCAGCTGGCACGCAAATTCTATACTGTGATTGCGATAGCCATACTCATTGGGCTCGTATTTGATTTTGCCGGACTTGACGCAGTGAAAATGCTGTTTTGGTCTGCAATCTTAAATGGCCTGCTTGCCCCACCTCTCGTCATCATGGTCGTGCTGCTGACGAGTGATCGACGAGTGATGGGGAATCGTGTCAATTCACGTGGCATGCAAGTACTGGGATGGGGCTGCGCGCTCATCATGAGCGCCGCCGCCATAGCGTTATTGGCATTCTTGCGCTGATTGCCCTGATAAATCTGATTGCACGCCACATCCGATGTGAAGGGCTTGATTCGGAAGCTCGCGGAATAAGCCCTCGTTCTCCCGCCGCCTCTCCGACATCGGCTCGCAACGAACGGTCGATCCTAAATTACATGTACCAATAACAGGATCAGCACGATCAACACTATCAGGCTAAGACCGCCACCACCGTAGTAGCCGATTCCGGGCCCCATGCGATAACCGCCGAAACCGAACACCAACAACAGAACAAGTAAAAGAATGATCATTAGGAACCTCGGTCGAAGTACGTTTGAGACGGCACATCTACTGTGTCAAGATGAACTATCAGTTGGAAACCAGAAACACCGGAGACGTCTACCAACGCCCTCTTGCGGTTGGCGTGACCGGGGCTCACACCTTCCGGGAAGAAGCAGGAGGCTTTTCGACGACGGGCTGGGGTTCGTCTCGCAGAGCCTCACGGACCGACTCGGCCAGTCGGGGCTCGAGCATCTCTCTTTTCACGCTGGAAACCGTTGTTCTTGCGCTCTTTGCCGCGTTTGTTTTCTTCTGCATTGTCAAATGTTGACATGGATCGTGTTCAGGGTCTGTTCTCAATAGCTCACATGGCATTTCGATAGAAATTAGTCGTCAGAAATTAGTCGTCAGACGGAAATTAAATTAGTCGTCAGACGGGACTGGTACTTTGGGAAAACAGGGGTTGATAATGGATCGAACGAGGTTCACACTCCACAGAACTTCAGAATCGATCGAAATGGCAACCTAAGGATGCTGGTACTCCTGCTGATCACGGAAAAGCCACTCGAAAGAGGAGATATGTGTCTTCCAGCCCGGGACCGCGCAGTTTGGTCATCGAGCGTAGTGTAGATAGTCCCAAGACTGGATCGGCAAAAGACTCTTGAGTCGGAGATCCACGTGAAAGTTGAGGAGCTGCTCGGATGCAAGGTGTGGATAAAGAGCGACCAATCCGGTGGCAGCTCGCAGCGGCTCTCCCCGCATGAGAAACCAGCGATAGCTGCCATCGGCGGCGCGAATGCGGCTTTCGACGCTATAGGTATCGCCGGCAGCGGTAGCTTGGTTCCAGGCGTCCCAAGCCCGCTGCTTTTCCGCGGGGTGGAAGGGAATGTTCCATCCTGTTCCGTAACTTTCCTCCAGAGTCAAACCGGTGTATTTCAACCAGCGCTCGTTGACGTAGATATTCAAACCGTCGTTTGTGCAGATCCACACAAACTGCGGCACAAGATTGACCAACATCCTGAAATTCGTTTCACTCTCGCGCAACGCCTCTTCCTTAAGCTTGCGCTCGGTGATGTCCCGGGCAACTTTTGAAGGGCCAACAATTGCGCCATTGCCGTCTCGAATCGGCGAAATCGTCACCGAAACGTCGATGCTCGTACCATCCTTCCTGACCCGCACCGTTTCGAAATGTTGAATGCTCTCGCCACATCCCATACGGGCCAAAATGTCGGCCTCCTCGCCAATCCGCTCCGGCGGCAACAGCATCAGCATTGGTTTGCCCACGGCCTCTGATGCCGAGTAGCCGAATATCTTCTCAGCGCCACCATTCCAGGCGGAGATGGTTCCGTCCAGTGTCTTACTAATAATGGCGTCATCGGAGGAGTCCACGATCGCGGCCAGCCGTTCGCGCATTTCCTCGGTCCGCTTGCGCACCGCCACCTCCGATTGCAGAGCTGCCGTGCGTTGCTCCACGCGCCGTTCCAGATCAGCGTTGAGCGCCTTGACCTGCGCCCGTGCCCTGGCGCTGACGCCGACGCCGATTTCCCGGCTGACCGTCATCCCGGCGATGGACAGGAAGATCACACCCAGCAGTGAGCCAACGCAATCACAACACTCGAGGCATGCCGTGTGCCCCGGGCGCGTCGCGTTCGCTGCGCCAGCAGCCCTCTTTCCGCCACTTCCATCTGTTCGACCGTGATGCGCACCGCATCCATGTCGTGTTTCCCGTGTTCAAACAGCGCCACGGTGGGGATCTTCCCCATGTTCTGCCGTGCAGCCCGTCCTCGACCTGGTTGTTCGTTTGCTCTTCCAGTACGTTCAAGCGCTGCAGTTGATCCGGAGCTACCAGGAGAAGCCGCAATGCATGCAGATCCTGAACCACCGCCGGTCTTCCTGTTTCATAAGGCTACAGAAATGGCACGCTTCCGGTTTCGGCAAAACCACGTCCACCGGTTTCCACGTCGAGCGAGTGTCTGAGTGCGCTCTCCAGCACAGTCATCACTTCGTGGGTGTGGGCCACCCAATCGGCGGTCTCCGTAGCTTGTCGCGCAGCGCGCCAGGATAGAAGACTCAAAAGCACCGTCAGCAGCACCGCCACGGTAACAGCCGCCTTAGCCCACCAACGTAACCGGGCTTCCGTCTCGGGTTCCACCCTCTCTTCAAGGAGCCTGTCTAGCTGCATTTGGCCGACTCCGGGATCTCAGCTGTTTGTTTTGCTACGCCATCCCAGCGATGAACGACGAAAGCGGTCCCCACGAGCACGGCGACGGCCGCGATTACCAGCGAGCTTCTTACGATCCAGGTGAAGTGAACCTCGCTCACCAGGGTTTTCGAGATCCGGCGAAGGAGCAAACCAACAACCGGCAGTGCACCAGCCAGTACGGCTCGCGACAAACTCGTTCCTGGGCTCAGGCGGGTCAGAAGGTCGCTCATGGCCCAGTTGGGCGGGAGCTCAGGAACCCGGCGGGAAGTACCTGAAACGTTCGCGGCTGCGCCCCACTGACGGCGCGGCGAATCGTAATCTCCGCCAGATGTCCCATGAATCCCCAGACCTCGCGCAAACGATAGAGAAGCTGAATTCCTCATCGGCGACGGATACCGCGTCCGTTACATTGGCGGCGTGCTTGCAGACGGACAGAAAGCGAGCCCAGATTTCTTTCCACTTGAGCATTATTCCGCTCGACACGCGTAAAGAACCACCGCGACTATGTGCCTGGACCGAAAACCCACGGTGGTCCCCGAAAATGACATGGGATGGCGCTTCTCTTCAGGTATTTACAATATGTCTCTGTTCCAAAATGATACGGTTTGAACTCTCCGCGTGTCCCGCCGAAGAAAGGAACGACTGATTTTCCAGGGAAAACTGTATGGCGGCTATCAGGATTCTGCTCGTAGATGATGATGAAACGCTGAATATCATTATGCGTAGTCTGCTTAAACGCGAGGGCTACGACATAACGGTTGCGCGCAACGCTACGGAAGCTTTGAAGCTCATCAGCTCAGAACCGTACGATGTGCTCCTGAGTGATCTACACATGCCAGGTGCAGCCGATGGTCTCACCGTCATTAGTGCAATGCGCCACCTCAATCCCAACGCAATCGCAGTATTGCTAACCAGCTTCCCAGAGATGGATGTTGCCGCCCAGGCGATCTTGCGACAAGCTGATGAGATCATGATTAAGCGGACGGATCCAGCGGAGATGGTCGAATCGATCAAACGCCGGATAGCCAGTGGAAGTAGTTATTCCCAACCCAAGGTTGAGAGTGTGGCGACGATCCTTGAACGTGTGGCTCCGGCTTGTATCGAAGACTGGTTTCTGGAAGTTCAACTCGATAGCAAGCTGTCGATTGTGCCCTTGACGCCTGAGGAGCGGTGTGGTCATTTACCGCAGTTGTTCCGGGATCTTGTCGCTCGCCTCCGGGTTGCTCTACCTTTCGGCAGCAAGGGCCCGCTATCATCCTTCGCGGCGAACCATGGGTTGATACGACGTCGACAGGGTTATTCCGCTGCGATGATGGTCGAAGAATCACGCATCTTGCAGGTCTGCATTTTCCATACGCTTGAAAAGAATTTAGCCAGTATCGACTTTAGCGTGCTGCTAACTCAAGTGATGACGATCGCGGACGAGGTGGACTCACAGCTCAGGCAGGCGATGGAGTGCTATGTCGAGGAGTCAACCCTCGATGCGCTTCCGGCTTAAATGCAGGGTAGAGGTTTGAAGTTTTCCGGGGACGGACCGAACAATCACCACCCCATTGCGGCGACTGGCTTCGAGAGATTCGAGGCAAGCAATCCGTGTAGGGGCCGGGATCTGACCGCCGCGCATCGGGGTTAGCCCGCCGTCCCCCCTATCGTCCCCCCTATCGTGCTTTAGATATACGATCGACCCCATGAGGAAGGGCCGCACTGCTATGCAGCACGGCCCATTCATTGGGTACTTTGGTCCCCCGGTTTCTGTGTGTTATTTGAGGGCGATCTCCACTTGCTTTGGCAAGGGCGATGGCTCGTTCGCGATCTCAAGTTTTGTCTCCGCTTTGGGGGCTCGGAACCTCAAGCCCATGCTACCCTCCTCCCCCCAAATCTGGTTCAGGAAGTACCGGTTCCCAAAGCGCTGAAACACGAGTTTCCCGCTTTTGCTGCCAGACTCTGGTTGGCCGAGCAAGAGCACGGTAGCAGAGGTCGTGGAGTTGCGGATCGTGGCCAGCCCATTCAAGTGTTCGACCCTGATCGTGTACCTGCCAGCCGGCAGTTGCGAGCTTCCTACTTGGAAGGCGAACGGCACATTCGCCTGCTCTATGGATTGACCATAGGCGCCATTGACGTTGAGCAGAAGGGAGACTACCACCAGCGATAAGGTCCCGATAAGGTTGCGTTTCATAACATCCTCCTTGGGGTTCCTTCTGAGTGGAACCCAGACTGAATTTGTTTGCTGTGTTCTTGCTGGCGCGTCCCCAGCAATCTGGTAGCAACACTAGCCTTTGCGCGACGCCGGTCCAATGCATGGCAGGTCGTTAAAAAGTCAAAATAAAGTCAATGGCTCAATGCGCCGCCGGCGAAACCTTCTCGCCGTTTCGTTCCCGGCATTAGACTGTTGCCATGCCGGCACAGCCCCGGAGTGAGGCGCGAACTGTGAACGATCATTCCCATGCCCCCCGCCGAGTCCGCTTTGGAGCTTTCGAAGTGGATCTTGCGACGGGAGAGCTCTGGAAGTCAGGACGAAAGTTGAAACTGACGGGTCAGCCGTTTTCCGTTCTGGCCATTCTGCTGGAGCGGCCGGGGGAAGTGGTCAGCCGGGAACAATTCCAGCGGCGGCTTTGGCCAGACACGTTCGTCGATGTCGATCACAACCTGAACACCGCGATCAACAAGATCCGTGAGACATTAGCCGATTCCAAAGAGAGGCCGCGTTTTGTGGAAACGCTACCCCGCCGTGGGTACCGATTCATCGCTCACATCGAAAGCGCTGACTTGCCAACCAGGGCACCATCGGCTGATGCCCCGCACTCAGCGAGTCGAATGGAGAACTCTGCGCGCGCACGCGCCGAGGATGGCTTCTGGATTGCCGTGCTGCCGTTCAAGCTGAGCGATGCCGACGCTGACCTCGCCGATGGCGCGATGGCGCTGGTCGAGGAAATTGTTACCGGCCTATCTCGTTTTTCCTATCTCCGCGTCATTTCTCTCAGCTCCACTTCGCAGTACGCCGGCAAGTCGGTCGATGTGCGAGCGGCCGGCAAGGAGCTTGGAGCCCGCTACGTGATCGAGGGCAGTCTTCGTCACGCCGGCCTCAGAGTACGTGTCGCAGCCCAGCTGGTGGATTGCAATTCAGGAGCTCATCTCTGGGCGGAAACGTATGACCGGCAATTTTCGCCGCAGGCTGCGTTTGATTTGTGTGATGACGTGGTTCCGCGGATTGTGTCCACCATCGCGGACACGCATGGCGTTCTGCCTCGCAGCATGAGTGAGGTGCTCCGTACCCGGGATCCGTCCAGCCTGAGTCCATACGAGGCGGTGCTGCGCAGCTTCGCACATTTTCAGCGCGTCAGTGCCGACGAACATGCCCCAGCGAGAGCGGCGCTGGAACGCGCGGTCCAGCAAGCACCCCACTATCCCGATGCCTGGGCTATGCTGTCGCTCATTTACAAGGAAGAATTCACGCACCGCTTCAACCTTCTTCCGGACCCCCTGGGCCGGGCCCTTGCGGCGGCGCAACGTGCACTGGAGGGAGCGCCTTCGAATCACCTCGCTTGTCATGCGCTGGCGTCCGTTGAGTTCTTTCGCAAGCAGCTCGATGCCTTCCAAATCGCGACCGCGCGGGCGGTTGCTCTTAATCCGATGGATGGATTCACGCTTGCGTACCTGGGGTTCCTCACTGCATATGGAGGCGATTGGGAACGCGGCGGCGCGCTGTCAGCCAAGGCACGAAGCTTGAATCCTCACCACCCTGGTTGGTATTGGTTCGTACCGTGCTTCGACGCATATCGCAAAGGCGAATATAGAACGTCTCTGGAATTTGCCCACAAAGTAAGGATGCCCGGCTTCTGGCGCACTCAACTTGCCATGGCAGCGAGCTGCGGGCAACTGGGCCAACAGGCGGCAGCGAACGAGGCTCTGCAGACTCTTCTGATGCAGAGACCGGAAATTGCCCAGCTTTCTCGTCAGGAGTTAGCGATCTGGTGGCAACCCGATATGGTCGAACACCTGATCGTCGGTCTCCGCAAAGCCGGCCTTGAGGAATAGCGATCTCTTCGCGAGAACTACTGTCCTGGTTTCTCTGGTTTCTGGGTCTCTGGAACGAAATAATTCCGAAACAGAGCCTCACCCGGATTTGGGGTAATTTCCTCTCCCCCGAATCTTCCCGAGGGGGAGAGCCCATCGAATACAATTCGGCCTGTTGAGTCCACGATAGGAGAGTTCAAGTTGGCGCAAGACAATGCAAGCACCGTTCGCCGTTTTACCGAAGAAGTGATCACCCGAGGAGACATGGCGATTGCGGCCCAGTTCATCTGGGAAGATGTGGTCGAGCAGGTTCCCTTTCCGGGGCAGGGGCCAGGATTGGAGGGCCTCAAGGATGTTCTTCGCGGTATGCGTAGCGCGTTTCCGGATTTGAATTTCTCCATCAAGGAGCAGGTTGCCCAGGACAATAAAGTGGCCAGCCGCTTCGAATGGACCGGTACGCATGAAGGGAAGTTTTTGGGGGTCCGCGCAACTGGCAAACGGGTGGCTGTTTGGGGCATGGTCATTGATCGTTTCGAGGAGGGCCGCATCAAGGAAACGCGGATCATTATGGACATCTTTGGTTTGATGATGCAGCTCGGCGTTTTACCTCCGCCAGCGCCATAATGACGTCATCGCCGCATCTCTGGACCTGAAAGGACGGACCGCTCTTAACACTGGCGGGCCTTTCATTAGAAAATCACGACTACGCCGTCCCCAAGACACAGTCTGAAAGCTCTTCTGGACTTGACGTCGAAAGATCGCGCAAAATTTCCTGTTGCCTTCCAAAAGGAACCGTGCCACCCTTCCTGTAGGAAACCTAAAGGTTGCTCCCTACATCGAGGTCAGGGCGGAGGATTTGTCATGAGATTCCTGAGAAGGTTTCTGGCGAGGTTGAAGAACGTTGCTACCGGGCGGCGAGACGATCAACGGCTGCGGGAAGAGATGGAGGAGCATCTGGCACGGCAGACGGAGGTGAATCTCCGCGCAGGTATGACGCCCGCGGAGGCGCGCCGTCAGGCAGTGCTGAAATTTGGCGCGGTGCAGGCGGTAAGCGAAAACTATCACGCGGAACAGGGGCTGCCGTTGATGGAGAATCTGCTGCAGGACACGCGCTACGCCCTGCGCATGCTTGCCCGGTCGCCCGGCTTCGCC
>Ga0302326_10028902_pt1 | contig 11145 bp, 8 predicted proteins | sample Palsa_T0_3_FD_202264 | JGI IMG/M metagenome (GOLD analysis project Ga0302326, IMG submission 202264) | Peat permafrost microbial communities from Stordalen Mire near Abisko, Sweden - Palsa_T0_3 | ecosystem: Environmental > Terrestrial > Soil > Palsa > Peat permafrost | place: Sweden: Abisko...
AACGGCTAAAACCGCAAATATCGTCGGTTACGAAACCCTGGCGACCAAGACCTACCAGGGCTACACGAACATGATCAACGCGCTCGTCGACGCGACCGCCCAGGTGCCCCTGCTCATCAGCGACACCACATTGCGCACCGGCGTCGAAGCGCTCTACACGAGCCTGCAAAAGACCGAGTCTGACTGGCAAGTTGTCGAGGACCTGATCGTCGCCTCATGGGAATCGGGCTCGGCGCAGACCGCCCAATTCGCCACCACCAACCAGGACTGGGGCGCCGACCTTTCGTGGGCCCAGCGCCTGGCCTCTCTCGGCACTGGCACGTACCAACCGGCCATCGGCAACCTGGACCAGGACCAGGTCGGCAGTGCCCTCGCGTTCGATATCGGCCTCATACAAACGGGCGCTATCCCGCCGCTCACCAGCGTGCTGGACGCGTTCACTGCGCCTGCTGGCACCACTGCCACGACGGCGAACGTCACGTTCACCCAGCTCGGGGAAAACGAGATCGCTGCCATCGTCAACGCCCGTGCCAACACGCTGCACAACAACGCCGTAATAGCGGCTATCGAGTTCGGCGTCCTCGGGGCGTTCGGCACGATCCTCGGGTTCCTGCTCATCGCACTGGTCAGCCGCTCGGTTTCCAAGCCTCTCATCGATCTCGCGAACCAGGCCGACAAGCTCGCAACTGAGACCCTTCCTGCCACCGTCAAGGCCATCTTGGAGGCCGCCAATACCGGTGCAGAACCACCTAAACCGCCCAAAGTCGTTGTCAACAGCCGAGATGAAGTCTCGGAAATGGCGAGGGCCCTGGACGCGGTCAACAAGACCGCCGTCGAGCTGGCCACTGGCCAGGCCGCTCTGCGGCGCAACCTTGCCGACGCCTTCGTCAACCTCGGGCGGCGCAACCAGAACCTGGTGACCAGGCAACTCGAGTACATCAGCGAGATCGAACTCAAAGAGGCGGACCCCGAGTCGCTCGAAGAGCTCTTCCGCCTCGACCATCTCGCCACCCGCATGCGCCGCAACGCTGAGTCGCTGCTCATCCTCGCCGGGAGCGGCCCCGCTCGCCAATGGAGCGCTGCTGTCCCCGCAATGGACGTTGCCCGAGCCGCATCCGCTGAAGTCGAGGACTACAAGCGCCTGCGGCTGCACCACTTCGACCCGGCGATGATGACTGGGGCCGTCACGACGGACCTCGTGCACATCATGGCCGAGCTTGTAGAAAATGCGCTTACGTTTTCGCCCCCAGGGTCCCCTGTGGACGTCTATGGCCGGTTCCTCGAAGGCGGTTACGTGATCGTCATCGTCGACTCCGGTATCGGGATGTCGGTTGAGGACCTCGATCTTGCCAACCATCGCCTCGGAGGAGAGGGCTCAGAAAGCGAAGTCCCGGGCCGTTACCTTGGCCACTTCGTCGCTGGCCGCCTGGCAGCCCGCCACGGCATCGCCATTTCGCTCCAGTCCTCACACTCGGGGGGCCTGGTCGCCCGGGTGAAAATCCCCGCCACGCTGATCGAGGATCCGGTACCCGACCTTTCGGCCGTCGCCGAGGTCCGTTCGGCGCCGCAGCCGGCGGCCTACGAGCCGGCCGCTCCGTCGCCTCTCACCCCGTTCGAGGACAGGGTCTTCGAATCTCCCTTCACTCCGCTGACCCCCGACGAGGACGAGGTGGAAAGCCCCGCCGAAACTTCGCCCGTTTTCGAAGCTCCCTCGACATTCCAAGCCCCCTCGACATTCCAAGCCCCCTCGACATTCGAGGCTCCGCCTGTGTTCGAGGCCCCGCCTGTGTTCGAGGCCCCGCCTGTGGTCGAGGCCCCGCCTGTGTTCGAGGCCCCGCCTGTGGTCGAGGCCCCGGCCGTGGCGGAAGCTCCGGCCGTGGCGGACGCCCCCACGGCGTTCACGGCTCCGGCCGTGCCCGAAGCGCCGGCCGCCGTGGAAGCTGAGCCCGTGTTCGAGGCTCAAAGTGCCTTCGAGGCTCAAAGTGTGTTCGAGGCTCCGGCCGTGCCGGAAGCACCAGTCGTGCCAGCAGCGCTGGTCGTGTCATCAGCGCCGGTCGTGCCAGATGCACCGCCCGTTTTCGGGGCCCCGAAGGAATTCGAAACTCACGACGCATACGAGACTCCGGCCGTGTTCGAAGCACTGGCCAATTTCGAGGCTGCGATGCGCACACCTGACTCGGCCACTCCAGCGGAGGACAAAACCAAGAGCACACCGACTGACCCGTTCTTCGCCAGCGCTTTCGGTACTTCGAATTTTGCCTCCCGCGCTCGGCAGGAGCCCGATGAGAAACTTGGGGCCGGACAAGACGATATTGCGGCTGCTCGTGTAGACGACGCTACCGTCCAGGCTCCCTTCGCAAAGGCCCCCTCTTTCGAGGTTGGCGGCGAAATTGGCTACAGAGCCCAAGAGCCGACCGAAGAGGACCACAACCTCGGGGCCGGCGCCGGCGTCGGGGCCACGACCAGCGGTCCCAAGCACTCGGGCTACCTCCCCGACTGGGCCGGCGAGATCTCCGAGCCTTCCTGGGACTATGGAGAAACCGAGCGCGAGGAAGGTGCCGCCCCGGCCGCTTCGGCCTCCGCGGGCCCTGGTGACGCCCCAGCTATTGCTCCCTTCGACTGGGCGGTGTTCGCTGCGACCGGTACCCCCACTCCTCCGAGCCCCGCAGGCTCCAACGGCGCCGCCGCGGACGGCTCCGACTCCCCCAGCCCCTTCTCGGCTCCGGCCCCCGACCACGCCTGGGACCCGGTGGTGGCCCAGAAAGACACAAGCAACCCGTACCAAGCCGATCCGTCGATCGCCGCTTCCCCCACCGGGGCCGCTCCCGCAAAGCCTTCGTGGGCGTCTTCGATCGACCATGGCGTGTCGATAGCTTCCGATGTCCCGCCTCCTGACCCTGGTGCCTGGGACCCAGCCGCCCCGACCACGCCGCTGTCGGCCAGGGCTGCTACCGAGCTCAGCCCCACGGGCTTCACACCGACGTCTCCCGCCGAGCTCAACCCGGCAAGCTTCGCGCCGAGCTCGCCCGGCGAGCTCATCACGGCAACCTTCTCGCCGAAAGCCCCCGACCTGGGCATCACCTCGACACTTGTCACCGGGCCGACTACCGAGCCCGCGTCCCAACCCACAGCACCCGCAGTCCCCAGAGAAGCCTCGGTACCTACTGGCGCTGCGACTTCTGCGTCCTCGACGGCTACGGCCTCTTGGGACACCGTGCCTCCACGCGAAGCTGCCCCGGATGCCGGCCACGCCATCGGTCCCGCAGAACAGGCTCGCAATACTGCCGACGGCCTGCGCCGGCTAACCCGGCGTGTCCCGGGTGCATCGCTCCCTCAAGAGGATGGCTCGCTGCGGCGGCCCACCCCGACGTCGACCGCCCACAACCCCCTTGGGCTAACAGGAGCCCTGTCGCAATACCTGTCGGCCACCGCCAATGAGGGCCGGCCCGAAAAGGAGCACAACGCAAGATGAGCTCAGACACGCTCAGCACGGACGTCAAAAACTTCAACTGGTTGCTTGATAACTTCGTCCAGAGCAGCGCCGGTGTCTGTGACGCCGTAGCAGTCTCCTCGGACGGGTTGCTGATGGCAATGTCCCACACGCTAGACCGTGCTGGAGCCGAACGAGTGGCCGCGATCATCTCCGGGATGGTCGGCCTTTCCCGAGGCGCTGCAAAGGCCTTCGGGTGGCAGCCGGTCCAACAGATCATCATCGCAATGGACGGTGGGTACCTCTTCGTGTCCTCCATCTCCGACGGGAGCAACCTCGGTGTGGTCGCAAACGCGGGTTGCGACATCGGGCTCGTCGGCTACCAGACCAACCTCCTCCTGGAAAAGATCGGTGCTCTCCTGACCCCCGCGCTCATCGCTCAGCTGCGCGCGCAAGTTCTCATCCACTGAGCGACACGAAAGGGCCGCAGTGAGCGGACAAGATTCACCAAGACAGTTGAGTCTAATCCGGCCGTTCATAATGACGGGCGGCCGTACCGCCACGACCCGGCCCGGCCTTCGCTGGGAGACTCTCATCGAGGTCCTCGGCGACAGGTCCCGGCTTGCCAAGACCACAGAGCAGCGAACGGTCCTATCCCTAGCAGGACGGCCCATATCGATTGCCGAATTGTCAGCATATATGCACCTGCCGACCCAGGTAGTCGCCATACTGGTCGGGGACCTGCTGGACACCGGCGCTATCAGGATCCACCAAACAGACCCCGTCGAGATCGAACTGTCCGCCCTAACAAGGATGATAGAACGTGTCCGTGCTCTCTGAAACGTCCAGTCGCCACATTATGGCGGTCAAGTTCGTCATTGCCGGCGGTTTTGGCGTTGGGAAAACGACGTTTGTCGGTGCTATTTCTGAGGTGGAGCCCCTAACGACCGAGGCGGCTATGACGGTCGTGGCAACCGGCGTTGATGACCACAATGCTGTTGCTCAGACAACGAAGTTGACGACCACCGTCGCGATGGACTTCGGGCGGCTCACCGTCGACGAGTCGCTTGTCATGTACCTTTTCGGAGCGCCCGGACAGGGCCGTTTCACCTTCATGTGGGACGACCTGATCAACGGAGCGCTTGGTGCTGTCGTGCTCGTCGATACGCGCCGGGTCGAGGACTGCTTCGCTGCAGTCGACTACTTCGAAAAGAAAGAGCTCCCTTTCGTCGTAGGTGTCAACTGCTTCGACGGCGCCGCTCACTACTCGCTGGACGAGATACGTGAAGCCCTTGGCATCCCGGCAGGCACCCCGGTGTTCGAGATGGACGCACGCGACAGGACATCGTGCCGTGACGCCCTGCTGGTACTGCTCGAGCTGCTCGTCGCCCGCCTCAGCGCCAAATCCCCCTCGTAGCCCGGCTGATAGCGGCCCCCCAGCGCGCCCCGGCGTACCGGCTGGGCTAAAGGTCGTATTCCAATTCGTAGTGGTGGGTGCCTTCCCCATCGATCGTGAGGTGGAGTGTGCCGGAAATGCCGGTCAGCTCGCCGTAGCCTGACCCAGGTACCACCTCATAGTGGAGCGTCTGGTGACCGCCGCGCATGGTCCCGAACTGCTGAAAGGCGAAGCCTCCTTCGCGGTCGCCAAGACGGCCCTTCACCGTCTCGATGGCCACATAGCCGGCAGTGCCCGCCTGCGGGTCGCCGGCCGAGAGGATGACACCCGTACCGGTCCCGTCGAGGTCGCCATGGAACAGCTTGGTCAGCTCGAACCGGCTCACCACACCGTCCAGTTCCGCTATCCCTGGCACCAAGCTGACGTCGAAGGTCCCGCTCGCAGTTCTAATCACAGTCGCAGGATAGCGCTCAGCCTCTCGGACGAACGCACCAGGCACGCTCGCCAGGGCATGTGGCCGTTTCGTTGGCACTCCTGAGGCCCGTCGACGTGCGGTTCTGGTGGCCACCGGTGAGAGCCCCGTTCATGGCCCCCTCTTATAGGTGCCCCTTCGAGGGCTGTTCGGGGCCCATCGGATGGCCGCTTCTCGGTGTGGCTCAAACGATGTCGGCCTGCCGCGAGCCCGGGATCCCTGCTCAATTACACCGAGAACCTCCTGACCACGCCAGGAAACGGGGGCCCAACCACGTGAGCAGGGCCGGGAGCGGGCCGCCAGTGTTGAGAACGTGATTGGACATGGAAGCGGACATTTCGCTTACCCTTCGACGAAGAACACCAGATGAAGTCGCGAACGTCGAGCTTCGGGTTGGCGGCTAGCTTGACCTACCCGAAGCGGTCGTCCAGCAGCAACCTGTACCGAGCTAGTGGACCTGGATCGTGGAGAGGTACCAATTGACGACCGGGGCGCCACAGAGAGCTGAAAGAACCGCCCCAGTTGCCAGGAAAGTCCCAAACGGGATCGGGGTGCGCCGTCCGGCCTTGCCGAGAGCGATCATGGTGACGCCCACCACTGAGCCGAGCACGCTGGCGATGATAAATCCTAAGAAAGCGTAGCCAGCTCCCAGCCAGCCGAGCCCGAAACCGATCAACAGAGCGAGGCGGACATCGCCAAACCCAAGTGCTTTGGGCGACATGAAGTTGATGGCGAAGAACACCGCCCAGGGCACAACGGCCGAAATCGCTGCGATAAGGAGGCGGTGCCACTGGTTGCCACTTACGGTCCCGGCGACGAAGACCACAGCGACGATTGTCAATGTCGCATAGACAACCTTGCGCGGGAGGAGGAGGTGGTCGAAGTCTATGAACGCCAAAGCGACCAGCCCGCCCGCCAACGCTGCCTCCCCCACGCCGGTCCACGAAATGCCAAAACGCAGGCCGATGGCTGCAAAAATCACGCCGACGAGCGCCTCGACCGCGGGGTACCGAGGCGAGACGGGCGCCTTGCAGGCCCGGCAATGCCCTCTCAGGACAAGCCAGGAAACGACAGGGATATTGTCGAACGAGCGCACCCGGGCGCCACAACTGACGCAGCCTGAGGGCGGTTTTACAATAGAACGCCCAGCCGGGACACGATAGATGACGACGTTGGCGAACGACCCGACCACTAAGCCGAAAAACCCGAGTATGAGGGCGGCTAGGGCCCCTGATGCCAGGAGCATCAGAGGCCGCCCTGAGCGCCCTGAGCGCGTACGGACGACGCTTTCATACCACTGGTAATCGGCATAATTCCCTCAGCGACTTAATTGGAGCGTTCATGGCCCTATTGAAGTTCGGCCAGCGTTGCCAGGACGGCCTCTGCAGGAACACCCTGCACGACTTCGAGCCCGATCGGGCCGTCGAGGACGAATGTCAAACCGCCGCCCGTGACCTTCTTATCGCGTCCCATTACGGCCAAAAGGGTTGCAGGATCGGCACCCGGCGGGAGCGCCGAGGGAAGGTCGTAGGCCTCCACAACGCGGTAATGCTCGGCTACCCGCTCATCGCCGATCCTGCCGAGCTGTCGCGCCAAACGGGCGGCGAACACCAGGCCCACGGCAACGGCCTCGCCGTGGCGCAGGTCGTAGTTGCCCGTTGTCTCGAGAGCGTGGGCCAAGGTGTGGCCGTAATTGAGCAGTGCTCGTCCTCCCGCTGCCGTCTCGGTCTCTCTTTCGTCCCCGGCGACGGTCCGCGCCTTGCAGTCCACGCAAGCTGCGACCGCTTCCTCGAGGCCCATCTCAGCAAGCCCCGGGACGCCCAAGAAGGCGTACTTCGCCATCTCCCCGAGCCCGCTGCGGTACTCGCGGGGAGACAGGGTGGAAAGCACCTCGGTGTCGCAGATCACGGCCACCGGCTGCCAGAACGCTCCCACCAGGTTTTTCCCCTCGGGCAGGTTGACCCCGGTCTTCCCGCCGATCGCGGCGTCCACCTGGCCGAGCAGGGTCGTTGCGACGTGAGCAACCGCAACCCCGCGGTGGTAGACGGCGGCCGCGAAGCCGGCTACGTCGGTCACCACTCCCCCACCCACGCCCACGACGATGTCTGCCCGTGTCAAGCCGAACTCGGCAAAGCCGCTGCAGAGCTCCTCGACGGTGCTCATGGACTTGGCTTTTTCGCCGTCGCCAATGAGGAACGTCAGCTGTTCAACGCCGGCATCGACCTCCACGCCCACGCCCGGTTGGGTGACGATGGCGGCTCTCGTGGAGCGGCCCGGGACCAACGTGCGGAGACTGCGCCGGGCACCAGGTCCCACGAGCACGGGGTAAGACCTTTCTCCCAGGTTTACCGTCAGCTCTCTCACAGCACCTCCAACGGTAATGCGGTCCGGCGTCAGACCGGCGCCAGCAGCGCCAGCAGCTCTCGCGCCACCTGCCGGGAGGAAAGCCCGTCGACGTCAACGACCAGGTCTGCGACCTCTTCGTAGAAGGCCTGGCGTTCCTCGGCGATCTGCGCCAAAGCCTCCAGCGGCCCAGCGCCTGCCCGCCTTAACAGCGGCCGCCCCGTGCCTCTGCCGACCCTGCGGGCGAGCGTGGCTGGCAGGGCGCGCAACCACACAACCGTGCCGACTGAGCGGAGAGCGGCACGGTTTGCCCCGCTCAGTACAGCTCCGCCACCAACGCTGGCCACCATGGGCCCTGCGAACCTGCCAAGTTCGCCGATCGCATCGCTCTCGGCGGCTCGGAACGCCTCTTCGCCTTCGTCGCCGAACATTTCCGCGACGGTCATGCCGACCCGCCGTTCCACCATCTCGTCGGTGTCGAGGGCAGGGCACCCGAACGCCTCTGCGAGCAACCTTGCAACCGTTGACTTGCCCGCCCCCATCATGCCTACGAGCACTACACGCTGCGAGCCGAGATGGGCCGCTCCGTCAGGCGCCGTCACCCTCGCAGCTTGCCATACGCAGCAGCGGGGCCTGGGCGTCAATCCCAGGGCTCGGGGAACCCGAACAGGTACCCCTGGCCATGCGTGCAACCGAGGTCGCGCAACACGTGCGCCTGCTCGTCAGTCTCGATGCCCTCAGCGATCGACTTGATGCCGAGGTCGCGGCAAAGCTCGACCACCCGGTGCACGATCGCCGTAGTGCCCTGGTCGCGCGAGATCGGCTGCACGAAGCTCCTGTCGATCTTCACCGCGCTCACCGGCAAGTCCCGGAGCATTGAAAGCGACGAATAGCCGGTCCCAAAGTCGTCGAGGGCGATCGACACTCCCATGCTCGTCACCTCGGCCAGCTCCCGCAGGACCGTCGTGGTCGTCTCCACCAGTGCCGACTCCGTGATCTCGAGGTGCAGGTTGGACGGGTCGATCCCGCTCGCTTCGACAGAGCGCGCGATCGCCGGCGCCAGTTGGCCACGCCCGAGCTGGCTCCCCGACACGTTGACGGACATGAACTGGGGAAGGCTGTCGGGCCGCTCGGTCGAGCGGAGAGCCTCCGAGCACACGTCCAGCATCCACCAGCCAAGGGGGACGATAAGGCCTGAGCGCTCCGCGAGCGGCAGGAAATCAGCCGGCGCCACGAGGCCCCTTTGCGGGTGCTGCCAGCGGACGAGCCCTTCGTGGCCCACCACCCTCAGGTCGGACAGCTGGACGATGGGTTGGAAGAACGGCACCAGGCCCTGCCGGTGCTCGAGGGTCGAGCGGAGCTCGCCTTCGAGTTTGAGGTCGGCCACAGTGGTCGGGCTGTCCTGGGCCGGGTCGTACACCTCGACCCGGCCACGCCCCCGCGCCTTCGCCCGCAGCATGGCCTCGTTGGCTTCCCTTAGCACTTCGTCGGGGTGGTGGTGCCACGGCTTGCTGGCTGTGACGCCGATGCTCACACCCACAGCGTGTTGGTGCCCGCGCACGTTGAACGGGGCGGCCAGTACCGAAGCGACCGCTGCCGCCATCTCCCGCAAGCCCGCAGGGCCCGACGAATCCAGGGACACCAGGACGAACTCGTCGCCGAAGAACCGCCCCAGAGTGCACCTCCTGGGCAAGCTGCTCGTTAGGCGCCTAGCCACCGCCTGGAGGAGCTCGTCGCCGGCGCCCCGCCCCAGGCTGTCGTTTACGGTCTTGAAGCGGTTGAGGTCGCAGTAGGCAACGCCGAACGAGCGGTTGACGCGCAGCAGCTCAGAGATGTAGTTGTCGATGAAGGCGCTGTTGGGTAGGTCCGTGAGAGGGTCGTGGAGCGCCTGGTAGGCACGTACCTGCTCGGCGCGTTTGCGTTCGGTTATGTCCTGCACCTGGGCGACCAAGCGCCTGAGCACCCCCTGCTCGTCGCGAGCCACCGCCACTTCGATGTGGGCCCAGAGGCCGCCGCCTTCCCGGCGCTGGAACCGCCTTTCGACGGTGAGGCTGTCACGGGTGCCTTGGGTGAGGTCGTGGAACAATGGGGCGAGCGCTGCGGCGTCGTCGGGCTGGAGGACCTCGGCAAAGTTGAGCCCCTCGATCTCGGCGCGGGTGCGGTCCAGCATGTCCGCCAGGGACTGGTTGCAGCGCGCAAGGGTGCCGCTCGGGCCCAAAATGGCAGCGCCGATCGGGCTGTGGTCGAAAGCAAGTTGCCAGTGGAGCTCGGCCTCTTTGAGACGGAAGCGCTGTTCCCGCAAGACAGTTTCGCTAGCTCCGTTCAACCTCATGAGCCTGAGCAGTTCTTCCCGGTGGGCGATCAGGCAGGCGCTCACGATGACGAACGAGGCGATCGAGGTCCAGCGCACGAAGGCGCTCGGTTCTCCGCCACGCGCGAAATAGTTGGCCGCAACGGCCACCGCGCCGAGCAGCACGATGTACGGCACTGCAGCCTGCAGCTGGCCTTCCAGCTGGTCGCGCCGGTCCGACCAAGCAACGCGCGGCGCGTACGTCGAACCCGCAATCAGGAGGAACCCGGCAAACCAACCGGTGTCCTCCCACCCGCCCGTGTGGAAAGAGCCAGTGAGCACGTCTCTCAAGTAGTGGCCATCTCCGACAGCCAAAGTGGCGAAGCCCACCCCGAGCACCAGCAGGGCCTGCCGCGCTGGCGCAGTTGCCCGGCTCAAGGCGAACAACACCGTCGCCGCGACCACCAGCTCCGCCACCAGACGCGCCACGTTTGCGGCAACGGTAACCCCGGACAGGCCTGTTCGGACGTGTAGCCCGTGCAGGACCAGCAAGTACACGATTATGAGCACCGAGGCGACGATGAGCAGCCCGTCCAGGAGCGATGTCAGCACGGCGTCACGGCGGCGGGCGACGGCCGACAGCGACATCGCTCCCGCGACTTCCAGAGGCCCGGCTACCAAGAACCCGACCGCAACTATCGACCCCGCGCCGAGGTGCTCGCGGAGGACGACCTCAGCGACAGTCCGCGCGACTTCGCTCAAAACCCACACCTGGGCCGCCCCGGAGATGAGCGCCCAGCCGAGGCGGGCGGGGCCCGAGGACCTCCGAGCCGCAGTGGCCGTCGCAACGCCAGCCGCGAGAGCCGCGAGGAGCTGGCCCACGTCGTCCACGGCCATCGTCGCCCTAGCCCCGAAGACCCGAGTAGTTATCACCAGGGCAAACAGGCCTGTCAGTGCAGCTAGAAGTACCAAGGACCTCGACTGGTCTGTTGAAGAGAGGAGGCGGCGCCCTAGATCCTGGCGACATCCCTTCAGCGGAGGCCCCCCGGCAGGCACCTTGTAGACAGCTGCCGGTGCAGCCTCACTGCTAGACATAGTGTCTATTATCATACGTCTATTATCATACACTTGATCGGGTAACAGTCAAATAGTACTATATTGTCTCATGGCCCAAGTAGTCCTTTACGCGTCGACCGGGGGGCAGGTGAGCCGGG
>Ga0302326_10028903_pt1 | contig 11145 bp, 11 predicted proteins | sample Palsa_T0_3_FD_202264 | JGI IMG/M metagenome (GOLD analysis project Ga0302326, IMG submission 202264) | Peat permafrost microbial communities from Stordalen Mire near Abisko, Sweden - Palsa_T0_3 | ecosystem: Environmental > Terrestrial > Soil > Palsa > Peat permafrost | place: Sweden: Abisko...
ACATCGCCCTGGCGTTCGGCGTCTGCACCCGCGAGGCGGCCGAGCAGGGCAAGACGCTCGCCGCGCACTTGCAGCACCTCACGACCCATGGCGTCCTGCATCTGTTGGGCTACGATCACGAATCGGACGCCGAGGCGGAGGCGATGGAGGCCAAGGAGCGCGCCATCCTGGCCGGCCTGGGCGTCGCCGATCCCTACGGGGCCTGAAGGAGACCATGGCCGCCACCGTCCACGAGGGCCCGTCCCACGACGAAGAGACCGAGAGGGTCGGCCCGATCGAGCAGTTGCTGAGCGCGCTCGGCCTCGGGCGCAAGCCCAAGGTCGAGCCGCAGAGCGAGGAGGACCGAGCCGGCGCCGACCTCGTCGGCCAGGCCGCCGCCTTCCAGACCGTCACCGTGGGCGATGTGATGATCCCCCGCGCCGACATCGTCGCGCTGGAAATCGGAACGCCGCTCGCCGCCGTCGCGGCCCAGTTCATCGAGAGCGAGCACTCGCGGCTGCCGGTCTACCGCGAGACGCTCGATGACCCGGTGGGCTTCGTCCACATCAAGGACGTGTTCAAGCTGCTGGCCGGCAAGATGCCGCGGCCGGCGGACGACGAGGCGGTGCTGGGCCGGCTGCGGCGCGAGACGCTCTATGTGCCGGCCTCGATGCGCGCCGCCGACCTGCTGCTGCGCATGCAGGCGCGGCACATGCACCTGGCCATGGTCATCGACGAGTTCGGCGGCGTCGATGGCCTGGTCAGCATGGAGGACATCATCGAGGCGGTGGTCGGCGAGATCGACGACGAGCACGACGTCGCCGAGGCCGCCCACGTCGTCGTCCGGCCGGACGGCGCCTTCGACGTCGACGCCCGCACCGAACTGGCCGAGGTCGAGATCGCCGTCGGCCGCCCGCTGCCGCCGCCGGACCCGGAGGAGGAGATCGACACCATCGCCGGCCTCGTCGCCGCCGTCGCGGGCCGGGTGCCGCAACGCGGCGAGGTGATCGCACTCACCGACGACTTCGAGGCCGAGGTCACCGACGCCGATCCGCGCCGCATCAAGCGCCTGCGCCTGCGCCCGATTCCGCGGCTGGCCGAGCCGCCGCCCGCCTCGGCGAGTTGACGCCAGCGGATGGGTCCGCGCGCCGCAGCCTGGGCCGCCCGCGGCGGGGCGGTCGCCGCCGGCCTGGCCGCGGCCTTCGCCCAGCCGCCGTTCGGCCTGCTGCCCGGGTTGCTCGGCTACGCCGCGCTGCTCTGGCTGAGCGACCATGCCGCGCCCGCCCGGCCGATCCGCTCGGCCTTCTTCCGCGGCTGGCTGACCGGCGTCGCCTATTTCACCGTCTCCACCTGGTGGATCGCCGAGGCGTTCTACGTCGACGCCAAGGACCAGGCCTGGATGGCGCCGTTCGCGGTGGCGTTCATGGCGATGGGGCTGGCGCTGTTCTGGGGCCTCGCCGCGGCCCTCTACCGGGCCTGGGCGCCGACCGGCGCGCGGCGGCTGCTGGTGTTCGCCGGCGCGTTGACGGCGTCGGAATGGCTGCGCGGCCACCTTTTCAGCGGCTTCCCCTGGGACCTGCCGGGCGAAACCTGGCGCGCCGGATCGGCGCTTTCGCAGGCGGCGTCCCTGGTCGGCGCCTATGGCCTCACCTGGCTCACTCTCGCCGTCGCCGCCGCGCCGGGCCTGGGCTGGCGGGGCAAGGGCGCGAGGCTCGCCCTGGTCGGCGCGGCGGCGGCGCTCACCGGCCTCTACGGCTTCGGCGTCTGGCGGCTGGCGCACGCGCTCGGCGCGCCGGCGCCCGGCGCGCCGCTGGTGCGGATCGTCCAGCCCGCCACCGCCGAAGCGGCGTCCGATGCGCCGGGCGCCTTCGCCCGCGTCCTGCAACGCAACCTCGACCTCACCCGCCGGCCGGCGGCGCGGACGCCGGACATCGTCATCTGGTCCGAGCAGGGATTGCCCGCCGCGCTGGGCGACTATCTGGCGCCCGGAGCCTGGTCGCTGGCGGCGATCGAATCGGCGCTGCGGCCCGGCCAGACCCTGATCACCGGCGGCTATCGCACCATGCCCGCCCCGCCGGGCGCCTACGCCCCCGACGGGGTGCTCTATTTCAACAGCCTGGTTGCGCTCCAGCGCACCGCCTTCGGCCTCACCGTCAGCGGCCTCTACGACAAGCACATCCTGGTCCCGTTCGGCGAATATCTGCCGCTGGGCCGTTATCTCGCCCCGCTCGGGGTGCAGCAGCTCGTTCACGTCGGCCAGGGCTTCGCGCCCGGCCCGGTCCCGCGCCCGATCGCCGCGCCCGGCGCGCCCGCGTTTCAGCCGCTGATCTGCTACGAGAGCCTGTTTCCCGGGCTCACCGGCCAGGGCGCGCGCCTCGCCGGCCATCGCCCCGCCTGGATCGTCAACATCTCCGACGACGCCTGGTTCGGGGTCACCAGCGGGCCTTGGCAACACCTCAACCTCGCCAGCTACCGGGCCATCGAGGAGGGCCTGCCGATGGTGCGGGCGACGCCGACGGGGGTTTCGGCGGTCATCGACGCCTACGGGCGGCCCGTCCCGGATAAACTGTTGGGCGAAGGCGCCTATGGCGTGATCGACGCGGTTCTGCCAACCTCGCTCCCGCCAACCGCGTTCGAGAGATTCGGGGCAGCGTTCTTGGCTGCCATGTTGGTGATCTCGCTGGGCGCGGTGTTTCGGCGCGGAAGCGCCACCTTGCGCCGCAATGGCGACGTTATGTAGGACTGTATGTTCGTTACCTAACCATCGATGATGGGCTGACTTGAGGAACATGAACGACGATCTGGTCGAAACCCGCCTGCCGAACCCGGTGGACCTCCACGTCGGCGCGCGGATCAGGCTGCGGCGCCGGATGCAGGGCGTGAGCCAGGAGAAGCTGGCTGACGCCCTCGGGCTGACATTCCAGCAGGTGCAGAAATACGAGCGCGGCGCCAACCGCGTCAGCGCCTCGAAGCTCTACGAGATCGCCTCTGCGTTGCGAGCCCCGGTCTCCTATTTCTTCGATGGCCTGGCCGACCCGGCCGGCGACGCCGAGTCGGGCGCGCGGCCGTCGGAAGAGACGACCGTGCACGCCTTCCTGATGACCGCCGAGGGGCTGGAGCTGGCCAGGCTGTTTCCGCAGGTGACGCGGGGACCAGTGCGGCGGCGCGTCCTCGACCTGCTGCGCGCCATCGTCGGCGAAGACGTCGACGACGGCGAGGACAACGAAGGCTAGCGCCGGCCTTCCGCGCGGCGCTACAGCCGGGGCCGATGCGCCCCGAATCGACTCCCTTGCGAACCTACGGCCGCGTGAAGTCGCGCAGCCTGAAGCCGCGGCAGGCGCGGCTGTTCGCGACCCGCCTCCCCGATCTCGCCCTGCCCGCCGCGCCGTTCGAGCCCCGGGCGCTGGCGCCCACGGCCGCGGGGGTGTGGCTCGAGGCCGGGTTCGGCGCCGGCGAGCACCTCGCCGCCCAGGCCGAGCGCCATCCGGACGTGTTGCTGCTGGGCGCCGAGCCCTTCGTCAACGGCCTCGCCGCCTGCCTGGCGCACATCGACGATCGCGCGCTCGCCAACGTCCGGCTGCATCACGGCGACGTCCGCGCGGTGATGGGCTGGTTGCCCGACGCCTCGATCGACCGGCTGTTCGTCCTGTTTCCCGATCCGTGGCCCAAGGCGCGTCACGCCAAGCGGCGGCTGATCGAGCCCGGCTTCATCGCCGAGGCCGCGCGGGTGATGAGGCGCGGCGCGCGGCTCCGCTTCGCCACCGACTGGGCCGACTACGCCGACTGGACGCTGCAGCGGCTTCAGCGCGCCGCCGAATTCCGCTGGCTGGCCGAGCGCGCTGACGACTGGCGTCATCCACCCGCGGACCATGTGACCACCCGCTATGAGACCAAGCGCCTGGGCGACTGCGCCCCGATCTGGCTGGAATTCGAGCGCCTCTGAGGGTCCCAAGAGCCGTCCGGCTCGATTCCGGGCGCCATCTTCGTCTAAAGCTCGCCGATGAAATTCCTCGACCAATGCAAGATCGTGATCCGGTCGGGCGACGGCGGCGCCGGCGCGGTGTCGTTCCGGCGCGAGAAGTTCATTCCGCGGGGCGGCCCGGACGGCGGCGACGGCGGCCGCGGCGGCGACGTCTGGATCGAGGCGGTCGACGGGCTCAACACCCTGATCGACTTCCGCTACCAGCAGCATTTCCGCGCCGGCACCGGCGGCCACGGCATGGGCCGCGACCGTCACGGCGCGCACGGCGCCGACATCGAACTGCGCGTGCCGGTCGGCACGGAGGTGCTGGAGCTCGACCGCGAGACCCTGATCGCCGACCTCGACCACGCCGGCATGCGGCTGCGGCTGGCGGCCGGCGGCAACGGCGGCTTCGGCAACACCCGCTTCAAGGGGCCGGTCAACCAGGCGCCGCACTACGCCAATCCGGGCCTGGCGGGCGAGGAGAAGGAGATCTGGCTGCGGCTGAAGCTGATCGCCGACGTCGGTCTTGTCGGCCTGCCCAACGCCGGCAAGTCGACGCTGCTCGCCGCCGTCTCCGCCGCCACGCCGAAGATCGCCGACTACCCCTTCACCACCCTGACCCCCAATCTGGGCGTGGTCGACCTGTCGCCCAATGAGCGCTTCGTGCTGGCCGACATCCCGGGCTTGATCGAGGGCGCGGCGGAGGGCGCGGGGCTGGGCGTGCGGTTCCTCGGCCATCTGGAGCGGTGCTCGGCGCTGATCCATCTCATCGACGCCACTTCCGACGATGTCGCCGAGGTCTGGCGCACTGTGCGCGGCGAGTTGGCGGCCTACGGTGGCGGCTTGGCGACCAAGCCCGAACTCGTCGCTCTGAACAAAATCGACGCCCTGGACGCGGCCACGCGCCGCGAGAAGGCGCTTGCGCTTGAAGAGGCGACAGGCGCGCCGCCGTTCCTGGTCTCGGGCGTCTCCGGCGAGGGCGTGACGGCGCTCCTGCGCGCGGCCTTCGCCAAGGTGCGCGGCGACGCCGAAGCCGCCGCCCACGCCGTGCGGGCGGACGACTGGCGGCCATGACCACGCTCGCCTCGGCGCGCCTGGTGGTCGTCAAGGTCGGCTCGTCCCTGGTGGCGGACGGCGCTGGCGCGGTCGATGCGGCCTGGCTCGGCGCGCTCGCGGCCGATCTCGGCCGCCTGCGCCAGCGCGGCCAGCAGCCGCTGATCGTCTCCTCCGGCGCGGTCGCGCTGGGACGCCGTGCGCTCGGGCTCAAGCGCCGCTCACTGACCCTGCCGGAGAAGCAGGCCGCCGCCGCCGCCGGCCAACCGCTGCTGATGCGCGCCTGGCAGGCGGCGCTGTCGCCGGTCGGGCTCACCGTCGCCCAGGTGCTGATGACGCCCGACGACACCGAGGTGCGCCGCCGCTACCTCAACGCCCGCGCCACGCTCGAGACCCTGCTGGAGCTGGGCGTCACCCCGGTGGTCAACGAGAACGACACCGTCGCCACCGAGGAGATCCGTTACGGCGACAACGACCGGCTCGCCGCGCGCGTCGCCCAGATGGTCGGCGCCGACCTGCTGGTGCTGCTCTCCGATGTCGACGGCCTCTACACCACCGATCCACGTCGCGACCCCGCCGCCCGGCACATCCCGCTCGTGGCCGCCCTGACGCCCGAGATCGAGGCCATGGGCGGCGGCGCCCACGTTGGCTCCGGCGGCATGGCGACCAAGCTGGCGGCGGTGCGGATCGCCGCGGCCGCCGGTTGCTCGACGTTGATCACGCTCGGCCGCCGCGCCGCCCCACTGCTGGAGGCCGAGACTGGAGCCCGCGCCACCCTGTTCGCCGCCGCCGCGACCCCCGCCGCCGCCTACAAGGCCTGGATCGCCGGCTCGCTCGCGCCACAGGGCGCGCTCGTCGTTGACGAGGGCGCGGCCCGCGCGCTGCGCGCCGGCAAGAGCCTGCTCTGCGCCGGCGTCACCGCGGTGGAAGGCGTGTTCGACAAGGGCGACGCGGTGATCGTCCGCGATGGCGCCGGCCGTGAGGTCGGCCGCGGCCTCTCCCGCTACGACGCCGCCGACGCCCTGCGGATCCTCGGCCTGAAGTCTGCCGCCATCGAGGCGGCGCTGGGCTATTCCGCCGGCCCGCTGATCCACGCCGACGACCTGGCGCTGGCCGGCTGACGGCGATTGATCCGCTTGCGGCCGATCGGATTCCCACTACTAAGGCTCAGCCTGAGCAAAAGGGACTAGGTTGGGATGTGGTTCGCTGGCCCCGCGCGGCGCGTACCGGCCGCGGGCCGGCCACGGGTCCTGCGGCTGGGGTTCGATCTGAGGCCCGGCATGCGCGTCGGACTGTTCGGCGGCTCGTTCAATCCCGCCCACGAGGGTCATGCCCACGTCGCCGAGACAGCGCTGAAGCGGCTGCGCCTGGACCGGGTGATCTGGCTGGTTTCGCCGCAGAACCCGCTCAAGTCCGGCCACGAGACCGAGGCGCTGACCCGCCGCGTCTGGGGCGCGCTTCGGTTCGCGCAAGGGCCTTCGATGATCGTCTCGGACGCGGAGACCCGGATCGGCTCGGTCTACACCATCGACACGCTGCGGGTGCTCAAGGCGCGCTACCCAGGCGTCTGCTTCGTCTGGATCATGGGCGCCGACAGCCTGGCGGGCTTCCACCGCTGGCGCGGTTGGACCCAGATCATGCGCGAGGCGCCCGTCGCCGTCGTCGCGCGGCCCTGGACCTCGATCAAGAGCCGCTTCTCGCCGACCGCGCGCCGCTTCGCCCACGCCCGGATTCCGGCCGCCGCGGCCGCGACCCTGCCGTGCCGGCGCCCGCCGGCCTGGGTGTATCTGACCGGGCCGTTGAACTTCACATCTTCGACAGCGCTGCGGCGCGCCCTCGGGGGACGCGAGCCCTCGGCCCGGATTGCCCCCTGACCCTGGTCTCGTTTCGTGCTATATGGCCGATTGCGAGAACCACCGACGGGAGCATCCCCTGAACCGCAATTCCGCGCTCAGCGCGCAAGAACCGAGCCCCGAGGCCGCGCCTCCGGGTGAATCTTCCGACGACCACCAGGGCGTCAAAAACCTCGAACAGCTCATTCTGACCCGGCTCGACGACGAAAAGGCCCAGGACGTCGTCTTCATCGACCTGAAGGACAAGAGTTCGGTCGCCGACGGCATGGTCGTCGCCTCCGGCCGTTCGCACCGTCACGTCGGCGCCATGGCCGATCACCTGCTGCGCACCTTGAAGGACAACGGCTACGGCCGCGCCCGGGTCGAGGGGCTGCCGCACTGCGACTGGGTGCTGATCGACGCCGGCGACGTGATCGTCCACCTGTTCCGGCCCGAAGTCCGCGCCTTCTACAACATCGAGAAGATCTGGTCGGTCGACGCGCCGCACCGCACGGTGAACTAGCCTCTTCCAGGCGGCCCGTGCGCATCTCCCTGATCTGCGTCGGCCGCCTCGGCGCCGCGCCGGAAGCCGCGCTCGCCCGCGCTTACGCCGACCGCGCCAGCGCCGCTGGCCGCGGGCTCGGGCTTTTTCCCGTCGAGATCGTCGAGGTCGAGCCGCGCAAGAGCGGCACGGCGGCCGAGGCCGAGGCGCTCCTCGCCCGCGCCGGCGAGGCGCGGCTGATCGCATGCGACGAACGCGGCCGCAGCCTCGCCTCCCGCGACTTCGCCGCCCGCGTCGCGGCCCTGCGCGACGACGGCGTCCGCCACCTCGCCCTGGTCATCGGCGGCGCCGACGGACTGGACGCCTCGGTGCGCGCCGCCGCCGCCGAGACGATCTCGTTCGGCGCCCAGACCTGGCCGCACGCCCTGGCGCGGGTGATGCTGGCCGAGCAGGTCTATCGCGCCGCCACCATCCTCGCCGGCGCGCCCTATCATCGCGATTGAGCGGTAAGCAATTGAGCGGGAGACGTGTGCGGCTGTATCCTGGGGGCGTGCGCCGCGCGCTGATCCTCGCCGCCTGCCTTGTCGCCCTGCCGGCCCACGGCCAGAGTCTGGAGGACCGCCGCCGCGTTCTGCAGCATCTCGCCGCCCAAGAAGACGCGCTCGCGGCGCGCATGGGCGCCGACCGCAACGCGCTGGCCCGGCTGCTGGGCGCGCTGGAGCTGTTCAGCCGCGATCCGCCACCGCCGCTGCTGGTCAGTCCCGCCGACGCCAAGGACGCGGTCCGCGCCATGATCCTCGCCAAGGCGATCGCGCCCGAGCTGGAGGCCCGCGCCCGCGTGCTCACCGCCGAGGCCGAGGCGTTGAAGGCGTTGCGCCGCCGCGCCGCCCAGGCGAGCGGCGATCTCTTCGCCGCCGAGAGCCAGCTCGAGGACAGCCGGGGCCGGCTCGACGCCGTGGCCGCGGACGCGGCGCTTATGGCGCCGCCCGCCGCTAGAGCCGCCACCGGCGGCGAGGACGCCCAACCGGCGCCGCGCGAAATCCTGCCGCCCGCCGACGGCCGCATCGCGATTCGCTACGGCGGCCGGCTGGGCAACGGCCTCGCCGCGCAGGGGATCGCCTACCGACCTGGCGCCGGCGCGCCGGTACGCAGCCCGGCCGCAGCCCTGGTCGCCTATGCCGGCCCTTTGAACGGCTGGGGCAATGTGGTCATCTTGCGCGCCGGCGGAGGATGCCACATGGTGCTCTCCGGATTGGGCAAGGTGACGGTCGCGGCCGGTCAATTGGTCGCGGCTGGCGCTCCTGTCGGCGCGATGCCGAACGATGGACAATCCCCGCCGGAGCTCTATCTGGAGGTTCGGATGCCGGGGGGTCCGGTCGATCCGGCCCGATTGATGGGCGGCGAACGGGGTGCGAACGTTAACGCGGCGGGCCTTAGGCTGCGTCGCCAAGGAGTGGATTGAGGCCCAATGCGCAAGTCCCTGCTGATCGCCGCCTCCGCCTTCGTGCTCGGCGCCGGAACCATGGCCTACATCGGCCAGAGCGCCCGCGCCACGGCGGACCCGAAGGCCGAAAACTACCACATGCTGGAGGTGTTCGGCGACGTCCTGACCGAGGTCAATCAGCAGTACGTCACCCCGGTCGACGACAAGAAGCTGATCCAGTCGGCGATGGAGGGTATGCTCACCTCGCTCGACCCGCACTCCGACTACCTGCCGCCGGACGCCTACGTCGACCTGCAGGACCAGACCCGCGGCGAGTACGGCGGTCTCGGCCTCGAGATCCAGAGCGAGGACGGCGCGGTCAAGGTGATCTCGCCCATCGACGGCACCCCGGCCTCCCGGGCCGGCATCAAGCCTGGCGACTACATCCTCGCCGTCAACGGCGAGAACATCCTCGGCCTCAGCGTCTCCGACGCGGTCAAGCAGATGCGCGGCAAGCCCGGCGAGGCGGTCACCCTCACCATCGGCCGCGAGAAGTCGCAGCCGTTCGACGTCAAGCTGGTGCGCGAGATCATCCAGCCGAAGTCGGTCGAGTCCCACATGGAGGGCGACTACGGCTACCTGCGGCTCTCGGGCTTCAACGAGAAGGCCACCGACGAGACCCTGGCCGCAATCAACGCGCTGAAGGCCAAGGATCCGAACATGAAGGGTCTGATCCTCGATCTGCGCAACAATCCGGGCGGCCTGCTCGACCAGGCGGTCGGCGTCGCCAGCCTGTTCCTCAACGGCGGCGAGGTGGTCTCCCAGCGCGGCCGCGACCCGCAGGACATCGAGCGCTACGACGCCAAGGGCCACGACGTGCTGAACGGCCTGCCGATGGTGGTGCTGATCAACTCCGGCACCGCGTCGGCGTCCGAGATCGTCTCCGGCGCGCTGCAGGATCGTCACCGCGCGGCGATCGTCGGCGTCACCAGCTTCGGCAAGGGCTCGGTGCAGACGGTGATCCCGCTGCGCGGCGGCCTCGACGGCGCGGTGAAGCTGACCACGGCGCGCTACTACACCCCCTCCGGCCGCTCGATCCAGAAGACCGGCATCGAGCCCGATCTGGAGGTGGCCGAGACCCGCGAGGAGGCGCAGCAGATCGCCGACGAAGCGTTCCAGTTCACCGAGGCCAGCTTCCGCAACGCGCTCGACGCCGACGAGGGCAAGGTGCGCCGGGGCGCCCATGTCCCCGCCGAGGCCCCGCCGACCGACTTCGACCAGAAGAAGGGCGACTTCCAGCTCACCCGCGCGCTCGACGTGCTCAAATACGGCTCCGTGGACGCGACGCCGAAGCTCGCCAAGCCCGCCGCGACCCTGGCCCAGATCGCCGGGCGGGCGGGAACGCCGGGCGCACCGTCGGCGCCGGCGAAGCCGTAGCAAACCCGCCGCGGCGGGCCGGCGAATTGGCCAAACTGTCGCGGCGCGGTTTTTCCCTTCATTAACCATCTGAAGCGAGGCTGTGGTCGCCGTGACCACCGCCCGCGCCTCCTTCGCCAAACCTCGCCCGCCCGTGCAGCCGGCGAACGTCCAGTCCGGCGCGCCGTCGCCGCTGGGTCCGTTCGCCAATCCGGTGATCGGCGCGGCGACGGCCGCCGGCTTCTTCATCGCCTGCACGGTGGTGCTGGTTTCGCTCACCGGCAATCCCAAGGCCGGGGCCCCGGTGGTCCGCCTGTCGCTGGCCCACATCGCCGACACCAGCGCCCCGCCCGGCTGGCGCGAGGCGCTGCCCACCGAATCGCCCGGCGACGCCCCGTTCGCCGCGACGACCGTTGCGCTCTCGGTCACCGCGCCTACCGACGCCGAGCCCGAGACTCCGGGCGGCCAGGCGATCATCACCCTGTCCGACGACGCCCATCTGGACGGAACGCCGCAGGCTGCGGGCGTGGCGCTGCTGCCCGCCCCGTTCGCCGGCCTTTTCGCCCCGGGCGCGACCGGCGCCCTGCCGATCATCGGCGCCGACGGCCGCACGCCGGCCCAGGCCTATGCGCGCCCGGCCGCCGCCAACGGCAAGCCCCGCGTCGCCCTGATCATCGGCGGCCTCGGCCTCAACGCCAAGACCACCCGCGAGGCCATCGACGGGCTGCCGCCCGACGTCACCCTCTCATTCGTGCCTTATGCCGACGACCTGCAGAGCTGGATCGACCAGGCCCGCGCCGCCGGCCACGAGGTGCTGCTCGAGGCGCCGATGGAGCCCAAGGACTTCCCGGTCAACGATCCGGGCCCCTACACCCTGATGGCCGACGGCCAGCCGCAGGAGACCACGCGGCGGCTGGAATGGCTGCTGTCGCGCGCCACCGGCTATTTCGGCGTCACCAACTATCTCGGCTCCAAG
>Ga0302326_10028905_pt1 | contig 11144 bp, 7 predicted proteins | sample Palsa_T0_3_FD_202264 | JGI IMG/M metagenome (GOLD analysis project Ga0302326, IMG submission 202264) | Peat permafrost microbial communities from Stordalen Mire near Abisko, Sweden - Palsa_T0_3 | ecosystem: Environmental > Terrestrial > Soil > Palsa > Peat permafrost | place: Sweden: Abisko...
ATCACCACCACCGGCCTGTCCCGCACCAGCGCCGAGCACCTCGCCAAACAGATCACCAGCCTCCTGGCCGAACCGAGCCCAAAGGGCCTTGACAGGACATAGGAGCATCGTTATGCACGGCCCTTGCGGGGTGCTCGGGCGACGATCGTGATCACATTGGTCAGCGGGGTCATCGATCGGGGGACGCGCTGAGCGGCCGGCTGATCCCCGCGCGGCAGCTGGAGATGGGCGGGAGAAGGCCGCTGCGAGTGCGGCCTCCCTTTGGGGAAGAGGCTGACGCCGTCCTCGCAACGAGGGCATGTTCTGGCGGGCCGGACATGTTTGCCAAGTGCCGGCAGCTCAGGATGCAGCCGCTGGAGACGCGGGCCCCGGTGCATGTGGAGGTCACTCCTGGCTGCTGGGTCCTGGTCTTGCTGCACCGGCGGCCGCTGTGCCGCGCTGCCCGTGGCATTCCCGGTTAGCTGGCTCCAGGGTCACGGTTTCCTTGGCCTGCGGGGAAGTGGAGGACGACGATGAGTGCTTGGGGAAGTGTTTATGCGTGGTGCGGATGCCGCGAGCCGGGTGGCGGCTGGGCGCCCGGTGCCCGTGGCGTGGCCGGACCGGGCATGGTAGCTGGTATCTGTCGCTGGAACTGCCTGCCGGGCCTGGCGGGCGGCGCCGGCGGATCCGCCGTGGCGGGTTTCCGGCGCGGGTGGACGCTGAGCAGGCGCTGGCGCGTTTGCGGATGCCGGTTCCCGGCGTGGCCGGCGGCCTGCCGGTGACGGTGGGGCAGTGGCTGGACCGCTGGCTGGCGGCCCGGTCGGCGCCGAGGCCATCGACGCTGCGGGGTTATGCCGCGCACGTGCGCCTGTACCTGGCGCCGTACCTGGGGCAGATCCTGCTGGCTGACCTGTCGGCCGCGCATGTCCAGGCGATGTTCACCGCGATTTCCCGGCAGCACGCGGCGGCGGGCACGCCGGTATCCCCGGCCACGCTGGCACGAGTGAGGGCAACGCTGCGGGCGGCGCTGAACGCGGCTATCCGCGCGGGTCACCTTAGCGTCAACGCCGCGTCCGGTGCCGAGCTCCCTGCGGCCCGGCGCCCCCGGGCGGTTGTGTGGACCGGGGCGCGGATCGAGGAATGGCAGCGCACCGGGATTCGCCCGGCGGTCGCGGTATGGACCCCCGCGCAGACCGCGGCGTTCCTGAATTCGATCCGCGGCCACCGGCTGTATGCCGGCTACCACCTCATCGCGCTGCGCGGGCTGCGCCGCGGTGAGGCCTGCGGCCTGCGCTGGTGCGACATCGACCTCGGCGCTGCCACCGCGGTCATCGCCTGGCAGCTGCAGCAATACGGCGGGCATGTCACGCTGTGCCCGCCCAAGACGGCGCGCAGCGGGCGGGTCATCGCCCTGGACCGCACCACCGTGGCGGCCCTGCGGGCGCACCGCGCCGGCCAGCAGGCCGAGCAGGACCGCCTGGGCGGCAGCTACCGTGACAGCGGCTATGTGCTCACCGGCCTGAACGGTGACCCGATGGCCCCCGACCGGCTGTCCCGCCATTTCCGGCGGCTCGGCGAGGCCGCGGGCCTGCCGCCGGTCCGGCTGCATGATCTGCGGCATGGCGCGGCCAGCCTCGCGCAAATGGGCAGAGTTGCGCCAGCTGCATCATTCGGCAGGATCCGTGAATGCCGCCGACCTGCGCCGCAGCTCACTGGTCCCCCAGAGGCCAGAAGATCATCGCCAGTCGCCGGCCCCGCTGACCTGCGATGTCATCACCCGGTTGCGTCAGATGTCACTATGAGGCATCCAGCGCGGTTGCATCGGATGACGGAATGATGCACCCACGAGCACGAGCAAGAGCATCAACGAGGAGAGATGCACCTCGGCCCGTTCTCGAAGCTGGGGTATTCCGCCGGGGTGGAACATTGCTCTCTACCAGGTTCGCCGCGGGCGCCGACCTGAAGGTCGTCCAGGACATGCTCGGGCACTCCAGCATCGGGCTGCCAGGTCCCGGGCAGCCAGCGCCGCCGCCACGCGCGGAACTCGCTGCGGCGTGCCCGCGCCGTCCTGATCAGCGGCCTCAGCCTGGCCCACCCGGCCCGGCAGATCGGCCGCCGGCGCCGCCAGCAGACCGCCGGCGCCGGCCAGCACCAATGACACCACCGCCAGCATGGCCCGCCGGGACGACCTGCCTGGCCGCGCGGTCACCGTGGCCGCCAGCAGGCGGAGCTAGTCAGGCAACACTCATGCCAGCACATCGCCCGTACCCTGGCCAACCTCTGCCCATACCAGAAGCCCACCACGCGCTTCCGGAGCGGCGAAAAGCCAGGTCAGGACGGGTGGGGCGCCTGGGGCTCGAACCCAGAACCCACGGATTAAAAGTCCGCTGCTCTACCATTGAGCTAACGCCCCGAGGAGCCGGCCGGAGCCGGCGCCACGGCACGAAGCGTACCGACTCTCGCAGCGGCTGTCCGTCTGCCATAGCCGCTTCCGGGTTCCTCGCCCGTCAGGTGCTTCGTCTCGCCGGTCAGCCGCTTCTCCTCGCCGGGCCCGCGCTCCGGTAACGTCGCACCCCGTGGACAGCGCCTTCTTCGAGCCGGCCGGGATCAGCACCTTCATAGCCACGTCCGCGACGGACGGACCGTGGAGCCCCGGCGCCCAGCATGGCGGCCCGCCGTCCGCGCTGGCGGCGCGGGCGCTGGAGCGCCATGAGCCAGCCGAAGGCCAGCGGCTTGGCCGGGTGACCGTCGACATCCTCCGCCCGGTGCCCGTCGCGAAACTTACCGTGCGCACCCGCATGGTCCGGGCCGGGCGGCGGGTGGCGCTGCTTGAGGCCGTCCTGGAGGCGGACGGCCAGGAGGTCCTGCATGCCAGGGGATGGCGGATCGCCATCCCGCACGGGCAGGTCCCTGTCGTCCCCGGCGACGCTGCCCCGCCGCCATTGCCGGAAACAGACGGCCGGCAGCTGCCGCCCAGGCTGCCGGACGCGCACACGGCCGGATACCTGTCCGCTATCGAGTGGCGGTTCCTGGACGGGAGTCTCGACCGGCGCGGCCCCGGCCGGGCATGGACGAGGCCGAGCATCCCGCTCGTGGCCGGCGAGGACGCCTCGCCGATGTGCAGGGCATTGCTGGTGGCGGACTCGGGCAGCGGCGTCGGTGCCGTTCTCGACCCGGCGCGGTTCATCTTCATCAACGTGGACCTCACGGTCGTGCTGCCCCGCGATCCGGTCGGCGAGTGGCTGCTGCTGGAGGCGGCCACCACGACGAACACGCAGGGCACCGGCTTCGCCGAGACGGCCCTGTCCGACCTGTCCGGCCGCTGCGGCACGGCCCTGCAGACCTTGCTGGTCACCCCGCGCTGACCGCGCCGCCCGCGCCGCGCTGACCGCGGCGCCCATGGCACAGTGTCCGCATGGCTATGGACCTTCCCATCTGCACGACCTGCGGTGTCCAGTACGGCGCACCGCGTGCGGACTGCGCCATCTGCCAGGACGAACGCCAGTACGTCGGCTGGGGCGGTCAGCAGTGGACGACCCTGGCCGAGCTGACCGGGAAAGGCCACCGCGGCCAGCTGCAGGAGGAAGGCCCCGGCGTCATCGGCATCGGCGCCGATCCGCCGACCGCCATCGGCCAGCGCGCGCTGCTTGTCCGCGCTGCCGGCGGCAACGTGCTCTTCGACATGATTACCTACATCGACGACGATCTCGTCGCACGCGTCCGTGAGCTGGGCGGGATCAGCGCGATCGCGATCAGTCACCCGCACTTCTACGGCTCGATGATCGAGTGGGCGCACGCGTTCGACGCTCCGGTCTACATCCACGAGGCTGACCGGCAGTGGACCGCCCGGCCCGACGACGCGATCGTGTACTGGCAGGGCGGCACCCGCGAGATCGGCGACGGCCTGACGCTCATCAACGCCGGGGTGCACTTCGCCGGCGGCCAGGTGCTGCACTGGACTGGCGGGCAGGACGGGACCGGGGTGCTGTGCTCCGGTGACATCATGACCGTGGTCCCCGACCGCCGTTACGTCAGCTTCATGTACAGCTATCCGAACCTCATCCCCGAGCGGCCGCGTACCATCCGCAGGGCACTGGCCATGCTGGAGCCGTTCATCTTCGATCGTGTCTACGGCGCCTGGTGGCAGCGGACCGTGCACGCCGACGGCGCGGCTGCCGTGCGCCGGTCGGCCGAGCGCTACCTCAGCTTCGCCCTCGACGACGAGCCGCCGGGGGGACGCGTGAGCGGGCAGTGACGCCGCGGCAGGGACGTGACCGGCCGCTAGCCGGCCACGAAGCGCTGCCGTAGCTCCCCGATGCCCTCAATAAAGCTGACGAGCTCGTCGCCAGGGGCGAGCCAGCGCTGCGGGCTGCGGCCCATCCCCACGCCGGCCGGCGTGCCGGTGAAGATGACGTCGCCAGGCAGCAGCGTGACCACCGCGGACAGCTTGGCGATGAGCTGCGGCACGGAGATGATCAGGTAGCTGGTCCTTGACTTCTGCATCTGGTCGCCGTTGACCGAGCAGCCGAGCTCAAGGTCGTCGGGATTCGCGAACTCGTCGATGGTGACCAGCCACGGGCCGGTCGGCCCGAACCCGGGGAAGGACTTGCCCAGGCTGAACTGGGCCGGTGATCCGGCCAGCTGGCTGATCCGCTCCGAGATGTCCTGCCCGACGGTCAGCCCGGCGACGTGACTCCACGCGTCGGACTCCGGCACCTGCCGTGCCGCGGCACCGATCACCACCACCAGCTCGACCTCCCAGTCGGTGTGACCGCCGGGCGGCAGCACGACGTCGCCGTAAGGGCCGGTGATACAGCTGGGGAACTTCGTGAAAACACTCGGCTGATCCGGCACGGTAAGCCCGGACTCCGCCACGTGGTCACGGTAGTTAAGACCTATGCCGAACGACTGCCTCGGCGCCGGTGCCGGAGCTCTGAGCAGATCCAGCTCGTAGAGCTCAGCGGCCGCGTCGCTGGTACCTGCCGCCCAGGCCAGGAACTCCGCCCAGTGCGAGTAGATCGCCTGCGGCTGAGGTCCGAAGCGGCCTGCACTGGCGCGCGCGACGTCCAGGGCACCGTTGTCTGTCAGTATGACGAGCCGCCCGGCCAGGTTGCCGATCCGCACGAGGACCTCCCAGGTATGATCATCCAGCTGCCCCAGCCATCCTGCGCCCTGGGCGTGCGACAGGGCAAGGCGGGCCAGCCTCGCCCTCGCCCGGGTTCCGGCCACCGGCCCCGTGGCAGTCCCCTGGTCACGCTGAGATATTTTGGGATCTGCAGGAGGCAGCTGACGGTGATGTGGGGGACGAGCTGCCCGCTCTGCTTCACCAGCGGGGACACCCAGTGCCGCGCGGCGGTAACCCGGAACCCGACGCACCAGTCCAACGTTGCCCTCTGGGGAGCAACTGGAAGGGACGCGGGTGCCCGAACTAGGGGCTGAAGGGCCGCGGGTGCCCGAAGCAGGGACCTCGGTCGGCGAGCAGCTACCGGCTGCCGCGCCGGACGCCGTCCTGCCTGCCGCCCCGGACCTCGTCCCGGACGCCGCCGCAGACGCCGTCCCGGACCTCGTCCCGGACGCCGCCTCGCCTGCTGTTCCGGCTGCACTCCCGGACGTCGTCCCGGATGCTGTCCCGCCTGTAGTCCCGCCTGCCGTCCCGCCTGCCGTCCCGGATGCTGTCCCGACTGCCGTCCCGGATGCTGTCCCGACTGCCGTCCCGGATGCTGTCCCGACTGCCGTCCCGGATGCCGGGCAGGTGTCGGGCCAGGGCACGGGTCAGGGCGCCGACCAGCGCGGCAGCCGCCGATTTGGCGGCCGGGCGGTCGTCCGGCAGCCGCAGAATCTGCTGGCGCTGCTTCTTTACACGGGCCTGTCCCTCGCGCTGTTCGGCCACTGGATCCTGGACCGGATGTCCACCTGGATTCTCTCCGGGCAGCCGCAGGACGGCTCGCTGTTCGTCTGGTCGTTCGCCTGGTGGCCGTACGCGATCAGCCACCACATCAGCGCCATCTTCTCCGGCTACGGCTGGGCACCGGGCGGCGTCAACCTCACCTGGGCCACCACGATCCCCGGTCCTGCTCTCGCGCTGCAATGGCTCACCCACAGCCACGGCCCCTTCTTCACGTTCAACACGGTCGAGCTCGCCGCACCGGCACTGGCCGCCTGGACTGCGTATCTGCTGTGCCGGCGTATCGTCGGATCGTTCGCCCCCGCGCTCGTCGGCGGTTTCTTCTTCGGTTTCTCGCCCGCGCTGATCGACGAGGTCGGGCAGGGACATCCGAGCCTCACGCTGGTCTTCCTCGTCCCGCTGTGCGCCTACCTCGTGGTCCGGCTGCTCGAGGGCTCGATTCACCCGCTGTGGTACGTCCAGTTGCTCGGGATCGTGCTGGGCGCTCAGCTCTACGTCGGAAGCGAGATCTTCGCCACGATGACACTCGTGGGCTCGCTCTGCGCCGTGGTCGGCTTCGTGGCTGGCCCAGCCCAGCGGCGGCAGCGGCTGCTGCGCGCCATCGCGCCCACCGCCGGGGCCTACGCGGTCGCGGCCGTCCTTGCCAGCCCGCTGCTCTACACGATGTTCACCCGCACGCGCATCGTCAAGGGCATCCACTTCGCGACCATAGAGTACGGCGCCAAGAGCACCCTTGACTTCCTGCGCTACGTAACCCCCGGGCGCTATACCCAGCACTGGGGGGTGTTCGCCGAGCGCTGGGGTGACAACCCGTGGTATCTCGGCGTCCCGCTGGTCGTGGCGGTCGTCCTCATCGTCGTCACCGGGCGGCGCAGCCGGGCCACCTGGGCACTGCTGGTCGGCCTGCTCCTCATCCTGGCGCTGAGCCTCGGCGACACGCTTTCCGTGTTCGGCGCGCGGATCCTGCCGTGGCGGTTCGTTTCCGCGCTGCCGGTGGTCGGAGTCGCCCAGCCCGGGCGGCTGGTCACCTACGTCTACCTGCTGATCGCGGTGCTGGTGGCGCGCTGGCTCACCCGGCGGCCGCAGCCACCCCCGGTGCCCTCGCCGCATCCGCCGTCGTCGCCGCTATGGCGGCCGACGCCGCGGCCGCGGCGCTCGCTGCATCCGCTGCGCTGGCTGGTCGTGGTGATAGCGGGAGTCACGATCCTGCCCGCCTTCTCGTCCGACGTCTGGGCGGTGACCGTGCCGGAGCCAGTGTTCCTGGCCAGCGGCGCCTACCGGCACGACCTGTCCCGGGGCGAGATCGTCTGGGTGGTGGAGAGCCATGCCGACCGGCAGCTGATCTGGCAGGCCGAGACCAGCTTCTACTTCCGGCTGGCCGGCGGGTTCTTCGGAGGAACCCCGCAGGGCGTGCGGAACGCCCCCTTGCAGGAACGCCTGGCCATGGGTCAGGTTGCCATAACCGACTCGATAGCGGACATCAGGACCTTCCTGACCATGCACCGAGTCGGCGCGATCCTGGTCGCTGACGTGCCGTGGTACGTGGTCCTGAACATCCGGAGTGCCACCGGCCACTGGGGCGCCCGCCTGTTCCACCTGCGCGTGTTCCGGCTGGGCAAGCGGTTCAGCGACCCTGCCCTGGCGCACCAGCCCATCCGGCTAGGCCGCGACCGGCAAGCGAACCGCGCGCACCGCCGCGCGCACCGCCGTGCGCACCGCCCGGCCCGGCCCGGCCGCCGCGGTGCCGTTGCTACCGGTAAGCGGAGATCCCGGTGATGGCCTGGCCAAGCGCGAGGGCGTGGATCTCCTCGGTGCCCTCGTAGGTCAGCACCGACTCAAGGTTGTTGGCGTGCCGGATCACCGGGTACTCCAGCGTCACGCCGTTGGCGCCGAGCACCGTCCTGGCCTGCCGGGCGATCTCGATCGCCGCCCGCACGTTGGCCATCTTGCCGAGGCTGACCTGCTCGGGCGTGATCGTCCCGGCCTCCTTCAGCCGGCCGAGGTGCAGCGCGAGCAACTGCGCCCTGGCCAGGTCCGCGAGCATCCAGGCGAGCTTGGACTGGGTCAGCTGGAACCCGCCGATCTTCCGGCCGAACTGCTCCCTGGTGCGCGCGTAGTCGGCCGCCGCCTCGAAGCAGGCGCGGGCAGCGCCGGTGACCCCCCACACGATGCCGAACCTGGCCTCGGACAGGCAGGACAGCGGCCCCTTCAGGCCCGTCACGCCGGGCAGCACGGAGTCGCTCGGCAGCCGGACTTCGTCGAAGTGCAGCTCAGATGTCACCGAGGCACGCAGCGACATCTTCTTGTGGATGTTCCGCGCGGTGAAGCCGCGCGCTCCGCGCGGAACGAGGAAGCCGCGGATGCCATCCGGGGTGGAGGCCCACACGACCGCGATGTCGGCGATCGACCCGTTGGTGATCCACATTTTGGTTCCGGAGAGCACCCAGTCAGCCCCGTCAACGATCGCGCGGGTCTCCATGCCGGACGGGTCGCTGCCGTGATCGGGCTCGGTGAGGCCGAAGCAGCCGATCGCCTCCCCTGCCGCCATCCTGGGCAGCCACTCGTTCTTCTGGTCCTGCGAGCCGTATTTCCAGATCGGGAACATGGAGAGCGAGCCCTGCACCGACACCAGGCTGCGCAGCCCCGAATCCGCGGCCTCCATCTCGCGGCAGGTGACGCCGTAGGCGACCGGTCCCATCCCGGCGCAGCCGTAGCCGGTCAGGTGCATGCCCAGCAGGCCCATCTTGCCGAGCTCCGGGACCAGCTCGCGGGGCAGCGTCCCGGCCTCGAACCAGTCGGCGATGTGCGGCATGATCCGGTCCTGCGCGAACGCGCGAACCGTGTCGCGGACCAGCCGTTCCTCCTCGGTCAGCTGGTCGTCGATGCGGAGCAGGTCAGGACTTGCGGGGGTGGTGCTGCGCGGCATCGGCTGAGTCCTCTCTCGTCGCCTCGCCGCCAGCGTATGCCGCAACGCTCATGCTGTCCGTCCCGCGGCCGTTCATGCTGGCCGTCCCGCGGCCCGTTCATGCTGGCCGTCCCGCACCCGGCCCGGTCCCGCCGCCGCGGTTGGCCGGGCTCGGGGCCAGCGTCCGGAAGCGCCGCGGCGGGTGCAGCTGGTCGTGCAGGCGGCGCCAGGCCCTGGCCAGCGTCGCAGCCGCGGCCAGGCCGAAGAAGCCAGTCACGCTGATGGCGGCCTGCGGCCCGATCAGTTGCGCCGCCAGGCCGGCCATCAGCAGGCCCGCGCCTTGCGCGGCAAGCAGCCCGGCCCGGGCGAGCTCGACGGCGCTCGGGCGGTCCCCGGCGGGCGACGCCCGGACGAATGCGGTGACGGCGGCGAGCTGGTAGGCACTGCCCGCCCCGGCCAGCACCCACAGCGCTAGAACGGCCCACAGCGGGGGATGCAGTGAGCAGCCGACCAGCGGGGCGCAGGACAGGACCGCGAGCCAGCTGATCATCCGCGGCCGCGCGGACGGCCTGGTCAGGAAAGCGAAGGCGATCGCCCCGGTCACCGCGCCGGCCGGGACCGCGGCCAGCAGCAGGCCGACGGCGTGCGCGCCGCCGTGCAGGACGCGCGCGTAGGGCGCGGCAAGGGCTTCCGGCACCACGGCGCAGCTGGATAACCAGCCGAGCAGCAGCAGGGTCCGCGGCGCTGGCTGGCCGACGACCGCCGCGGCCTCGCGTCTTGTGACGGGCAGCGCCAGCGGTCGCCCGCCGGGACGGCGCTGCGGGACCGGCCTCCTGGTGATCAAGCCTTGCGCGATGCCCGCGGCGGCCAGGATGGCCGTCGCGCCGATGATCAGGGCGGCGTGCGGCCCGAGCGTGGCGACGACCGCGCCGCCCGCCAGGAATCCGAGAACCTGCCCGGCCCGGCCGCTGATGCTGCTGATCTCCGTGCCGGCGGCAAGCTGGCCAGCGGGCAGCACGTCGGGGAGCATGGCCGACCGCGCGTCCCAGAACGCCGCGCCGAGCATCACGGTCGTCACCAGCAGCGCGCAGCGTCCGGCGAACGGCATGCCGGATAACGCCATGATCGCGACCAGCGCCGCCCGGCTCACGCCGAGGCCGACCAGCAGGCTCCGCCGGGAGAACAAGCCGGCCACCTCGGCGAGCAACGGGCCGCCGATGATCTGCGGCAGGTAGCTCATGGCGTAGACCAGCGCGGTGAGGAACGGGGACCTGGTCCGCTCGTAGGTTCCGACCGCGACGGCGATCTGGGCGAACTGCTCGCCGGCCGACGAGAGCACCTGCGCGGACCACAGGCCGCCGAACTCGCGGACCGCGAAGACCGCATGGTAGGGGAATGCCTCGCGGTAGGCCGAGCGCTGCTCCCCGCGGTGACGGTGCCGTCCTGACTCTGCCTGCCCGCCTGCCGCGTGGGTGCTAGCCGCGTGGGTGCTAGCCGCGTGGGTGCTAGCCGCGTGGGTGCTAGCCGCGTGGGTGCTAGCTCCGTGGGTGCTAGCCTTCGGTCGCGGCCTGGCTCCGTGGCTGATCATCTGTGCCTCTCCGGCGCGAGCGGCTCTGGACGGTTGCGTGACCTGCATGGCCGCTGTCGCCTGTAGCCCTGGCCGTGGTGTGGCCCGGTGATCTCACGTATGACCCGGTGATCTCAGAGTCGTGACACTGTGACGTCTCGCAATTGCATAGAGTTCCTGATCGGCTCCGTGCGCGCAAGTGAAACGGGCAGGTTGCCCGCCGGGCGGTCGTGTCGGCAGGCGTGCCATGAAGCGCTTTGCCGGTAGCGCGCTCCGTCCTCTATGCTGGGGCAGTCCCCGACGGCGGGCGCCAAGGGCAGGCGGCGGTGACCGTCGAGCCCCCATCGTCTAGCGGCCTAGGACACCGCCCTTTCAAGGCGGCGGCACGGGTTCGAATCCCGTTGGGGGCACCGCCCCTTCCATCAGCGTGGCACGCAGATGACAGTGGGACCACTGAACCCGGCGGATGTCGCCGCCATGGCCGGACTGGCTGCCGCTGATGCGTCCGACGCCGCTCTCGTCACCGGCGGTCTGCCGATCGTCTGCGCCGGGGTGGCCGGAAGCTGGACTCGACCACGAGCCTGCCGATGGTACTCTTTCCCAGGCACAGGCGGTTTCCCTTTGTGCTAGCCCCCGTTGGGGGCACTGTCGGCACCCGCCGGTGAAGCATGGTCCTGTAGAGCAGCTCGGAGTGCTCGCCACCCTGTCAAGGTGGAGGTCGCGGGTTCAAATCCCGTCAGGACCGCTGGGGGCCGCCGACGGCGTGTGGCCGCGCCGGTATCATGACC
>Ga0302326_10028906_pt1 | contig 11144 bp, 11 predicted proteins | sample Palsa_T0_3_FD_202264 | JGI IMG/M metagenome (GOLD analysis project Ga0302326, IMG submission 202264) | Peat permafrost microbial communities from Stordalen Mire near Abisko, Sweden - Palsa_T0_3 | ecosystem: Environmental > Terrestrial > Soil > Palsa > Peat permafrost | place: Sweden: Abisko...
GAGGCGTTTTGTACCTACCCACGGGCGCTCCTCGGCCCCTTTTCTTTACTTGGGCTTACACACACTTCGAATCCGACGTAGAGCCAGAGCCTCCCGCCTCTGCTCTATAATGAGACTCTGTTCCCATGGTTCGTGACGGCTACCTTTACGCGCTTGCTTTGATTGCGGCCGCAGTTGTGGTGGGCTGGGTGGAACAGCCTGCCTGGGCTCTGGTGCCGCTGTTGCTTGCGCTGTTCTTCCTCTGGTTCTTTCGCGACCCGGAGCGAGCCATCCCGGATGCCGCGGGCGCCCTGGTGTCGCCGGGGGATGGGAAGGTTACGGATGTCTCATTCGTAGCGACGGGTGGGGAGAAGCAGGCCCGTATCAGCATCTTCTTGAGTGTTTTCGACGTGCACGTGAACCGTTCACCAATTGCGGGAGTCGTGCGTGAAGTGCGCTATCAGCGCGGGAAGTTTCTGAACGCCATGAATCAAGCTTCGGCGGAGCAGAACGAGCAGAATATTGTCCGCGTGGAGGGCGACGGCCAGGTGGTCGTCTTCAAGCAGATCGCCGGATTGCTGGCGCGAAGGATCGTCTTCCATCCGAAGGTGGGCGACCGACTGGAGCGCGGCCAGCGCGTAGGACTGATTAAGTTCGGTTCTCGCGTGGACGTCTTATTCGATGCTTCCGCCGTTTTGCAAGTGAAAGTCGGAGACCGGGTTCGGGGCGGAGCAAGCGTCCTGGCTTACCTGCAGCCGAAAGGCGAATTGGCAAGTGCGGGGAATTATTCCACCAGCGAAGGAGTGCGCTGATGGATCTTCCGACTCCAAGACCGAATCAGGACGAGCGGCGTCCACGCCGCATGCGCAAGGGGATGTACATTCTGCCGTCGCTGTTTACCACCGGCAATATGGCGGCCGGCTTCTACGCCATCCTGGAGGTTGTCCACGCCAATGCCTTAAATTACTGGCATTTGGACAACGCCGCTAAGGCGATTGGGTTTGCTGTGTTGTTCGACGGCCTCGATGGGCGCGTGGCGCGTATGACCGGAACCAGCAGCGAATTTGGCAAGGAACTCGATTCCCTGGCGGATGTGATCACGTTTGGAGTGGCTCCGGCGATGCTGGCCTGGACGTGGGGATTTCATCTGATGCCGCCGGTTGCGCTCACCGAGTGGAATTGGAACATCAAGATCACCCAATTGGGGGCAATTGCCGCCTTTCTGTTTCTAATGGCCGGAGCCAGCCGCCTGGCGCGTTTCAACATCACAACCAACCCGCAGCCGTCGAATCCGGGACGGCCGGGGAAGAAGTACTTCGTCGGCATGCCCATTCCAGCCGGCGCGGGGGTCGTCGCTGCCGTGGTTCATTTTCAGTCAGGCGTTCCGCTCGAATCCTGGTACACGGCGATGACCTGGCTGGCGATGGTGGCCGCCGTGGGTTACCTGATGGTGAGCACCTGGCGCTTCTACAGCTTCAAAGACATTGATTTCCGCTCGCGCCATCCCTTCCGTTTGATTATTCTTTTTGGGGCGCTCTTCGCTGGCATCTGGTTCTTTTCCAAGCCGGTGCTGTTCGGAGTGGCGCTGCTCTATACCTTGTCCGGAGTGTTCTGGCGTTTGCAATGGATATTCCGCCGCCGGAACCAACCTCCGCCGCCCGCCTACAAGGAGGCTTCACAGACTTCATGAGTACGCCGTCCAAAATCGCGGCACCGTCCCTTTCCACTTCTGCGCGCGGACAGCTCTACCGCGTGGCCATCGTGGGTGCGGCCACGCTCCAAGGGAAAGAAGTCGCTGAAATGCTCAATGAGCGCAACTTCCCCGCGGTCGATGTTCGCCTGCTTGACGATGACGAGTCGATCGGCCAGCTCGAAGCGACGGGCGACGAACTCAACTTCATCCAGAGCGTGCGCGCAGAGCAGTTTACGCACGTGGATTTCACCTTCTTTGCCGCCGACGCGAAGTGTACCCGCCAGAACTGGAAACGCGCCCGCGATGCCGGCAGCGCGATCATTGATCTTTCCGGTGCGTTGGATGAAGAAGCTGGCGCCAGCGTCCGCTCTGTCTGGATGGAGCGTGAGCGTGGAGAGATGTGGCAACCAGAGCTCCAGCCGGCCCCCTGCATTGTGGCTCATCCCGCGGCCGTGACTCTGGCTTTGCTGCTGCTGCGGGCGCGCAAGGCGGGCGCCATCCGTAGCGCGGTGGCGACGGTTTTCGAACCGGCGTCCGAGCAGGGACAGAAAGGCATGGACGAGTTGCACCAGCAAACCGTTAATTTGCTGTCGTTCCAGCCGCTGCCGAAGGATGTGTTCGATGAGCAGGTGGCGTTCAACATGCTTGCGCGCTACGGGCAGAAATCACAGCTCTCACTTGAGTCGCTCGAAGCACGCGTGCGCCGCCATTACCTGAAGATCGTTGGAACGGACGCGCCTCAGCCCGCGCTGATGCTGCTCCAGCCTCCGGTTTTTCATGGTCATGCCCTGGCCATCTTCTTGGAGATGGAGCACGCCGTCGATCACGAACAATTGTCGCAGGCCCTGGATGGAGATCACGTAACGCTGGCGCGAGCGGAAGACGACTCGCAGCCAAGCAACGTGAACACGGCGGGTCAGGCCAACATTCTGGTTTCGCTCAAGAGCGAAGCGGTCCGGCCGAACGGGATCTGGCTGTGGGCCGCGGCCGACAACCTGCGCATCGCGGCCATGACCGCGGTGGAATGCGCCGAGAGCATGATCGCGACCCGTCCCCTGGGAAAAATCCAATGAAGGCCCGCCAGGCCGTCTGGCTGGTATCGATCTTCCTGACCTGGACGGTGGCCAGCACTGGCTGCGGATATCACACGGCCGGCCACGCTGTGCAGCTTCCCGAAAACGTCAAGACCATTGCCGTTCCTGCGTTTGTAAACGAGACCAGCACTTACCGCATTGAACAGTTGCTGACTTCGTCGGTGGTACGCGAGTTTACGACGCGCACCCACTATCAGATTCTGAATAGTCCCGGCGAAGCGGCCGATGCCACGCTGCGCGGCACCGTAGTCTCAGCCTCTTCGACGCCGCTCACCTACAACACCACGACGGGACAGGCCGCCAGCGTCTTGGTGGTGGTGAGCATGAGGGTGTCACTGACAGACCGGCAGGGCCAGGTGCTCTACCAGAATCCTTCCTATCTGTTTCGCGAGCAGTATGAAGTTTCGCAGGACCTGGTCAGTTTTTTCGAGGAAGACTCGCCTGCGTTCCGGCGGCTCTCTCGGGATTTTGCCCGTACCTTGGTCTCCAACATTCTGGAGGGCTTTTAGATGCTAGCGTTTCAAATGGCCGTGATTTGCTGGTCGTGCGTCGTTGGCCAAAGACGGGGTGCTGTGAGGCGTTATCATTGTCAGGAGAACTTCTGATGCGGGCCTTCGCCCAGGCGGATCGATTTGTCAGCGAACTCGAGTCGCGCAAGCTGCGTCCGGCCTACGTATTTGTTGGGGACGAAGCGTTCTTCCGCAAGCGCTTTCGTGACGCCATCCTCGAGCACCTGGTTCCGGCTGGTCTGCGCGACTTCAGCCGGTTCGAGTTCGACCTGGCGGAAAACGACCTCGCTGAAGTTCTCGACCGCGCTCGCACACCCTCCCTGGTGGCGCCGTTCCAGGTCTTTTTTGTGCGCGGCGTGAAGAGTCTTTTTGGGCGTGGCTCGCATGACGAAAAACTCGCCGCCATCGAAGGCTACTGCAAGAATCCGAATCCCGACGCGCTGGTGGTGTTCGTCGCCGACCATATCAGCATTCCCGCGGACGTCCGCCGCATGGACATGCAGGATAAGGAACGATACCAGCGCATCCGCGAGACCATGGGCCGGTACTGCGGCATCGTCGAACTGGGGCGAGTGGAGGAAGGCGAAGCTGCGCGCTGGATTTCCGATTATTGCACCCGCCGCGCAGTGAAGATCGATCCCGACGGCGCACGCGAACTCGTCGACGCGCTGGGCGCTGACATGATGATGATTTCCAATGAACTGGAGAAACTCATGCTCTACGTCGGCGCTCGGAGCCACATCACGCTCGTTGACGTAGAGACGATGGTTCTGGCGGCCAAGCAGCGTTCGCTCTATGAGTTGACCGACGCCATCTCTGCGAAAGATCGCGTGCGCGCGCTCGAGGTGCTGGATGCGATCCTGTCTTCGGGCGATGGCGAGGAGGCCGCTATCGGACACATCTTCATGTTGGCGAAAACCTTCCGCCAGATGCTGGTGATTTTCGAACGCAACGTGCGCGACCAGCGCATGTTGTGGGCCGCGCTGTGGCAGGGTTTCCGCGTGCCTCCATTCGCCGCCGATGACATCATCAAGCAGGCCCGCCGCTACAAATCGCGCCGCGAACTCACGCGCGCGATTCGCCTGGTGGCCAAGGCTGACCTTGCTTTGCGATCGAATCCCGTAAGCAAGCGGATCGTTCTGGAGCGTCTCGTGATGGATTTGAGCACCGAACCGAAGTTCGAAACTCCGAGATGGATGCAGGAACAATTGCCGGTGTGACTTTTAAAGAGTAGCTGTGAAGAGAGCACTTCCGACTCGCTCGGCTTTTCCCTCCTCCGTTGTTCGAAAGGGTAAGAGCCAAAGGCCAAGGGCGAATCGCGCCTACTTCATCGCATTGACGCGAGCGCCCAGGCGGGACTTGTAACGCGCGGCCGTATTGCCGTGCAGCGAGCCCTTCTGGATCGCCTTGTCGAGTGCGGAAACCGTCTGGCGGTAGGTCTGTTCGGCGGCTTGCTTGTCGCCCTTCTCGATGGTCTCGCGCAGCGTACGCAGAGCGGTGCGCAGGCGGGAGGTGTTGGCGCGATTGGTAGCCGTGCGCTTCTCGGTCTGACGGGCGCGTTTAAGCGCCGAAAAATGATTAGCCATATTGCTTCGTTGCCCTTTGTGTATACAGAGAGATATTCCGGTGGGTACCGAATACGTTATTCTACGAGACTAAGTCTCAGCCGGTCAAACGGTTAACCTTCTTTGGTTTGCCGGCCATTGACTCCCACCCCGCCGCGGGGTACGCTTTACTCAATGGTAGTGACTTGCCCTCTGGGCATGAACATCCCGGCTGGTCCCGTCTCCAAGCATAATCCTGTTTTGTCTGTGAAGTGGCTGAGGTGTAACTGTTTCCAGACGCATGCCTACATGGTTCGTCAAAGAGATTGAATGAAGAAAAGCATCGGGATTAGTCCCAACATCGAGACTTTGTTTGGCACGCGCGACGAGAATGTGCGCGTGCTGGAAGATGGCCTGAACGTCACCATTGACCTGCGGTCGAACGCCATTGAACTGGAGGGCGCGGCGCGCGACGTGGCTCGCGCCGAGCAGGTGTTTGCCGATTACGAAAGCCTGCAGCGCTCCGGATACAGCTTTAACAACGGCGATCTCAACGGCATGCTGCGGGTTCTGACGGCGGATGCAAGCGCCACCCTGCGCGGACTGGCCGATGCCGGCCGCCAACGTTCGCTGGGACGGCGCATGGTGCAACCGAAGAGCGTGAATCAGCGGCGCTATGTCGAGGCGATCGAGACCCACGACATGGTATTCGGGGTTGGTCCGGCGGGCACGGGCAAGACCTATCTCGCCGTGGCTATGGCGATTTCCGCACTGTTGGCCAAGCGGGTAAACCGCATCATCCTGGCGCGCCCCGCGGTGGAAGCGGGCGAGCGTCTCGGTTTTTTGCCAGGCACCTTGCAGGACAAGATCGATCCTTACCTGCGTCCGCTCTACGACGCGCTTTATGACATGCTCGATCCGGAGAAGGTGGACCGCTACCTGGAGAAAAATGTCATCGAGATCGCGCCGATCGCATTCATGCGCGGGCGCACGTTGAACGATTCTTTCGTGATTCTGGACGAAGCGCAGAACACGACTTCCGAACAGATGAAGATGTTCGTCACCCGCCTCGGATTCAACTCCAAAGCGGTGATTACCGGAGACATCACGCAGATCGACTTGCCCAACGCGCGCCGCAGCGGGTTGCTCGAAGCGATCGACATCCTGAAGCGCGTGGAGGGTTTGACGTTTGTTCACTTCGATGAGTCCGATGTGGTGCGGCACCACCTGGTGCAGCGAATCATTCGGGCTTACGACCAGCACAAGATGCTCGTCGCCGAGCAGCAGATGCTGCTGCTGGCAGGCGGGAAGAACGCCGAAGGGAAGAGCCTGGGGTCGAACGCCAACGATCGATCCAAAGAAGCTTTGGGAGAATAGAATCTTTGTAGTTGTGGGAGGGCTGAAATCGGGCCCTCCTGTTTATTTTGTGTAGAGTTCGAGTAGGACGCGGGGAACCAGTTGGTTATCTTCCGAAAAAGAATCGCGGGGTTGAGCGCGTCAACGCTCGAGCGTTTTGTGTTGCGGGCCAGGCGAGTGATCCATTTGCGTGGCACGGTGAATGTATTGGTGACGAACAGTCCTGAGTTGCGTGCTCTCAACCGGCGGTTCCGGGGAGCGGACAAGGCCACTGACGTGTTGTCGTTTCCATCGCCGCAGCTGGAACTTAGTAAGTCCAGGCGCGTGGCCGGGGACGTGGCAATTTCCGCGGACATCGCCCGGGAAAACTCTGCGCGCCTGAGCCACACTCTTGCCGACGAAGTGAAGATTCTGGCGCTGCACGGCATCCTGCACTTGGCGGGCTTCGATCACGAGCGCGATAATGGCGAGATGGCTCGCAGAGAGGGCCGGTTGCGACGGCAACTGAAGTTGGAGGCGGGGTTGATCGAGAGGGAAAAGCCGCGAGCCGGCAAGGTTTCAACCCGCGAGGAACGCAGTGATCGCGCGCCCCGCGCAAGGCGGAGAACGGCATGAATTGGGGCGTCGCACTCGCGCTGATCCCGCTGCTCGGTCTGGTGGCGCTGGCCTCCTACGTGGACCGTGTCTATCAGGAGATCGGCAAATTTCTCTCGCGGGAATTTCAGGACAACATTGACGTCTTCGAGCAGAAGGTTGAGCCCAACCTGCACGTGAGCCGCGCCCGAGCCTCGCTCTCCATGGCAGTGCTCAAGCAGTTGACCACGGCGACCATCGCCTTGCTGGTGGGCTTTGCGGTCTTCGGTGACCAGCGCTGGAGCATTTATGAGATTCTGCAGGCCGCCATCAGCCTGATTCTGATCATCATTGTCCTCAACCAATTTCTGCCATTCGTGTTTTTCTCGCGTACCGACGGCACCTGGCTGATCCGATGGACGTGGCTTCTGCGAATCCTGATTTATCTGGTGCTGCCCGTGACCATTGTTCTAGGTTTCCTGCAATCCGTGGTATCGCTCACCCGCCAAAATACAGGCGAGCAGCCGGAAAGCGCGGCCGAAGCCGTGGATGCCTTGATCGAAGCGGGACAGGAAGAAGGCATTATCCAGGAAGGGGACCGCGACCTGATTCAGTCCGCGGTGGAATTCGGCGGCAAAACCGTGCGCGAAGCGATGCAGCCGCGTCCGGAGATGTTTGCCGTACCGGTGGAAACCACGGTCGAACGATTCATCGAAATGCTGCGCACCAAGCACTATTCGCGAGTTCCGGTGTATGCGGAAAGCATCCATAACATCAAAGGCATCGTCTACGCCCAGGATGTATTGCAAGTGCCCGACACCGAAGCTTCCAAGCGCACTCTGGAAACGCTGATGCGGCGCGATGTTTATTTCGTGCCCGAGAGCAAGCTCGGCAGCGATCTTCTCCGGGAGATGCAGAAAAACAACATCCGTATGGCGATCGTAGTCGATGAGTATGGTGGCGTGGCCGGCCTGGTCACGATCGAAGATTTGGTGGAAGAGATCGTGGGCGAAATTCGGGATGAGCATGAGAAGCCGGAGATCTTGCGGGAAAATGATCAGTCTTACATCGTTCCCGGCGGAATGGATGTGGACCGCCTCGCCGAGCTGTTCGGGACAAAACCGGAAGGAAGGGAATCGGCCACGGTGGCGGGCTTGGTCAGTGAGCTCGCGGGGCACATCCCGCAGCGCGGCGAAACTGTGGATGACGACGGCCTACGCTTTGAAGTTCTGGAGTCGACGGACCGCAAGGTGGAGCGCGTGAGAATTACCGTGGTGCAGCCGCGGCAGTTGAAGCTGATATAAATCGGGCTTCGGGCCCGCGCTTTCGGGCTTCGGCAAGCCGAGGTTTTCCGCAATTTCGCGAGGCCGCAAAGGCCTTGCCAAGCAGTTCCGTTGCAGCCCTGCGGATTTTCATGCCGCCCAGGGCTTTCGCCGCACGGCGCAGCTCATGCCGATACGTCGCTGCGAAATGCGAAACCAGAAGCGGCAGGCCACAGCCTGATATAGTCAAAATGTAGGCTTCGGGCTTCGGCTATCATGCTTTGGGCAGTTGAGTCTCAGTTTTGGGTTTTGCTGAAGCCCGCAAGCTGAAGCCGCATCTATGCCCTTCCGCTCCGGTTTTGTCTGCATTCTCGGCCGTCCTAACGCCGGCAAGTCCACCTTGCTCAATGCTCTCGTGGGCGAAAAACTCGCCATCATCTCGCCCAAACCGCAAACCACGCGCAATCGAATCCAAGGCATCGTCAACCTGCCCAAGGCCAAGGGCCGCGACGCTGCGCAGATTGTCTTGATCGATACTCCGGGCGTGCACAAACCAGACAGCTCGCTGGGCCGCAAGATGATGGTCGAAGTGCGGGAAGCGCTCGAAGGCTGCGATCTTGTCCTCCTGATCATGGATGCCACGCGCAAGCTGGATCGGCGCGATGAGTTCGCTCTACAAATGCTGAAGCATTCGCCGACGAAGGTTTGTCTTGTCCTGAATAAAGTGGATCTGCTGCGAGGGGGCAAGGGCAAGCTGTTGCCTCTGATTGAGGAGTACAAAAAGCTGCACCAATTTCACGAGATCGTCCCAATTTCCGCGTTGAAGCGGGATGGACTCGACATCCTGCTGAGGCAGGTCACGGCGGCGCTGCCCGCCGGACGCCCCTATTTTCCCGAAGACCAGATCACGGACCAGCCGATGCGCTTCATGGCCGCGGAAATCGTTCGCGAGCGCGTGCTGCTCGAAACCGAGCAAGAACTTCCGTACGCCACCGCTGTGGTCGTTGACAGTTTCGAGGAGGGGGTCAAGCTGACGCGCATTTCCGCCACGATTTACTGCGAGCGCGAAGGCCAGAAAGGCATCCTGATTGGAAAAAAGGGAGAGATGCTGAAGCGGATTGGTACGTCCGCCCGCTTGCAGATCGAGCGTAAGTTGGGGACGAAAGTTTTTCTCGAGCTTTACGTCAAGGTTCAGCCGAACTGGCGGGAATCGCGCGGCTTTGTGGAAGAACTCGACTGGAGAAGGCAGTTGGAGCATTTGACCCATGGGCGGGCCGAGGTAGCAAAAGCGCTGCCACTTGCGCCTTCAGAAGGAAACACCGCCAGGAGAAACGAGGGGCGATGAACGACAATAGGCCGGATTGGCGCTGTCCGTCCGAGCTTCGGGTTTGGCTCTCTTCCGTGCACCCGTTCCAGTTTGTTGTACTGAGGGTTACCAGCTAGAATCATGAACAGCGGACCCCGCATCGCCAAAAACGAGTCAAACATGCCATCAGGTGAGTCTTCCGAGGAACCTCTTCCCGAAAAAGATTTTGATCCAGACAAATTGCAATTGCTTTTGCGGGTAACGCTTTCCGCCGATCGCGGGGCCGTGGACCCCGTGGTGGAGGCAGTGATGGCCGTTGTCCGCCAGATGAAAGGCGCCGGGGACGGCAAGGAGGATGCGATTGAGTTAGCGCTGCAGGAGGCGCTGGCCAATGCGGTGATTCACGGCGCCAGAGAAGATCCCACCAAGACGGTGGAGTGCCTGGTGAGCAGCGACGACGAGCAAAGCGTGTTGATTGTGGTGCGAGATCCAGGCACTGGCTTTACACCTGAAGCCACTCCCAGTTGCACGGTCGGAGAAAACATCTATTCCAATCATGGGCGCGGCATTTTTCTCATCAACCAGCTCATGGACAAAGTGGAGTTCAGAAAGAACGGCACTGAAATCCGCATGGTGAAACGCTAGCACTTCGATCCCGGCCCGGGCGCAGTCTTACTCTTTCACCGCTATGCCCAGCGTTTTCATCTTGCGGTAGAGGTGGCTGCGCTCGAGCCCCAGCACTTCGGCGGCGCGGGTGATGTTGCCGTGATTCTCGTCGAGCTTCTTCAGAATAAAATCCCGCTCGTAGGCGTCGCGGGCCTGGTGCAGCGTGGAGAACTCGCTGCGCGCCGCGCGCCGATGGCCGTCGCGGTAGACCAGCGGGGGCAGATGCTTGCGGTCGAATCGTGTGGTCATGGGATGCATGATCACAATCCGTTCGATCAGATTGCGCAACTCGCGCACGTTGCCCGGCCAGGAATAGCGCATCAGAGCCTCGACGGCGTCGTCGCTGATCTCGCGTGGGCGCCGCCCGTAGGTCGCGGCCAGGTCTTTCAGGAAGTGCCGCGCAAACAGCGGAATGTCCTCCTTGCGGTCGCGCAGCGGGGGCACAACAAAAGGGATCACGTTCAGCCGGTAAAATAGGTCTTCGCGAAAATTTCCCCGGGAAATTTCCTCTTCCAGATCCTTGTTGGTGGAGGCGATGATTCGGGCATCGACAACGATGGTTCGATCTCCCCCCAAGGGAGCAACGCGCTGCTCATCCAGAGTGCGCAGCACCTTCGATTGCGTTTTCAGGCTCATGTCGCCCACTTCGTCAAGGAACAGCGTTCCGCCGCTTGCCTTTTGAAACTTGCCTTCCTTGTCGACGGTTGCTCCCGCGAACGATCCCTTGTAATGGCCGAACAGTTCGCTCTCGATGAGGTCTTCCGGAATAGCGGCACAGTTGACCTCGACAAAGGTCTCGTCCTTGCGCAAGCTTTGGGCGTGAATCGCGTGGGCGACCAGTTCCTTCCCGGTGCCGGACTCGCCGTAGATCAGAACGCGCCCGTTGGTGGGCGCCATGAGGCCAATCTGCTGGCGCAGAGCCTTCATCGGAATACTGTCGCCAACGATCACGCTCTTGGCGTAAAGCTGTTTCTTGAGGTCGACATTCTCGTGCCGCAATTTCTTGGATTCGATCGCGTTCTTGACCAGGATCAACGTCTTGTCAATGGAGAGCGGTTTCTCCAGGAAGTCGTAAGCGCCGAGCTTGGTGGCGCGCACGGCAGTTTCAATCGTGCCGTGGCCCGAGATCATGATCACTTCGGGAGGGTTATCCATCTCGCGG
>Ga0302326_10028907_pt1 | contig 11144 bp, 10 predicted proteins | sample Palsa_T0_3_FD_202264 | JGI IMG/M metagenome (GOLD analysis project Ga0302326, IMG submission 202264) | Peat permafrost microbial communities from Stordalen Mire near Abisko, Sweden - Palsa_T0_3 | ecosystem: Environmental > Terrestrial > Soil > Palsa > Peat permafrost | place: Sweden: Abisko...
ATTGACCATGCACTACGGCTTGCTCCCCCGCGCCAACCGCGGCATTTTCGCCATCAACGAACTGCCCGATCTCGCGGGAAAAATTCAAGTCGGCCTGTTCAATATCATGCAGGAGGGCGACGTGCAGATTAAGGGCTATCCCTTGCGCTTGCCCCTCGACGTTCTGATGGTCTTCACCGCAAATCCCGAGGACTACACCGCGCGCGGCAAAATCGTCACGCCCCTCAAGGATCGCGTGGGCAGCGAAATTCGCACCCACTATCCCGCCACCGTCGAAGAGGGCATGTCTATTACCGCCCAGGAAGCCTGGACCCAGCGCACCGGCGGACGCCAGATTCTTCTGCCCGACTATCTCCGCGAAGTCGTCGAGCAGATCGCCTTCCTCGCCCGCGACGACAAGCGCGTGGATAAGCGCTCCGGCGTCAGCCAGCGCCTGCCCATCGCCTGCGTCGAGGCCATCGTCAGCAGTGCCGAGCAGCGCGCCACCCGCAATCGCGAGCCGCGCGCCGCCGCGCGCGTCGCCGACGTCTACGCCGCCATACCCACCATGACCGGAAAAATGGAGCTCGAGTACGAGGGCGAGTTGCGCGGTGCCGACGCCATTGCCCGCGAGTTGGTCCGCGCCGCCGTCGGCAAGGTCTTCACCAAATATGTCGCCGAGGCCAATTTGCAGCAGGTCATCCAGTGGTTCGAGATGGGCGGCGAATTGAAAGTTCCCGAGGACGCCCCCGCTGCCGAGCATCTGGAAGCCCTGCGCAGAATTCAGGGCCTCCTCGAAAACGTGAATCGCCTGGGCGTGAACGACAAATCCGACGCCCCCCTCGCCGCCGCCGCGGCCGAATTCATTCTCGAAGGCCTGTGGGCCCACAAACGCATCAGCCGCAATGAAGAGCGCGGCTTTTTCGCCGAAAAACCCAAGCCCGCCGAGCCGCGCGAGCCGGTCAACCGGCCCCCGCGCCGCCAATACAATTAGCGCGCGATCGGGAACGAATCGGGTGAACGGATGAAATACATCAAATATTCCCGCTACACCGGAGAAGCCGCCGACAGCGTCGATCTCGAGGAACTGGTCAAGCGCCTCGGCGATTTCTTCCTGCAAAGCGGCTTCGAGTCGCAATACTACGGCGTCTCCGAGGTCGATCCCGATAAGACCATGGAAGCCTTGCGCCAGGCCATCCTCCGCGCCCTGGAAGAGGGCGATCTGATCCCCGAGGATCTCCTGGAAGCTCTCACCAGCGGCGAGGCCCCGCAATCCGAGCAGCAACTGCGCGAATTGCTAGACAAATTGATCGAACGCATGATGCAGGAAGGCTACGTCAATTCCACGCAGCCCCCGCAGATCACCCCGCCGCCGGGAAAAACTCCCCGCGGCCAAATAGGCGGCCCACAGGATCGGCAGAATCAGACGCGCTTTGAAATTACCGACAAAACCATCGACTTCCTCGGCTTCAAGACCCTCAAGGACCTGCTCGGTTCCCTCGGCAAGAGCAGCTTCGGCCGCCACGACACCCGCGAGCTTGCCACCGGCGTCGAGTCCGGCGGCATTTCGCGCCCCTATGAATTCGGCGACACTCTCAACCTCGACGTCGGCGCAACGCTCTTCAACGCCGTCCGCCGCGAAGGCGCCCGCGTGCCCATCGAGATCGATTACCCCGACCTGATGGTTCACCAGTGCGAGTACCAGAGTTCCTGCGCCACTGTCCTGATGCTCGATTGCAGCCACAGCATGATTCTCTACGGCGAGGACCGCTTCACTCCCGCCAAGCGCGTGGCCATGGCCCTTTCCCACCTCATCCGCACGCAATATCCCGGCGACTCCCTGCATCTGGTGTTATTTCACGACAGCGCTGAAGAGATGCCCCTGGGCGAACTCGCGCGCGTGCAGGTCGGCCCGTACTACACCAACACGCGCGAAGGCCTGCGCGTCGCCCAGCGCATCCTCTCGCGCCAGAAAAAAGACATGCGCCAGATCGTCATGATCACCGACGGCAAGCCTTCCGCCCTCACCCTCGATGACGGCCGCATCTATAAAAACGCTTTCGGCCTCGATCCCTTGGTCGTCACGCAAACCCTCGAGGAGGTTGCCAAGTGCCGCAAGGCCGGCATCCTCATCAATACCTTCATGCTCGCCAGCGACTACACCCTGGTCCACTTCGTCCAGAAGGTCGCCGAGATTTGCCGCGGCAAGGCTTACTTCACCACGCCCTACAATCTCGGGCAGTACCTGCTCATGGACTACATGTCCAAAAAAACCCGCCACATCCATTAATTTACGTTGATTGTGGGAACAATCCGGCTCGCTGGTCATTTTTCGCCGTTAACGCCGTCATCCTGAGCCCCGCCAGGGGCGGGATAAACTCCGCGAAGGATCTCTCTGCTCTTGCCTGTGTAGCTCAGGTCGTCGCACGTCTTGCGTGCGCGACCTGAGGCATTTTCCTTAATTTTGCGAGAGTGGGGATTTTGGCTTTCTGCGGGTGCCGCAACCTCGAAGTTCGAGGGTGGGTCTTGGGCCTGCCTAATCGCTGCGCGAAATTACGCCCAGCGAAATCCCTGCTTCGCCAGCGGCAGCGAACGGATGCGCTTGCCGGTCACCGCGAATATCGCGTTGCACACCGCCGGAAGCACCGGCGGCAGCGACGGCTCTCCCAACCCTGTCGGAGGATTTGGCGTCGGCAGGAAATGCACTTCGATCTCCGGCGGGGCCTGCGCGATGCGTATCGGTGTGTACTGGTTGAAATTGCTCTGCACGGTTTTCCCGTTCTCAAACGTGATCTCGTACCCCATCACGCTGCTCAATCCTTCCATCACCGAACCGTGCACCTGGTTTTCCGCGTTCATGGGATTGATGATCTGGCTCCCGATATCCGCGGCCACCCAGATCTTGTGTATTTTCACTTTACTGTTGGCGTCCACGCTGAGTTCCGCCACTTCCGCGAAATATCCGCGGTGCGCGAACTGAAACGCCACGCCCATGCCCGTGCCGCTGGGCAGCGTGCGTTTGCCCCAGCCGGATTTTTCGGCCGCCAGTTGCAGCACGCCGCGCATCCGCGCCGCGTCGAAATCCGGCTCCGCCGCGCTGCGCGCCCCCACCCGCGGCCAGGAGAGCACCTCCATGCGAAACTCCACCGGGTCCCTTCCCGCCGCGTGCGCCAGCTCGTCGATAAACGATTGAAACACGAATGCGTACGCATTCGTGCGCGGCGCGCGCATCGCCCCCGTGGGAATCCCCAGCGGCATCAGCGAAGCGCCAAACGTAATGTCCGGCAGGAACGTCGCTGGAAACTCGTTCGAGGGAATATTCGCGGCCGGCGCGAACATCTGCCCTTGCCCATAGCTCACAAAATGATTCCGCCACGCCACCAGCTTCCCGGAGGAATCCAGCCCCGCCTTCAGGAAATGAAACCCTCCCGGCCGGTAGAAGTCATGGGCCATGTCGTCTTCCCGCGTCCACAGCAGCTTCACCGGCACGCCCACGACCTTGGCAATCCACGCCGCTTCCACCATGTAGTCGTTGTTCAAGCGCCGTCCGAACCCGCCGCCGGTGCGCATCAGGTGAATGGTGATATCGTCGGGCGACATCCCCAGCGTCTTGGCCACCAGTTGGTGGCCCTGCTCCGGCGTTTGCGAGGGCGCCCAGATTTCCATCTTGCCGTCCGCATAGTGCGCGCTGCAGTTCTGCGGCTCCAGCGGCGCGTGCGCGATAAACGGATAGGTATACGCCGCCTCTACCACCTTGGCCGCGCCTTTTAGTTTGCCGTCGGCGTCCCCGTCGTTGCGCAGCATCATCCCCGGGGCCTGCGTGGATAGGTCGTTGGCCTGGCGTAGGAAACCTTCGCTGCTTTGCGTCGCCGTGGCTCCTTCGTCCCATTTCACTTGCAGCTTTTTCCGCGCCGTATTTGCCTGATACCAGGTGTCCGCCACGATCGCCACGCCGGGTAGCAGGCCAAACAGGTTTGTTGTGCCATCCACCACGAACGCATGTCGCACGCCGGGCATGACCTTGATCGGATCAAGGTCCGCGCTGATGACTTTCCCACCGAACACCGGGCACTTCTGAAATACCGCGAACAGCATTCCCGGCAGCGTGAAGTCGATGCTGTAAATCGGCTTTCCGGTCACTATCGACGCGTTGTCCACGCCGTGCTGCGGCTGGCCGATGATCTTGTAATCTTTCGGGTCTTTCAGCGTGACGCTCTTCAGGTCCGGCGCGGGCAGCGTCGCGGCCTTGGCCGCCAACGCCCCGTAACCGAGCGTGCGACCGCTCGCCTGGTGCGTGACGCGCCCCGACCCCGTCGTGCATTCCGAAGCCGGCACGCCCCACGTTTGCGCCGCCGCCGTCAGAAACAGTTGCCGCCCCGCCGCGCCCACCTGCCGCAACGGATCCCAGTTGACCGGCGTGGACGTGCTCCCTCCCGCTATCTGCCGCCCGTATTTCGCTTCGTCCAGGTCGGCCTGCTGAATCTTCACGTTCTTCCAATCCACGTCGAGCTCGTCCGCGATGATCATGGGCAGGTGCGTCTTGACCCCTTGCCCAACCTCGGGATTCTTGGCCATGATCGTCACCACGCCGTCCGCCGCCACGCGGATAAAGGCGCTCGGCGCCAGCGGAGCGGCAATGGCTTGCCCCTCCTGCCCGAAAATCTCGCCCAGCGGATCGACATACAGAGCCAGCAAAATTCCGCCTCCGCCCAGGGCGGTCACGCGCAGAAAGGAACGGCGGTCGAGGAGTGTCGCGCTCATGGGATCTCCTTTACGGTTTGCCGGTGGCGTGTGCCGCCGCTTCGGTCGTTTGCGTCACATCCGCCAGCGACGCCGCCTTGTGCACCGCCTGGCGCACCCTCAGGTAGGTGCCGCAGCGGCACAGATTGCCGTTCATCGCCGCGTCGATCTCCTGATCGCTGGGCTTGGCATTCTTCGCCAGCAGCGCCGCCGCCGCCATTATCTGCCCGGCCTGGCAATACCCGCACTGCGGAACGTCGATCTCCTGCCAGGCAATCTGCACCGGATGCGAACCGTCCGGCGACAGCCCTTCCAGCGTGGTGATGGGCGCCTCCGCCGCGCTGGCCACCGTCGTCAGGCAAGACGCCACCGCCACGCCGCGCAGGTGCACCGTGCACGCCCGGCACTGGCCGATGCCGCACCCATATTTCGTTCCCTTGAGATTCAGGACATCCCGGATCGCCCACAACAGCGGCATCTCTCCCGGCACGTCCACCATCGTGGTCCGCCCGTTCACAATCAATTTGTAGGGCATCGCATCAGCTCCACCACAGGAAGGATTTGGTTTGGGATCCAGGGATTGATGTTTGTAGTCCGCACCATGGCGCGTGCGGTCCATCAGGAGATAGCGCGCTCACTACTGGAAGGACTGCCATCTCTGCCTCCCCCCGGTCTTCGGAAAGCATACACCATTTGGGACTGCGGTGGCGCGGGATCTCTTTTTCCTTACCTGATGAATGAACCAGGATTTGCACAAACCCTCGCTGCAATGCCAGAATGCCTCCTCCAAAACACCCGAAGCCGGGTGCGGACCATTTGCGGCCGAACACTGTTGCAGCCGCATGAAACCGATCGAAAGGAAGCCCCGTGGGAATCCCCTTACGCGACATCTCCAGAAAACCCGTTCATCGCCCGGTCATTACCATCGCCATCATCGCCGTCAACGTGCTGGTTTTTGGGCTCGAATTGGCCGGAGGCGACCCCTTCGTCCAGCAATGGTCCATGGTCCCCGCCAACATCGTCGCCGGCCAGCATTGGATCACCATTCTCACCTCCATGTTCATGCACGGCGGCTGGATGCACATCATCGGCAACATGATCTTCTTCTGGGCCTTCGGCCCGGAGATCGAAGACGCCATGGGGCCCTTCCGTTACCTTGCCTTTTACCTTCTGGGCGGCCTGGTCGCCGCGCTCGCCCAGATCGCCGCCGCGTCCAGTTCCACGGTCCCCAGCCTGGGCGCCAGCGGAGCTATTGCCGCCGTGATGGGCGCTTTCATGATCACCTACCCTCGCGATGAGATTCGCACTCTTCTGTTTCTCGGCTGGTTCGTCACCGTTACCGTGATCCCCGCCGCGCTCCTGGTCGGATTGTGGTTCCTCATTCAACTCTTCAGCCAGGTCGGTTCCTTGGCCACGGCGCAGTCCGGCGGCGGAGTCGCTTACATGGCCCACGTCGGCGGCTTCATCTTCGGCGCCATCACCGCGCGCCTCTTCGAGGATCGTCGTCGCATGGCCATGCAGGATATGTAACCGCCAGCCGCGCCGTTCGCGCCCGCATATAGGGATTTGCAGCCCCGCATACCCTATCTCCCCGATGGCCAAGTCTGTCGCGTACTACCTATATTTCTGGACGGCCGCTATGGATCGCGTTGTTTCGACCCTGCGGCGACGATTTTTCTCGAGGAGACCACGCTATGCTGCGCACGGTCCTGATTATTTTTCTGATCTTATTCCTTCTGGGAAGTTTGCCCGCGTGGCCGTACAGCACAGGTTGGGGCTACTACCCCAGCGGCGGCATGGGCTTGCTTCTGGTTATCGTCATTGTTCTCATATTAGCCGGCAGAATCTAGCACCCGGCGGCCCCTTCCCAGGGGCCGCTGCCTCGCTCCCCTTGGAAGACCGCGGACGCCGCGCACAGGTTATAGCCGCCCGTTCGCGGCCCCGGTGCCTTCGCGTAAAGACCGGCCGTCAGTTGCGATCGAGCATCGCAAAAACAATCCATTCCTCCTTTAGCCTGCCTTCCGCCCATGGCGGCTTATTTCCCTGCGCCCTATCGGCCCGCACCCTTTCTGCTCTAGAATCTCTATCCTTGCGCATTACCCAGCAGGAACCCGCATGAACAGGGTGGGCGGAAAGAAACTCAAACGCCGAATCCGCGCGTTTGCAAAGCGAGCAGAAGGATGCATTTCCTGATCGGTTTCGTCATCGCTCTGGCCATGGGCTTGACCGGCATCGGTGGCGGCAGCTTCACGGTTCCCGCCCTTGTGCTGATCGTGGGCCTGCCCGCCGGTACCGCGGTGGGAACCGCCTTCGTCTACGCCGGGGTCATGCGCCTGATTGCAGCGCCTTTCTATCTGCTCGGCAAACACATTCATCTGCGCTATCTCTGGCTGCTGTTGCTGGGAGCGGTCCCCGGCCTGCTGGTGGGCACCTACCTGCTCCGCCTGCTGACTTCCGCGTCCTCCAGCGCCGTGGTGGTTCTCATCCTCGGTGTCATGCTGACGGCGTCTTCGGGCATCAGTTTTGTGCGCCCCCTGCAGAATCCCCGCTTTGCGCACAAAAATTCCCGCTGGTTGCCGTGGTTTGCTCTTCCCATCGGCGTGGAAGCTGGATTCTCCTCCGCCGGAGCCGGCGTCCTGGGAACCGTGCTGCTCTTGAACTATTCCGAAATGCCCCCTGCGCAGGTGGTCGGCACCGACTTGCTGTTTGGCCTCGTCCTGGCCGTGATCGGCGCCGGATTCCACTGGCAATTCGGTTCCATCAGCGGCCCGGTGCTCCTCCAACTCATCGAGGGCGGAATCCCCGGCGTTTTGCTGGGATGCGCCTTGGCTCGCGTGGTTCCCGCGCGCAAACTCAAGACGGCCATCGCCCTGATCGCCATCTTCGCCGGGTTGCAGCTCGTCTACAGCGCCACGCGCACCCTTATGGCCAATCACGCTCCGAAGCTATCCACGCTCGTAATTCGGCGCGGATAAGGACGATCCTCGCTTGAGCGACATCCCGGCGCGCGCGCGATACAAAACCATCCTCTTCGCGTCCACCTCGCTCATCCTCGTCCTATTCCTGAGCGTTCGCATAGCGCGCCGCATCGTCGATTTCCCCGTCTACTATTGGACCTCGCTGGCCTTGCTCACCGGATACGCCCCTGTCTACGGACCCGGCAGCGGCATGGGATTTCCCCAGTTCTACCGTTACCCGCCGTTATTCCTGCTTCTGTTCTCCCCTCTCACCCTGTTGCCCTTAAAATCCGCCGCCGTCCTCTGGACCGCCCTGCAATTTGCCGTCCTCTACTTTCTTGCGCGCGCCTTGTTCCTTCGCCTGCAACTGAACGGTATTCTGGCCCGCATCTTGGCCCTGCTTCCGGCTGCGCCTTATCTGGTGTTGGAATTCCATTATGGCAACGCGCAATTCTATGTCTTTGCCCTGGTCGCCCTGGCGCTGCTGTGCATGAAGAAAAGACCCATCCTGGGCGCCTTCGCTCTTGCCTTGGGAATCAGCCTCAAAGTCTGGCCACTCTTTTTTGTGCCTTACTGTTTCGCCTTGGGTTACCGCCGCGTCGCGCAATGGACACTGGGGATCGCCCTGGGCCTTACGCTCGTACCCGCCGCCTTTCTCGGCCCGCGGACCTATGCGCAACTCCTGAAACAATGGGGCGCGCAGGAGTTCGGCTTGGCCGCAACGCCCGGTGAGCCGCCCGGCCTGGTCGGCTTCCCCAGCCAGTCCCTCCACAGCATGATGATGCGCACCTTCGTCTCCCTCGATTACTCCAGGCTGCCCGATTCGAATTACCCGAAATTCAACCTGGCTGCGCTCGATTCGCGCGCAGTGGAGTTGGCGTGGGCCGTCCTCGCCGCGGCCGGTTATGCCGGGTTACTGCTCTTCGCTTCGCGCCAAAGGGACGCGCCTCGATTCGAATCTGGCCCACCGGAAACTCCGCAATGGGAAACCAACGCGCGGGAAATAAATGAACTGAGGGTTCACTCCGTGGCCTTCTGCGGTTATCTCTTGCTGCAGCCTTTTACCCAGAGAACCGATCTGGTCGTTCTCCTCTGGCCCATCCTCGTCGGCGCCGGTCTCCTTTACCGGAATCAGGTTTACCGGGAGCAAGTCCTGCCGCGCTGGTCCCAGGCGGCGCTGTGGGCCGCCCTGTCGCTGATGGTTCTCCAGGCTTTACTGCCCGGCGCGGCCACCCAGCGCACCTTGGAAGTCCTGGGATTGAATTTCTGGCTGACCTGCCTTTTGACCTTCGGCCTCTTGGCCACGAAAAAAAACGGCACACCACTCCGCGTCGCCCAAACAGATAACTAAGTTTTGGCGCTTAATTCACGCCGTCGCGGCCTTGCCATACTTCTTTACAGCCTGCTCGATCCCCGAACCACCCGCCGCCAGGTCTTGAAAATTCATGGCTGGCCGGAGCGTAACCCTGGCGCCAAAGGCGTGAAACCACGGCTCGGCTATCGCCGGCAATTGCGACGACTCCTTCATGTCAAAAAATATATACCCGGTGCGTTCGCCATTATCCTCGGCGAAGTAGGCCGCTTCAGGCTTGAGATCGTCGAGGATACTCTTCATCGTGCTCCCTAACGTGCCGCTGCGGCCCGCCGCATTGCCAGCCTCCACGGGAATAGAAACCTTAAGTAACATGCGCATCGGATGTGCCCTCCTCGGGCGGCCCGCATTATATACACATGTCCGGTGCGGGAGCAGAAACCCCGCGGGCGCCGCACACCCCGCTGTTAAGCGTGCAGAGGTCGACCTCATCCAGGCGACCGCACGCGCACCCGCTCGAAAACCACCGCTACATCGACCATGCAGCACTTGGAGCCGGCCGTTCGAACGGCTCCGCCTGCGTTCTTTTTCACCCTTCTGTAATAGTACCGTATATGTTACCATTGTCCATGGTCGAAGTCCGCGAATACCTGGAGCGGGACGGGCCGAGTCCTTATGCCGCCTGGTTTGACCGTCTACACCAGGAGGCGGCCACCAAGATTGCGGCGGCCCTGGCGCGCATCCAGCAGGGCAATTTCTCCCGCGCCAAGGGCGTAGGGACCGGCATGTATGAGTACCGCATCGATTTTGGCCCGGGTTACCGGATTTACTTCGGCCGGGATGGCGAACGGCTCGTAATCCTTGTTGGCGGCGGAACGAAGAAACGCCAACGGGAAGACATCCAGACCGCCCTGGCGCGATGGCAGGACTATAAACAGAGAAAACGGACGGAAAGGTGACTATGGCTTTGACACGGGATTTCAAGGAAACAATCCGGGCGCGTGTAAAGCGCGACCCTGGCTTTCGCAAAGCCCTCCTTCGCGAGGGAATCGAAAACTTTCTTTCCGGCGATGTGGAAACCGGCAAGATCATACTACGCGATTTCATCAATGCCACGGTTGGCTTCACGAAACTGAGCGGCGTTACCCACCGCTCGGCGAAAAGTCTCATGCGCATGCTCGGTCCCCGCGGCAATCCCCAGGCTCGCAACCTGTTCGAGATCGTCGCCTATCTACAGCGCGCTGAAGGCGTGCGCTTCCAGGTCCGCTCCACGCGCGCGGCCTTGCGCAAAAAGCGCCTTCCCCGGAGAGGACAACGCAAAGCTCGCCCTTAAGCCATAGGCGCCGCCTAAACTACCCGGCACTCCGCCCTGCCGTTCGAACGGCAACAACCCATTCGAATCGCTCAATATTCTCCAATACCACATAGTAAATATATGTTGCCTTTGTGACTAACCCGTGCTAACGTGTGGCATGTCGCCTCAAGCAGCCCACTTCCCCGCGCCAATCGAACCCGCTGGAGCCTTGGCAAAGGCGGACTGTCATTCCAGGTCTGCTGCCTTTTTACGGGCGAGGAATCCCTTCCTCTCCTCTGCATTCCATTTAAGGTGCAACCCGTGCACAATCAACACTTCCACGAAAACCGCTTTTAACTCTCCCACAATCAACACTTACAAAAGGCAATTATCCCGTCTGGACAAGTATAGGGTTAAGGGGTAGTCTATGCCTTATGGAAATGTCGGGAATCGTCCGTCTCGGAAGCGTTTGGTGATGCTTACCTATAACGTCTTCGGCGATGAAAGTTCAGACCAGAAGTGTGAAGTCGTGTTCGCTGTGGGTGGCATCTTTGGTGATGAAACTCAATGGGATTCCCTTGCGACAAAATGGGTGGGAATAACACAGGGCGAGGAATTTCATGCCGCCGAGTGGGATAATCCAGAACGCGGAGATCAGTACAAGGCACTGACTTTAGCATTGGCCGAAAGCATGCTTGTGGGATGGGGAGACGCGATGGACGTGCGCGAATATGCGCGTCTATTCCCAGATGCGGTGCAGCAATTACCTTATTATTTTTGCTTTGGGGCCGTCATAGAGCACTTCGCTAAATACACGCCACTTTGCATCCCCCGAGGAATTGTAAACTTCACTTTCGATCAA
>Ga0302326_10028908_pt1 | contig 11144 bp, 11 predicted proteins | sample Palsa_T0_3_FD_202264 | JGI IMG/M metagenome (GOLD analysis project Ga0302326, IMG submission 202264) | Peat permafrost microbial communities from Stordalen Mire near Abisko, Sweden - Palsa_T0_3 | ecosystem: Environmental > Terrestrial > Soil > Palsa > Peat permafrost | place: Sweden: Abisko...
GAGCACCTCGGCGAAGCGCTGCTCGTGGTGGGCCTCCAACTCCGACAACCGCTCATCGAGTCCAACGAAGCGGTGTTCGTGGGCGGGGAGCACTTCCTCGGACCCGTAGCCCCTCAGCTTCTCGAGGGATTGGAGATACTGGCCGAGGGGGTCGGCGCCCGCCTGGGGATGGAAGGGGATGTTGGGCGTGATGCGGGGCAGCACGTGGTCCCCCGAGAGCATGAGGCGATGGCCTGCCTCCCAGAAGCAGAGGTGGCCGGGCGAATGACCGGGGGTCCAGATGGCGGTGAGATCCCAACCCGGGATCTCAGGACGGTCGCCATCCTCCATCAACACGTCAGGTTGCACGGCGTCGACGAGCATGCGGACGGGCATGGATGCGTTCTGCAGGGAGTCGACCTCGTCGGCGGGCGCGCCGATACGCCGGAGCAAGGTGCCCACCTGGCCGAGCAGGGCGGCGGGGTCGTCGTAGCGGTCACTGATCAGCGCGGCGTCGGCGGGATGGAGCGCGATCCAGCCACCCGATGCCTCCCGGACCCGGCCGGCGAGCCCGTAGTGATCCGGGTGGATGTGGGTCACCATCACGCCCTGCACCTCGCTGATCGAGGTGCCGGCTTGGACCAACCCGGCGGACAGGGCCGCGAAGGCGTCATCGGTGTTCCACCCGGCGTCGACGATGAACGGGCCGGCGTCGGTCTCGAAGCAGTACACGAACACATAGCGCAGCGAGTTGTTGGGGATGGGAACCGGGATGCTCCACAATCCGGGGCGCACCCGTTCGACGGGCGGCAGCGGCGAGAGCGAGCGAGCGGAGGCCGACATTCCCTGAGCTTCGCGCCCGCGGGGTCCCCCGTGTGGCGACGGCACGGCCGTATCCTTTTTCCCAGCAGCGGCACCCGGCCGGGTTGGACCCGGAACCAGCGGCCGGGGTAGTGGAGGACCCATGGGGACTGGCGACCGGGAGACGCAGCCACACCGCACGCGGCGCTGGGTCCTGGCAGCCGGAACGGTCGCGGCCGCCGTGATCATCATCGGTATCGCCTTCGTCGTCACCCACCGCCACCACGCCCCTCCCCCGATCCCCGCCCCGGCGACCGTGTCCGGCCCGTTCATCGCCGCGTGGAACGAGCGGAACTGGATGGCGATGGCCGCCTTCGTCACCGATCCCCCGCCTGACTTCGCCGCCACCTACGCGGCCATGCTCAGCGACCTGCAGGCGACGGCGGCGACGTTCACCCCCGGCCCGGTCACCACGATCCTCGGCAACGCGACCGCCCCATTCACGGCCACCATCACCATCAGCGGCCTCGGCCCCTGGACCTACCAAGGCGCCATCCCCCTCCTACTCACCAAGCGGGCCTGGAGCATCGAGTGGTCCCCCGCCGTCGTCTACCCCGGTCTCGGACCAGGCGACCACCTCGCCTTCAACCGCACCATGCCGACCAGGGCGGCGGTCCTGGCCGCCAACGGCCAGCCCCTCGCCGGAGTCGTCGACGCCGCCGGGCTCGTCGGCGGAGTCGCCACGGCCACGGCGGCGGAGGCTGCCGTCCTCGGGCCGCCGTTCAAGGCCGGCGACGACTACGGGACGTCCGGCCTCGAGGCGACCTACAACGCCCAGCTCGCAGGCAAGCCCGACGGCAGCGTGGTGGTGGTCGACGCCGCCCACCACCCGGGCCCGCCGCTCTACCACTTCATCGGGGTGGCGCCCGAGCCGGTGACGACGACGATCGACCCGGCCATGCAGGCCGTCGCCGATCGGGTGCTCGCACCGGTGTCCAAGAACGCCGCCCTCGTCGCCATGAACACGACCACGGGCGATGTCGAGGCGGTCATCAGCCATCCCGACGGCGGCTACCCGCGGGCCCTGGTCGGCACCTACCCGGCCGGGTCGACGTTTAAGGTCATCACGGCGACCGCAGCCATCATGGACGGCTTCACGCCGACCACAACCGTCCAGTGCCCGCCCAACATCGATGTCGACGGGCGCTCGTTCACCAACGCGGAGAACGAAACCTATGGCGCCATCTCCTTCGAGGAGGCGTTCGCCAAGTCGTGCAACACGGCGTTCATCGGGACGGCGGAGAAGATCACCGACGCCCAGCTCGAAGCGGCGGCATCCCTGTACGGGATCAACACCGCCTGGCCCTTCCCCGTGGCGCACTACGGCGGGCAGCTCCCCACGCCCCTGTCGCCCGTCGAGCATGCCGCCGACGCCATCGGCCAGGGCCGCGTGGCGGTCAGCCCACTGGAGATGTGCTCGATCGCGGCGGCCGTCGCCAACGGTGGGTGGCGCCCCCCGCAACTGGTCGCGACCACGCCCCCGCCGGCGGCCACACCCCTGCCCCCCACGGTGACCGCCGACCTCCAGCTCTTCATGCGGGCGGTGGTCACCAGCGGCACCGGGACCGCCGCTGACATCGGCGGGGTGCCGGTGTACGGCAAGACGGGGACCGCTGAGTTCGGTACGGCCACGCCGCCGCAGACTCACGCCTGGTTCATCGGGTGGAGGGGCACAACGGCCTTTGCCGTGATCGTCGAAGGCGGCGGCTTCGGTGGAGACGTCGCCGCCCCCCTGGCGGCGCAATTCCTCTCCGACCTGCCGGGCTAGCTTTCGGCCGTGCCGCCACCGAGCATCGTCTACAACTTCAGCCCCATGGGGGCCGGGCTCGAGGTCGTCCTCCAACCCTTGATGCCTGACTGCCCGTTGGTCCCCTGGCCCGGCCCGGGCGACATCCTCCTCGGCCTCGATCGGGCTTGGGACAACCAGCCGCCCGACTCCCCGATCCCGCCCGAGATCGCGTGGGTCCACCTGCTGAGCACCGGCGTCGGCAACTTCCCACTCGCCAATCTCGCCGGCCGGCCCCTCACCAGCTCGAAGGGCGCCGGCTCACCGGCCATCGCCGAGTTCTGCATCGCCTCGATGCTGGCGTTCGAGAAACAACTCCCGGGCGCGTGGATCTCCGAGCCCCCCGAGGCGTGGGGTCGGGCCGCCCTCGGGGGCCTCCAGGCCAAGACCCTCGGGCTGATCGGGATCGGCACCATCGGCAGCGAGGTCGCCCGCCGGGCCCTGGCCTTCGACATGAACGTGGTCGCCCTTCGTCGCTCGGGCGCACCTGCTGACAACCCGGCGGTCGAGATCAGCACGTCGCTCCACGACGTGTTGGCCCGCTCTGACCACGTCGTGGTCGCGGCGCCGGCGACGGCCGACACGTACCACCTGCTCGACGCGGCCGCCTTCGGGGCGGTGAAGCCCGGCGTCCATCTGGTCAACGTCGCGCGCGGCAGCCTGATCGACCAGGACGCACTCCTCGCCGCGCTCGACAGCGGGCGGGTGGCAATGGCTTCTCTTGACGTCACCGACCCCGAGCCGCTCCCGGCCGGGCACTGGATCTACAGCCACCCGCGCGTGCACCTGACGCCGCACATGTCCTGGAGCGCCCCGCAGACGTTGCCGGCGATGATCAACGTGTTCGTCGACAACCTCAGCCGGTGGCGCGAGGGCCGCCCGCTGGTCGGCGTGGTCGACGTCGCCGCCGGTTACTAGCGCCGCGCCCCGCTCCCGCCGGGCAAGGCCACGTTCCCCAAGGGGTTATTGGACGCCGCGGTCCTTGCCCTCCCAGTACGGCGCCCGGAGGTCGCGTTTGAGGACCTTCATGGCGCCCGACAGCGGCAGGGCCTCGCTGCGGAACTCGATCGACTTCGGCACCTTGAAGCCGGCGATCCGCTCGCGGCACCATGCCTTGAGCTCCTCGTCGGTGATGGCAGCGCCGGGTTTGAGCACGACGATGGCATGCACGGCCTCGCCCCACTGGTCCGACGGGATCCCGATGACCGCCGCTTGGGCAACGGCCGGGTTGGCGGTGAGGGCGTTCTCGACCTCGGCGCTGTAGACGTTCTCGCCGCCGGTGACGATCATGTCCTTGACCCGATCGACGAGGAAGAGGTAGCCGGCGTCGTCGACGCGGCCGGCGTCGCCGGTGTGGTACCAGCCGCCCTGGAAGGCGTCAGCCGTGGCGTCGGGCTGCTGCCAGTACTCGCGCATGAAGTTGCCGGCGCGGGCGCACACCTCGCCCACCTCGCCGGCGGCGACCGGGTTGCCTTCGGGATCCTGGATCTGGACGCTCGACCCCGTCACCGGGCGGCCCGCCGACTTCAGGCGCTCACCACCGGTGCGGTGCTCGGCCGGCCCGAGGATGGTGAGCAGGCCGCAGTTCTCGGTCATGCCGTAGCCCTGGTAGACGTCGAGGTCGGGGAGGACCGACAGCAGGCGCTCGACCAACGCCGTCGGCATCGGCGACGCGCCGTACACCAGCGCCTTCATCGAAGCCAGCCGCTCAGGCTTGAAGTCGGGATGGTCGAGGAGCATCTGGATCATGGTGGGGACCATGACCGTCGTGCTGACGTGGTGGCGTTCGATGGTGGCGATCACCTTGGCCGGATCGAACAGCCCGACATACGTCGTCGCCCCGCCCACCGCCGGGATGGTGAGGATGCCGCCGAAGGACGCGGCGTGGAACATCGGCGTCTGGTGGAGGTACACGTAATCGGCGTTGAAGGGGAAGGTGAGCCCGATCTTGTACATGTCGAGGACCGCGGCCCGATGGTCGATCAGCACGCCCTTGGGAAGCCCGGTCGTGCCCCCGGTGTACATGAGGATCGCGGGGTCGTCCTCCTCCGGTTCGGCGGCGAGGGTCGGCTTCCCGGCGTCGACCAGATCCTCGAAGTCATGGTCATGGGGAACGTCGCCGTCACCGATCAGGACCACGTGCTCCAGTCCGGCTTCTGCGCGCACGCGGTCGATGACCGGGGCAAAGAACTGGTCTGTGAAGCAGACCTTGGTCCCGGAGTTCTGGAGGATGAACTCGAGCTCCTTCGGCGCCAGGCGGAGGTTGAGGGGGTTGACCACGCCGGCGCCGAGGAAGGCGGCGTGGTAGAGCTCGAGGTAGTGGTGAGAGTTGAGGGCCATGACCGCGAAGCGGTCGCTCGGTTCGACGTTGAGTTCGCCGCGGAGGGAGTTGGAGAGGCGGGCGACGCGGTCGAGGTGCTGGGCGAACGTGATGGTGAGGTCACCGTCGAGGCTGGCCGGGCGATCGGCGTTCTGCTCGACCGCTGGCAACAGTGTGCGGTGGTAGACGAGCTCCTTCACGTGGTCCCCTCCTCGTCCGTGTATGGCGCTCGTGACTGTAGGCGGGCGGGGCGAGGTGGGGTGTGTGTGGTCGTCAGCTGCGCTCGGTGATGTGGGCGGCGGCGTAGAACACGCCGTCGGTCGTCATCGGCACGAGGCGCGCGGCGATCGGAACGAGGGTGCCGTCCGGGCGCTCGGCCTCAGGCTCCAGGCCCGGGTCCATCTCCCGCTCGCTGGGCTCGGCGATGTAGCCCCGACGGTACGCCTGGTGGCCCCAGCGCTTGTTGGACGGGACAAGCATCTCGACGTACTCGCCGACCATGTCCTCGGCGGTGACGCCGAGCAGTTCCTCGGCCGGCTTGGACATCAGCACGACGACACCCTCGATGTTGATGACAACGACGGCTTCATTGGAGGTCTCGAGCTCGGCGATCGTGGGGGGAAGATCGAACAACGACATGGCTTGGGAGTCTCGCATGCCTCGGCAGTAACCTCGGCCGGGTGACGATACGGGGCGCGGGCGAGGTGCTGATCCCGGGCGTGAGCGCACAGCAGGTGTTCGACTTTGTGCTCGACCCGGCGCAGTACACCAAGGCAGATACCAAGATGGTCTGGGTCACCAAGCTGGCCGACACGCCGGATGGGATGATCGCGCGGGAGGACGGGAAGTTCCTGGGGAGGTTCCGCGGGTCGGTCATCACGCGGTACCGGTGGGCCGCGCCCCACCGCATCGATGTGACGCTGGAGCACGGGGTGCCTGAGCACCTCCACGCGTGGTTCGAGATCGACGACACGCCGCGGGGAACCCGACTGCGCCATGTCGAGGAGATGCGGATGGGCCACTCGGTGCTGGGGACGGTGTACGACCTGGTGGCGCGGAGGTGGTTCGAGGAAGCCGTGGCGGCGGAGGTCGACGAGATCGCCCGGCTCATGCTCGCCGGCGAACGCGGCCGCGGGCTCGCCGCCCTGTAAGGCGGGGGGGCGGGGGCGGGGCGGCGGGGGCGGGGGCGGCGGCGACCTTTGTAACGGACCTCGGTTACAGATTTCGCGGGCGTAACAGAGGTTCGTTACACAGGTCGGGTCCACCGATGACAAAACCCCAGGTCGGGCTTCTCCGAACGCCAACCTCAGTAACGAACCTCAGTTACAGCCGTGAAATCTGCGACTGAGTTGGCGGTGATGCGCGGCTCCAGCGCGGTCATGCCGGCCTGACCGTGACGGACGCGATCGCCACCTGCCGTGTCTCTGCCCCCGCGTCGTTCAGTGATACCTGGACCAGCGTCCCATCGACCCTGGTCCCGATCACCTCGGCTGTCGCTCCGACGGGGCCGACGCGCGCCGGGCTGAGGAAGTGGAGGACGACATCGCTGCTGATGCCGCCGACAGCAGCGACCGCCGCGAGATCGACAAGCGCGGCGACCACGCCACCATGCAGGATCCCCCATCGGTTGCGCAGGTGCGGCTCGAGCTCGAGGTCGAGCGACGTGCGCCCGGCGGCGGCCGTCCGAACCCGGAGGAAGCGCTCGTACGGCTCGGGGTCGTCGAACGGCGGCGGCGCCGGGAAGCGTACGGGCCGTGTGAGCTGAGGAGGCCCAGCGGTCGGCGTGAGCACGGCGCACGTGATCACCGCCGATGCCACCGGCCCCGGGGCGTTGGCGCCCTCGTCGAACACGGCTACCTCGGCGACGACCGAGCTCCTGCCGCGCCGGAGCACCCGCGGCTCGAGCCGCACCGGCCCGGCGTCCGGTGCGTTGCCAACCCGAAGCAGCAGGCTGGTTGTCACGATCCAGTCGGGCAGCGCTGCGAGTCCAGCCGCGAAGCCACCGACGGAGTCGATCATGGCCATGAGCGCACCGGTCCGGAGTCGGCCGCCGGGTCCTCGGAGATGATCCGTGACCGGAGCCCGGCCAACCAACATCCAACCGCCGTCGCGATCGGAGATCTCCGAGCGATCCAGACCGATGTACCGCCGGACCGATCCACCACCGTCGGGATCGAGGAAGCGGTCCTCTTGGGCCTGCGTCATAGGGTCTGCCCGGCTGAGATGGCGGTGACGGTCACGACCGTGGCCAGCCGGCCGCCACCGCCATCCTCATAGAGGTGGACGGTCGCCGAGCCACGCACGGCATCGGCGGCGAGCAACTCGGCCCGCGCCCGGATGGGGCCCGTGCGCCCGAGGGCGAGGTAGGTCACGTGCAAATCGACGCTGGTCGCCGACGCCCCGATGGCCTCGCCGACGGCGGCGGCGCCGGCCACATCCCCCAGCAGCGCCATCATCCCTCCCTGGACCGCACCAAGGGAGTTCCCTACGTACTCGGAGATCGACAAGCTGGCGACGCCGTCGGCGCAGGTGATGCCGGCCGCCTCGGCGATCGGGCGGCTCAGGCCCGTCTCCGGCGAGCGGAAACTCGTGCGGGCCCCGGCCATCGGAAGTACGTCGAGCGTCGGCGTGGTGTGTCGCCTCGGGAGGACGGCAAAGGTCATCGACCCCCAGCCGATCGGCGCCTCCGGACCCATCCTGAACCCGGCGGGTGCATCGAAGAGGTGCACCTCGACGACGAGCGTGGTGCGACCCTTGCGCGCGACCTGCACGCGCGCTTCGACGAAGGGCCCCGCTGCCGGAGAGGTGCTGGCCACGGCCAGGTCAGCGGTGGCGATCCAGTCAGGCTGGGCTGATCGCACAGCCAGACCACCGCCGGCCACGTCCACCAAGGTTGCAAGTACACCGGCCCGCACACCGCCCCAGGGGGCGGCCACCCACGACGTGACCGGGAGCCACGCACTCGCCGTGCCATCGGGCCGAACCTCGGATTCGATGCCGAGGTCGCGCAGGACGTGGGTCGCCGGGGGATAGGCGAAGGCCACGACGGGGGAGGGTAGCCAACGGCACGGTTCCCGGCACCCGGGCGCTTCGGCCGGGCTACGCCCCTTGCGCGGGTGGTACCCGGAACATCGCGCGTGCGGCACGCGTGGGCTCCCGGCAATGGCATTCCTCGAGGTGGTCGTTGACGACGCCGAGCGATTGCATCGCCGCGTACACGGTCGTCGGTCCGACGAAGCGAAAGCCGCGCCGCTGCAGATCCTTCGACAGCGCCTTCGACTCCGGAGTGGAAGCTGGGAGTCCCTTGACGCTGCTGGGCGCCGGCGTTTCCGCTGACTCATACGCCCACACCAGACCAGCGAGAGAGAGGCCCTCATCGCGTAGCTGCACGGTCGCCTTCGCGTTGGCGATCGCCGCGAGGATCTTTCCTCGGTGACGGACGATCGCGGCATCGGCGAGAAGTCGATCGACATCGGCTTCGCCGAAGCGGGCGACGGCCGCCGGATCGAATGCCGCGAACGCGGCGCGGAACCCGCCCCGTTTCCGGAGGATCGTGAGCCAAGACAGCCCGGCTTGGAAGCCTTCGAGGCACAGCTTCTCGAACACGGCGTTGTCATCAGCGACGGGCCGACCCCACTCCTCGTCGTGATAGGCCAGATACTCGGGCGGTGAAGCTCCCCATGGGCAGCGACTCAGGCCGTCCCCGCCGATCACGACGCCGCTCATCGGAGCAAGTCTTGCTCAGAGCGGCTGCCGCTCCCGCACTCGCTGCCCATACGCCGTGGATGTCTGGGCCAGCGTGGACGCGCCGGCGTACGGGAGAGGGGCCGGCACGACCACGTGGCGCCACCTGCACACGGCCGGGATGGCGCTGGGCGGGGCACCGGTGTCGACCCTGAGCCTCCCGTAGGCTGGGAGGGGGTAGTGGCCTCGTAGCTCAGGGGATAGAGCGTCGGTTTCCTAAACCGTGCGTCGCAGGTTCGAATCCTGCCGGGGCCGCCATAAAATCGCTGGTGATGGTCCCCGCCTGAAGGCGGTGCACCACGGCGACTGGGCCAGCCGGGCGCCGGGTCTGAGCCCCTCATGAGTCATCGCCGCACCGAGCACGTACCGCACCGACAACCGACGACGTCGCGCCCTCCGCTCCCGGATATATAAGACAGCTCCCGTATATACTCTCTCGCCGTGACGAAACACCTGGTCGACATCGACGAGACCGCGCTGGCCGCCGCCCAGGCCGAGCTGGGCACCGCCAGCATGAAAGACACCGTCAACGAAGCCCTTCGACGGGCGAGCCGTCGGCGCAGCAGCCGCGTCCAAACAGCCCTCGACCGTCTCGGCCGACGCCATCTCCCACCGCGGGAGCAGGCGTGGCGCTAACCCACCTCCTTGACACCAGCATCATCAGCCGGCTCGGGAACGCCCAGGTCCGCGCCGCCATCGACCCACTCACCCAGGACGGTCGCCTCGGTCGAGCCGGCATCACCGATCTGGAGGTCGGCTACGGGAGCCGCAACGCTCGCGAATGGGACCAGGACATGGACGACCTGTCGGTGTTCGAACTCGTCGAGACCACCGCAGACCACATCCGCCGCGCCCGGCAAGTGCAGCGTCTGCTCGCCTCCCGAAGCCAACGCGGTCGCAAGGTGCCCGACCTTCTCATCGCCGCCGCCGCCGAACAACGGCACCTGATACTGCTCCACTACGACAACGACTTCGACCTCATCGCCGCAATGACCGGCCAGCCATGCCAATGGGTTGCACCCCCTGGCAGCATCGACTAATCAGGCCACCCACCCACCGAGCAGCACAGCACCGCAACCCAAGAACTCGGCCAATGACACTCGACAGGCCGCGTGAGTTGGCCGCTACTGAGGAACGTGCGGGACCGGTGGGAGGCGTCCGCAAGCCAGGTCACGCTGCTGGCGGGCTTACGCCGTCAGATGCGAATGGGGCGCAGCGTGGCCCTGGTGTTGACGCTGTTGACGTCAAGAGCCGCCTGGTCTAAACGTTGACGGTGTTGACGGGCCGTTCCTGCGCTCAGAGGGAGTACAGGCCCGGCTGGGCATCTCCCGGCAAGCAGTGGCAGCGAAGGCGGCGCGGCGGCGCCTACTGCGAGTGTTCACCGCTGACGATGTTGCCCTGTTTCCCGTCTGGCAGTTCGCCGATGGCGCCCTCGTGCCAGGACTGTCGCCGATCCTCTCGGTGTTCCCGGAGGACGCCGTGGACGGATGGACATTGGCTGGCTGGCTCCGCACGGAGGATCCCGAGCTTGGGGCCGTCCCGCTTGAGGTGCTCCTCGGCGGCGACGTCGACCGGGTCCGGACGGTGGCCCGCGCCGCGGCGCGGTCCCTGGCAGCGTGAGCAGCCCGAGCCTGGGTGACCCTCCGGCGTCGTTCGCTGGCTTCCCCGCGTCATCTCCGCCCAGGATGCTCGTGCGGGTGTGTCGGCGAACCAGAGGCACGTGGTGGTTCTCCAGCGATGGCACCGGCCGGTTCGATCTCCGCTCCCCGGAGGGAACGTGTTACTTCGCGACCGACGCCTTCGCTGCGCTACGTGAGGCGAGCAGGGCCGGCCCGGTCACCCCTCGCTGGGTGAGCGAGCGCGAGCTTCGCCAGGTCGAGGCGCCCGATCCAACAGCCCGACTCGCCGCGGTCACCCGCGCCAAGGCAGCCGCGTTTGGGCTGACGACCGAGCTGGTGACCGTGACGCCCTACGACCTACCGCGCCGGTGGGCCACCGCCTTCCGCCGGGCCGGCCTCGCGGGGATCCGCCACGAGCTGAGCCACGACCCGAGCGCCCGCCCGTCGGGCGTGTCCCTGTTCGGCCCCGCTGGCGATCCAAGTTGGCCACGAGGCTCGGGGGAGCCGATCAGCGGCTCGCGGTTGGAGGCCGCGGGCATCGCCATTCTCGACATCCCGCCCTCGGCAGTGTTGACGATCATCTCTTGATGACGAGAGACTGTCCCATTAGTTGGCCTCCAACGGCCCGTCACCGTTCACCACGCAGACGGACGGTCTGGACTCGGCACCGCTCCTGACGTGCGATAACGCGGACCGCCTGACCGGCCATCCGTGGAAGTGCTTCGAGCAGAAGTTGGTGCTCGCCAACGAGGATCAGCTGTGGGCCAAGCCGCAGCGCCACATCGTGTGTGCGTCGACGCTCGCCACCCGCGATCCGGAGCTGATCGAAGCACTT
>Ga0302326_10028909_pt1 | contig 11143 bp, 12 predicted proteins | sample Palsa_T0_3_FD_202264 | JGI IMG/M metagenome (GOLD analysis project Ga0302326, IMG submission 202264) | Peat permafrost microbial communities from Stordalen Mire near Abisko, Sweden - Palsa_T0_3 | ecosystem: Environmental > Terrestrial > Soil > Palsa > Peat permafrost | place: Sweden: Abisko...
GACCTGCGAGGCCCGTGCATGCTTCATCGCGTTGGCCAGCGCCTCGGACGCAACGTAGTACGCCGCGACCTCGACCGGCTCGGGGTACCGCGCATCCGCCGCGACCTCAAGATCGACCGGTACCGCGGACCGGCGGGCCAGCGTGCGCAGCGCCGGGCCCAGACCACGCTCGGAAAGGATCGCCGGGTGGATCCCGCGCGAGACCTCCTGCAGTTCGGCCGCCGCGTCGGCCAGCCCCGCCGCGATCCGTGACAACTCAGCTCGCGGGTCACCCCGGCCAATCGCGACATCGGCCTCCGCGGTGCGCGCAGCCAGTGCGAGCGAGACCAGCCGCTGCTGGGTACCGTCGTGCAGGTCACGCTCGATCCGCCTGCGGGTCTCATCGGCGGCCGCGACGATCCGCGCCCGGGAGGCCATCAGCTCAGCGCGGCTGTCGGCGTTCGCGATCGCCGTCGCCACCAGCTCGGTGAACGACGCCAGCCGCGCCTCGGCGTCCGGCGGCAGCGGCTGTTCCAGGGTCGAGGTGGCGCCGATCATGCCCCAGAGATGGCCCTCGACGATGACCGGCGCTCCGACTGCCGAGTTGTAGCCCACCTTGCGGACGACGTAGCTGGCCGGCCCCGAGGAGTCGTCGACATACTGGTCGAGCCGGGCCGGGCGGCCGGTCTCGAACACGAGCGTGCCGAGGTTATGGCCGCCGAGCATCCACCGGCTGCCGACTGGCGGAACATAGTCGACTGCCTTGCCCCAGGCGGCAACGTAGGTGAACATACCGTCGGGGTCGTAGCGGATGAAGCCCGCCACATTGACCGGAAGCAGCCGCGCGATCTCCTCAATGACCGCCGCGAACACCTGCTCCGGCGCCGCCCCGTGCGCCACTAGCGTCGCGACCCGCCGCAGCGCGGCCTGCTCCTCCGCCAGCCGGGTAAGAGCCGCACGTGACTCGGTGTTCGCGATCGCTGTCGCCACCAGCTCGGTGAAGGAGGCCAGCCGTGCCTCGGTGTCGGCCGGCAGCGGCAGCAGCCCCGGGCGGCTGAACGCCACCACCATGCAGCCCCACACCCGGCTCTCGACGCTGACCGGCACGCCGATCGAGGAGCGCACCCCCCAGTCGCGGGAGGCAACCTGGCCGATCACGCCGGACACGTCGCTGTAGTCGATCCGGGCCGGGCGGCCGGTCTGGTACACCAGCGTGGTCACGTTCCGGCCGCCGAGCGGCAGCCGGCCGCCGACTGGGGTCGGCGCCGGGGCGCCCGTCCTGGTCCAGGTGCCGACCATCTCGAGCATGTCCTGCGGGTCGTAACGGACCAGGAGCGCGAAGTCGACCGCCAAGAGCCGGCCGACCTCCTCGGCGACCGCGGCGAACACCTCCTGGGGCGGAGTCGCCCGGGCCACCAGCACCGCCACCCGGCGCAGCGCGGCCTGCTCCTCGGCCAGCCGGGCCAGGGCAGCGCGGCTCTCGGTGTTCGCGATCGCCGTCGCGACCAGCTCGGTGAACGAGGCCAGGCGCGTCTCGGTGTCCGGCGGCAGCGGCTGCTCCAGGGTCGAACCGACGAAGATCACCCCCCACAGACTCCCCTCGACGATGACCGGTGTCCCGACCGCCGAGCGGATGCCACTCTCTCGCGGGGCGGCCGGCGTGCCCGTGGAACTATCGCCATAACCGTCGATCCGGGCCGGGCGGACGGTCTCGAACACAAGCGTGGTGATGTTGCGCCCCTCCAGGGGCCACCGGATGCCAACGACGAGGTTTCCGCCTGCCGGGCCCCAGATCGTGACTGGGGTCGCCATACGGCCAGGCTCGTAACGGACCAGGGTCGCCAGCTCGACGCGAAGCAGCCGTCCGACCTCCTCGACGACCGCAGCGAACACTTCCTCCGGCGGAGTCGCCCGGGCCACCAACGTGGCCACCCGCCGCAGCGCCGCCTGCTCCTCGGCCAGCCGACCCAGCCGCGCCTGATCGGGTGAATCACGGCCTACCCCCCCGTCAGGGGCACCGGCGCCTAGCGCGTTCACAAGGCGACAGTAACCCGGTGCCTGGCGGCCAGCAACGCACGACCCCCGCCGGTCCTGGCCGCTCGTGTCCCTGCTCCCGATCCCGGATTTCCTGCTAGCCGGTAGCTGAGTTGGCGGCTCGCCGTAAAGACAGCGACACGCTCAGACGTGGATCGTGGATGGTGCGGCACAAGCGTGCGACATGTGTGCCGTGACCCAGGCAGGAGGTGGCCGAGATGCCGACGAAGACTGATACCAGCGCGGCCGTGGTGCGCAGCCTGATCCCGGCACGGCTGGACCGGCTGCCGTGGACCCGGTTCCACACCAGGCTGATCGTGGCGCTGGGCACCGCCTGGATCCTGGACGGCCTGGAGATCACCCTGGCCGCGTCGCAGCTAGAAAGAAAACTCCGTGAGCCGGTCATGGCGCCGCAGAATCGCCACCATGTCCGCTCTCCCGCGGCGGCTGCGCCGGTCGCCGACCTGGGACCAGGGCCAAGAGATGGCACTACACGGCAGCATCGGCCGCTGACTACTGCGATCAAGGGGTAAGGATGAGCGAGCAGAACGAGACCGGGGCGAAGACCGGGGGGCCTGCCGACGGCGGGCAGATGACCGTCTGGGACGCGATCAGTTCGCGCCGCGACGTCAGGGCGTTCGACGGCCGGCCGATCCCGCCCGCCGACCTCGACCAGATCCTGGAGTCCGGCCGGCGGTCCCCGTCCGCGGGGAACTGGCAGCCGTGGGACTTCATCGTCGTCACCGACCGCCAGCAGCTGACCGAGCTGGCCAAAGTCTGGCGGGGCGCCGGCCACGTGGCGCGGTCCGCGGCGACCATCGCGCTGATAGCGCCAGCAGCTGACGAGCAGCACCGCGCCCCGTTCGACCTCGGGCAGGCGACGATCAGCATCATGCTCGCGGCCGCCGGCCTCGGCATCGGAAGCGGCCACTCGGCCGTCAGCGATCAGCAACTCGCGCGGCGGCTGCTCGGCTTTCCCGAGGACAAGACCTGCGCGTTCCTGATCCCGCTGGGCTACCCGGCCGACCGACCGCTGACCCTGATCCAGCGGCCCGACCGGCGGCCATTCGACGAGGTCGTGCACCGCGGCCGGTGGTAGCGACACCACCGTGACCCGGGCAGCACAGGTACGGCAAGTAACAGGCCAGCGTGGCCGGCCGAGCTACAGGAGGCAAGAGCGGGATGGCAAGCGAGCTGCAGGGCAAGACCATCGCGATCCTCGCCGCGGATGGCGTGGAGCAGGTGGAACTCGAGCGGCCCCGGCAGGCGGTTCAGGCCGCGGGGGCCGTGACCGAGCTGCTGTCGATCAAGCCGGGCGAGATCCAGGCCGTGAATCAGGACATCTACCCGTCGGTCACCTTCACCGTGGACCGGCTGGTCGGCGAGGCGTCTGCGGGCGACTACGACGCCCTCATCCTGCCGGGCGGAGCGGTCAATCCCGATAATCTGCGCCAGCACGAGGCGGCCGTCGGCTTTGTCCGCGACTTTGTTAATAGCGGCAAGCCGGTCGGCGTGATCTGCCACGGCCCGTGGACGCTGGTCGAGGCCGACGTCGTCCAGGGCCGCACCCTGACCTCCTACCCGAGCGCCAGGACCGACATCCGCAACGCTGGCGGCAAGGTAGTCGACGCCGAGGTGGTCACCGACCAGAACGTCACCTCCAGCCGCTGGCCGGACGACCTGCCGGCGTTCTGTGTCCGGATTGTGGAGCAGTTTGCCGCGAGCTCATGATGGGATAGGACTATGGCAGGCAAGACGACGATCACGCATCCGCTTCTGAGGCTCGGCCGACTGCAGCTGGACCACGCGCTGCGCGCGCTGCAGCCGGGTTCGGCCGCATCCGGCCTGGTGGTGACGGCCACGGTCGCCGTGCCGGATACACCGGATCAAGGGTCGTATGCGTGGGACGTGGCCTGGGCCGATGCTGCCAGCGAGGCCGGCCGGCTGGGTGCCGATCAGGGCACCGCCCAGGCGCTGGCCGTCGGCGCCGGCCAGGCCCAGCCGGGCGGCACCCGAGTCGTGGTCGCGGCGCACGGGGAGGTTTTGCTCGCCCGGTGGCTCCCGCCAGGGGTCGGCGCGAGTTCGGTGCGGGTAGGCCCGCTGCCGCACTTGCAGGAGGTGGCAGCGGCGGCGGCGCGGCGGCCGGCCTACGTGGTCGTGCTGGCCGACCGTGACGGCACCGACATCATCGCGCACGCCGGCGGCGACCAGCTGCCTGCCAAGCGGTTCTCCGTCGGCCGCCGTCCCGGCGCGCAGAGCGATCCTCATCCGGACCGGCCGCCCGGGCAGCACCACGGCGAGCGGCACCTGACCGACAGCGAGCCGGAAAGCGGCGGCCAGCTGAACGCCGAGTTCATCGCCGGGCGCGTGTCCGAGGCTGCGGACAGCGTGGCCGCGCACGTTGTCCTCGGCGCCGGCGATCAGCATATTCTCGACGCTGTCGGGGGCCATCTGCCGGACTCGGTCGGGCCGGTCACCACCATCGCCGGAAGCCGCGAGCCCGATGGCCTCGACGATCACCTCAGCGCCGCGATCGGCGCCGCCCTCGACGAGATCACCGCCACGGCCGCCAGCGCGGTCGGGGACCTGGTCGCCTCGCGCACCGGGGAGCCGGACCCTGGCGCGGTTCGTGGCCTCGAGGCCGTCGCGGATCAGCTGGCTGAGCAGCAGGTTGCGGTACTGCTGGTGGCGGCGGACACGGCCCTGGAGGACGACCTGGTCTGGGCCGCAATCCGCCAGGACGCGATCGTCGTGCAGTTGCCGGAACGCACCGGCCCGCTGGCCGGCGAGGCGGCCGCCGCGCTGCTCCGCCGCGGGTCTGCCTCGTAAGCCGCGGCCGTCAGCGCTTCTTTTCTTTACCGCTTTTCTTTACCGCGCGCGAACAGGTCGCGCCAGTCTTCCTCGGCGATTTGGACGTCGTACTTGCTGGCCGCTGCCCGGATGCGCTGCCAGGCTTGGTCCCGCTCCTCGTCGGTGACTCCTTCCACCTGGTCGAACCGCGCAATCGCGTTCCGCACGTGCGCCGCATCGCTGAGGGGTTCTTTGCGTTCGGAGGGAAAGGCGAACTCCGCGTCAGGCAGGCGGTCCTTTTCCGCGGTGCTCAGGCCCTCCGAACTGCGCGGGATATCCTCTCCGTGAGCGCGCTCGCTCTGAACCTCACGAGCCTTCTCGATGTTGCGTCGGGCCGCCTCTTTTTGCTTCTCCGTCGACATGGTCCGAACCTCCGTTAGGGTGTTGGTCCGCTACAAGCGCAGTCGGTGAGCCTCCCGGACACGACGAGCCGACTAACCACGTTAGTACCCCTGGTGCGGGGTGGCTCAGCCCATGAACGCATGAACGCCGAACCCCCGGATGTCCTTGAGTTGCGCGGACTGCTGGCCGTACCGGACGGCGATCTTCCGCATCCGCCATGCCTCGCGGCGTTCCTCGAGCGCCCCGTTGTAGAGCCGCTGATGATCCCGCAGGCACTGGCCCGACCGGGACACCTGTCCCGTGGTCGGGTACGCGCGGAGCTTGTACGCGCGCCTCACCGGGTATTCCCCTTGCGCCACGGCCGCTCGTACTGCGTGTCGATGTACCGCTGCACCGTGGCCGCGCTGACCGCCCCGACGCTGGCGACCAAGTACGACCGGGACCATAGCGTCGGCAGCCGGGACCGCAGGTGCGGGAACTCCTCGCGCAGCCGCCGCGACGTGAACCCCTTGAGCTGGTTCGCGATGAACGACGGGGAGTCTTTCGGGTGCGCCTTCACGAACAGGTGCACGTGGTCCGGCATGACCTCCAGCGCGACGACCCGCCACCCGTGCTCTGCGCATTTCTCGCCGATCAGTTCCCGGCACCGCTCGCCCGTGCGGGCCGCGAGGACGGGACGGCGGTACTTCGGGCACCACACCACGTGGTACCCGAGGTCGTACACCCCGCCAGCCGAAACCTGCACCTCACGAGCCATACGGCTAGTATACCAGCACGGTGTGTCTAACAGGCGCACCGCCACGCCCGGGAACGCGATTCCCCCGCCGCCTGAAGACGGCGGTCCCCTCACGCAAACAAGACAGCCAGCTGCTCAGCGGCACCGTCGCGGACAACCTCCGGCTGGCCCGCCCGGACGCCAGCGCCGATGAGCTCCACGCGGCCATGAAGGTAGCCGTCCTGGCCGGGCAGGTCGACCTGGAGGCGCAGATCGGTCCGGACGGCGAGGGGCTCTCCGGCGGCCAGCGGCGGCGGCGGCTTAGCGTCGCCCAGGCCTACCTGCGGCACCCCGGCCTGCTGCTGCTCGACGAGCCGACCGAGGGCCTGGACCACCAGACGGCTCGCGCCTTGCTGGAGAATCTCCGCTCGGCCCTTCCCGGTACCACCATCATCGCCGCCATTCACGACCGCACGTTCGACCACCTCCCGGTACCCGCCGATGCCACCGTCCGGCTGGCTGCGGGAAGAGTCCTCCGGGTGACCTGAGTCCGGCGGGCCTGTGTCCTCCCGCCTTCCCGCTAACAGGTACTGAAGTTGGCCGCCTGCGGGAAAGACGCATCGGCGTTCCCGTGTGATCGTGGTGAATAGAGGCGCTCGTGCGACCCTGGCCGCTGGGCCGGGGCATGGTTGCGCTGGGCGGCCGACGATTTCAATCGTCCCGCAGACAGACGGAAGGTGGATGAAATGAGGCTGCTCCCGGTGATCGATCGCCGCGGTGGCGTTCCGGGCTTGGGGACCGTCGGAGCTCCGGGGCGAACGCCCGACCGGCCGTGTGTGGACTGCCTGGACCATCCGCCGGCCGCCGGGCGCACCAGGCCGGCCGTCGCTAGCCGGGTCGCGTTCTGGCTGGCGGCACTCATCTTGAGCATCACCATGATCGGCACCACCTTGCCGACTCCTCTGTACGTCATCTACCAGGCCCAGTGGCATTTCTCCGCGGCCATCGTGACCGTGACCTTCGCCGTCTACGCCGTCGCGGTCCTGGTCACGCTGCTGCTGGCAGGCAGGTCCTCGGACCAGGCCGGACGCAAACCGGTACTGGCCGCCGCCCTGGCTGCCAGCGCGCTGAGCACGGTCGTGTTCATCCTGGCCCCCAACGTGGGAGTGCTGATCGTGGGCCGGATTCTGTCCGGGCTGTCCGCTGGACTGATGACCGGCACGGCGACCGCCGCGCTCACCGAGCTCGTCCCGGCCACCGCCAGCCGCCGGGCATCCCTGGTCGCCACGGCAGCGAACATGGGCGGCCTCGCGCTCGGGCCGCTCATCGCGGGGCTGTTCGCTCAGTACGCACCGCACCCCACCACCTTGGTGTTCGAGGTATACCTGGCCGTGCTGGCGGTCGCGGGCCTGTGCCTGCTCCTCGTCCCGGAAACAGTGATCCCGCGCCGCCGACCCGCCTTGCGCTTCGCCGGCCTGGGCATCCCCGAGCAGGGCCGGAGCGAGTTCATCGCCGCCGCCGTCGCCGTGTTCGCCGCCTTCTCCCTGCTCGGGCTGTTCGCCGCGCTGGCGCCCACTTTCCTCGGCAACATCCTGCACCAGAACAACCACGCCGTGCAGGGGGGCGTGGTGTTCCTGCTGCTGGCGGTGGGAACCCTCACCCAGCTGGCGCTGGCCCGGTTCAACAGCCGCCGGGTGGTGATGGCGGGCCTGGCCGTGCTCCTGGCCGCGCTGGCCCTGACCGTCGCCGCCCTCTCCCAGGCCGACATGGCCCTGTTTCTGGCCGCGGCGGTCGTGGGCGGGATGGCCATCGGCGCCGTCTTCCTGGGCAGCCTGGCCACCGCCAACCGGCTGGCCCCGCCCGGGCGGCGCAGCCAGGCGATATCCGCCTTCTTCGTGGCGTGCTACACCGGCCTGATCATCCCCGTGGTCGCCGTCGGGGTGGCCACGGAGTTCATCAGCGACTTCGCGGCCGTGCTCGCGCTGTCCATCCTGCTCGCCGCCCTGTCCCTGTTCTCCCTCACCCAAATCAAAAACGGCCGGTAGTTCGCACCGAGGCTCCGCACGCAGAGGTTTACGTGGCGGACGCGCAGCACGGACACTGGCCTACGAAAGGACCCCGGGCTCAACGAAAGGAGCGGTTATGGCGCGCGGTATCTGGTCGGGGGTGCTGTCCTTCGGGCTGGTGTCGGTGCCGGTGGTGCTGTACCCGGCGACCGAGGCGCACAGGCCGGCGTTCCACGAGTTCGAGAAGGGCACCGCTGATCGCATCCGCTACCAGCGAGTCAACGAACGCACCGGAGCTGAGGTCGAATACTCCGACATCGTCAAGGGCGCCGACAGCGGCGACGGGAACTACGTGCTGCTCGATCAGGACGAACTCGATTCGGTGGCGCCTGGGCGGTCCCGGTTGCTGGAGATCCACACGTTCGTCGACGCCGACGACATCGACCCTATCTATTTCAACAAGACCTATTTCCTCGGCCCGGGCCCCGAGGAGACCAAGAAGCCCTATGCCCTGCTGCGGGAGGCGATGCAGGATTCGGGCAAAGCCGCGATCGCCACCTTCGTCATGCGCGGCAAGGAATACCTGGCGGCGGTGCGCGCCGATGACGGCCTGCTGGTGCTGGAGACCTTGTTCTTCGCCGACGAGGTACGCGATCCGCACCAGCAGATCGATGACCTGCCCGGCCGGGTCGAGCTGTCACCGCAAGAGCTGGACATGGCCCGCCTGCTGGTCGACGCGATGAGCGGGCCGTGGAAGCCGTCTGACTACCGCGACAGCTATACCGACCGGGTCAACGAGCTCATCGAGGCAAAGAAGGACAAGAAGGAATACCAGCTGGCCGACCAAGCCCCGGCCGCGACTAACGTGGCTGACCTGAGCGAGGCGCTGCGGGCCAGCCTGGCCGCGGCGGGCCAGCCTGGCCGCCGCCGGTTAGCCTGGCCGCCGCCGGTTAGCCTGGCCGCCGCCGGTTAGCCTGGCCGCCGCCGGTTAGCCTGGCCGCCGCCGGTTAGCCTGGCCGCCGCCGGTTAGGCTCGAGGGCATGGCGCTTAGCAGGCAGTGGGTAATTGACCTCATGAATCACATGGGTTATCCCGAGGCAGCCGAGGAGGCGTCGCGGGTTCTCCCCGATCCGGTCGACCTCGAGCAGGTCGAGAAGTTCAGCAACCGGCACGGCATTTCCCGTGCCGAACTGGAAAGCCGGATGGGAAGCAGCCCTTAAGTACCAAATCAGCCGGAGCGAACTCCGAGCGCCGGTCATAGCTGGCCCGGGTAGAAGCCATGCCGGGCTCGCTGGACCTCGCCCGTCGGAACGGCCGGTGCCGCGAGCCGGTACGGCGGGCTCACGCGCTGGCGGGTGGCTGGCTGCGTCGTCGGTGGCACCGGCCTGGCCCCACGGCATTGACAACCGCTGGGAGGGATTATGGACACACTGAAATTCGGGGTCTTCCTTTCTCCCCGTGCCGCTGACATCGGACGGCTGCGCGAGCACGTGCAGGTAGCGGAGGCAGCAGGATTCGACTACGTATCCATCCAGGACCACCCGTACGTACCGGACTTTCTCGACACCTTCGCGCTGATCGGTACCCTCATCGGCCAGACCAGCCGGCTCCGGTTCATGACCAACGTCGCCAACCTGCCGCTGCGGCCTGCCCAGATGCTGGCCAAGACGAGCGCGAGCCTGGACGTGCTGTCCGGCGGCCGGTTCGAGCTTGGCATCGGGGCCGGCCGGGCCTGGGACGAGATCGCCGGGCTGGGCGGCCCGCGACGTAACCCCCGTGAGGCCGTGGCCGCGGTCAGCGAGGCGATCGACGTACTGCACGCCCTGTGGCTTCCCGACCGCAGGGCCAGCCTGCCTGGCCCGTACTATCCGCTCACCGCGGACACCGGGCCCGCTCCCGCTCACCGCATCGGCATCTGGCTCGGCGCCGTCGGCCCCCAGATGCTCGACCTGACCGGCCGCAAGGCGGACGGCTGGATCGCGCCGCTCGCCACCGGCTATGAGACCAAGCCCGCGGCCCAGGAGCGCATCGACAGCGCGGCTCGGGCGGCCGGCCGGGACCCGGCCAGCATCCACCGCGTCATCCAGCTCGTCGGTGCCGTGACCGGTACCCCGCACACGACCGGCCGCCCGCGCTCCGGCCCCGGCGGCCAGCCGATCCGCACGACTCCGGACATTTGGGCCAGCATGATCTCCGAATTCGCCGCCGAGGAGCGGTTCGACACCGTCAACCTGGTCCTCGAGCAGGAAACCAGCGACCAGCTACGGCTGTTCGCCGCCGAGGTCATACCGCTCGCCCGCGCCGCCACCTCAGGCGCCTCGGACCGCTAGCTCACCGGCGAAGGCGGGCAGCCCCGCGCCAACCAGGCTGCGGCAAAACGGACAGGCCAGCGCCGGCGCCGGCGAGCTGATTCGGGCCTTCGCATTCGCGGGCGTCACCGACCGTCCGGACCTGGAGGCCGCCGTGACGCGCGGCGTCCGGGCTGGCGGGAGCTGCCGCCCTCGACGCAGGACCGGCTGACCGAGGACGAATGGGTCGCGTGGCTCGCCTCGATGCGGGACGAGGATCCCGGCCTGGCACCCGGCGAAGAACCCGACCCCGGTACCCGGGCGGCGTTCCGGGCCGGGGTGCTGCGCCAGTCCAAGGCCGAGATCATCGCCCGCGCGACCGCGAACCTGGACCCCGGCGAAGCCCGCGCGGCCGAAGGGCTGGTGCTGGACCGGGCCGGGCGGCTGACCCCGGGCGGGCTCCGCGCCGCGATCACCCGCGCCGTCCTGGAGATCGCCCCCGACAAGGCCGTCAAACGGCGCGAGGAAGCCCGCCGGGAAGCCCGGGTGCAGCGGTGGCGGGAAGATTCCGGTAACGCCGCGCTGATGGGCCGTGAGCTGCCCCCGGCCGAGGTCCTCGCCGCGGACCAGCGCATCTCGTGGTGGGCCCGCCAGTTGAAGAAGGCGGGCCTGGACGGCGATATGGACGTCCTGCGCGCCCGCGCCTACCTCGATCTCTTGCTGAACAAGGACTCCCGCCCCGCCGTCCCGCCCGCCCAGCCCGCCGCAGGCCAGGACAGCCGGAGCGGCGCGCCCGGCAAGCCCAGCGCCGAGCCCGGCGGCGACAGCGACGAGCCGGCCGATGGCGGGCCGCAGGCTCCGCATCCGGCCGGCCCGTACGTCCCGCCGGGCGCCAGCGTGCTTCCGGCCGGGTTTGCCGGGCGGCTGCA
>Ga0302326_10028912_pt1 | contig 11143 bp, 9 predicted proteins | sample Palsa_T0_3_FD_202264 | JGI IMG/M metagenome (GOLD analysis project Ga0302326, IMG submission 202264) | Peat permafrost microbial communities from Stordalen Mire near Abisko, Sweden - Palsa_T0_3 | ecosystem: Environmental > Terrestrial > Soil > Palsa > Peat permafrost | place: Sweden: Abisko...
TCCCACAGCGCCTCTCCGAGCGGCGCCACGCGCTCGAGTACCGTCTCTGGGCTTCCCACACAAGCTGGGTGATGCGCCGCGCGAAGATCATCGCGCCGCTGGTTGCGGCGGGGCTGGTGCTCACCGCGACGCCGCTCATCGGCGTCCGCGTCGGCCCGAGCTCGACGCGCACACTGCCCCAGGGCCTCGCGTCCGTCCGCGGTCTCGTGGAGCTCCAGGCAGCCGGCAGCAGCTACTCGAGCGACCCGACGACGATCGTCGTCGAGCCGCACGGGACGGGCGCAAGCCTGCCCGGCACGACCGCTGCGCTCGCGCGATTCGACCGGCTGCTCCACGCCGACCCGGAGGTCGCGAGCGTCTCGAGCGCCCAGCAGGCCAGCAGCGGCGGCGATCTCCGCATCGAGTTGGTGAGCCGCCTCGACCCTGCGAGCCCGCAGGCACAGTCCTTCGCCGAGCGCCTGCGCAGCGTGCTGATCCCCGCTGCGCACTTCCCTGCCTCGGTAGTCGTGCTCGCCGGCGGCGGAGCAGCCTACGCGACCGACTTCGTCTCGCGCACGCTCGGCCCGTTCCCCTGGCTGATCCTCGGCGTGCTCGCGGTGACCTACCTCGTGCTCGTGCGCGCATTCCGCTCCCTGCTGCTGCCGCTGAAAGCGATCCTGCTCAACCTGCTCACCGTCTCGGCGGCGAGCGGCCTGATGATCGCGCTCTTCCAGTGGGGCTGGGGGAGCTGGGCCGGCCTGCTGCGAGTGAACCAGATCGAGGCCTGGATCCCCGTGTTCATGTTCACGCTGCTCTTCGGGCTCTCGATGGACTACGAGGTCTTCCTCGTCACGCGCATGCGCGAGGTCTGGGATGCCACCCGCTCCAACCAGCGGGCGGTCGTGGGGGGCCTCGCGAACACCGGCCGCATCGTGACGGCGGCCGGACTCATCATGGCCGCGACCTTCAGCGGGCTCATGATCGGCTCGATCCCGACGATGCAGCAGCTCGGCTTCGGACTCGCGGTCGCGATCCTGATCGACATCACGCTCGTCCGCGGCCTGCTCCTGCCCTCCACGATGGCACTCGCGGGACGCTGGAACTGGTACCTGCCGCGCTGGGCCGCACGCGCACTCGTCATTCGCTCCTGAGGTCGCTGATGCCACGCGCGCCGGGAGCTGCACGGTGAGGCCGATCACGGTCGCCACACACACGGCGGGCACCCCGATTCCTTCTAGGCTAGCGGCAACGAAACGCCTTCGTTCGCCGGGTTCCGACCGGACCGAATCTATCCCAATGTCATCAGTCATCGCACACACTCACACGAGCCAGAGGCAGGGTGAGGCTCGCAGTCAGGCGATCCTCGATGCGGCGATCGAGCCTCTCGCCGAGGTCGGCTTCGACCGCATGACGATGGACGAAGTCCTCCCTGACACGGTGATCATGCACATCGTCCCGCTGGGCCCACACGGCGGCGAGGCGTTCATCCGTCGCCTGGTCGACGACGTTCTCCTGCCGCTGCTCACAACCGATGGCAAGCTGGACGGTGGTTTCTGATGCGCCAGGGACCACTCGCCGGCCGGTATCCCGCGGTCGCGCTCATGGTGATGTTGGCCCTGATCCCCTACCTGGCGCTGTCCGCCGCGCTCAGCCCGCTCACGCCGATCATCGCCAAGAACCTGCACATGAGCCTGCAGACGATGAGCCTCAGTTCCGGCCTCGCCAATGCCGCCTACGCGGTCGGCACGGTGCTGGCGGTTCAGTTCGCTCAGCATCTGCCGCAGCGAAGGATGCTGGTCGCCTACGCCACGCTGCTCGTGATCGGGTCGGTGCTTGCCGCGGCGGCGCAGGATCCGGGCATGTACATCGCAGGTCACGTACTTCAGGGCCTCTGCACGAGCCTGCTGCTCATCGCTGCCGTGCCGCCCCTCGCGATCGGCTTCCCGTCCAGCAAGCTTCGCGCCACCGCGATGATCATGAACGTCTGCATCTTCGGGGCGGTCGCACTCGGCCCGTCCATCGGCGGGCTGCAGGCGGAGTCCCACGCCTGGCGGCCGCTGTTCTGGGTCGTCGCCGCGATCGCGACCGGCGCCCTCGTTCTGGCCGTGCTGACGTTCGAGGACGCGCCGCCTGCCAATCCTGACTCGCCGCGCGATCTGCCGGCCATCGCGCTGGCGGCCGTCGGCTGCACGGCCGCGTTCTTCGGCGCCTCCGAGCTGTTGACCCATCCCTTCGTCAACGGCGAGACGATTGTGCCGCTCCTGGCCGGATCGTCTTCCTGATCGTCTACCAGTTCCGCGCGAAGCGGCCACTCTTGACGATTCGCGCGATGCTCACCAGCACGATGCCGGTCGCCGGGATCGTGGTCGCACTGTTCGCGGCCGCCGCATCGGTGTCGGCGACCGCGCTCACGGCGGGCGCGCTCACCGGACGCTATCGGCCACTTCACCTCGGTCTGCTCTATCTGCCGGAGGTCGCCGGCGCGGTGATCACCGCCATCGTGCTCGGTGTCGTCCTCAAGACGCGCGCAATCCACTACCTCCCCCTGGCCGGCATGGTGTTCCTCGCGGCCGGAATCGCGGTCTTCCGCATCCAGGTGCCGTCCAGCCAAGCGGCCACGCTGATCGGCTCGGGGCTGACCGGCATCGGCCTCGGCGCGACGGTCGCGCCCGCCCTGTTCGTCGCCGGCTTCTCGCTGCCCGCCCCCAGCCTGCAGCGGGTGTTCGCGATCGTGGAACTCATGCGGGCGGTAGCGGCGTTCATGATCGCCCCGATCTTCGCCCACCTCGCCGCGAACGTCGGCGGCAACCTCGATTCCGGCACCGGCATCGCGCTCTGGATCGGCCTCGGGATCGCGGTCGGCGGCGCCGTCCTCGGCGTTGCGATCTACGCGCTCGGCGGCGCGCGCCCGCAGGCGGCGGACCTCGACCGCTTCCTGTCGGGCGCCGCCCCTGCGTGGTACTCACCACCGCTGCTGGCAAAGGTCCGTCGGGGCACGACCGCTGCGCGACCGGCGACCGAAAGCGCGGGCTGACATGACGTCGACCGACGCCGTCACGGCCACCGCTCCGGTGCTCTTCGCCTATGACGGCTCCGAGCTCGCGAAGCTCGCGATCGAGGAGGCTGGCCGACAGCTTGCGCCCGGGCGCGACGCGCTGGTCCTCTGCGTCTGGCAGCCGTCCGATGTTGGATTTGTGCCCACGAGCAAGCGGCACTTCGACGCCGCGGCGGCCGACGAGGTACGCAAGGCCGCGGAGGACACCGCAGCGTACGGCGCGTCACTCGCGGAGAAGGCGGGGTTCCGGTCGCAGAGCATGGCGATCCAGGGAGCGCCGACCTGGAAGGGGATCGTCGAGATCGCCGAGGAGCGTGGAGCGAACCTGATCGTGCTCGGCTCCCACGGCCGCAGCGGGCTCGCGGGCCATCTACTCGGAAGCGTCGCCGCCGCCGTCGCGGCGCACTCGACGGCAACCGTGCTGATCGTCCACGAGCGGTCCTGAACGTCGCCGCTCTCCGGCCGCCCCGGGTACCGAACGACGTCCAACGTGCGCGCGACGAGCATCAAAACCGGATCGCGCCGACGCCATTCAGCACGCACGCGTGGTAGACACCGCCCCTTTCGGGGTCAAGGCGTGGGCCGCTCCCCCGGCCACGGCACCGAGCACAGACGCAAGCAGAACGAGAAGCCGTGCCCCCCGGATGCCGGTTGAAGCTCGCGAACGGGCCGCACAGCGCGACGCCGATCGTGGCAACACTCACTGAACTTGCAGGAGGTCGGACGCCTGTCGCTGCGCTCGCAGCCCCCTCCGCCAGACCCTGAGAGGGAACGAAGGAACACCGAGCCGGTGACGCTTTCATCCGCCGCCTCCACTGACCGACCGTCCTGGGTCTTGCGACCTTCCGCGTTCGATCCGTAGGAGGCGACCTCGACTTACTCGCGCCCCGTGCTCGGTGAGATGCGCAAACTACGCGACCGGCCGACCGCTGCGATGGTTCGAGCCACCGAAATCCCGCAACGAGCAAGAAGTTCTGAGGTCAGAGGCGTGCTCAGGGGCGTCAGAAGCAGTCGCGCCCGGCCTCGCGAACAGTGCGCGTGGACGTTGGTGCCCCGGGGCAGCGGTTCGTCGTTGGACTCTCTCCTCGTCGTTGCCGCCGGCAGCGACGGCGAAGAGGACGCGGCCCCACCTCGAGGGGATCACATGCAGTGGCGGCTCTCACGCCGGGACTACCCTGGGTGGGGTGACGGTCACGGCCGGCCTGGGCACGGCCTCCGCTGGAAGCGGCGTTGTTCGCCGTAGCCATGCCGCTCAGCAGCGACAGTGACGCTGACCTGCTCGGTCGCATCGTCGAGGAGCGGGCCTGGTCACCTGCGGCGAAGCGCAGGCTCCAGCGCGTCCCTCCCGGACTCTTTGGGAGCCATTCTCACCACTGCTCGCTGCGGCGCCGCTCATCGGTTCGTCTCCGACGCGCGTCCATGCGTTCGCCGTTCAGGTCGGTCATCGGCCTGACCATCGACTCCGATCATGATCGGTGCCGACCTTTCGTCGTCAACTATGTCGCTGCGTAAAATCGCTGATGCTGATGGTCCTGCGTTCGATGACGCACTCCTTGTCTGAATGAGGTGGTGAAAATGCTGAGCTTAGAGAGCTCCGCTGCAGATGACCGTTCGCACAGTTTTTGAGCGACCTGAACCAATTAAATGGGCGTCACAGGGCACACTCGAGTCGCCAATGTTTTGGGCGACTGCAGGATTCAAGCATGTGCTGCCGGGCGCCCCCCTTCACGCGGCCGCCGCCACCAGACGGCAGCTCCCGCACCGGCGGGCCGGGCCGCAGACGACTCGGTGACCCTGCGGGCCACCCGCGTGTACTCAGGGATCAGGAGCAGGCTTCCGGATCTGGCACGTGCCGGACGAGCCGCCACGAGCAAGGGCGGTGCGAAGACGATCGTGAGGCGCGCTCCCGCGCGCTGCACGGACTCCCGAGGCCGCCTCCCTCCGCCGGGGCCGCGTCGGGCCCCGAGATCCCAGGGCCCCTGCGTCTCCAGCCCAGAGTGGAGCGTGAGGGTGCCAAGGACCGCGGTCGAGAATGCGGGCGGCGCCGCCAGGACGGCGCCGGACTCACTCGACCCGAGCGTCTCGACCCGGTGTCCCGGAGTTCCGGAACGCAGGTCAGTGACCTCCCGGCGGAGAGCGGCCCCACGACCGTTCCTGCCACCGTCAGGCGACCGCACCACCACGCCTGAGGGCACCGTCAGGGTGATGACCGCAGCGCGCCGGCACCGAAGATCGACAAGCACGCATCGTCCAGATGGGGCGAGGTACGGTAACGGCCAACCGCAATCCAGATGGGAGAACGGAGCGACGATGGAACCCAACGAGCCCGACAGCACCGAGCCCAGCAGCGAAGACGCACTCGCGGACCAAGGTAGCGGCAAGACCGACACGGGAGTTGCCCACCAAGACCTCAGCGCATGGCGGGGTAAGGACATCTATGACCGCGACGGTGAGAGGATCGGCAAGCTTGAAGACGTGTACTTCGATATCGAAACCGACCAGGCCCAGTTCGGAACCGTCAAGGAAGGGTTCATCGACAAGCACCTCACGTTCGTTCCCCTCACCGCGGTAACCGTCGGCCCGGACAGCATCCAAGTCGACGTCACGAAACAACAGGTCAAGGACGCGCCGAACATGGAACACGAGGGCGAGTTACTCACCCAGGAGGATGAGTCATTGCTCTATCACCACTACCAACTGAACTACACACCGCCCGACAGCCAGGGTGGACGCCGACTCGCGCGCCACTGACTCGTCTCTCTCGCAATCACCTGCGCCCATAGCGTTCGTCCCTCGGTCGCTCGCACCAACGGAAGCAGCGCACCCATGGAAACAGCGCATCCATAGAAACAGCGCATCCATGGAAACAGATCCATAGAAACGGCGCATCCACAGAAACAGCGCATCTCTAACGGGACGCGCTCGAGCCGGGTGGCCGGACGGTGCGCAGGCCGGCGACGGCCGGCCCCAAGGCGCGCCATCAGCGCTCGCGTGAACCCCGGGGCCGGCCGATCGCGGGAGAGGCGATTTGCCACCGTCGGGAGGCCGCGCAGGTTCCGCGCCGGCGTCGCGAAGACGCGCACGATCGTTCATGAGCTCCCGCCGGAGCGGGATACGCGGCGTACATATCGGTCCCGCTCGGGCCCGCCCAACATCGCGTCACGCCTGGGATGGCCCCGCCGGGTGGGGGATGGAGAAGCGTGCGGTCCGTGCCGATATCTGGAGCATGAGAGGCGTGCTCGAAGCTGTTGGCCGTGGCCCGGAACGAATGCGAGGCCTGGGCGGGGCCGCCGCACTGTTGATCGGGATCTGGGTGCTCGGGTTGGTGGCCCTCGGTGCCGTGATCCAATTCGAGCGTCGGCTCGACGGGGCGCGTCACGCGCAGGTCGTGATCTCACAGATGCAAGACGAGCAGGGCGCGATTCTCGCAGTCGCATTTGCCCCTGCGACCGCTGCCACGGCCGAGGTGCCGGCGCCGGCGCTGACGGCGATTCGACTGAAGGCAGCCGAGGGCGTGTTGAACCGGTCGATTGCGACGCTCGAGGGCATCGGTCAGAACAATGCGCCCACGCGCCTCAAGCTCTTGAGCCAGGGGTACGACCGGGTAGTCGGTCACCTATCGGCACTCGTAGCCGACAACGAGTCCCGCACCGCCGCGCTCGAGCTCGGGCAAAGCGACCAGCCCCAGGGGGCAGCGGGCAGGCTGTCGGAAGAGCTGTTGCAGGCGAACAGCAGCTACGGCGCTGACGCCGTCCGATCGCGGCGGGTGGCGTCGATCGGGACCATAATCTCGATCCTCTTCCTCCTGATCGCATTCTCGGCCGCGTTCTCACGCTCGATCGGCGCGCGCAGACGCAGCCATCGTGACGCGTCGACCGATGCGCTCACCGGGCTCGGCAACCGCCGCAAGCTGTTCGACGACATGACCAGAAGGAGCGGCTCGCTGAACGCCCAGAAGACCGTCTCGGTCGGGATCTTCGACCTCGACGGGTTCAAGGCCTACAACGACAGCTTCGGCCACCCGGCCGGCGACGCCCTCCTCGCCCGTCTCGGCCGACAGCTCGCAACCGCCATCGGCCAACGGGGCAGCGCGTACCGCATCGGCGGCGACGAATTCGTCGTCATCACCGCAGAACCCGACGCGGAACGGATCCTGACGGAGGCGCAGACGGCTCTCACCGAGCGGGGTGACGGATTCGCCATCGGCTGCTCGCTCGGCTCGACCCTGGTCGTCGCCGGCGTCACCCTCGAGCAGGCGCTCCACGTCGCCGATCAGCGCCTCTACTCCAGCAAGCGCTCGTCGCGCCGAGGCGAGGACGCGCAGGCCCACGACGTGCTTCTGCGCGTCCTCGCCGAGGGAAGCAAAACACTCGCCGCACATGTCAGCAACGTCGGCAGGCTGGCCGCGGCCGTCGCGCACCAGCTCTGCCTGAGCGACGACGAGGTGACCCTCACCCGGATCGCCGCCGAACTCCACGACATCGGCAAGACCGCGATTCCTGACGCGATCCTCAACAAGCCGGGACCGCTCGACGAAGAGGAGTGGGCGTTCATCAGGCGCCACACATTGATCGGCGAGCGCATCCTCGCCGCCGCGCCGGCACTCGCCCGGATCGCGCCCATCGTGCGCGCAACCCACGAACGTGTTGATGGCACCGGCTACCCCGATAGGCTCGGGCAGGACGAGATTCCGCTCACCGCGCGGATCGTCGCCGTCGTCGACGCCTACGACGCGATGACGAGCGACCGCCCCTACCGCCAGCCGCTCACAAGCGATCAGGCGATCGCCGAGCTCCTCCGCTGCGCCGGTAGCCAGTTCGACCCCATCGTCGTCGACGCCTTCATCACCGTCCACCGCCCGGCCGCAGACCAGCCTGCCATCGCGGGCGCGCAGCAAACGGTGATCGCCGCCCACTCGTAGCCGGCGGAGTCCCTGCACGGGGATGGTCGGGCCCGACCCGCCGTCGACTTCCCGCCGTGCGGGCCATGCCGCGTCAGGCCGTCGATCCGTATCATCCTCGCGTGTAGCCCCGACCGCGTCCCGCCCCGCTCAGGGTGGCGCTGTCAGGGCGCGGGCGAGCCGGGACGCGCTCGGCGCGACGGAGTCCTCGGGGCCGCAGGAGCCGGGACGGACCGGCGATGATCGTCGCGGTCTGCGTCGGGCGGTTGTGTCGCGAGGGCCGCGGACGCCACCCGCAGCGGTCTCTCACGACCGACCGGGTTCGGATCTCCGTCGCGAGGAAGCGGTCGCTCGGCGGCCGGAGCAGGGTCGGCACACGGGTGAACATCGAGGCGCGACGGCGCCGCGAGCCGCGGAAGCAGACGTTGGCATTTCTCCCGGCGGCGATGCTCGTCGTCGTCCGCTTGCAGACGACTCCTCGGGGCCGAGCCGTCCAGGCCCCCAGGAGGACGAGGACGGCGCCATCCCCCGCCGGTCATCCGACAGGCCGCTGCGGCCACGCCGAAGATCGCGGGCGACAGTCGTCGATCCGCCGCGCCTCACACGTAGGATGCACGTATGTGCCGCAACATTCAAACGCTCCACAACATCGACCCGCCGACCACGCTCGATGAGATCCATTCCGCGGCACTGCAGTTCGTGCGCAAGGTCAGCGGCATGCAGCGGCCGTCGCGGGCGAATGAGGCGGTCTTCGAGGAGGCCGTGGAGGCGGTCGCGCGGGCGACCGAGCGGCTGCTCGGCGAGCTCGTCACCTCGGCGCCACCGCGGGATCGCGAGGCCGAGGCGAATCGGCGCCGCGCACGCGCCGCCGAGCGCTTTCGGCGCGTCGCCTAGCAGCCCCGAACCCCTGCGGTCGCCGCGGAGCCGTCGCGCGGCGTGCGGCCCGGCCGCCGGCCCCTTCGACCTCGCCCTGGTCGAGCCGGGGCCCTCCCGAGCGCCGGACTCCCGGATCCTCCGCACAGGGCCGGTGCTGCGTCCCGCCCGGCGTCCACCAGGCCGGCGGCCCTCCCTGAGCTCGGGGCACGGCGGCGGAACGGCGCGGACGCCGGGCGGGGGCTCCAGGAGAGTCCCGGAGCGCCCGAAGCCGGTGTCCGGAGCCGCCTCCGCGATCGGCACCATCACCTCCTCTGGCCCTGGTCTTCTTCACCTGGCCTCTGAACCTCGTCGCCATCGCAATCGCCGCCGCCTGCGAGGGAAGCTCGCGGGCGACGGAGTCCGCGACACGTGCCGGCGACGCGCCCGGGGCGAGTGCAGGGCTGAGCGCCAGCACCGCCGCCGCGATCGCGCCGCGCGGGCCGCTCGGGCAGGTGAAGGTGGACGGGTGACCGGGAGAGCCGGGCTCGCGCGACGCCCCGATCGGCGACGTGGCGCCGATCACCGCCAGCGCGGCCCTGACACGCTCACCGTCGGGCGCGGCGGGGGCTGAAGCGACTACCCTGGCGTGCGGTGGCGACAAACGAGCTCGACATGCTCGACAGCTTCGAGCGCTCCGTGCAGGAGGCGCTCGACTCGCTGCCTCCCGACATCGCCGCCCAGATCTCGAATCTCGCCGTGACCGTCGCCGCCGAGCCACCCGCGGGCGAACGGCTCCTCGGCCTCTACCAGGGCATCCCGTTGACCAAGCGCGGCGCCTACTATGGCTACGGGGGAGTGCTTCCCGACAAGATCACGATCTACCGCAATCCGCTCGAGCGACTCTACGGAGGCGACCCTGTCCGGCTGAAGGCGGAGATCCGGCGCGTCGTGCTGCACGAGATCGCTCACCACTTCGGCATCAGTGACGCGCGCCTGGTCGAGATCGACCGCTACTGACCCCCGACCGTCAGGAGGAACGACGCATGCTCCGCAGACTCATGAACATCATCCGCATGAAGATGTACTTCCGCAAGCGCCGCTGACGCCCGAGCGGTCGACCCGGCTATCGTCGCCGGGTGAGGCTTCCTGCCTTCGTCGTCTGCCCGAGCTGCCGTGGCCCGCTCGACGAGCAGCTCGTCTGCGCCCTCTGCCTGCGACGCTTCGAGTCGGTCGAGGGTATCCCGCGGCTGCTCGACCCGACCGCGCCCGGGATCGAGGCCAAGCTGCGCGAGCTCGCCGCGTGGCCGGTGCTGGCCGGAGAGCAGGGCTGGTATGAGGCCGACGACCGGATCGACGCGGCCCTGCCGTTCCTCAACCGCGACCTCGGCTGGGACGACCGCGCCTGGGGGGCGACCGAGGTCGGCTTTCAGCTGCTCCTCGAGCGCTACGTCCGGCCGGGCGACCGTGTGCTCGAGATCGGTGCCGGGAAGAGCTGGGCCGCGCAGCATCTCCTGCCGCTCGGCTGTGAGTACGTGGCCTGCGACCTCGTGGTCGACCCCCTGATCGGGCTCGGGCGCGGCAGCTTCTTCGAGGAGCGGGTCGGCGCGTACCTGCGCATCCAGGCAGACGGCGAGCGCCTGCCGTTTGCCGGGGCGAGCTTCGACGTCGCCTTCTGCGTCGCAACCCTCCACCACGCCCTCGACCTGCGCGCCATGGTGGCCGAGCTCGCGCGGGTCACCCGCCCCGGAGGCATCGTCGCCGGGCTCAACGAGGGGACGCGCGCCCCCTACCGCAGCAGCCGGAACCCCGAGCAGGCCCACGAGCAGGAGCTCGGGATCAACGAGCACGTCCACACGATGTGGGCGTACGTGGCGGTGTTCGCCCGCGCCAGGCTGCGTCCGCTTCGGCTCGACTATGCGCAGGGCTCGGCCGAGCTCGCCCAGCGCAACATCGCGGGCAAGCTGCTTCGGCTCGGCCGCAGCCCCGCCACCCTCTGGGCGCTCAACGCCTACGCCTACTCGGGACTCAGCCTCTACGCGCGCCGCCGGTAGCGTTCCGGCCCGTGGGGACGATCGTCCAGAAGTACGGCGGCACGTCGGTCGCGGGGCCCGCAGAGATCAGGCGGGTCGCCGAGCGCATCGTGCGCACCGCCGAGGCGGGCAACAACGTCTGCGTCGTCGTCTCGGCAATGGGGGACACGACCGACCGCCTGATCGCCCTCGCCCGCGAGGTCTCCTTCGACCCGCATCCGCGCGAGCAGGACATGCTGCTGACCTCCGGCGAGCGGATCTCGATCGCGCTCGTCTCGATGGCGATCATCGATCTCGGACGCGAGGCCGTCTCGTTCACCGGCT
>Ga0302326_10028913_pt1 | contig 11143 bp, 11 predicted proteins | sample Palsa_T0_3_FD_202264 | JGI IMG/M metagenome (GOLD analysis project Ga0302326, IMG submission 202264) | Peat permafrost microbial communities from Stordalen Mire near Abisko, Sweden - Palsa_T0_3 | ecosystem: Environmental > Terrestrial > Soil > Palsa > Peat permafrost | place: Sweden: Abisko...
ATCTGGACTCCATGGCGAAACGTTTTCTCTCGACTTCCGAAACGTATATACTCAAAGGTTCTTGCCACCGGTGACATGGAGATCAAGTATAAGCCAAAAGTACTGATCTCTCAAATTTGGAACGCCATTGTCATCTCAATGTATCGTGAACATCTTTTGTCTATTGATCACGTTCAAAAGCTACTCTATCATCAGGTATCTTACCATCCCTGACCCAACTAATTGCAGGTTCCTTCAGAACAGGAGGGAAAAAGAACCTTACGTGCACCTACGTTCTTCGTTGCTCAGGAGGATCACTCTTTCCGCACCGAGTTCTTCCCTGCTCACAGCGAGGCCGAACGTCGAATTTCTTTCTTCGCCCAGTCTCTCTCGACGCCAATCCCTGAGCCTGCGCCGGTCGATAACATGCCCACATTTACAGTTTTGGTGCCCCATTACAGTGAAAAGATTCTCTTGTCTCTTCGGGAGATCATTCGCGAAGAAGATCAACTGTCCCGTGTTACCCTCCTTGAATACCTGAAACAACTGCACCCGGTTGAATGGGACTGTTTTGTCAAGGATACTAAGGTTCTCGCAGAAGAGACAGCGGCTTTCAATGGCTCAACATTCGAGAAAGATGAGAAGGACACAGTCAAGAACAAAATCGACGACCTTCCCTTCTACTGTATTGGCTTCAAATCGGCGGCTCCCGAATACACCCTCCGAACTCGTATCTGGGCTTCACTCCGCTCGCAAACTCTCTATCGTACCGTGTCTGGTTTCATGAACTACCCTCGAGCGATAAAACTACTCTATCGCGTTGAGAATCCAGAAGTTGTGCAGATGTTTGGTGGTAACTCCGATAAGCTGGATCGCGAACTCGAACGTATGGCTCGTCGGAAATTCAAATTCGTCATCTCAATGCAACGATATACTAAATTCACTCAGGAGGAGCGGGAAAATACTGAGTTCATTCTCCGTGCTTATCCTGATTTGCAAATCGCATATCTTGATGAAGAACCCCCCGCACGCGAGGGTGAAGAGGCGCGTCTCTATTCCTCTTTGATTGACGGTCACTGCGAGATTATGGAGAATGGAATGCGCCGACCCAAATTCCGCATTCAGCTCTCTGGCAACCCTATTCTTGGCGACGGAAAGAGCGACAATCAGAATCACGCTATCATTTTCTATCGCGGTGAATACATCCAACTTATCGATGCCAATCAAGACAACTACCTCGAGGAGTGCCTGAAAATTCGCAGCGTTCTCGCCGAGTTCGAGGAGATGACAGTTGACCCAGTTTCCCCTTACACTCCCGGCCTTACTCCTTCGGGCATCTCCCCAGTTGCCATTCTTGGTGCTCGAGAGTACATTTTCTCAGAGAACATCGGTATTCTTGGTGACGTTGCAGCTGGTAAAGAACAAACCTTCGGCACTCTCTTCGCTCGTACCTTGGCGCAAATCGGCGGCAAACTCCATTACGGTCATCCGGATTTTCTAAATGGTGTTTTTATGACAACTCGTGGCGGTGTTTCTAAAGCGCAGAAAGGATTACATTTGAACGAAGATATTTATGCTGGCATGAATGCTCTTCTTCGAGGCGGTCGTATCAAACATTGTGAGTATTATCAATGTGGAAAGGGCCGTGACATGGGGTTCGGATCCATTCTCAACTTTACAACGAAGATTGGAACTGGTATGGGTGAACAAATGTTATCTCGCGAATATTACTACATGGGTACTCAGCTTCCTTTGGATCGATTCCTCTCGTTCTACTACGCTCACCCTGGATTCCATATCAACAATTTGTTCATCATGCTCTCGGTCCAGTTGTTCATGCTGATTTTACTCAATCTTGGCGCACTTCGGCACGAAACTATCTCTTGCAACCTCACTCCTGGAGCACCATTCACTGATCCCTTGGTACCGGAAGGTTGTTATAATCTTGACCCAATTATGGACTGGGTCAAGCGTTGTATCTTGTCAATCTTTATTGTCTTCTTCATCGCGTTCCTTCCTCTCGTGGTGCAAGAATTGACGGAACGTGGTTTCTGGCGAGCGGTTAGACGATTTGCCAAGCACATTGGGTCGCTTTCTCCACTGTTTGAGGTTTTCGTCTGTCAAATTTATTCCAATTCTCTTCTCACCAATCTTTCCCTCGGCGGTGCCCGTTATATTGCAACAGGTCGAGGGTTCGCCACAGCTCGAATTCCCTTTTCGATTCTGTATTCTCGATTCGCCGGGCCTTCGATCTATTTGGGTTCTCGCTCAATTATGATGCTGCTATTTGCAACGATGACTGTGTGGGTTCCTCACTTGATCTATTTCTGGGTTTCACTACTTGCTCTCTGTATCTCTCCGTTTATTTTCAACCCCCATCAGTTTGCATGGCAAGATTTCTTCGTCGATTACCGAGAGTTCATAAGATGGATGTCTCGAGGAAATTCGCTCGCGCACACCAATTCATGGATCGGGTACTGTCGACTATCTCGAACTCGTATTACCGGCTACAAACGCAAACAACTTGGGACACCTACAGACAAAAACGGTGGCGATGTACCCCGCGCCCATTTCACCAACATCTTCTTCAGCGAGGTGATCGGTCCTCTCATCCTCGTAATTTTTACGTTGATACCCTATTGCTTCATCAACGCTCAGACCGGATTTATCTACACCTCAAGCTCCCCTTTTCCTAATGCCAAACCAACGAATTCACTAATTCGTATCGCCATCATCGCTTTCGCGCCAATTGCTATCAATGCGGGTATGCTTTTAGGTTTGTTTGGAATGGCTTGTTGTATGGGTCCATGTTTGATGATATGTTGCAAGAAGTTCGGCTCGGTGCTTGCTGCCGTCGGCCACGCTGTTGCAGTCATTATGTTGATTCTCATGTTTGAAGTGTTGTGGTTCCTCGAACGATGGTCAATCAGCAAGGCATTACTCGGAATGATTGCAGTCGTTGCAATTCAGAGGTTCATCTTCAAGACTCTGACTTGTATCTTCCTCACTCGCGAATTCCGACACGACGAGTCAAATCGGGCTTGGTGGTATGTGCTGCTTATCAACTTCTGCTAATGAACAGGACTGGTAAATGGGTTGGTTCTGGTATGGGAGCTCACGCTATTTCTCAACCAGGTCGAGAATACCTGTGCAAAATCATCGAACTCAGTCTCTTCGCGGCGGATTTCATCCTGTCGCATATTCTACTATTCCTACTCCTCCCGGCACTTTGTATTCCTCTGGTCGACCGATGGCACTCGGTCATCCTCTTTTGGCTCCGCCCAAGCCGACAAATCAGACCGCCCATCTTCTCCATGAAGCAGAATAGATTGCGAAAGCGCATTGTCCGACGATATGCAACGTTATATTTTGTCATCTTTGTAATATTTTGCGCACTGATTGTTGGCCCTCTTGTTGCTGGTAATCTCCCATTTCTCCTCTGAGACTAACTCGCAGGGAACAAAGTCCCAACAAATCTTGGTGGATCTCTGCTCACGAACTGGGGTCTCATTCAACCAAACAACGGCAATCCAAATCAAACAATGCCTGGAAATCTCAACGCAAGTTCTTCAAGTTCTTAAAATCATCATATATGTGGGACAGGTGGACAGGTGCATCGGATACTAGGTTGTGGCATTATGAATATTGGGGAAAGGAATTTTGCTGATTTGTTGTATTCTTCTACTCTAAACAAAGATTGATGAGTCTTACGTTGGTCGGCAAGCTTAGTCTGTTTCGGTTAGCTCAGGTTTGGTAACAATAGTGTTAGTATAGATCACGCATGGGTTTCACTTCGTAATAATATACCTCGAGGTCCTCAAAGTAAGAATAATTTTCTGTGATTGTGGTTCTACGAGCTACTTGAGAAATACATTAATTCGACTATCGCCCTTACAAATCAACATCTTCAATGCTCCAAAACGCCGTTACACAATATTCATTCAAACTTCGCCGCGACGGCGACTTGTCTCTCTGGTGACATGGCGGTGAATAGCCTCTGTGCTTCACCAGCTGGTAAAGCAGCCAGTAGCTTTTTAGTGTCTTCGACTGCTCGAGCGAGAGTTTTCCCCTCGATAGAACCGAACTCAATGGCGGCTGCCACGGCATCAAATACCTTTGGAATTTGATTTGTTACCACATGCACTCCCCTACTAATTAGAGAAGAAAACAAATTGAATACCGTTCAACAAGGTCCATGAGAATGTTATAGGCATGAGGTGCTTCTTCCTCATCATTTATAATTGGGAGAGTATCAAGCCACGAGGAAATGACATTGTCGAGATTAGACACCCCACTTGCATTGAAGTGGATGATTTTGGCAATTGCGGCGCAAGCATTTTCCGTTGCGTAAACATGATCCTCTTCACGAGCATCGGGCCGGGCAATGCACTGAAAAAGAGGATCTAACGCCATAGCACAGAATCCAGCGAACTGCGCACCACCGTGGTGGGCCGCAACTCCGATACCGTACGCGGCGGCTTGTCTAATCTCAGGAGCTACTGTGAGATCTCGCAAAAGATAGAGGTACATTCGTCTGTAACAGATTTCGCAAGGACTGGTAAATATTGACCAATATATTGCAGGGCATCTCCGTTACAGTATTCGATTACATCGTCGACTATGCAAATTGCCCATGATCGGGTGCTGGGCTCATTGCTTGCCAATCCCGCCTCGATATATGGGATCATGTTCGCCCAGATTGGCAGGAAAGTCGTCTTATGTCTTTTGAAGATAGTGTGGATGGATTTACTGATCGCACTAAGGAGTAACTCGTCTGCTTCGATGGCTTCCTGAAGATCTTCGTCTTCTTCGATATCCCGTTCACCAGACAGAACTTGTTCATCGCGCTGTTGTTTTCGAGTGCCGTAATCGCGGAGTTGACTTGCTGTAACATCAATAAATTTAACCATGTCGTTTTCTGTAAGACAATTGTTTCCCGCAATATCAATAGTCTCATAGAAAGCCTCGTAAAACTCGGAACACATATCCGGGGACCCTTCATCGGCAATTCTAATAAGAAGGGTATCGATGACTTTTCTGAAAATACGGTTCGGTACAGATAAATCGTTGGGATTGGCTTCCTTAGCCGACTCGACAAGATGAGGGAGGCATTTCGCCGATGCGGACCGAACACCGTCGTGGAAATAAAACTTCAGCCCAGGAATGATCAACTCCTCGAGGACCGAGGGAACGTAGGGAAAGAAATCGCCTTTGAGTTCTTGAGCATAGCAACAGAGCATTTCATACGCGGTGCATTTCTCCTCAAGAACACTGGTTTTGATTCCAACCTGCTGGCCATGAATGGGAATGAAGTCCCATCCATCTTCTTCCGTATACTGTTCCTTCTCCGCTTCGTCTACTATTAGAGAGCTAAAAGACACAAAATTACCATCGATAATGGCGAAATCTGGCTTTAATCCAGCAGATTCCAGTAGCGGAGGCATGACATTAGGTAGAAATTGGGTGAACTGAGATCCGAGAGTCCGGCAGATACGGCCCCAAGCGGTGATCAAATAGCTCGCTTGTGGGTCATCAGGTTCCGTAATGGATGCTACTATTACTCAAATCAATGGGGAGATATACATTGAATTCCAGCCATGATCTGCATCAACGGCATCGCGTCCTTCCCGAAAGTGTCCTTGCCGACAGCCAAAGCAATCAACGTGGCGCATTCAATGGCTTTTGCCCTAAGAATGCGGAACTCCTTTCCATCGCCGGACTGCATGGCTCCCATGAGGAGCGGCATGATATGATCGTAATACTTGACAAATTTCTCCGCTGCCGCGTCTGCAACAGTGGCAATAGTTGTGATAGCTTGCTCCTGGACGTATCGTTTGGGACTTCTAAGCAAGCCAAGGAGACGTTCTAGAATTCCATCCAGATATGGCTCAATAATTTCATCTTCTGAACCGATAGCCTCACAAAAGTTCACAAGTGCAGCAGCCGCATGAGCCTGAACGCGAGATTCCGGGGTATCGAGTAGAGGAACCAGAGCATGCATTATTCGTTCGTGTGCATTCTTCTGGATTGTTGGTGCCAAATCGGTACTAAGTTGACCTACGGCATTGCATGCCGCCCACCGAACCCGTGGATGAGGGTCATTCAGGCACGGCAAGATCATATCGAGAACTCGGGATAGTTCACTTTTCATGTACTTTTCGCAGCCTTCCGCAATGGATGAAAGTGCCATGAGAGCGGCATGTCGTTGTCGCCAATCCGATGAGGCAATAAGACGAGGAAGGTAAGCGAAAGCTGCAGGAATAATACTCTTCGCACCAAGTTTCCTGGCAAGGCGATCCATTGCCTGTTCTCCAGCAACCCAATTTTCATCCGTCTCGTCGGAGTCCAGCTGACATTAGTTATGAAAAAACAAGCCGTACATCATCTGTATTTTGCCACTCGGCAAGTGCAGCAGCATCGTCGTCATGGTCGCACATAAGGGCGAGTGTTTGTTCAACGGTGGCCATCGTGTAGTGTTCATCTTTGCGACACATTACAGGTGCGCCCTCTGCGAACGTTACGAGCAGCTCGAGAGCCGCCTGCCTCGCACTGTCGTCCAGCTCTTTCTCGGCCACAACACTAATAGCAAACTGAACTAGGCTTGCGAAGGAAGAGCGAAACATCTTAGGATGCTCGACAGCGACGCTGATTAAATATGTGAGCGCATCAGTGAGATCCTCGGAATTCTTCTCCACTAGCAGGGGCGGTAGAACCATAAGTAAAGGATCGAGAAGCGAGCTCATCTTTGAACGCTGAGCGGCTTCCAAAGGGAGGAAAAACTCAGATACTGCTTTAAAGGCGGAAAGTCGGACCTACGGGCTCAGTTACTTTACACAAGCACATACCTGGGGACTCGGGTCCTGCAAACCTGCCAAGAAGACATTCTTAAGTAGATCGCTATGTTGTTTGTCGACAAGGGTTGGCAGAGCGGCGAATACACGGAAGGCAGACTCACGGTGTTCGGGTTCTGGTGACTTGGTGCTTTGGAAAAGCGCGGTTAGAAGTTCTTGCCAAGGCTCTAATCATGTCAGTTTGAGGCAACATGAATACATACGGTTTTGTTCTTCGCATTCCCTTGCGACATCTGCAATCGTGTCACAGATCTTGTTCCTCACACTAACTTGGGTTTCCTTCTCGTAACCGTCCAACAGCACAGACTTCACTTGTTGATGGGTCGCGGGTGACGAGGTGCCCCAAATTGTTCGAGCATCATCTTCTGATTTGAGAGTCTTGAATGCTATTCGGCGTAGCAGCACAACGGCGAATGATCGAACCTGAGGTCAGATAAGGCTAGACAGCACAACTTACGGTCTCTGACTCTGCGACACGACTTTGCGCGCCCAGTTGGAGCAGAAGAGAATCGGGCGCATTTTTGAGCCATTCGTCGTTCAGTGACTTTTCGGCCTGTGATCGAATATCGTTGTTCTCGGACATCAACGCCACTAAGAGCGTTTGCAGATCCATTTTAGTGTGAGACTCTGCCTGGCGAGCGGATGGCGGTGGTTGTGAAGGTTTGTCTGTTTTTGAATGCACACCTTTCCCCTTTTCTCGTGCAAACGAATTTTTTCTGGTATCGGTTGCCCGCGCGACTTGCTCCTGCAGACAGATTCAGAATTTTAGAGACACAGTTCGCAAACCTTAAATGAGACGAGCTCAAGTGCACTCTCTTCCTATATTATATAATTCTTTCTATCTTACCATTTTACCAGTCTGTCTAAAGGAAAATCTCTAAATCTCCTCGAGAGACCCAGTCGTAATCATCGGGGTGCCTATTAAACGAATCGAAGAGACTAACTTGGTATTCCATCTCAGTATTTAATAGCTGAGCCTCCCGGTTCTAGTATTGGTTCTCGTATAGGTATCTCCCCAGTAGGCCGCTAAGCCAGAGCCTTCTTATTCTTAATCATCGACTATTCTTGCGATTCGCATATCTTCAACTAATCCTCGAGCATGGCCGGTATGATGATTGAGTTTCCGAAATCCCTCAGATAAATCTCTCCCTCCATACCCTGCACGCAACAAACCTTCCCCACCCGGGTGTTCGGCCGCAAATGTCCCCACGTCGATGAGATAGCCATCCAGAGCAATAACTGGCTTATTGCTGTACTGCTTCTTGACATCTTCTCTCGAAATAGAGGGAAGATTCTGCGGCTTCGGTAAAGGTTCCTGACCCTGCGACATCTGAAGAACCACCCGATTGCGCGCTTTCCCGACTTCTGTATCCGGCGTCCGTCGCACACTCGGAATCTGACCAGTAAACCTGTGGAGTATGTAGATCAGCCACTTGGTAGGATCCCAATCCGTCTTCCGAAAGCCGTTGCGGAAATCACAAGGAAATGAATGGTGGAAATTATGATTGCCCTCGCCTAGTTTTAGGGGGTCTGTCCAAAACTGGGCTTACCATTGGTGAGAAGGGCAAGTAGAAAGTTGCCACGAGCTGTAACGTCCGTGGTATAAAGTTGCTCGCCGATATAATGAGCAAGAGAGTTGATCAAAAATCTAAATAAACCATGGGTCTATATGAGGGGCGAAGTACGTGCAATGCCAGATTGCGATTCTAGTGACAAATCCGCCCCACAGGATGCCCTCTTTCCAATCACCAATCCAATATTTCCCAACCAGTGCTGGTAACAAGAGACCACCACAAAGAGCCAGGGGTATGAACCATCGATGTTGAAATCTGACCACAGGATCGCTGTCTAAATCACTTTTGTCCACCAGTCGCAGAGCAGGGTGTTCTTCCTTAACGAAGATCCAGCCCATATGACTCCAAAGCAGTCCTTTCTTGGCAGAATAAGGATCTGAGTCGGTATCTGTGTAACGATGATGCAAACGATGTCTCAGAACCCACCATCTACCGTCAATGGAGAGCTGGGGGGCTGCAACCTGATACTGCCTTGGAAACCCAGAGTACCGAACGCAGCCAACACAATTCGAAGAGGAGCCTTAGCCGTAAAACTTCTATGACTCCAGAGGCGATGATATCCTACAATCAGTGCTACACGGAGCAATTGCCGACCGATGGTGATCCCTAAGGTAGCAAGCTGCCAATTGGCGTAACACAGGAACCAGGTACGCCATGAGCTTGGCCAGTGAGACCAGGTCAAGATCCCCACGAGATGAAAGGCGGTAAAAAGAATGGCATTAGACCACCAGATCTGATATCTCATCGGCGAAGCTGATATCGCTGTGAAGGAATTGGTTCGCCTTCTCTTCAATCGCTGCTTGGTACTTTTTACGACGACCGATCCTACGGAGGAAGGTTGCAGGTTGATCCGAGACATAGTTGACTTATACATTGCGCTGCGCAAGAAGAGGCCGGGAAAGCAATAGAGAGTAGAAGTCACAAGCGCGTTCTATTCCCTGGACAGCAGAAGAATTGCATAGACGGTAAGTCAATGCGCTCGCCGAGCGAGTTTGAGTGATGAAGCTGAGTCGATTAGGTAAAAGCGCGTCATTCATTTCGTCTGACCGCAATAAGCCGCGAAAGATCTGACAGATCATTGGCTCGGAGCAATCCTGGAGCCGGTCCCCGGTTGAAGCACAGAACCTTGTTCTTCAGGTATAGCTTCCAAACGTTGGGGCGTAGTGTTGACAAAGTGTCATCTAGAATGCTCGAGTCCGTGTGACGCTTTGAAGCGATCGTTAACCAGTCGTCGTGTTGAGGTCATTTTACCTTGGCGCCGGCCGTTGATTGGCGGACGGTTCAGGAACGAAGGGGCGTTCCTGAGGAATGAGGAATCTCACAATTTGATAATGGACGCACACCACAGACAACAAATGAACACCAATTGGCAACAGCTGCAACCAGGACAGACACACGCGCAAACAGAATTGTAAACAGACTTGCCACTCACAGTGTACACGCGAACATCATGGGTCGCAAAAAGATACAGGTATGCGGAATCTTCGAGACACATCTGACGACCTAGATCAAGAAGATCGAGGATCAGAAATTGAAAACTGTACTTGTTTGCACGAGCGTGGCTAACATAGATCACGTTTACTCGGCGGCGGAACGGTCTGCTTAAGAAGGCATATGAGTTATCAGTTCTGTGCGACACACGAGTGTGCGTGTTGATGTTTGATTCGAAGGACATGTGTCATGTGGTGAGACGAGCATTTATGTTCTCGCTCATATTAGTATTCATCCGTCAAAGAGGACAAAGACGGGGAGGAGTTGATGACAAAGTTCCTATCGAAGTCGTTTACAACCGTGGACCCTCGGGTACAAACTTTTGACGCTCTCTTGATTAATGGGCAGAGAAAGTATGACACAACCCCAGATCTCCAGCTCGACGAGACCTCCACCCCTTGGAGGGTAACGACACATGAGAACAATGTCGCGATAGTAAACACATATACCGTCCAACCCAGTGGAACCACTCCCACCACTCCGGGAGGAGAAGGAGGATCTCCTGGCGATGAGGAGGACGATGGAGATGGATTGGATCAACTATCTGTCAAATTCAATAGAAGCTACCACGTCAATAAATCGTCCAAGAAGAGTCCTCGGAAAGGAAGCGTGCAAGCACAACAAGGATTGACGCCTCCAGCTTCCACCACTTTCTCGCCACCCATCAATCACGGACAATTCCTATCTCCAGGTGAGGTGCGGATGGATCCTCTGGACTATGCTCAACAACACTCGTACCAAGGTCTAGGCATCGCGAATGGAATGGTCCCCGCTGGGTACACTCTGGCTCCTGTCCATCAGTACATTGCGTCTCCAAATATGCAAACGTCGCAAATGCAACCTCAATATCTGCGTTCACCCATGCAAATGATGGCGGGCGTAGGCGGACAGCCACTTCAACAGCTTCAAGGAAATCCTCACGTTCAGCGGTCGCCGGCAAGAATGGTGCCAATGATGCAGCCAATCTCACCCATGGCGCAACAAGGACATTTCCAACCCCCTCGGCAGGGACAACAAGGAGTACCACCAAGGCTCGTTCGACAACAAACGCAACCAAGTCCGCGACAAATGGTCTACGATGAAAATACGCTGATGCAAGCAGCGCTGCTGTCTCAGATGCGTCAACAACAAAACCAACAGCTACAACAAGAATATTATAATCCTCAACAAGTACCACAGTCACCTCAACGGGCGGCGAAGCCGATCTCTCGCTCTGTTCCTTCCTCTCCTGAAAAGCGGCGCTATGCA
>Ga0302326_10028914_pt1 | contig 11142 bp, 9 predicted proteins | sample Palsa_T0_3_FD_202264 | JGI IMG/M metagenome (GOLD analysis project Ga0302326, IMG submission 202264) | Peat permafrost microbial communities from Stordalen Mire near Abisko, Sweden - Palsa_T0_3 | ecosystem: Environmental > Terrestrial > Soil > Palsa > Peat permafrost | place: Sweden: Abisko...
CGAGCCCAACTGGCTCGAGGTCGCGCGGCGTTTGGGCTCCGACGTTCCGTTTTTCCTCGCCGGCACGGGGGCGCTCGTCGAAGGAACGGGCGAGCGAATCACGCCGCTGGGAACGCTACCGGATTGGTGGGTGATCGTCGCTCGGCCCCACGCTGCGGTCGCGACCGACGATGCGTATCGGCGGCTCGACCGGCAGCGCGCGGCGAGTGGCGCGCCGCCGGCCCGGCCGCGCTCGTCGAGCGTGTCGTTGGCCGCCGTCGACGCGCTTCAACGGCGCGAGTTCCGCGCGCTTGCCGGGCTCCTCGTCAACGATTTCCACGACATCGTGCTCGAGGCGTATCCGGCGGTCGCGCGCGCAGACGAGGCTCTGCGGGCGGCCGGCGCGGCCCACGCCTTGCTCTCGGGTTCGGGCTCCTGTTTGTTCGCGTTATTCGAGACCGAAGACGAAGCTCGTGCTTGCCGCGCGCGGCTGGACGGCGGTGCGTTCGAGCAAACATTCATCGTTGCGCTGCACAACGACGCCGCGTGGCGCTGAACGGGCCGATTGCCGCGGTGCTGCTCGCGGGCGGCCCGCGCGACGAGGTCTGCGCCGGGTTTGCGGACGTGCCCAACAAAGCGTTCGTACCGGTCGGCGGCATCTCGCTTGGCCGCCGCACGCTCTCGGCACTGCGCTCGACGCACCGGGTTGGACGCGTGATCGCAGTCGCACCGCTCGTCGAACGCGCGCGTCTCGAGCTTGCTTTGGCCGACGAAATTCGTTCCGACGGAGCGACGATGTCGCAGAGCTTGCGCAGCGGCCTGCACGCGCTGCCGCCCGACGATTTAGTGCTGGTCGCCACCTCGGATCTTCCGATTCTTTCGTCTGCGGCGATCGAGGAGTTTCTCGATTTGGCGCAGCGCAGCGACGCCGATCTCGTGTACGCGTGCGTGGAGCGGGGCTGCCACGAAAGCCGCTTTCCCGAGGTGCCGCATACGTGGGCCCGGTTGCGCGACGGAACGTATTGCGGCGGCGGCCTGTTCGCGATTCGTCCGCGCACGCTCGATGCGCTCGACCGCTTCCTCGGCCGCCTCGGCGCGGCGCGCAAGAACCCCCTGCGCCTCGCCTCGATCTTCGGCTACGACATTTTGACGCGCTATGCGCTACGCGCGCTCTCGATCGCCGCCGCCGAACGCCGCGCGACCGCGCTGCTCGGCGCGCCGGTTGCCGCCGCGATCTGCACGCACCCCGAAATCGCCGTAAACGTCGACCGCTATAGCGACCTCGCGCTCGCGGAGGATCTCGTTTCGAAGGAGAGGTAAAGCCATGGCTATTTCCAGCGGTTGAAGAGATCGTTTTCGATGCCGAACTGATCGAGCACTTTGCCGGCCGTGTGGCGCACGATGTCGTCGACGCTTTGGGGTTTTGCGTACATCGCCGGGATCGGCGGCAGGATGACGGCGCCGATTTCGGCGAGCTGCGTCAGGGTCCGGAGGTGGCCAAGATGGAGCGGCGTTTCGCGCACGACAAGCACGAGTTTGCGCTTCTCCTTGAGACACACGTCGGCGGCCCGCACGAGCAGGTTGGCGTTGAACGAGTAGGCGATTGCGGCCGCGCTTTTCATCGAACAGGGGATGACCAGCATGCCGTCCGTGATGAACGATCCCGACGAGATCGCGGCGGCCAAATCGTCGTCGCGGTGAACGACGTGTGCGAGCGCCTCGAAATCGGCGGCCGTCTGCGGAATTTCGAGTGGGATCGTCTTGCGTGCTTGCTCGCTGAGAACGAGGTGCGTTTCGACGTCGCCGTGTTCCCGCAGGGCGCGAAGTGCGGCGAGTGCGTAGGCGCTGCCGCTCGCCCCGGTAACGCCGACGATGAGCTTTCGCATGATGCTCGCCTTCCACCGCGAGCGGCGGGGTCCCGCAGCCGCCGAGCCGAAGACTTCGTAAACTCGATGCTCTCGCGCCCGCTCGTTGTCTTTGTCCGCGATTTGACGCACTTTGCCGCATTCGGCGCCGATGCCGACGCGCGACGCGCACTGTGCTCGCCGTTTTCCGGGGTACCGAACGTCGATGCGCGCGCGCTCGCCGTGGCCGCGGGCGAAAAACGCTCGATCCTCGAAACGATCAAAGGCGAACGCGTCGCGCTTGCGCGCGAAAGCACGCTTGCAGCGCGGCGTTTCGCCGCAGCACTCGATGGGCTCGAAAAGGCGTTTCGCGCGCAGGGCGCAACGCTGCGCGAGCACCTTGCGACCGTCGGCTTGGGCTTCGATTTCGACCAATCGCTCGATGCCGCGGAGCGCGCGACGCTCGACCAACTCGATGAACTCGCCGTGCGGCTCGATGCGGACCGGCCGGCAGGCACGGCCTGGGAGGCGCCCGCGTTCCTGCGGATCTTAGAGGACGTCGCTCGCGCCAACCTTGCGGGATCCGAGGAACCGGCGCGCGAGTCGCACCCACTGACGGCGCACGAAGCCGAGACGCCGCACGACGTGAAGCGGCGGCGAGGGCACTTCAGCGCTTCTGCGCTCGGGACGTTCGCCGAATGCAAGCGGCGCTGGTACTACCGTTACGTCTGCGCGGCGGTTGAGGATCGCGGTTCGTCCGCGTCGTTCTACGGAAGTGCGTTCCACTGGGCGCTCGAGCGCTTCCACCAAGAATTCCCGCGCGCCGACGCCGCCCCGCTCGAGCTACTCGAGCGCAAGCTCGATGCGTTCCTGGGCGCCTCGTTCGAACGATTTCGCTCCGGCTTCGCGACGAACGTCGAATACGAACTGCAGCGGCGCCGGGCGAAGCGCACGGGCCGCCGCTATCTGCGCTGGTTCGTCGAACGCGCGCGCGCGCATCCGTTCACGGTGATCGGCACCGAGACGAGTGTCGAGCTGGAACTGGGCGGCTACGGATTCGTCGGCTACATCGACCGGCTCGATCGCGACGACGTAACCGCGGCCGTGACCGTCGTCGACTATAAAACCGGCACGATCGCGGGTAGCGCCGCGGAATACCGTTCGAAGGTCGCGCGCTTCCTCGATTTCCAGTTGCCATTCTACTACTGGGCCCAGACGGCAGCGGGCGAGCGCGTGACGCGGCTCGCGCTCGTTCCGCTCAAAGATGCAACGCGCGACGTTCGCCCGGTTGAGCTGGAAGTCGTGCCGATCGCTGCACCGCGCTCGTACTCGGATTCGCCCACGGGAACGATCGGCATCGACGAACTCGAGCGCGCGCGTGCGAAGATGATCGAGCTCGCAACGACGCTCGCGGACAGGCCGCTCGAACGGTTCGCCGTCACCGATGACCCGGCAGCTTGCGAATATTGCTCGTACAAGCTCGCGTGCCGCAACCGCCCACTCGTCTGCGAAGACCGCTTTGGGCGCTGAGGGCGTGACGGCGCAAGCGCTCGATCCGGGCCTCGATCCCGCGCTGCGGGAGGCGCTCGCGCATCCGCTCGAGAGCGATGCGCTCGCGCTGGTCGGCCCTCCCGGCACGGGAAAATCGTTTGCGCTCGTGCAGCGCGCGCTCTACGCTGCGGCGACGCGACCGGCCGGCGCGGTGTTGCTCGCGACGCCGAGCGACGCCGGAACGGCGAAACTCCGCGCCCGGCTCCCCGGCGGCGCAGCCGATATCGCGTGCATTCCGTTTCCGGCGCTCGCATTTGAGATCCTGCGCGAGTCGTCGACCCCGGGCCGCGCGCCGGTCGAGCCGATCGACGAGGCGCGTGCCGCGGTCCTGTTCGAAAGCGCCGGCGCCGAGCTGTTTTCCCTCGACTGGGCCGAGCTGCTCAGCTCCGAGATCGATCCGGAGATCACCGGCTTGCGCGCGCCCGAACGGTTCGCCGACGCGGCGTTCCGGCTCATTCGCAAGCTGCGCGCAGCGCTCGTTTCACCGGATGACTTCAAGGTCTTGAGTTTTCGCGGCGCGACGGCTTTTTACGGTCATCCGCCGAACCTGGCCTCCGCCGATCTGCTGATGGAGACGCCGGAGAAGTATCGCGACTCGCTGCGCGTCTCTGCGGTCGAGCTCGGACGCCAGCACGAACGCGAAGTCGACCTCGTCAAGGTCTTGGTGCGGCTCTACGCCGCATACGTCGAGACGCTCGTGCGCGCGGGTTGCCTGACGGCGACCGATGCAGTCTACGAAGCCACGATGCTTTTGCGCGGGAACGAGGACGCGCGAGAACGCGCTCGCCGGCGCTTCGCGTTCGCGGCGATCGACGACGCGCAGGATTTAACCGGTGCGCAGATCGGGCTCCTTGCGGCGATGTTCGGCGATAAGCTACGCGGCGTTACGCTCGCCGGCGACGAGTCCCAGGCGACGCGCGGCTTCGCCACCGGAGCGCGCGGCGCGGACGCCTTGCGGCGCGCGGCGACGAGGATCGCGTTTGCGACGCAATATCGCAGCGCTCCCGAGATCCTCTATGCCGCTGCGCTTGGCCTCGATCCCCAGACTCGCAGCGCGATACCGGGAGGCAATGCGGGCGTCGTTACGTCTTACCGGGCAGAGCATCTGCGCGACGAAGCGCGCTACATAACCTCCGAGGTCCAGCGGCTGCTTGCCGGCGGCTTCGAAGCGGAGCGCATCGCGATCGTTACGCGCAACCTGCGCTGCGCGCACGCCTACATCGATGCGCTGCTTGCGCGCGACGTCCCGGTCGACGTCGCGGGAGCCGCAAGCTTGTACGACTTTCCGGTCACCCAGGATGCGCTCGCGGCGCTTTGGTCGGCGGTCGATCCGTTCCGCCACGACTATCTCCTGCGCAACCTCGAGGCGCCCTGGTTGCGGCTGAGCGACGCATCGATCGCAATCCTGTGCGGCGATCCAGCCGACCCCCAGCCGCTCCTTTTCGAACTACCCGAGGACGACGACGAAGCCCCCGCCGCGCGCTGGGATCGCAAACGCGATCTGCGCTTGGGCCGCAACGTTACCCGCGGCGACGTCGACGGGCTACTCTCGGACGATGCGCGGGCGCGTCTCGTCGCGTTCCGCGCGGCGCGCGAACGCTGGGAAGCGTCGGCTCGCACCCTCGGGCCGGCTGCCCTCGCCCGCGCAATCCTGACGGAGAGCGTGTTCGCAACGCTCGCACCGGGCGCGCGCGGCCGTTTCGATGCCGGGCTCGTCGCCCGCCTTATCGCAGCGATCGATGAGTTCGAAGCGCGCGAGCCGCTTGCGCCGATCGACGATTTTCTCGCCTACGCCGAGCGGGTCGCCGATTCCGAAACGGATTTGCTCGAGCTCGAGCTGCGCGATCCACGCGCCGTGCGTGTCCTCGACGTCGAAGCCGCTAAAGGCGACGACTACGACGCGGTCTTTGTGCCCGGGCTGCAGGCAGGCACGTGGCCGCGCTACTATGCCCCCGATGCGTTCTTGTTCACGCCGCGTGCGGGTATGATTCCCAAGGAGAACGTCGGCGACGCGGACGCGGTTCGCACCGCGAAGTTCACCTACACGATGTTCCACTCGAAGCTGCGTCAGAAATACTGCGCGGAGGAACGGCGGGCGTTCTATTGCGCCGCGAGCCGAGCCCGCCGGAGGCTCTTCCTGAGCGCCGCCGGGCGAGCCACGCGCGGCCTTAACACCCCCGAGATCTTGGTCGAACTCGAAGCGCGATTGTGATACTCATCGAACTTTAACGAACGTTCGCGGTCCCGGTGCCGTTCGCGGAGAACAAGGAACCGCGCATGAAGCTCGACACCTCCACCGATCCGCAAGTCGGCTTCCGGCCGCCTGGGCCGCTTGAGGCAGGCACGGCTCTTGCGCGCTACGACGGCCCGTTCACGCGGCGCCACGCGGCGCATCTGCTGCGGCGCGCCGGCTTTGGCGGCCTGCCCGAACAGATCGACGCCTTGCAGCGGCTCGGGGCGATGGGCGCGGTCGATGCGATGCTCCATCCGACGGGTGACGACGCCGTTTTCGCCGACTACCCGGATTCGGCGCTGCTCTTCGATCCGAAAACGCGTAACGCGACCGCTCAAAACTGGTGGCTCGATCGGATGCTGCGCACGCGCCGGCCGCTCGTCGAGAAGATGACCCTCTTCTGGCACGGACACTTCGCAACGAGCATCCGGAAGGTCCCGGCCAACCTGATGGCCGGCCAAATCGATTTGTTTCGCTCGCAGAGCCTGGGAAATTTCCGGACCCTGTTGCTTGGGGTCTCCAAGGATCCGGCGATGCTCGTGTGGCTCGACAACCGCGCGAACAACAAGGCCCATCCGAACGAAAATTACGCGCGCGAGGTGATGGAACTCTTTGCGCTCGGACTGGGCAACTATAGCGAGGACGACGTAAAGAACGCCGCCCGCGCATTCACCGGCTGGACGCTCGACAAGACGCAGAACTTCGTTTATAAGGAAGCGCTGCACGACGACGGGCCGAAGAGCTTCCTCGGACACACCGGCAATTTCGGCGGCGAAGACATCGTCGACATCATCGTCGCGCAACCCGTCCATCAACGGTTTATCTGCCGCAAGCTGCTGGAGTTCTTCGTCTACTCGGATCCCGAGCCGGAGTTGATCGAGGGCGTCGCGCGTACGTACGCGCTGAGCGGCTACGACCTCGCGCAAACCGTCGGGACGGTCCTGCGCTCCAACGTCTTCTTCTCGACGCGCGCGTACCGCGCGCTGCCGAAGAGCCCGATCGAGTTCACGATTGGGCTGCTGCGTTTCATGAACGTTGCCGCCGTGCCAAGCGACACAATCGGCTGGCTCGCTCGAATGGGGCAGGAGCCGCTCGCGCCGCCGAGCGTCAAAGGTTGGGACGGCGGCCCGACGTGGATCAACACCGCGACCCTGCTCGCACGCTTCAACTACGTCAATCGCATCGTCAAGGCGGCGCCCCCGCGCCCGCAAGCAGACACGACGATGGCTGCGAGCAGCATGGCGCCGCCGGCAATGACGTCCACCGCTATGCCGGCGCCGAACCTCGGGACCTTCCCCGCGTTCACGCCCGACGACGTCGTGCGGCAAGCCGGGGGACTCGACGCCGAGCGAGTGCTCGCCGCAATCGTCGGCGATGCGGTGCAGGACGACGTGACGAGCGACGTCCGGCGCACCCTCATGGAGTATTTGCAATCGGCCGGCGCGTCGGTGCCCACGCCGTTCGGTCCGGAAAACTACCAAGAGAAAATTCGCGGAGCGCTCGCGCTGACGCTGAACCTCCCCTCGAACCAGCTCAACTAAAGGATTAGCCATGGCAACGCGCCGCGTCTTCATCTCGCAAACACTTGGAATCGCGGTCCTCGGGGGCAGTATGCCCTCGTTTCTCGCGGCGGCCGCCGATGCCCAGCCGCTCCCGGCGCTCGGCTCGAGCGTCGATCCGCGCAACGTGCTGCTCGTCATCCAGATGGGCGGCGGCAACGACGGCCTCAACACGATCGTGCCGTACTCGGACGACGCGTACCACCGCGTACGCCCGGCGATCGGCATCGCCGAGACCTCGGTGCTGCGCATCGACGATCGTATCGGCCTCAACCCGGTCATGGCGCCGCTCGACGATCTCTTCAAGGACGGCCGCGTCGCAATCGTTCAGGGCGTCGGATATCCCAATCCCAACCGGTCGCACTTCGAAGCGACCCAGATTTGGGAGACGGCATCGCCCGAGAATCCCGTGTCGTACGGCTGGCTCGGACGCTATCTCGATCGGACGGTCGCGGCGTCCGCGGGGCCGCCCGATCCGAGCGCGCTTTTTACCGGGGTCACCCTAGGCGACACGGTCCCGACCGCGATGATCGCGCAGCGCGTCGACGTCCCGGCGATCGGGGCGCTCAACACCTTCGGCTACAACGGCGGCAAGGATCCCGCATCGAAGACGACCGCCGGCACGCTCTACGACGGTGCGAGACCGGGCCAATCACCGTATCTCTCGCTCATCGAGACGACCGCGCGCAACGCCATGCGCGGCGGAGATCTCCTCAAGTCGAAGATCGCTGCGTATCAGTCCGCGATCACCTACCCGGCCGACCCATTTTCTTCGCAGCTCCGGCTGGCGGCGCAGATCATCGGGTCGAACGTCGGAACGCGCATCGTCTTCGTCTCGATCGGATCGTTTGACACCCATGCGGGGCAGCGCGCGCAACAAGACCGGCTGCTCGGCTACCTCGCGAGCGGGCTGCATGCGTTCTACGCAGATCTGCAAGCGCACGGTTTGCAGGACAACGTGCTCGCGATGACGTTCTCCGAATTCGGCCGGCGGGTCGCGCAGAACGCCTCGAACGGAACGGACCACGGAACGGCGATGCCGCTCTTCATCGTCGGCGGAAAAGTCAAGGGCGGCGTTTATGGCGAGCAGCCTTCGCTCACCGATCTCGACAACGGCGACCTCAAGTACTCCATCGACTTCCGTTCGGTCTACGAAACCGTCCTCGAACGCTGGCTCGGGCGGGACTCGACGGGCATCCTTGCGGGCAATTTCGACACCGTTCCCTTCGTATAGGTAGCGGCCCGGCGCGCGTGGCAGTAGGCGGCGTGACGTCGATTGAAATCGAACCGATCGCGACCGAGGACTACGTGCGCGACGTGCTTCCCGAGTCGTTTGCGCTGTGGGGTGGGAAACGCAGCTTCGAGCGCTATGCGGACGATTTTCGCACGATGGCGAACTCGGCGTACGGGCGCCGGCGGCCGTTTACGATGGGGCTGCGGGATGACGGCGTCCTCGCAGCCAGTTGCAAGACCTACGATCGGGAACTGCGGTGGGAGAGGTCGTCGCTGCGCGCGGTCGGGATCGGCGCCGTGTTCACGCCGCCGCGCATCCGCGGACGCGGTTACGCGACCGCAATGCTCGGCGCCCTGCTCGATGCCGAGCGTGCGGCCGGAACCGACGTTGCGTTTCTCTTTTCCGACATCCACCCCGTCTTCTACGCGCGGCTCGGCTTTGTGGCACTGCCGTCGCGCGTTCTCAGTCTGCGCGCGACGTCGCTGGATGACGCGCACGTGCGTCCGGTCCCGCTCGAAGCGCGCGATTGGCCCGGCGTGCGGCGCTGCTTCGAAACGCTCGACCTCGCCCGCCCGTGGTCGCTGCGGCGCACGCCGCTCGTTTGGGATTGGATGCGGCGCCGCTGGAGCGCCTCGCCCGACGGAGCGCAAATGGTGCAGCTGGTCGTGCGTCGTGGCCGCGGGGTGATCGCCTATGCGTTCGGACTGCGGCTTCCGCGCGAAGACGCCTTCGCGCTTGACGATTTCGCCTTCGCGGGCGACGAAGGCCGCGCAATTCTGCCGGCGCTGCTGCGTTCGGCCGCGGGCGACCTTCGCCGCATCTGCGGCTGGGTGCCGCCGCCGGTCGCGCGCGAGGCCCTGCCGCGCGGTTCGAGCCGCGCACGCAAAACGGCGATCTTCATGGTCGCGCCGTTGTCGCCCGGGGCGCGCGCCTGGTGGGCGGCGAACAAGCCCAGAAGCTTAGCGAGCTCCGCCGACGCATGTTGGGACGCCGACCATGTTTGAGATCCCTTGAGGCAAGAAGTCAAGATCGTGCTGATCGTATTCGGCTCGCTGATCGTGCTCGTCGCGGCGGGGGTCGGAGCGGTCGTGTTCGCATTCTCTCACGTTGCGGGCGAAGCCGCCGCGAACGCGCAGGATCCCGCCGCGATGGCGCGGACTGCCGCAAAGATCGCGCACTTCACGCTCCCGCCGGGCTATCGGATCCGCAGCGCTATCGACTTCGGCATCTCGCAAGACGTTCTGATTACGCCGACCGAGCGCCGCGCTTTCCGAATCAAGCTCACGACGACCGGATCGTATGCCGCATCGGGACTCGCCCTGGGGGCCGCCAGCGTCGGGTTCGCCTCGAAATTTGCTGGGGGGTGCGAGCTCAAGCCGCAAGGCGACGACCAGTTCGTCGTAGGGGGCGAGAATGTGGCCTTCAAGGTCATCGCATGCGCAGCCCCTTCGGGTCAAACCCGTATGGAAATGGGCGTCGTGAAGGGCTCGACGTGGAACGTCCAGGTGATCGCCACCGGCCACCGTGGCGACTTCGACGAAGACGCGTTGCGCCGGCTGCTGAGTTCGTTTAAGTAGGATGAGAAAAGACGTGAAGATCATCCTGATCGTTGTGGCGTCGCTCGTCGGCCTTCTGGTCATCGGCTTCATCGCCGCCATCGCGTTCGTCGTCAACGGCGCCGTCCAAGGCGTTGCGAACAACAAGAATCCGGCGCGGCAAGCGCAGGTTGCCGCGAAAATCGCCGACTTTTCGTTACCGCGCGGCTATCGCTATCTCTCGGCGACCGACTTTCCTTTTCTTACGGTGGCCCTCATCGCCCCAAGCGGTGGGCTCAAACCGGGGTTCGTGATGGAGCTCGAGGGCATGGGTATTCCGGTCCAGAACGAAAGTGACGACGCACTGATGAAAAGCATGGAACAAGGCCTGAGCTTCGGGGGAAGCTGCAAGAATTTCCAGAGCAAGGGTCAGGATCAGGTAACGACGGCGACGGGTAAGCCCGTCGTGCTGACTATCCTGCAGTGCACCGACGGAAGCTCGCGGCGCATCATGGAGTTCGGCCGGATCCCCGCGAAAATGGCGCTCGCCGTCTTCATGGCCGACGGAACGCCCGAAGCTTTCGATCGCGACGCGGTCCACGCGTTGCTCGGGTCGATCCGCTAGCATGGCCGAACGCGATCGTCAACGCCTCTTGCAGCGCGCCCTCGATCTGCCGCAGGCGCACGAATCCGACTTTTTCGGGCGCCGCCCGCCGTCCGGTGCGAAACCAGAATTGCTCAAACGCATCGACGACACGGCCCTTCGCACGAAGCTCGTCGAAGCGCGTCTGGCCGAAGGCCTGCAATCGCCGAAAGGCCCGCAAAAAATCGCCTCGATCGTGCGCATCTACCCGGCTTTCGACGCCCCCGCGCGCGTTGCGACGAACGGCCGGCCGAAAGCTTTGCCGCTAAAGCGAAAGCCGGAGCGCCATCTCCCGAGCCTCGACGAGATGGAGCGGCTGGTATCACGCGTTCGCGAAGTCGAAGCCGAGGTCGAAGGCGAGCTGGCGGCGCAGATCGACGAACGCATCGACGTTCTCAAGCGAAGCCTCGCTGCGCTCTCGGGCGACGAACTCGAGTCCGCCTACCGTGAGCTCGGCGAAGCGCTCGACCGCAAGCGCGCGCTCACGTCCCAAATCCGCCTCGAGGCCTTCCGCCGCGTCGAAACCGACGCGAGCTTCGCCGAACGAGTCCACCTGCGACTCCT
>Ga0302326_10028916_pt1 | contig 11142 bp, 9 predicted proteins | sample Palsa_T0_3_FD_202264 | JGI IMG/M metagenome (GOLD analysis project Ga0302326, IMG submission 202264) | Peat permafrost microbial communities from Stordalen Mire near Abisko, Sweden - Palsa_T0_3 | ecosystem: Environmental > Terrestrial > Soil > Palsa > Peat permafrost | place: Sweden: Abisko...
CTGGGGCACCAGGATCCAGCCGACCGGAATGGACAGGACAATCGCCACGACGGCGCCCAGGCCAAGCGTCGCGACGGTCCAGGCGACCGCTGCTGCCACCGGCACGTGGTCGGCGACGATGCTCCCGAAGCCGGACGCCCGGGCCGCCCGGACGCCCTGGACGGCGCCGTGGACGGCGGCGACCCGCCCGGTTGCGGCGGCGACGGCCACGACGCCGACCGGCGTCCACGGCCCGCCCTGCAGAGAGCCGAGCGCGGCGAGGTCGGCGCCGAGAACGAAGATGAGGGTGACGACGCCGAACGGGCCGATGTCGGACTGCCTCATGATCTCCAGTGCTCGCGCCGCCGGCGCGCCGCTGCCGAGGCCGTCGGCCGTGTCGGCCAGCCCGTCCAGGTGCAGGCACCGGGTCAGGAGGGCGAGCAGCGCGACGGCGAGCACGGCCCCCAGCAGGTTCGCGTGCGGCGCCCATTCGCGGACGGCCGCGGCCGGCAGCGCGGCCGCCGCGGCGGCCAAAGCGCCGACGGCCGGCAGCCAGAGCAGCGCGCCGGCGCCGTCACCCGGCTGCAGATCGACCGCGACCCGGACCGGGACGATGGTGAACATGCTGATGGACCTGGCCAGCCGCGAGCTCATCGCAGCCTGCCGGGGATGCCCGCGGTGACCAGCCACACCTCGTCGGCCGCCGCCGCCAGCCGCTGGTTGAGCTCGCCGAGCGCATCGCGGAACCGTCGCCCGGAGGCGGTCGCGGGCACGATTCCGCTGCCCACCTCGTCGCTCACCGCCACCACCGTGACCGCCGCCGCCGCCCACGCGCCGACCAGCGTGTCGAGCGCGTCACCGAGCCGTAGGTCCGCATCCTCCGGCCTGACCTCCGACCAGCAGCCGCAGTCGTCCATGACACCGGCCAGCCAGGTGGTGACGCTGTCGATCAGCAGCGCCCCGGCGGTCGCCTGGTGAATCAGCTTGGCCGGGTCCGCCGTCTCGGCCGTTGCCCACCCGGCCGGGCGGCGCGCACGGTGCCGCTCGATCCGGGCCGTCCACTCCGCGTCGGCCGGGTCGCTGTGCGCGGTCGCGACGTAGGTCACCGAGGCCGCACCCGCGAGCAGTTGCTCGGCGTGGCCGGACTTCCCCGACCGGCTGCCGCCGAGCACGAGGACGCGATGTCCGGCCGGTCGCTCGCGGGTCTCGGCAGGCCGGGTCCCGGCCGTGGACGCCGTCCCCGTGGACGCCGTCTCTGCGAGCACCGTCACCGGGTTGCCCGGCGGCCCGTCGGCGATCACCTCCCGCAGCGCGGCGCTGAACCGGTTGGATGTCTCGGCGTCGCGGACGGCGACGCGGATCCACCCCGGCCCCAAACCGGGGAACGTCTCGCCCCGGCGGACGGCGAAGCCGTGGCCGTGCAGTCGGGTCCGGACGTCGCCGATCCCGGTGTCGAGCAGCACGAACGACGCCGCCGCGGCCGGCGCCACTCGCACCCCGTCGATGCTCGCGAGCCGGTCGAGCAGGTGCGCGCGGTCGGCTGCGAGACCGCGCGACCAGACCTCGACCTCGCGGGCGGCGGCATCGGACGCGGTGGCGATGCACGCCTCCAGCGCGGGCGAGGAGACCGGCCACGGCGGCTGCGCCGCCGCCAGCAGCCGGACGATGTCCGGTGCGGCCAGCAGGTAGCCCACCCGCAGCCCGGCCAGCGCCCACGTCTTGGTCAGGCTCCTGATCACGACCAGCCCGTCAAGGTCGCCCTGGCCCGCGACCGATTCAGGCTCGCCCGGCAGGCAGTCGGCGAAGGCCTCGTCGACGACCACGATCCGCCCTGGGCGAACCAGTCGGAGCAGCACGTCACGCGGGTGGGCGATTGACGTCGGGTTGGTCGGGTTGCCGATGAAGACAAGATCCGCGTCGGCCGGCACCAGCGTCGGGTCAAGCGTGAAAGGAAACGGCAGGATCACCTGGTCGACCCGATGCCCGGCGGCGAGCAGGGCGGCCTCCGGCTCGGTGAACTGAGGGTGCAGGACGACCGCGTGCCGGGGCTGGAGCGCCCGCGCCAGCAGGACAAAGGCCTCGGCGGCGCCGGCCGTGAGCAGCACCTCGTCCGCTCGCCGGCGATGGCGGGCCGCGATCGCCGCGACGGCCCCGCGCTGGTCCGGGTACGCCGCGAGATCCGCCTCGCGGATTCGGGCCGCGAGCCAGGCCGGCGTCCCCGACGACCGGACGTTGACCGCGAGGTCGACCAGGCCCGGCACGAGGTCGGCGTCGCCGTGGTGCGCAAGGTCGTCGTGCTCACGGGCATGCATTCACAGCACACTATCGCGGCATCGGTTACGGTATCTTCTGCGGCGATTGCCTGCAGACGGGCGGCCCGCTGCCGGGCTAGAAGGGGAGCGGGACGGTGCCCACAACAAGCGGCTCGCTGCTGGTGGCGGGCACCACGTCTGACGCCGGCAAGTCCGTCATCACCGCCGGGATCTGCCGCTGGCTCGCCCGCCAGGGGGTGCGGGTCGCGCCGTTCAAGGCGCAGAACATGTCCAACAACTCGATGGTCGCGCCCGACGGGGCCGAGATCGGCCGCGCCCAGGCGATGCAGGCCGCCGCGGCCGGGGTGCCGGCCGAGGCGGCCATGAACCCGGTCCTGCTGAAGCCGGGCAGCAACCTGCGCAGCCAGGTCGTCCTTCTCGGCCGGGCGGTCGGCGAGACCAGCGTGACCGGCTACTGGGGGTCGGGGGAGGGGCGGGCGAGGCTGCTCGGGGCCGTGCTCGACGCCTACGACGACCTGCGCTCCCGGTTCGACGTGGTGATCTGCGAGGGGGCAGGCTCGCCGGCCGAGATCAACCTGCGCCGCAACGACATCGTCAACATGGGCCTCGCCCGGGCCAGGAAGCTGCCGGTCGTCGTCGTCGGCGACATTGACCGGGGGGGTGTCTTCGCCGCCCTTTACGGCACCCTGGCGCTGCTTGACGCCGCCGACCAGTCGCATCTCTGCGGGTTCGTGATCAACAAGTTCCGCGGCCACCGCGAGCTGCTCGACCCGGCCCTCACCCAGATCGGCGCGCTGACCGGCCGCCCGGTTCTCGGGGTGCTGCCGTATCTGGACGGGATCTGGATCGACGCGGAAGACGCCGTCGCCACCGAGCGCCCGTACCCGATCCGGCCGGCCGGCGGGCGGGCGACGGCGGGGGACCTGCTGCGGGTCGCGGTGATCCGGCTGCCCCGCATCTCCAACTTCACCGATATCGACGCGCTCGCGCTCGAGCCCGGCGTCGCCGTCCGCTTCGTCACCACCCCGGCCGAGCTCGCCGACGCCGACCTGGTCGTCGTGCCCGGCACCAGGGCCACCGTCGCCGACCTGGCCTGGCTCCGCGGCCAGGGCCTGGACACGGCGCTCGAGCGCCGGGCGGCCGACCGCAAGCCCATCCTGGCGATCTGCGGCGGCTACCAGATGCTCGGCACGGTCATCCACGACGACGTCGAGAGCGCAGCGGGCGCGGTCGACGGCAGCGTCGCCGGGGACGGCGTTTTCGCCGGGCTTGGCCTGCTGCCGGTGGTCACCCGGTTCGCGGTCGACAAGACCCTCGGCCGCCCGGCCGGGTACGCGGCGGCGATCCCCGTCTCCGGCTACGAGATCCACCACGGCGTGGTCGACATGCGCGGCGGCGAGCCCTGGTTCACCAGCGGGCCGCCCGGCCCCGATCCGGCCGGCAGCGGTCACGGAAGCGGCGGGACGGTGCTCGACGGCTGCCGCTACGGCGCGGTCAGCGGCACCCTGTGGCACGGGATCCTCGAGAACGACGAGTTCCGCCGGGCCTATCTGACCGAAACCGCCCGGCTCGCGGGCCGGAACTTCGCCCCCGCGCCCGATACCTCCTTCGCCGCCGCCCGGCAGGCGCAGTTCGATACGCTCGCCGACGCGGTCGAGGAGCACCTGGATACGGCCGCCCTGCTGCGGCTGATCGAGCAAGGCCCGACCGCTGGCCTGCCCAGCCTCCGGCCGGGACTGTGAACGCGGGAGCCATGGAAGAGGGAACGGCGGAAGCCGGAACCGCGAGGCCGGGATTGTGAGGCTCAAACCGTGAGGAAACCGACCGTCCGGTCAGCGGACTGGCCGCTGGCGGGCGGCATCGCGGCCGGCGTCCTGGCCGACGCGCTGGTCGGCGATCCCCGCCATGGCCATCCGGTCGCGCTGTTCGGCCGGGCCGCGACGCTGATCGAGCGCGGGCTCTACGCGGACGCGAGGCCCCCCGGCGCGGTCTTCACCGCCTGCTGCGAGGCGCTGGCGATCGGCCCCGCGCTGGCGGCCGCGCGCATCTCCCGGCACCGCGCGGCCTCCCGGCTGGCCTGGGCCGGGACGGTCACCTGGGCGGTCACCGGCGCCAGGTCCCTGAACAGGGAAGCAAACCGAATCGGACGCGCACTCGACGCTGGCGACCTGACCGGTGCGCGCCGCCTGCTGCCGAACCTCGTCGGCCGGGACCCGGCCGGGCTGGACGCGGCCGGGATCGCCCGGGCGGTGGTCGAGTCGGTGGCGGAGAATACCTCCGACGCGATCGTCGCCCCGCTGCTGTGGGGAGCGCTGGCGGGCCCGACCGGCCTGGCCGGCTACCGGGCCGCCAACACCCTCGACGCCATGGTCGGGCACCACTCGCCGCGCTACGAGCATTTCGGCTGGGCCTCGGCCCGTCTCGACGACGTGGTCAACTGGGTCCCCGCCCGCGTCACCGCGCTGCTGGCGGCGGCCTGCGCCCCGGTCGTCGGCGGTCGCCCGGCCGCCGTCTGGCGGATCGCGCTTGACGACGGGCCGAGGCATCCCAGCCCGAACGCGGGCTGGTGCGAGGCCGCCTTCGCGGGCGCGCTCGGGGTCCAGCTGGGCGGGCCGCTGAGCTACGCGGGACGGGCCGAGCACCGGCCCGAGCTCGGCCACGGCCGGCCGCCTGAGCCCGCCGATATCGCCCGCGCCAGCCGCCTGTGCCGGTCGGTGACCGCCGCCGCGACCGCCCTGGCGGCGTCCCTGGCCCTTGCCAACTAGAGCCCGGGCACACTGGGGGTACTTTCCCTCAATAGCAACGGGAGGTACCCCCGATGTCGGCCCGGCGCCGATAGGGGCCTGCCATCCGCCGCGCCCTTGACAGCGGGCGAGGAGGCCTTTGACCGAGCGGCCCTGCGGCTAGAACTTCTCCGGTCGTTGTCGCGTGTCGGTGATGGCCTCGGTGCCGTCGACGAAGGCCCGGGCGACCTCGGACAAACGGCGGTTGTGCGAACGGGCGTGGTCGCGCAGCACGATGAACGCCTCGCTCATGTCCAGGCCGAGGCGCTCGGCCAGCTTGCCCGTGGCCCGCTCGATGACGACCCGGCTGTTCAGCGCCGATTGCAGCTGCTCGTTGAGCGCGTCGCTGCGGCGTATGCTGCGCTCGTGCAGCAGGCCGATGGTGGCCACGTCGGCCAGCGCCTGACCGACGCTCACGTCCTCGGGATCGAAGCCGCCAGGGGTCTCGCGGAACAGGTTGAGGGCGCCGATGACCTGATCCCGCAGACGCATCGGAAGGGCCTGCACGGCGGTGAACCCGGCCAGGCGCGCGGCGACCCCGAAGTGCGGCCAGCGTTCGTCGGCGCCGAGGTCGGCCGATGTGACCGGCACGCCGGACCGGAAGCAGTCCAGGCAGGGGCCCTGGTCGCCTTCCAGCTGAAGCAGCTCGAGCAGCCGCGCCGCCTCGCTCGAAGCGGCGATCACCCGCAGCTCGCCGCGCGGGTCCGCCAGCAGCAGGCCGACGGCCGAGACGTCGAGCAGCCGGGCGCTACGGTCCGTCAGCAGGTGCAGGAAATCAATGACGTCGAAGTCGGCGACCATCGTGTCGGTCAGCTCAACGAACGTCTCCGACAGCAGCTGCCCGTCCATCCCGTTTATCCTCTCCGGTCACGCGTTACTGTCCGGGGACGGCCCGGGGCCGGGATGCAGGCGCAGACGGCGCGCAACGATGTCGTCGGCGACATCGGTCAGCCGCAGGTCGTTAACGTAAGCATAGGCTGGCGGCCGGCCAGCGCAGCCCCGCCTCTCGGTCCGCCAGATCCGACGCCAGGGCGGGGCCACCGGAGGCGAACGCGTCCAGCGACGGACCCTCTCTGAGAGTCAGCTGCAGCTCCGCGAGGCGCCGGCTGACCTCATCGGTCGCCCGCATCAGATGATGGCCTCCCTCGCCGGCGCTCCCGGCGCTCAGCCAGGCCCCGGTGACCTGCACCCCGGCCACGGCGGCGGCGCACGCATCGCTGGCGGACATCCCTGAGCCATGGATGGCCGCCTGTCCCGCGACCAGCCCCCAGATCGTGCCCAGCCGGTTGCCCGTCACCCGTGTCGAACCGCTTCCGCCTGTACAGCAAGGCGGAGTCCAGGCCAAGCGGCTAGTTCGCCAGCGTCTGACCTGAACCCTATGCCTTAACGCACTTCGGCCGGGCTCGGGGATGCGAAAAAGTCGGCGTCCACCAGGTCGAGCTCACCGTCCCGGGCGGCAGCGACCCGACCAGGCCGGTGACGGACGCTGAGCCGCACGCTGAGCATGCACCGGCCTTCCTGCTTGGGCAGCACCAATCCAGGAGCCGACCGGCCCCGAATACCAGACATGAACACGCCATCGGTGGGCCAGCAGCCCCACGGTCGCGGCCATTCTGAGGGGCATGGCCAGGACCTGGCGTGGCTGCTGGCCCAGGTGGCCTGCGGTGACCACGCGGCCTTCGAGGCGGTCTATGACCAGCTGGCCGGGCCGGTGTACGGGGTGGCGCGCAAGGTGCTGCGGGATCCGGCCCAATCGGAAGAGGTGGCGCAGGAGGTCCTGCTTGAGGTGTGGCGATCTGCCTCCCGCTTCGACCCCGCCCGGGGCAGCGCCGCCGCCTGGGTGATGACGATCGCGCACCGCCGGGCGGTGGACCGGGTCAGGGCCGAGAACGCCGCCACCGCCCGGGAGCAGAAGGCGGCCCCCGACATCGGCACCAGTGAGGACGTCTTTGAGTTGGTGGACATGGCGCTCGACCGGCAGCGGGTCCGGCGGTGCATGGGCCGCCTGAGCAGCCTCCAGGCCGAGGCGATCAAGCTCGCCTACTACGGCGGGTACTCCTATCCCGAGGTGGCCGGGCTGCTCGGGCTGCCGCTGGGCACGGTCAAGACCCGGATCCGCGACGGCCTCATCCGGATGCGCGACTGCATGGAGGTGCCCCAGTGAGCGTCCAGAGCCACGACCTCCATCTGCTGACCGGCGTCTACGCCGTCGACGCGCTGACCGGCGACGAGCTCGACGAATTCGAGAAGCACCTCGAGCAGTGCCCGACCTGCGCCGAAGAGGTCAGGGGGCTGCGGGAGGCCGCGGCCAGGCTCGGCCTGGCCACCGCGATCGCGCCGCCGCCGTCGATGCGCGAGCAGGTACTCGACGCCGCCAGCCGGGTCAGGCAGCTCCCGCCCTCCGGCGCCCGGCTGATCACCGCCAACGGCGCCCGGCCGCGCCGGCGCCTGATCCGCAGGCTGCCCCGCCCGATCGCGGTCACCGCGATGGCGGCCGCCATCGTCGCCCTGGCCGTCCTGCAGGTCGGCACCCGGCACCAGCTGCAGCAAGCGCAGACGAAGAACCAGACCATCGCCTCGGTGCTGTCCGCCTCCGACGCCAGCATCGAGCTGAGCAGCTCCACCGTCGGCGGCACGGTGACCGCGGTCGTCTCGAAGCACGACCGCGAGGCGGTCATCACCGCCGCGGGCATGCCTACCCCCGACGACGCTCAGGTCTACCAACTCTGGGTGATCAGCGCGGCCGGGGCCCCCCGCTCGCTCGGACTGCTGCCGGGCAGCACGTCCGGCGCCACCTCCCCGGTGCTGGCCGACGACGTCCAGCCGGGCGACCAGCTGGCGGTTACGATCGAACCTGCGGGCGGGACCAAGGTGCCGACGACCAACCCGATCGTGGAGATCCACACGCGTCCGTAGGGGAAGGCGGAGGCAGGAGCGCACACTCCCCTCCACTTTCAACTTATAGCGGACCCCGGGGCTTGCCGCAAGCCCCCGGTCGTGCCGTAGAGTCGCCCGCCGAGGCTAGCGCCTGCAGATCCAGAACCTGCGGAAATATCGGAGCTGATCGGGTGAACCCATTGACCACGCGTGCGTTTGACCTTCCCGGCCGTCTCGCCGCCAAGGCCGACCCGGCGCTGATCGCCGCTGACGAGCGGCACTTCGCCGCCATCGCCGACAGCCTCGAGCGGTCGATCGCCGACCTCACCGGCCGCCTCGAGGCCGAGCTCAGGGCACCCGGCGGCATCGGCCAGAAGGCGATGGACCGCGACACCGAGGTGCACCGGCTGTCGGCCCGGCTGCGCACGCTGCGCCGGTTCGGGCTCGACCTGTGCCTGGGGCGGATGGTCAGCGCGGACGACGGCGAGGGCGGCGGCCAGCAGCCGGTCTACGTCGGGCGCCTCGGCCTGACCGACAGCGACGGCCGCCGGCTGCTGGTCGACTGGCGTTCCCCGGTGGCCGAGCCGTTCTTCGGCGCGACCCACGCCAACCCGATGGGCCTGGCCAGCCGCCGCCGCTACCGCTGGACCAGGGGCCGGGTCAGCGACTACTGGGACGAGGTGTTCACCGCCGACGCGCTCGACGGGCACGCCGCCCTCGACGACCAGTCCGCCTTCATCGCCAGCCTCGGCGGCAACCGGTCGGCCCGGATGCGCGACGTGCTCGGCACGATCGCGGCCGACCAGGACGCCATCATCCGCGCGGGCTCGCGCGGCGCCCTCGTGGTCGACGGCGGCCCCGGCACCGGCAAGACCGTCGTCGCGCTGCACCGCTGCGCCTACCTGCTCTACTCCGACCCGCGCCTCGGCCACCGCCGGGGCGGGGTGCTGTTCGTCGGCCCGCACCAGCCCTACCTGGCCTACGTCTCCGACGTGCTGCCCAGCCTCGGCGAGGAGGGCGTGCAGACCTGCACGCTGCGGGACCTGGTCCCGGAGGGCGCCGCCGCGACCCCGGAGGCCGACCCCGAGGTGGCCCGGCTGAAGTCGTCGGCCGACCTGGTGCAGGCGATCGAGGCGGCCGTCCGGTTCTACGAGAACCCGCCCGCCAACCCGATGACGGTCGAGACCCCGTGGTCCGGCATCGAGCTGACCCCGGCCGACTGGGCCGAGGCGTTCGACGCGGCCGAGCCGGGCACCGCCCACAACGAGGCCCGCGAGGCGATCTGGGCCGAGCTGCTCACGATCGCGATCGAGAACCACACCGGTGACGCCCCCCACGATCAGCTGCGCCGGTCGCTGCGGCAGAACCGGGAGCTGCGGGCGGCCCTGAACCGGGCGTGGCCGCTGATCGAGCCGGCCGACCTCGTCTCCGACCTGTGGACGGTCCCCGCCTACCTGCGCAAATGCGCGCCCTGGCTCAGCGGCGAGGACGTTCAGAAACTGCAGCGCCCGGACGGCCAGGCGTGGACGGTGTCCGACCTGCCGCTGCTCGACGCGGCCAGGCAGCGGCTGGGCGACCCTCAGACGGCCCGGCGCAAGCGCCGCCAGCAGGCGGCCGCCGCCGCCGAGCGCGAACAGATGGACCTTGTCGTCGACAACCTGATCGAGGCGGCCGACGACGAGTACGGCATGGGCCTGGTGACGATGCTGCGGGGCGAGGACTTCCAGGACGCCCTGGTCAACGAGGCCACCCTCGCCGACGCCGACCCGGACCAGCTGGCCGGCCCGTTCTCGCACATCGTGGTCGACGAGGCGCAGGAGCTGACCGACGCCGAGTGGCAGATGCTGCTGCTGCGCTGCCCGGCCAGGAGCTTCACCATCGTCGGGGACCGGGCCCAGGCCAGGCACGGTTTCACCGAGTCGTGGCGGGAGCGGCTCGAGCGGGTCGGCTTCGACCGCGTCACCATCGCCTCGCTGAGCATCAACTACCGCACGCCGGAAGAGGTCATGGCCGAGGCCGAGCCGGTGATCAGGGCGGTGCTCCCGGACGCCAACGTGCCGACCTCGATCCGCAGCGGCGGCCGCCCGGTCATCCGCGGTTCGGTCGCCGAGCTGGGCGAGATCCTCGACCGCTGGCTGGCCGATCACACCGACGGGATCGCCTGCGTGATCGGCGATCCCGGTTTCCGGCCGACCGCCCGGGTCCGGTCGCTGACCCCGGAGCTGGCCAAGGGACTCGAGTTCGACCTCGTCATCCTGGTCGACCCGGACGCGTTCGGCACCGGCATCGAGGGCGCGGTCGACCGCTACGTCGCGATGACCCGGGCGACCCAGCAGCTGGTGATCCTCACCAGCGCCTGACGCCCGCGACGCCAATGTCCGCGACGCCAATGCCCGCGCGGTCCTGGTCACTCAGGACCGCGCGGGCATCCGGCGGAAGGTCCGGCACGCCCGCGCCGCCGTGACCGCTCCGGAGGGGCTCGGACGTCAGGGTGGCGCGGGCGTGAGCTCTGCTACTTGGGCATCAGCACGCTGCCGATGATGTACACGGTGGCGTTGGCGGTCTGCACGTTTCCGCAGACCACGCTGGCGCCGTTGACGGTGTAGCTGCTGCCCATCATCGCCGGGGTGACGGTCCCGCCCTCGAGCGTCTTCAGCGTCTTGCCCGAGGCGAGCTCGGCCGGGGTGACCCGGCCCGCCACCACGTGGTAGGTGAGGATCTTGGTGAGCTCGGGCTTGTCGGCCAGCACCGACTTGAGGGTCGACGCCGGGATCTTGGCGAACGCGGCGTTGTCGGGCGCGAACACGGTGATGCCGGCCGCCGAGTTCAGCGTGTCCACCAGCCCGGCCTGCTTGACCGCGGTGACCAGGGTGGACAGGACCGGGTTGGCGGACGCGGCGGTCGCCACCGGGGCGGTCGCCATCCCGGTGAAGCTGCCGGCCCCCGACGTGGGCACCGAGGCGCAGCCGGGACCGAAGTCGGACGTCGTCGACGCGGCCGCGCCGGACGCGGCCGAGGACGCCATCGGCGAGCTCGAGGCGGGCATCGGCGTGCTCGCCGCCGACGACGACGGCGCGGAGGCGGCCGGGGTGCTTGAGCTGGGCGAGCTGCTGCACGCGGCCGCCCCGACGGCGAGGCCCGCGGCGGCTACGGATGCGGCGAGGATGCGGTACTGCATGGTGACTCCTTGTATCGGTTCGATGTGTTATTCATCTGGGGTTACTTGATTC
>Ga0302326_10028917_pt1 | contig 11142 bp, 10 predicted proteins | sample Palsa_T0_3_FD_202264 | JGI IMG/M metagenome (GOLD analysis project Ga0302326, IMG submission 202264) | Peat permafrost microbial communities from Stordalen Mire near Abisko, Sweden - Palsa_T0_3 | ecosystem: Environmental > Terrestrial > Soil > Palsa > Peat permafrost | place: Sweden: Abisko...
GTCGGAAAAGACCATTCACTGATTCGCCGTCTGCGTACACTTACGTTCGGATTACTCACGCCGTTCTACTTCATCCGCGCCGGATCGTTTGTATCCGTGCCGGCGTTGATGGCTGCGCCCGTCACTCTTCTCGTCCTGTTTGGGGCGAAGTCGCTGTTCAAGGCGGTTGCCGTGTATCCGGCAGTGAGGATTCACAAGTATGACGGCAAAGCCGGAGCTTACTACACGCTGATGATGTCAACCGGCCTCACGTTCGGGACCATCTCGGCACTGTTTGGCCTCAATCATCAGATCATCACGCAGGCGCAGTACTCCTACATCGTGGGCACTGTCATTGCGAGCGCAGTCATACCTACCATGATTGCGAACTCGTTCTTTCTTCCCCGGCATCTTCTTCCCCACTCACAAGCAGGTAAGAAAGCAGAGCAGGAAGTCATGCGGCCAGTACCCGCAGAGGAAGGTTAGGTGATCAGTATGGGAAGCCCGGTATTTGTTGGAATTCAAAGGATATTGGTCGCATTCGACGCGTCTCCGCATGCAGAACACGCACTCGATGTTGCGCTTGCGATGGCTGGCGATATGAGAGCCAAGCTCTTCGTCATCTCGGTAATTCGGCCGCCCGAACCCGCTGAGAGCGCGGAGTTTCACGCAGTGCTTGAAGACGGGCAAGAGCGCTACGAGAAAAGTTTCGTCTCGTTGCGCGAACGCGCTAAGCAAAAGGATATTGAACTCGAAACTGACGTTGTCCTAGGCCATCCGGCCGAGCAGATCATTCATAAGGCGGACACGATCCAGGCCAGTCTTATCGTTATGGGTAAGCGCAGCCATACGATTCTCCACCGTTGGATGTTGGGTTCGAACTCGGAACGGGTTTTGAGGTATGCGCACTGTCCCGTAATGATCGTCCATTGATCGGATAGCAAAATGATGAAGATCTCGAAACACGCGATCGAAGAGGCACAGAAGAATCGTAGCTCGCGTCAATACTGTCCTCGGATGCCGCTCAATGACAAATCATCGAAGTCCTCACCAACTGACGGCCTAGCGGCCGGGAAAGCGTAATCATCATGTCTGAAGTGGTAGAACTTGAAGCGCTCGAAATTCTTGATTCCCGCGGAAATCCAACTCTCTCAGTCACGGCAACCCTTGCAAACGGGATCAAGGCGACAGCGAAGGTTCCCTCCGGCGCATCGACAGGCAAACGGGAAGCAGTCGAACTCCGCGACGGAGATAAAAAACGGTACGGGGGCAAGGGCGTACTGAACGCGAGAAATCACGTGAACGGCGAGATTCAAAAGGCTGTCCACGGATTCGATGCCAACGACCAGAAGGCATTGGACAAGAAGCTGTGCGAACTCGACGGGACACCAAACAAGGCCCGTCTGGGGGCCAATGCGATCCTGGGCGTTTCTCTCGCGGTGGCGAGGGCATCCGCTGCAGACCACGATCTGCCGCTCTATGCGATCCTGGGCGGGGAAAAGGCCAATTTGATTCCGGCACCGTGGTTTAACGTCCTGAACGGTGGGAGCCACGCGGACAGTAATGTGGACTTTCAAGAGTTCATGATTTCGCCGGTTGGAGCGCCTTCATACAGCGAAGGACTGCGCGCGGCTGCGGAAACCTTTCACGTGCTGAAGGCTGTTCTGCACAAGAAGGGTTACAACACCGGCGTGGGAGATGAAGGCGGTTTCGCACCACAGTGCACATCCAATGAAGAGCCTATCGAGTTGATTCTTGAAGCCATTCAGAAGGCGGGTTACAAAGCCGGCAAGGACATCGTCCTCGTGCTCGACCCCGCCACCAGCGAGCTCTTTGAAGACGGCGTCTATGCGTTCGACAAATCGGACAAGAGCAGAAAGTCACCGGAACAGATGGTCGAATTCTGGAAAGGCGTGCTCGACCGTTACCCGGAGATCTGGGCAATTGAAGATGGAGTTGCCGAAGATGACCATGCAGGCTGGCAGCATCTGACCAAGACGCTTGGGGGCCGGATTCAGTTGATCGGCGATGACAACTTTGTCACCAACCCAACGATCTTCCGTCAGGGCATCAAAGACGGTATCGCCAATGCCATTCTCATCAAGCTCAACCAGATCGGCACGCTGACAGAGACGCTCGAATGCATTCAGATTGCAAGCGAGAATGGATACGGCGCAGTGATCTCTCACCGTTCGGGCGAGACCGATGACACAAGCATCGCCGACCTGGCCGTGGCTGCCGGTATGGGGCAGATCAAGACAGGCTCGACCAGCCGCGGCGAGCGCATCGCGAAGTACAACCGCTTTTTGGAAATCGAGCATGAGCTCGGTTCAAAAGCCCGCTATGCAGGCGCCAGTGTGTACGAGCGCTGGCACAAACTAGTGAAGGCATAGCAGGCAACTGTGGGTGTTGGAGTCCGCCTCAAAACCGCTCAACTGGGCAGATGACTCCTCGAAGCTGAAAAAAACTTGGAGGAGTCATGCCCGAACCTGGACCACAGATCGTAAGAGCACGAGAGCGAGGGGCGCTCAACGATGCTCAGCGGCGGCGACTGAGCGTCACTTGCAAGTACATCGACAAAATGCTGTCTGAAATCGAACAAGCTCTTCACTCGACAGCATCGCACTCTCCGTTCCCGCGCTACGTCGTGGACATTGCGCCTGCACAGACGCGGGTCATCGAAGACCACATTGGCCGTCTCCGCTCTCAATTGTTGCGGGCATTGGACTGGCAACACATGAAGCCCGAACCGCCGGAAATTCCAGTGACACGATCGGTGCTGACAGATCTGGCGTTTGTCGACATCGCGATTGAAGAACTCAGGCCAAGCTACATGAGCGGCTGTGGAGCGGTCCCGGACGACGCGATCGGCGAGTTGAATGGTGTGGTCCATGAGCTTCGAACCCTGGTCGGAAGCATGGAGCGCTATCTCCGGCAGGACTTGAGGACGAATCTGGAATCGCGCCTCCGGAGACTAGGAGAGACGGGATCCGATGTGGGCCTTCTGCGCTTGATTGAGGAACTCGTCGCGCGCAACGGAATGGTGGAATTTCGGCCACGCATCGATTCACTCGCATCGCGGCTGGAAGACAACAACCTAGAAGCGGCGTTGTTCGGACGCGTTAGCAGCGGCAAATCGTCGCTGCTGAATGCGCTGCTGAATACCAGTGTGCTGCCGGTCGGCGTTCTGCCCATTACTGCGGTTCCGACGAGGCTGCAATATGGGACAACTCTGCATGCAGTCGTAACGTTTGGGAGCGGGCGCTCGGAGACTGTCACTGTAGAGGAGCTTGGGAATTTGGTGTCGGAACAAGGGAATCCCGGCAACTCCCGCAATGTCGCCAGAGCGATAGTCCAGGTTCCCTCGCCGCGGCTCAAACAAGGGATAGTGCTCGTGGACACGCCTGGACTTGGCTCGCTGGCGAAACGGGGCTCCGCGGAAACGCTCGCGTATCTCCCGTCCTGCGATATCGCGATGCTGTTGATTGACGCGGGAGCTACGCTGAACGAGGAAGACATCGGAACGCTACGCCTGCTCTGCGAGGCCGCCATTCCCGCAATCGTCTTACTCAGCAAATCGGACTTGTTGGCAGATGGAGATATCCAAAGGATCACCAGTTATATCCATCAACAGCTGCAACAGGAACTGGGTCTGGAAGTGAGCGTCCATCCGGTTAGCTCACTCCCGGAGCAGTCCGGCCTGCTCGATGACTTCTTCGACCATGAGCTACTTCCCAGGTTCAACGAGGCGCGGAGTCTACGCGCCAGTTCCGCAGCCAGAAAGATCGGCGCCTTGCGTGAGGCGGTAACGGCGGCCTTTGAGACTGCCCTCGACCACAAGAACCGCTGCGGTCGTGGTCTCCCGGCCGATGCGCAAGACCTCGAAGGGCGGCTGCGCCTTGTGACTGGTGAGGTTGGAGAGCAGCGTACAGTTCTCGATCACGCCTTCTTCGCTCTTGGGGAGACGCCAGAGACAATTCTCAATCAGACAGCGGAAAGCGCGCTCTCCTGGATCGAAGCGAATTCTACCTCCCGTGTTACGGCCGCTCAACTATCGGATTGGCTGTATGCTGCCGTCCGCGAATCCGTAGCACGTGTATTGGAGACCGCCCGCAGCGCAGCCAAGCGCGCTATTGACACATTACAAGCCGTGGCACGGGAGATGAGCCGATCTGACATGCCGCAGCAAGATGAGTTGGAGGGCTTGTTGCGCGATGTGCCACGATTTGAACTTCAAGCGTCGCCACATGACGTCAATTTGACTGTCTGGATGCTTCTGGGGACAAGTGTGGCCCGCGCACGAATACGAAGCAATCTGCGGGAAAGCATTGGGGCGGAGCTGAAACAGGCGCTTCATCTTTATGGCAGTTCGCTTTCGCAATGGAGCAATCATTTCGTCAGCAGGCTGGTGCTCCTGATCAATTCTCATGCGGAAGCTTATCGGGTCCAGCTTCACAGGATAGCTGGGAATTCAACGGACCATATTGATATGTCTCAACTTGAGCACGATCTAACCACACTGAGGACCTGGACTGCGAAAGTCGGCAGTGTGGCAACCGTCCAGCATGGATAGGAGGACATAGGCTTGCAGAAGTATTTCCTTATCGCTTTTGGCGGAGCACTCGGGTCCATTGCCAGGTACTGGGTGGGCTCGACGATTGCCGGCCGTATGGGTACGAAGTTTCCTTACGGGACCTTTGTCATCAATATCACGGCCTGCGTCATTATTGGTTTCTCGCTCACCGTTCTGGCCAAGCGCGCCGACTTGAATCCTGCCTGGAGATTCTTAGTGCCAGTCGGATTCATTGGCGCGTACAGCACGTTTTCAACATATGAGTGGGAGACTCTTTCCACGATTCGAACCGGCGCTTTCTTACTCGCCGCCCTTTACGCAATCAGCAGCCTAATCCTTGGGCTTGCGGCCGTGTGGGCTGGCTCAGCGATTGCGGAGATCCTCTGATGAGAACACAAAAGCAGCTTGTCTTCTACGAATCGATTCTAGAAGTGCTTCAGGAACCCGGTTGCCCTTTTTGCCGCTTTCTGAAGGAGTACCAGGCGGCACGTCTGCAAAATCGCCCAGAGATAGAGACCCACTGTCTCTGCAGCTTTCACACCTGGGGATTGGCGGCGGTCCAGAACGCGCTGACGGCCGCTCAGGTCTTTATCAAGCTGGTCGATGAGCCGGTGCCGATCTCAAAAGAAGTTACGGCATGTGACATCTGCAATGAAATTGTTGCGGAGGAAGACCGTCGTATTCGCGAATTTGTCGGTTGTATCAATCGAACGGACGTATCGGACTGGCTCAGAGCAAACGCGATTTTCTGTATTCCACATGGGATAAAACTGCGTCGTCAAGTTCAACCCATGATTGCTGCGCGCATCGATGTGATTATCGAGAACTGCCGCCAGCAATTGACGCAAGAGCTGCAAAGCTTGCGGGATAAACCTGAGTCGGAAAGACCAGGATGGGGCGCGCTCGGCCGCGCCGCCGAGTTCCTAGTGTCGCAGCGCGGATTACATTCCTAAGGGAGGACTTATGTTGAGTGCCGGAAAGGCAGTGAAAGTTAGCGTTTACTTGAGCGAGGGTTCGACGCACCATGGGGTACCCACGTATTCGAGCATCCTCGACTTCCTTTTTTATCGCGGCGTCTCCGGAGCAACCGTGCTCAAGGGGATAGCCGGGTTCGGCGCGGATCACCACATGCACTCTGCGAGCGTAGTCGAAATCTCAGACCATCTTCCGCTAAAGATTGAATTCATCGAATCCCGCGAAAAGGTGAACGAAATTCTCGGAAAGCTCGAGGAGTTGGCCGGAAGCGGAATGATCGAGGTCCAAGAGACCACGCTCGCGAAGCCCGCCCAGGTTTCAAAGCCGAAAGAGGCGACGCCTCCTGCACATCTGAAGATGGAGGGTAAGGCAAAGATGATGCGCATCTATATTGGCGAGTCCGATCGCTGGAAAGATAAGCCTCTCTACAAAGCACTCGTCGAAGCCATGCGGGCCAACGACATTGCCGGCGTCACCGTCTACCGCGGAATCCTCGGCTATGGCGCACACCGACGGATGCACAAAGACACAGCCCTGCACTTGTCGCGCGATTGCTCGATCATGCTCTCGGCCGTCGATACAGAGGACAAGCTCCGATCCTTTCTTCCCCTCGTAGATCAGATGGTGGAAGAAGGACTAGTCGTGCTTTCAGACGTGGACATCATCAAGTATTCCTACCGCGCCCTGGACGTTGATCTGCCGGATGCACAGGTAGGAAATGTTTCTGCATGAGCGGAGGCTCAACTATGAAAGACCAATTTCAGGCGCGCATGTTGCGGATTCATTTCGGCGAGGGTGACAAATGGCAAGGCAAGCCTTTGCATGAAGCGATTGTGGCCAAGTGTATGGAACTCGGGATGGCCGGTGCGACCGTGTATCGGGGGATTGAAGGGTACGGAGCCAGCACTAGAATTCACCATGCCAGTCATTGGACGTTCTCGAAGGACGCACCGATCATGCTGACTGTCATCGACCGTGAGGAACAGATTGAAAAGCTGATTCCCCATCTCGACGGCATGGTTGAAGAGGGTCTAATCGCAATGTCCCGTGTCGAGGTGATCCGTTACACGCGCTCTGCGGAGATTAAGCAGGAGACTGCCTCGGGAAGAGCGTAATAACAGATGCAGGAATCCGCGAACAGCTTGACAGTGCATGACCACGAAGGCCTCCTGACTGAGAATCCCGTACCCACGGACGGCTCTTCCAGCCTGTTGCGACTCGGCAAACTAGCTCAAGAACTTGGAACGGAGCCTGTCGCCGAGGAAGCACGTGAGCTCGCAACGCGAGTCTCCGAAGGACGTTTCTATGTAGCCTGTGTCGGCCAGTTCAAGCGAGGCAAATCCACCCTGCTCAACGCCTTGGTCGGCTACGAAGTTGTTCCTACGGGGTTTATTCCTGTAACTGCGGTGCCTACCGTGATTCGGTTTGGCGACGAACGTCATGCGCGTGTTCGGATGCGAGACGGGATGTGGCGGGACATTGCCATGCTTGAGTTGAAGGAGTACGTTACCGAAGAACTGAACCCCGAAAACAAAAAAGCCGTGGATGGCGCGGAAGTATTTGTGCCCAGCCCCCTGTTGTCCTCCGGAATGTGTTTTGTGGATACGCCAGGCTTGGGTTCGGTCTTCACTGGAAATACGGCAACCACGCAGGCGTTCATTCCTCATATTGATGCGGCATTGGTTGTGGTCGGCGCCGATCCGCCGATTGCGGGCGAGGAATTGGCGCTGGTGGAATCAATTGGCACGCAAGTTCGGGATTTAATCCTAGTCATCAACAAAGCCGATCGCACGAGCGATCCGGAGCGCGCGGCGGCGGCTAAATTCACGCGCGAGATTCTGGAAAAGCGACTGCATCGCCCGATGGGCGAGGTCTTTGAGGTGAGTGCCGCCGAACGGATGGAAGGCCGAGGCCCCCTGCGGGGTTGGGAAAAACTGCTGGCGAGTCTGCATTGCCTTGTTGAAGACTCAGGCAGAAATCTCGTTCGCGCCGCTTGTGACCGAGGACTCCAGCGCTTAAGCGAACAACTGCTCGCTATTATCAGCGAGGATCGTGACGCACTTCTGCGGCCAATCGAAGAATCCGAACGGCGTATCGAGCTAATGAATGAAACCATCGACGAGGCTGCGCGCTCCGTGCACGAGCTCGATTACTTGTTTATGGCGGAGCTGCACCGCATTTCGGACCTCTTCGGCGAAAGGCACAAGCGGTTCTTCCAATCCGTGTGGACGGAATCTGAAACAGAATTTGATAAGGAGCTACCTTCTGTACGTCTCGGCTTTGGCCCAGGCTATAGGCGCCGAGTGATGCACCTCGCTCAGGAGATCTCGCGCCGCAAGGTTATGCCTTGGCTCAAACCTGAGCAGGAAGAGGGCGAGCGCCAATATCGCACTGCAGCCCTTCGCTTTGTGGAGATGGGAAACAACTTTCTGCAAAAGCTTGCCGATGCTGGTCTCAACGAACTGACGCGAATGCCCCATGCACTCGATCCTGAGAAGGGCTTCCGTGTGCGTTCCAGTTTCGTTTTCGAGTACTTTATCGGAACTGCCCAACCCCCATCCCCGCTACGCTGGTTCGCCGATGTCTTTTTGCCGCTTGTTGGAGCGCGCAAAGTCATCACGAACGAAGCTCGCGAATTTCTGCAGCACCTATTGGAAATTAATACCGCGCGCGTACAAAACGATGTCCTGAACCGCATCCAGGATAGTCGGGGACGCCTGGAGGCGGAGATCCGAAAGCTGCTGTATGAAATCAGCCGTATTGCAGAACAGGCACTTGACCGGGCGCGGAAAATCAAGGAAGAAGGGGCTCCCGCCGTACAGTTGGCAATTGAACGGCTCAACCGATTAGAGCGGGAGGTTTCCGCGCTAGTCTGATCCGGTTCGATGAACTGAACGCCGCAAAAAACCTGCCCTGTGTCCGAGTGTAGTTTGCGGAACAGAGGATGCGCCGGCTACATCGAGAGCAACGCTGGTTAAGTGCGTTCAGAGAAAGAGACCCAACAGCGATGCCATCATCTCCTGTCCAACGCGCTCCGACACCTGAATATCTGAATAGCATCGAGCGCGAAGAGGAGTTGGGGCGCCTTCGGAATCAGGCCAGGATTCGCAAATCCTTGCTGGTGCATGGCTCTGAGGGAGTGGGTAAATCTCGTCTCCTGCAGAGTTTCGTTGGTAGCCAGCCGCTGGCGGTCTACATCCCGCAAATGCGATCGCCGCGCGAATTTACGTTGACACTGTTACAAGCGCTGCATTCCGTAGACGACAAAGTTAAGCTTCCTGGAAACATCCCTGCTCTCTCCACATCCTCGCTGAAGGGCATCGTTCACCGGGCTCTTGATACTCGTCCATTTCTAATGGTTCTCGATCATCTGGATGCTCCCTCCCGCGTTGTGACGGGCATGATCAAGGATCTGTACTACTACGGGCGTACGCCGGTGATCTTTGCGTCGCGATCACCGCACATGGAGGATATTGGCGCGCTGCGCTCTCTCTGCGCGAACAAGGCGGAACGATTGGAAGTGAAGAACTTTCCGCCGCAAATCGCTTTGGAATTCGGGCAACGCGAAGCCGAAAGAGCCGAACTTTGGGCTTCGAATTTGGAGACGGTGTTGCCATCGCTTGTTGAATGGAGCGATGGCAACCCGGGCGCGATTCTCTACATGCTGAAAATGGCGCAACTCCCGCAATACAGAGCGGGCGATCAGATCAAATCTCACATTCTGTACGTGGACTATCGCATGGGGCGCAAATAGATCAGAATGCCAATCCGATTTAGACGGGCGTTTGCGCTGGTGAGATATTGACACCGCGCCTGAAGGCATTGGCCCAGGCTGTACAGCGTGCAGTGTCGTCTGCAATCAAAGCGGCGCTGGCAGGAAAGCGGTCCCAGTTGTGCGGGCAGGCACATATAGCAAGTGCGGGAACAGGAATGTTTGTGTACTTCTGTGCGCCGAAGTTGAGGGCGGCACCTATCGGCGAGCGCGGTGGTAATGGAGGCATGTTTGCGACCTCCGCGTTGCTCTGATGAAGTATGGTTTCGAACTTTGCGATGGCGGCCTCTAGCTCCAATAACTTTTTCTGCTCATCCACTCCACCGGCCTCGATCTCGTCGATACGCTTCTTGATGTCATTCATCTCGATCGATATCGGCGGGTGCGCCGGATCATAGAAAGCAAAGCCGGTTGCGGCGTCGAGATAGATGAGCCCGGAAACTTTCTCCGGAAAGCGGCTGCCGATGGAACTCAGTTCCTGGCCTGCAATAGAGTGCCCCACAAGCACAGGACGTTCGATGTGAAGCGCCTTCATCACCGCAAGAACGTCATCCCCGAGGTAGTCCGCCGAGTTGTTGCCGTTGGCCGGTGCGGGTTTGCTCGATGCGCCAACCCCTCTTCGCGTAATGCCGTAGACATGATGTTGCCCGGTGAACCGCGGAGCGAAGCCATCGAAGCGATGCGCGGTATCTCCAGCCCCGGCGAGGAAGATGTGACGGCGGATTCTGATCAGACCAATTGCGCGCCCTCCGGAGCGCGCCCAGAAATCCTGTGCTTTTCTCTTGACTTTGACTTTGACTTACATAGACGTGGCCAATCCGGAATGTGACCGTTTTACGGATATTTGCCTCGAAACCGTACTGGTCCCCAAAAAAGAGTAATGGAAGGGTAAACTGGCTCGTCGCCTTGAAAGCTGAATTTAGACTCTGCCTGGATTCAGTTCTTTGGCTGATGTCCGACGAGGTTGCCGGTGAATTGCGGGAGGACTGTGAATGTATTCACAGCGGCGTAATTTTTTGAAAACCATCGCAGGGTCGGGAATGTTCGCCCTTGCTCCCCGCTGCGTGGAAGCACAGGAACAGGTTGCGCGCGCGCTGCGGGGAACCCCGCAGCCGCGGATCAAAGATATCAGCGTAATTGAATGCCAGCCCGCCGGCGTGCGCCTGACGGTGGTCAAGATCACCACGGATCAGGCTGGACTCTATGGCTACGGTTGCGCCACATTTACGCAGAGGGCGGATCTGGTCAAGCCCGCCGTCGAAAAGTATCTCAGGCCCTTCCTGCTGAATAAGCCGACCGACCGTATCGAAGACATCTGGCAGTCCTGCTACGACAGCGCTTATTGGAAGAACGGCCCGGTGCTGAACAACGCCCTTAGCGGTATCGATCAGGCGCTCTGGGATATCAAGGGCCGGCAAGCCGGAATGCCCGTCTATCAACTCGCCGGCGGAAAATGTCGCGAAGCCGTCGATTGCTACACCCACGCCAGCGGCGCTGAGTTTCAGGATGTGGTGGAGAGCGCGAAGAAGTACATCGAACAGGGCTTTCGCAACGTGCGCGTCCAGGTGGAGCTTCCCGGAATGGCGGGCTACGGCGCGGCTCATACCAGTGACAAACGGCCGATGGCGCTCCACGATAAGCCTGTGTTTGAGCCTGCCTACGCCATGCGCCGCAATTTGAAGCTGCTTGAATTCTGCCGCCGGGAATTGGGCGAAGATATCGAACTGCTTCATGACATGCATGAGCGCCTGACGCCCAACGAGGCCGTGCAGTTTTGCAAGGAAGCCGAGCAGTATCGAATGTTCTTCCTTGAAGATCCGCTTTCACCGGAAGATCTCGATTA
>Ga0302326_10028919_pt1 | contig 11141 bp, 9 predicted proteins | sample Palsa_T0_3_FD_202264 | JGI IMG/M metagenome (GOLD analysis project Ga0302326, IMG submission 202264) | Peat permafrost microbial communities from Stordalen Mire near Abisko, Sweden - Palsa_T0_3 | ecosystem: Environmental > Terrestrial > Soil > Palsa > Peat permafrost | place: Sweden: Abisko...
CGTACACAGCACACCGTCGTGAGCCGCAGCTTTTCAGGCTCATTGACCATTGGAAACGAGAATCCGTTTCAGGCTCATTCTGTATTGGAATCAAGTCCCGATTTCAGGCTCATTCTACGATTGGAAATGCTGAAGCTCGTTCAGAACGCTGGGTACGGATGGAACGCAGAATCAACCTAAACTCCGTTTCAGGCCACCTCAACCAGCTCGAAGTGCGACGGTTCGGGGATCTCGTCCCCATCCTCACGCATTGCCGACAAGTGCATCTCGACAGCTTTCGTCATGCGATCTCTGGTCTCCCGCAGCGTACGGCCGGTGGCCCCACAGCCGGGGAGATCGGGAGCGTACGCTCCATACCCGGTACGCGATTCTTCAAAAAGAACCAAGTATTTGCTCATTTTAGACCCGTCCCTTCCTGGTTCTAGTGTCCTGTCCTAGCTAATTCTTGACAATGCGCAAGTGCTCCAAGTGGGGCGGACGCCCTCGTCCGCGCGCGACCCCCTGGTCGCGCTTTTTCGATCATTGTCAAGTTTTAAAGCGGGACAGCACACCAGTGTCCACCCGTCGACGGTAGATCTCTAATTCTAGTTCCCTTATCCGATATGAGTCCAATCGGACTGCCCGTTGAGCTCCGCCCGCGAGATCGAAGGCGAAGCCGCCTGCCCCACCCCTCTCAGACTGGCGTGCTTCCTTTCGGGAGACTAGCGCTGGCGCAAAGGCGGCATCGGTATCGGAATGCGATAGCGGGTGGCGCCCGCCCCCGCGCCGCCCTGGCAGGCGTTTGGCGGAGTCGTGCAGACCGTATGCGTGCCTTCGCACTCCGCCGCCCAAAACATATAGCCCAGCATGCCTGGCGTGGACCCGGCCCCGTGGGGAGCGGCCGTTTGCACAAATCGTCCCGTGCTGTCCTCGAGCGATGCGCTGAAATTCGTGCACTCCGGAACGGCATGCTTGCCGGCCAGGTATACGCTCCCGGTAAGCTTTGCCGGCGCCAGTGGCGGCACGGCCGGTTTCGTGTCGGGCGTGCCGTCCACATGCTGCCGCCATTGCGCCTCGGCCGCAGCGGCGCTTTTGTATTGCTTGTTCGACACCATGGCGTTGGCATAATCGAGCACCGGATTCGTGGTGCTCAGCCAGTTGGCAACCGCATACGCTGCCAGCGCCGTCAGGTAAGTATCGCCGGATCCCAAATCGATGGTCAGCCGCGCGGCGGGGTTGCCGCCGGTCGCATCGTAAGCGATTTGGGAACGATAAGCCGTAACAAACTTCTGCAGACCGGCCAGGTTAGGCTTCGAGTCGCTCTCATAGTCGATCTCCATACCCACGCCGAATTGTTTGGCCGCCGCCGCGGCATGCAATCCAAGCTGCGCCGGATTAGTGGAAAGCGCTTTGTCCCAATCGCCGGTGTAACTCGCTCCGCCGATGGAGAACATCACGCGCACATTCTTGCGGGTGAAATAGCTCACGACAGCCGAAGTCATGCCGATGGGTATGCCGTTCACCGTCTGGGAATCGTTGGTCCGGTTCATCAGCTTCACTGGATTGACGAAACTCAAAACCACCAGATTGACGGAGGGTTGGCCATTGCCCCGGTCGATCATCCAGTGATTGGCGCGATCGAAATCGGCGAGCGTCCGGACCGCGCCCCAGGAGCAGTAATCGTCGCCACAGTGCCAGGCGCCGTACACCTGCATCGCCGCCTGCGCGTTCGCCCCCGCGGCCAAGGCGCACAACAGAGCGATGTGGGGCGGGCGTCCACGCCTGCGGCGGGTCTCCAGACCCGCCCCACATCTATTTACCGCCATTCTCCGCCGCATACCCCAGTTGCTGCCGCATATAATCGCGCGGATAAGACATCGTAACTTTCCCGGCGCTCAAGGTTAACTGCGGATTGATGCCCGCCCAGTAAGTCGGAACGTTCAGCTTCGCATAACGGCTCACCACCTGGTCGCGCAGCTTGGGATCGAAATGCACCCCGTAGCGATCCACCAGCGCCTTGATCGCGTTGTAATCGCCCTCCGCCTTGATGCGCATCAGTTCCGCCAGCAGCATCCCCACGCCCTTGTGCATCTTCTCGTAGTCCCGCACCGCGATGTAAGTCTTACCGCCGCGCTCGACTTGTTCGATGGCGCCGGTCTTATCCATGATGTAGCGCACGATCAATTGGCGGTCGCGCTGATGATCCTCTTCGATCGTGTCGCCCTTCGGATTGCGCCGCAGTTGCGTCAAAGCCGCCCGCGCCGCCGCGTTGTACATGGCCTTGCCTACGTCCGGGCTGGAGATCAACCCCAGTTCCCGCAACTTAGGATCGAAAACATTCCACAGCGCCATCAGATCGGCGCGCCCCTCCTCCAGCGTGGAAAAATATTCCTTGAGATAGTAACTGGGTTCGTGAGTCAGCTTCGGGTCGAGCTTGCCCGACCCGTGCCCGATGACTTCGTGCAGCGCCGTCATCAGGTCTTCGGCCTCGTCGCCATATTTCTTGCCCAGCGCGACATCCTCCGGCGAGGCCGCGAACTCTTCCAGCGGCCCGAATCCCGTGGCGTGTTCCAATGCGTGGCTGCTGCCGGTGAACATGAAGCTCTTCGATCCGTACTTCTCGTGTACCTCGTTTTCATTCGGCAGGTTATCGCCGATGGTAGTCACATGAAAATCGCCCGTTTCGATGATCGCCTCGACCGCCTTGGCTACCGGCGGCTTCACCCCCTGCATCTTGTATTGCGCGAGCCAGGGCGCGTGGTCTTCGAAGTACTGCGCGTTCTCCGATAGCTTACGCATGCGGCTGGCCAGCGCCTCGTCGGTGACCGTGACGAAACTCTGCGAGCTGCCTTTGGCCCCGCGCGCGTCGCGATAAACTTCGATGAAGCCGTTGTCGAAATCCACCACCGGATTGTCCTGCACCCAGTCGATGCCGAATTGCACCCAATCGCGTGAGTCGCCCGTCTGATAAAAGCGGATCAGCGACCCGATCGCCTTGGCCTGCGCCGGACCGGCATATGCGCGCGCGTGCTCCAGAGCGTTGTTGGCCCTCCGCAGATACTCCGCGTACAGGCCCGGCGCGATCTTTCCATCCGGCGTGCCGGCGCGGTAAACCTCTTCCACCAGCTTTCCCTCCGGCTCTCTTGCCAGGCGGGAATTCAATGGATACTGCTCGCGGAAGCCCGCGATATCGACCATGCTGAGGCCCAGCGAATAGAAATTATTGGAGCTGGCCTGCAAGATATCGAGTTTGCCGCGCGGGCTCTTGGCCGTGATCATGGGCTCGAATTCCGGATCGAACAGCGATGCCTTCAGCGCCTCCACCTCCGCCGCCAGCTTCGGTCCCGCCGCGGCCTTCAATTCCTCGAACGTGAACTCCGGCAGGAATTTCTGCGAGGTCGTCTCGTTGTGATTCCCTTTGTTGGCCCAGAACAGTTTGGTGAAATCGACGATCTTCTGCATCGCCTCCGGCTTCACGCCCTGCGCATGCGCGACTACTGTCTCGAGCAGCAGCTTCTGCCGCAAGCCGAATCGCGATAACTGGCCGTAGATGATCGGATCGGTGGCGATGGAAGCCTGGCTCAACCAGTAAGCCAGCGCCTGCTCCCGCGGCGTGAGTTTGTGGAAACTCTCCGCCGTCAGTTGCACGAACCCGGTGTTGCCAACCCGATCCTGTGCGGCCATCGTCGTTGCTATAAATAACAAAAATGCGAACCGTATCAATTCTGCCTCCCCTTGGAAGGCGGGCAATCTTGCCCGCAGCCGCCTTTCAGGCGGCCAGCCCCCCTACAGCCCTACCACCTTAAGCGCCGACCGCAGCGCCTCATAATCCCGCCCGCCCCGCAAGTACCGCACCACCTTGCCATCCCGGTCGATCAGGAACGCTGCCGGAATCGCGCGCACGCGGTACAGCCGATGCGCCTTGGCGCTCGAATCGTCCAGAATCGCGAACGTCAGCCCCGCCTTCTCCGCGAAGTGGCGCGCCGTCCCCTTGCCCTCGTCGTTGACCCCGAGCACCTGCAAGCCCTTGTCCTTGAACTCCTCGTGCAGCTTCACTACGCTCGGCAACTCCCGCCGGCACGGACCGCACCAGCTCGCGAAGAAGCTCAGCAGCACCGGCTTCCCCCGCAGGTCTTGCAGCCGGACGCGCTGGCCATCCAGCGTCTTCAACTCAAAATCCGGCGCGGGATGGTTCAGCAGTATCGAACCCGATTGGCCGGGGATCGGCAGCACTTCCACCAGCTTGGCGTTCTTGGAAGGCTCGAAAGTGAAGGTGGCATCGGGAACCCCTTCGCCGATTTGAAAGCTGCGAAAGTCGATCGTCAGGCGCATCACCGTCTTCTCGCCATGCGGGTAAGTAAGGCGCGTCCACACCATCCGGCCGATCTTCATGGTGGCCGGATCGATGGTCAGCTCCGTCATGCTGACGCCTTCCTGCGCGTCTTTCTTCGTGAGCACCTGCACCACGGGCCATTTCTGCTTCTTCTTATCGAACTTCACCGCGGCCTCGCCGCCGCGTGCCGCCGATGCGGCGGTCTTGTAGAGCCGCGCCAGAATGGGAAGCACCTGCCGCGCGTATACCTCCGCCGGATCGTTTCCCGCGTCGGAAACGGCGGCGGCGTTAGCGCGGGAATCGTCGTCCGCGTCGTCATCCGCATCGTCGCTGTCCGCGCGCGCGCTGGATTCCTCTTCGGTGTATTGCTTGAGCTTCGGCACATAGGCCCAGCTTTTCTGGCCGTCCGAAACCAGCAGGTAATCGCCCTTATCGCCCGCATCCACGCGCAACAGCGACTTGCCTTCGGGGCCAACCGCCAGCCGTACCTTGGCCTGCGCGATCACCGCGCCCGGCCTGGCGCCGCGCTGTCCGTCCACCAGCAGATCGCCTTCGAACTCGTACTGCTTGGCGGTCTCCGCCTTCTGCGCCACGTCGTGGACCAGCTTCGTCACGCTGAATGGCTGTCCCTGCGCGATGGCCGCGCAGAGGCAGGCCAGCGTAAGACGCAACATAAGATACTCGCCCGCATCATAGCAGCAATGTGGGGCAGGATGGCATCCTGCGCGGCGGTTGGCAACCGCCGCTTTCACGGGACTCTTACCTTAGCGCACAATGGAAACAGACCCGCATTATGCCCAATACCAAAATAGTCGCGACCCTGGGACCCGCCACCGAATCCCTCGCCGCGATCCGGCAACTGCTGCTGGCCGGCGTGGATGTGTTCCGCCTCAACGCATCGCATAGCACCCAGGCCGAGCATGCCGTGCGCATTGCCTCCATACGCCAGGCCGCCGCGGAATTCGGCCACCCCGCCAGCATTCTCCTCGATCTGCAAGGTCCCAAAATCCGCCTCGGCAGTTTTGCGGGCGGCGGCTGCACGCTCGAAACAGGCGCCATCTTCACCATCACCGCCGAGCCGCTCTTGGGCGATTGCCGGCGCGCCTCCACCACTTACGCCCACTTCGCCGCCGATGTAAAACCCGGCGACCGCGTGCTGCTGGCCGATGGCGCTATCGAACTGCGCGTGCTCCATGTCAGCGGCCCGTCGGTGCGCACGGAAGTGATCTGCGGCGGCCCCATCGGCGATCGCAAGGGCATCAATCTGCCCGGCGTGGCCGTAAGCCTGCCCTCGCTGACGGAGAAGGATCTCGACGATCTGCGCTTCGGCGTACAGCAGGGCGTCGACATGGTAGCGCTTTCCTTCGTGCGCACCGCCGCCGATGTGCGCGAGTTGCGCGAGGTGCTGCGCGGCATGCAGTCCGGCCCGCTGCCCATAGTCGCCAAGATCGAGAAGCCCCAGGCTTGGGAGAATATCGATGCCATCCTGCAGGAGGCCGACGGCGTCATGGTCGCGCGCGGCGACCTGGGCGTCGAGGTGGCGCTCGAAACCGTGCCGCGCATTCAGAAGTCCACCATCCTGCGCGCGCGCCACCACGGCAAGTTCGTCATCACCGCCACCCAAATGCTCGAATCCATGATCGAGCACCCTACGCCCACGCGCGCCGAGGTCAGCGATGTGGCCAATGCCATTTACGACGGCACCGATGCCGTCATGCTTTCCGCCGAAACCTCCGTCGGAAAATATCCGATCGAAGCCGTGAAGTTCATGGCGCGCATCGCCACCGAGACGGAGAATGCCATCCGCGCGCGCGGTTTCCAGCAATTGACCGCCCGGCCCCATCCCGCCTACGCGGAGATCCTGGCCGATGCCGCCTATCACGCGGCGCGCGACGCGCAGGTCGCGGCCATCGTGGTGTTCACCGCCACCGGATCGAGCGCGCGGCTGGTCTCGCGCTACCGCCCGCCCGTTTGCATTTACGCCATGACCCCGCGCGAAAACGTGGGCCGCCAGTTGATGGTGAATTACGCGGTGACCCCCGTGCAGGCGCCCGACGTGGCCTCCACCGACGAGATGCTGGCCCAAATGGATCGCGTCCTGATCGAGCGCGGCTACCTGAAAGCCGGCGACTCGGTAGTCTTCCTGGCCGGTCAGCCGGTGGGCCGTCCGGGCACCACCAACCTGATGAAGCTGCACCGCATCGGCGACGGGTAGCAATTGGCGCCGCCATGGAAGGCGTGCGATCTTGCCTCGCCTCGATCCTCGGTTCGTTGGCTTTGCAAATCGGTTTATGCTATCGACAACATGCGTGGACGACCGTGGACCCTGACTTTTCTCACTCGCTACTATTACGATCTGCAAGGCCTGCGTTTCGCGCCTCTGTGGATCGCCCCACGGCTCCCGGCAAGAGCGCGCCATAGCTTCCGGGCAGAGTCAGGCCAGGAATAACGGATTCTCCAGTTGCGCGACGTTCATTGCAACCACTCCGAAGGCTCGATGCCGCTGCCTTCGATGATCGCCCGCACGGTTCCCAGCGGAAGCACGCGGCCGCGGTGATGGGCAACGATGACCCGCTTCCGCTGACCGGTTGCCGCCGCTTCTGGTGGCTACCGGAGGCGCCAATCCGCAGAAAGCCGTGACGGCGAAGAATCCGGATCACCTGGTCCGAAGAGAGCCTCGGCGTTCCGCGTTCACCCAACCGTGACCTCGAAGAGCTTCGCGTCTTCAGGCAGACTGATGTCTCCTGGCATCAGGTAGAGCTCTATGGCCTCTCGGATATTCGCCCTTGCTTCCGCCTCGGTTTCGCCGGCAGAGGCGCAGCCAGGGAGCTCTGGGCAGACGGCAGAGTAATCGCCGGTTTCGGAATCACGTTCCAGAACGACCCTAAATGTCATATCCACAGTATAGTGCCAGGCACGCAGCCGGACGCCCCCGCGGCCCCGGGCGCCTCCGGCTAGGAGTGCTATCCCAAGAACAAGATGTACCCACCCACATCCCTCCAAAAGAAGCCCCAAATCGACGCCGCCGTCGCGGAAGTGCTCAAAGAGTTCTCTCCATCCGTGAAGTACATCCGCTTCGACGTCGGCCAGGATTGGACCGGCGAGTGGCCCTCTTCTTCCGGGTCATGCTGTCCGATGATGTGTCCCGAAATGGGCTGTTGGGTGACGTAGCCACTCGCGTCATGTGGCGCACCACCGACCGCCTGGACCTCCCGAACCTGAGACTCTTTCCGTACTTCGATTTCCGCAGCGAATCCGAACAGGCCAAGCTGCGCGAACCAGCCTGGGATCCCTTGCCGAGCTGAAGCAATGTATCACCTGGCCAACCTGGAAAGCGGCCATCCCAAACAGGCGAGTCTTCGCCGCGCCGTATCGACAGCGTGCCGCCGTCCTGCCCTAAAACCGCGATGCCGGGTAACTTCGTGCCGGGCGAAGTTCTTGGCGGCCTTTGCGGTTCCTTTGCGTCTTTGCGTGAAATCCGGCGCGGGATGAGCCATTTGTTATTTTTCCTAAGGGTTAGTTGGGTCAGTCTCGCAGGATGCGGCGCGGGTGAGCAGGAGATGGCGTTCGCGGCTGTTGCGGGTAAGGGCGGCGGCGCGTTCGAACTCGGTGCGGGCTTCGGGGCGGCGGCCTAGTTTGTAGAGGAGGTCGGCGCGGACGCTGGGGAGAAGATGGTAGCGCGCGAGAGAGGGTTCCGAAGCGAGGGCGTCTACGAGGGTGAGTCCGGCATGGGGGCCGTGGGCCATGGAGACGGCTACGGCGCGGTTGAGCTCGATGACGGGGGAGGGGATGAGCTCTGCGAGCTCGGTGTAGAGGATGACGATGCGGGGCCAGTCGGTTTCGGATGGCGTGCGGGCGCGGGCGTGGCAGGCGGCGATCTCGGCTTGCAGGAGATAGGGGCCGCGGGTGGTGTCGATTTTATGAGCGCGTTCGATTGCGGTTAGTCCGCGATGGATTAGGAGTTGATCCCATTGGGTGCGGTTTTGATCGAAGAGTAAAACTGGTTCGCCGGTGGAGGTGACGCGGGCGCGGGTGCGGGAGGCCTGGATCTCCATGAGGGCGACCAGGCCGTGGACTTCTGGTTCGGTGGGAGTGAGTTCGGCGAGGATGCGGCCGAGGCGGAGCGCGTCTTCGCAGAGGGTGGGGCGCATGAGGTCGTCGCCGGTGGTGGCGGAGTAGCCCTCGTTGAAGATGAGGTAGATGACTTCGAGGACTGAGGAGAGGCGGGCCGCAAGCGCGGGGCCGCGGGGAACCTCGAAGGGGATGCGCTTGTCGGCGAGGGTGCGTTTGGCGCGGACGATGCGCTGGGCGATGGTGGGTTCGGGGGTGAGGAAGGCGCGGGCGATCTCGTCGGTGGTGAGGCCGCCGAGGACACGGAGGGTGAGGGCTGCGCGGGACTCGGTGGGGAGGATGGGATGGCAGGCGATGAAGACCAGGCGTAGGAGGTCGTCGCCGATGGTGTTGTCGAGAGTGGAGTCGAGGTCGGGCGAGGTTTGTTCGAGGGCTTCCAGTTCGCGGCCGAGCTCTTCGTGTTTGCGCCCGGCGACGGCGTTGCGGCGGAAGAGATCGATCCCGCGTCGTTTGGCGGTGGCGGTAAGCCATGCGGCGGGATTATCGGGGACGCCGGATTGCGGCCACTGTTCGAGTGCGGCGAGAAGCGCCTCCTGTGCAAGGTCTTCGGCTAGGCCGACGTCGCGTGTGAGGCGGGTGAGTCCAGCGATCACGCGCGCGGACTCGATGCGCCAGACGGCTTCGATGGTGCGATGCAGGGCTTGATGTGTGGCGTGATGTGGATCGGTAGCGGACACTGCTACCGATCACACCAGCTTTCGATCCATGTATGCAAGTATGGATGCAAGTGCGGCTATTTGTTGGCGGTCTGATTTGGCAGTTCAGCTCGGAGCTCTACTTTGTGCTGGATCTGCTCTTCGGACAGGATGGGTGCGAAGTCTTCCATCTCAAAGACCCGGCGGATTTCGACTTCGTAGTCGCCGGCGCTGCAGTTGGGGCCACGCTTGACCCACTCGATGGCCTCTTCGAGGGACTTGACCTGCAAGATCGAGAAGCCGGCGATGAGCTCCTTGGTTTCAGCGAAGGGGCCGTCGACGACGGTACGAGACTTGCCGGAGAACCTGACGCGTGCGCCTTTGGAGCTGGGATGGAGGCCATCGAGGGCGAGCAGGACGCCAGCCTTGATGAGCTCTTCGTTGTACTTGCCCATCTCGGCCATGAGCTGTGGATCGGGGAGGGCGCCTTCTTTTTCCGACTCTGCGGTTGCTTTGACGATGACCATGAATCGCATTGCGAAATCTCCTTTGGGTTGAGCGATGGTTGTGTGGCTTGTTTTCGGGTTTAGCTATTTGTTGGCTAACCGGTGAACTCAGATTGAGAGCGCAGTTGGATCGCTGTTGCTCGCTTTCGTACTGGCTCTCTGCTGATACGTCGAACGGGGTGTAGCCGAATCGACATGAGAACGGAATTTTATTAATTATTTTTCGGGGAGACGAAGGATGGTCTAAATTACGGATTTTATTGAGGCAGGTTGAGCCGGAGGATTTAGTCCCGTGAAGTCCCCGTCCCAGAAGCATCGGGAAACGCGCTTGGCTCCGCGAATACGCTGAAGGCCAATCCGGGCAAGAGTACTCCCCCAAGCGCCCGGCACATCAACCTGACGCGCCACGCGCACGTCGGAGATTTGGGACGCGTTGCGGGCCAACCACCCCGGACCCGGCCCGGCGCCGGACGCCCCCGCGCCCGCGGGCGCCTGCGGCTAGGAGCGCGATCCTAAGGACGAGATGTACCCGCCCACATCCCTGCGGAAGTAGCCCCAAATCAACGCCGCCGTCGCGGAAGTGCTCAAAGAGTTCTCTCCATCCGTGAAGTACATCCGCTTCGACTGTCGGCCAGGATTGGACCGGCGAGTGGGCCCTCTTCTTTCGGGTCATGCTGTCGGATGATGTGTCCCGAAATGGGCTGTTGGGTGACGTAGCCACTCGCGTCATGTGGCGAACCACCGACCGCCTGGACCTCCCGAACTTGGGACTCTTTCCGTACTTCGATTTCCGCAGCGAATCGGAGCAAGCCAAGCTGCGCGAACCAGCCTGGGATCCCTTGCCGAGCTGAGCAATGGCATTCGCACAGGACCTGTTGGACCAGGCGTATCACCTGGCCAACCTGGAAAGCGGCGATCCCAAACAGGCGAGCCTTCGCCGCGCCCTATCGACAGCGTGCCGCCGTCCTACCCTAAAACCGCGATGCCGGGTAACTTCGTCCCGGGCGAAGTTCTTGGCGGCCTTTGCGGTTCCTTTGCGTCTTTGCGTGAAATCCGGCACTACGCGCTGTTTCATCTTCTGATCGACGAAGCCGTCGGGAATTGGGGCGTACCGCGCCAGCGAAGCATCCTCGCCAGAACGTTCGACCACGGAAAGATGAAAGGCATCTCTGAGGATCACATAACGTCGTTTTACAGTTCCGGGCAACCCCCTTCTGGCGCTCAACTGAAGAACGTAGCGCAGGCCTTCGTTCAGCTTCAGGGAAAGCGGCACACTGCGAATTACGACAACGCGTTCGTTTGGTCCAAAGACAATGCGATCGCTGCCATCGACACGGTGCGAGCCGCGTTTATCGATTGGCAGGCGATCCGAAACCAGGATATCGCCCAGGATTACCTGCTTCAGTTGTTCCTCCCGAAAATGCCCAGGGCCTAGAACCGGTCACTTAACCGGCCAATCCGTGCCTAATTTTCGGGAATGTCCAGGCCACGCACGAGTGCGATGATTTTGGCGAGACGGTTTCCGGCCCGTGCGAGAAGCTGGCTGCGGGCGGGGTC
>Ga0302326_10028920_pt1 | contig 11141 bp, 2 predicted proteins | sample Palsa_T0_3_FD_202264 | JGI IMG/M metagenome (GOLD analysis project Ga0302326, IMG submission 202264) | Peat permafrost microbial communities from Stordalen Mire near Abisko, Sweden - Palsa_T0_3 | ecosystem: Environmental > Terrestrial > Soil > Palsa > Peat permafrost | place: Sweden: Abisko...
GCCGATGGCAACGGATAAATAATGGGAGCGTTGGTAGACTGGTCATACGTGCCCCAAAATGTCGATCCATCAAAGTTGGTTTCCTGCAATCCGGAGCCTTCGGTGGCCAGCGCTTGACCTAGTTTGTCAAATGTAATTCTCACCGGCGGCTGGATGACGCCCGGACCAGCACCGGAAGGGTTGCCGTTTAACACGGCATTATTAATCCAATTTGAGGTTCCGTTGCGGGCGTACGGCAACACGGCTGGGTACTTTTGCCCTGTATCGCCGGCGCAAAAGAGAAAATCAGGCTGGCTTATTACGCGCTGGACTTGCTGTTGCACGGCGTTGCCATTGGTGATGTACGTGTCAGTATATTGGTTGGTCAAGGGCAGAAATTCCCAAGGCAAAGAAGCAGATGGTTGCGCCAGAAAGGTGATTTTATCAATGCCAGGCCGCCACGCTCCGTTGACCAGCGAGTTCGCATTGGTTCCGACGCCGGAAACGCCAGCCAGCAGCGTCTCATAATGAATATTGTTTGTGGAAAACAGATAAGATAACCCGGCAATGTCGTCGACCGTCAGCCCTGTATAAAATCCGCCGACCATCAGTCTGTTGTCGGCTACGGCTGAAATTTGCGCTGCTGCTACATCACCAGGGTATGTCATAATCTCTGACTCATTTATTCCAAACGCGTAAAGGGCCGACCAAACTTCTCCGTCATAAAGATCACCATTCACCCACGCGGTAGGCCGGAGGGTTTCAGGATCATAGTTTCGCATCATCACATACTCCGGGATTATTCCTTCACCTGGCCAATTGTCGGAATCAGCGAAGCCATTCGTAAATAACGGAGTCAAAGCACGCAGCACGTAAACCGATCGAGTCGGAGACGCCAAGCCAAGTTGCTCCAATAGCAGCGAAAGCGTCACCGATTGCAAATCGTAAAGAGACAGCACCTGCGCTTGCGGATTTATCAACTGGCTATTGTCCGGGTAGTTTGTCACTCCGGCACCGGAAGCGGAGGGAAGTCCGTTAAGAATCTGAATGGCTCCTTCCACCGCCGCCACTCCATTGGTTCCGAAAAAGTTCAGAAAGGATTGATCAAAACCGTAAGTGACCACGGGCACATTCCAACGGTAGCCATTACTGAGGCACATTGGTCCGCCAATATCGCCGGGTTGATCGTAAATCGGAGTAACGGGCAGGCGAAAACCGTTGCTTGGTTGCATCCATGCCTCATACGGACCCAACAGCGAAAACGCCTCCATCCGCGTGGCTTGCAATGCCAGCCAGCACGCGCACAAAATAAAAATGGTTTTGAAAGCCTTTCGATTCATTATCGCTACAAGGGTTTTTTTCACGCCGCAAAATGATAGACCCGCTTTCGGGCCAAGGCAAGCCGACTTTGAGGCCCGCGGGATGCGTTCCTGCCCTCATCATGTTGGGATAAAAGCCACAGATGGACACAGATCCACACAGATAAAAGCATGGATGACGACACCTGGAACGCGATCCCACACGCTAGGCCGTTCAGTCAATCTGTGTTCATCTGTGTTGATCTGTGGCTAAATCCTCGGGCCCCGGCGGAATCCAACATGTGCGCCAGTTGCTCTTCCCGGTGTCGGAACCGCGTTTCCAGTTTGGGGTGGCGTTTCAGCAAAGCGTGGAAATGCGAGTCCCGTAGCGAGAGCAACAGCGTCGGTGCCAGCGTGCGCACGGTGGCTGTGCGGGGCATCCGGTGCAACAACGCGATTTCGCCGAAATAATCGCCATCGTCCAAGACGGCGATTCTCCTGGGGTTGGCGCCATCCGTCTTGAGCACTTCAACCCGTCCGCGGGCGATCAGGAAGAACTGGTCTCCCATTTCGCCTTCGGTGACGACATTGTGGGCGGCCGGATAAGATTCCGCCACGAAGTATTGCACCACTTCCGCCAGGGCGGCGGGATCAAGTTCGCTCATGACGGGGTATTCGCGCAAACGCGTCGGATCGATGCCGCCATCGTCGCCCTGCTGGTTAAAGGTGAAGCCGCTTTGCCGGCGCCAAAGTTTGGCGTAGGCGCCGCGCGCCGCCAACAAATTGGGGTGGATGCCGGCTTCGGCCACACGCCCGCCTTGCATGAAATAAATGCAGTCCGCATTCTGAACCGCGGAAAGCCGATGGGTCACCGAAATGACCGTCCGGCCTTTGGATAAATCGCGCAGCGTGGCATTGATGGCCGATTCGGCTTCGGGATCCAACGCGGATGTGGCTTCGTCCAACAAGAGGATGCGCGGTTGGCGGACCAGTGCGCGCGCGATGGCGATGCGTTGACGCTGACCGCCGGAAAGCCTGTCTCCGCCTTCCCCAGCCAAGGTGTCGTAGCCCTTGGGCAGTGAAGAAATCCAGTCATGGATCTCGGCCAGGCGCGCGGCGGATTCCACCTCCTGGTCGCTGGCTTCAGGCGAACCGAGGCGAATGTTCTCCCGCAAACTCAAATGGAAGAGATCCGTATTCTGGAACACAATTCCCATTTGGCGACGCAGTGATTCTACTGTCGTCTGCCGTATGTCAATTCCGTCAACCATAATAGCTCCAGCGTTTGGATCGTAGAAACGAACGATCAAATTCAGCAGCGTGCTCTTGCCGCTGCCGCTGGCGCCGACGAAGGCCACAAAGGTGCCGCGCTGAATAGTCAGGTCAACGCCATCCAAATGTCGAAGGTCTGTGCCGTAACTAAAAGAGACATGCTGGAATCGTATATTATCCTGCATGGGCGATTGCGCCTTGGCGTCAGGCGCGTCGAACACCGTCACACGCTCGCGCAGAAGTTCCTGGACGCGCCCCAAACCACTGACGGAATCCAGCAGAACCGGCGTGACCTGCGTAAGAGTCTGCACGGAACGAACAACATAAAGGAAAATCCCCTGGAAGGCGATGATCGTGCCCAGCGTGCGGTGACCTTTCGCCACCATGAGCAACCCTAATCCCATCACCAGCACTTGAACAGTCAGGATGATGACGTTGGGGGTGCGTTCCACGAGATAGGTCAGGAATTTGGCCTTCACGGATAAATGGGCCAGAGATTCGGTCATTTGGTCGAAGCTGCTCACGAAATGATGGCTTAGTCCAAAAGCCTTGACGACCGGCTGGGCCATGATGGTTTCCTGGGCGGTATGTTCCAATTCCGATTCCAGGTCATCAACCGGAGCGCGGGCCTTCGCCGCCATCCTCACCAGCGGCCGCGGCAGTACGACGCAAAACCCCAATCCACAGACCGTCAAAACAGCAAGGTGCCATTCCAGAAAGAACAGAAGCGTTGCGCTGAGAACGATCCCGACGGCTCCCAACAGAAAACCAGCGATGCCCGAGGTGACCGCCGATTCCAACAGTGAAAGGTCGCCGGACAGCCGCGCAATCAAATCGCGACTCCGTTGTTGCAGGTAGAAGGACATGGACAGGTTTTGCAAATGATGAAAAACGGCCTGGCGGGCGTCCCGTTTGATTTTGGAGCTTAAAAACGCAAAACCGCAACCTCGCAAGAAGTCGGCAATGGAAGCCAGCAGGACGGCCACGATCAGTGCCGCGACAATTTCGCTAAAGACAACGATGTCGATGCCGGTCGTGATTTTGTCAATAAAATACTTAAGGCTGAGAGGCCACAAAATGCTGAAGGCCACGTCCAGGATCAGGAGCAAACCGACCGCTGCGGCCGTCCCTCGATAAGGAGCCAGATAGCGGGCCAGCAGGCGGATATATTGGAAGAAGGTCATTCGGCTTTGATCACCCGTGTCCGGGCAGGGCTGTCACACTGGCATTCCATCATCGGCTTGCTTGGCTCATGGAGGATGATTTTAAGCGTATTTTAAGAATGCTGCACGGAAAATCTATCAGCCGCCAGCCGTCGAAGTAGAGGAATTCCAGCCGACCTAGATGGGCTTATCTATACAGATACTTTCTCCCGGCGTTATGGGGACGGTGGCAGCAATTTCTCCAAGTCCGCGTTTTTTTCGTGCCCCAGGTCCAGTGCCCGGCGATAATGCCAGCGCGCCAATTCCAAGGATGGCGGCTTCTCCGACGCATAAACCCAGGCTAGACCATAATGGGCGTCGGCGTAATCCGGCTCGAATTTCAAAGCCTTGCGAAACGCGGTTTCGGACGCGGGGCGCAACCCTTTCGCCGCCAGCACATTGCCGAGGTAGAATTGGGTGGCGGGGTTGGTGGGACTATACTTGGCGGAGCGGCTCAAAGCATCCAGCGCCTCATCCAACTTTTCCTCGCGGTAGCGAAGGATGCCCAAGGAATACAAACTCGCCGGATCATCCGGGTCCAAAGCCAGCGAATGCGTGACGGTCTTTTCGCAGTCGGCCCATTGGCCCAAGGCGTACTGCGCATTGGCCAAATAGGCCAACACAAAAACATTGTTAGGGTCCTGACGGAGAATTTCCTGGTATATCTGGGCCGCCTTGGCGTAATCGCGCTGCATGGCGGCGCGGTTGGCTTCGGTCATCAACGCCCCGGCGCCGGGCGGCAAGTCCTTCATGGAATGAACAATATGTTTGCTTTCTACCGGCGTGGCAGGCGCTTGGGCGGGATTCGGGGCCGTCGTTTGAGCTGGCGCGGAAGGCGGCGCGGGAGTCGCAGCCGAAGCGGTGGATGAACTATGTTTCAACATCGCCAATTCCTGCGGCGTGTAAGGGATGGCTTGGGCTTCCAAAACCGCCAGACGGGCGCGCAATTGCTCCGCTTGCGCGTCTGTCGCAGCCGGAGCCGCTACGGGAGAGGCCGCGAGTTTCGCCTTGTATTCGTTCCGTTGGCGCTCCACTTCCGCCAGTTGCGCGCGCAAGTCGGCCACACTCGGATCGCGATGCGCCTCCGCGTCCGCCAAGTCTTTGGTGCGGGCGGCCAATTCCGCCTTTAATTTGTCTCGTTCGGCAGTGATCTCGCTGGAATCCCTGGGAGGATGCGCTGATTTTAGGGCATCGATTTCGGTGGCGTCGGCGGCGATCTTTTTCTGGGCCTCGGCCAGCGAATCCTTGAGTTGCGCCAATTCGGTTTGGACCGCCTTGACCTCGGTGCTGGAGCGGGCCTTCAATTCGGCCAGAGCCTGATTGGCGTCAGCCAATTGGCTGGCAGTGTTGTCGGGTTTAGCGGATGGCGCGACGGGCGTCTTGGCGGCTTTGGATTGTTCCAGGGCGACGGCGAGCAAGTCCTTTTCCTTTTGCAACATGACCACTTTCTCCTCGGCCTTGGCGATTTCGCGGGGGCTGACAGCGGCCGGTTGAACGGAGAGAGCCTCTTTGAGCTTATTCTCCAACTGGACGTTGACGGCGGTCAGCAAGCGTATCTGTTCCTGCAAACCGGCCACTTCCGTCACGGTCGGGGCTGGAACAGGGACTTGGACCGGAGCGGGGACCTGGGGTGGAGGCGCGCTTGGGGCAGGCGCCACTCTGGCCAAGGCTTGAATTTGTTCAGCCAGATAATCGAGGCGGAAGCTGACGATGGTGGAGTTCCAAGTCGGGTGTTCATCCTTGAGTCTTTTCAACGCCGATTGGGCCTCGAGGTATCGAGCGGCCGCCGCCGCCGGGTGGCCGCTTTGTTGCAGGCCGTCCGCTTGAAGGATCTCGTTATAAATATCCAAATACTGGTCATCCGGCCCCGCCGCGCCGGAGGAGCCAGTCAAGACAAGCAACAAGGCCAAAACAGGGAACCATCTCATAGTCCAACCATGCTAACGCCTCGCGGAAGGTTTTGGCAAATCATTACGGTTGCTCGATGGTGAAGAATTGCTGCTCGTTGGATGGATTGTAGGTCTCGGTGAAATTGAAATTCCCTCTGGCATTAAAAGTGTTCGTGCTCAATGGCGTCCAGGGTTGGGCCAGATTGGTCGAGGTCAGCACGACGTATGTCCCATTGGGAATTCCGTTGGTGCCGGCGAAGGTGAGCGTCGTGCCGGCAAGGTTGATGAAGGTGAACGTCGTCGGAGAAGGCGGTGTGCTCATGACGGAGATTGTGCCGGTCGCGTTCAGGTCGTTGGTGTACCAGGTCAATCCCGGCCCCGGCGTGGCGGGCACAAGGCTGGTGAAGGCTCCGGAATAACCGTAGATGGCATTGAAGAGTTGGAAGCTCTCGCCATCGGTGAAGGGGTTGGCGGTCATGTTGCTGATCTGCAACGTGCCGCCATAGGTGATAACGCCGGTTTGCGAAACGAGAACATCATTCGAGCCGCCGGCGATGTTGTTGATCTTGAAGAAAGCCGTGCCTGCAAGCTTTACCGTGGACAAGACTGTCAGCGCGCCCGTGGCGTTGGTCGAGCCGGGGGCGACAATGCCCCCGGCAGGGATGGAAAGCCGCCCAACGATATTCCCAAAGCCTTGCAGTGTCTGGCCGCTATATCCATAGGTTGTGCTCCCGCTCCCGGAGACGTTGATCGTCGAGTTCGAGGAGATCATCACGTTGGCGCTGAATCCGATGGAGCCGTTGTTGATTAGATAGAGTTCGCCGTTGGTGACGAGCGTGAAACCGGAGTAAGTGTTGGCCGTGGATAGATACAACGGACGGCCTCCCGTCACGATCAGATTGCCCGTTCCACTAATCCTGTTGCTCAACAACAGGGATGTGCCGTTGATGTCAAAGGTCACCGTTCCAGGTCCGCCTGAAGCATTCGTGCTCAGAGTCACGGGGCCGAAAATGCTGTTGGTGCCCGCGCCGTTGAAAATGGTCGATGCGTCTTTGAATAGGACGGCTTTGTTCAATCCGTTGGTGGCATTGTAGAGTTCCAGCGTGGCGTTGGTTTCAATGGTCAAAGTATTGGTGGGATTGCCCAGCGAGTCGGTCGCGCCTTCGTAGTTCAGCGTGCCTGCCTGGACATCAATATTGGCCAGGGCAGGGTCGATGGAGGAATTGACCAGGCCGATCACGTTCGTTCCAACCTTGGTCAGATTGTATGGATGGCCGCCTGTGCTTAGAAAACTGTAATTGGTCGGCTGCGCGCCAGCATCGTTGGTAATGTCGCTGCGGAGGTCCCAACGTTGTAAACCGCCCAGCGTGGCGTTGGTGGTCATTATCAGATAGGAAATGCCAGGAATGGCCTGGGCGATGCCGTTGTTGACAATGGCCCCACCGCCTCCGACTCCGGCGCCAGAAATGGTGACGAAGTTGGTTCCGGGCACAGAATTGAGATCGAGCGTGGCGTTGCTGCTGACGAAAATCGAGACGTTTGTGCCGGAGCCGAGCGCGTTGGCTGCGCCGAGGCGGAGCGTGCCTTGCAGGATGTCCGCAACGCCGTGAAGGTTGGTATTATTGCCCGCGAGAGTCAGGATGTTGGTGTCGTTTTGCACCACCGCGCCGCTGCCGGAAATGACACCGCCATAGATGAAGTTATCCGAGCGTTTGAAAGCCAGCGTGCCGGAGGTGGCATTGCTGGCGCCGCCGTTGGTGGCCTTGGCAAGGAGGACGTTTGCGAAGAAGCCGCCATTGGTATCGTTGTTGCCGATCTGCACCGTGCCGTTGGTGATGGCCACCAGGCCGGTAAAGGTGTTGCTGCCGCTGTTGTCCAGAATCACGGTGCCGTTGCTTTCCACGTTGATGCCGGTGATTCCGGAAATACCGCCGGAGCCGACGAAGGTGAAAGTGTTGGTGGCCGAATTGCTAAAGGTCATACCGCCGGGTTGGACGTTTGGAATGATGTTGATCGTATTTCGCCCGGTGGTCAGGGAATCGTCAAAAGTGACCGGATCGGTGTCCGAATAGGTTGTATCGCTCGGGGTGTAGATGGAACGCCAGTCTAGCTCAGTATAATTCCAGTTGGAGCCGCCGCCGCCGTCCCACGTCAGTGACGGCGAGACCGGGACGTTGGTAATCACGAGCGTGCCGTTGACAGGCAGGAGGTTGGTGTACCAGTACAATCCAACGGCCGGCTGGGCGGGCTCGATGTTGGAAAAGCCGCCGAAATAAACGTTGGGGACGGAGCGGAAGATTTGGAAACTTTCGCCATTGGTGAGCGGCATGGCGTTAACGTTGCTGATCTCAAGAAGGCCGCCGTAAGCAATGGAACCATGCGAGGAGACCAGGAGGTCGTTGGTGGCGTTGGCGGCGTTGATCTTGAAATAGGCCGTCCCGGCAAGCGCCACATTGGACGAGACCGTGAGGACGCCCGTGAAGTTGGAAGAGCCAGGAGCCACCGTGGCCCCGGCGGAGATACTGAGGAGACCGTTGATGTTGCCAAATCCTTGCAGCGTCTGGCCGCTGAGCGACGTGTAGGTCATGTCCCTGCGCCCGGTGGCATCGATGGTCGCATTCGTGGTAATATCCACATTTGAGCTGAGGCCGATGGAACCGGCGCTGATCAGGAAGACCGTGCCGGTGGTGACAAGCGTGGAGCCGGTGTAGGCGTTGCCTGCGGATAGATACAATGGCTGGCCGCCCGTTATGATCAGATTACCCGGTCCGGTAATAGTATTGGCCAGCAACTGAGATGTGCCGCCGATGTTAAATGTGACTGTCCCAGGAACGCCTGACGCATTGGTGCTGAGAACCACGGGGCCGGAAATGCTGTTGGTGCCAGCGGCGTTTAAGTTGGTCGAACTGTCATTGAACACGATGATTTTGTTCAGTGTGTTGGTGGCATTATAGAATTCCAACGTCGCGTTGGTTTCGAGGGTTAAGACATTGGTGGGATTGCCCAGGGAGTCGGTGGTGCCTTGGTAGAGCAAGGTGCCGGCCTGAACATCAATGTCCGACAGGTTGGAATCTACCATGCAGTCAATCAGGCCGATGACATTGGTTCCGACCTTGGTCAGGCTGAAAGGCCCGCCGTAGCCGGTGGTGCCAAGATAACTGTTGCTGCCCGGGTTGCTAATGTCCCAACGTTGGAGACCGCCGAAGGTGGAGTTGCCGAACAGGTTCACGGAAGGAAAGCCGGGAATGGCAGGGACTGAGCTGTTGTTCACAATCGCCCCGTTGCTACCCACGCCGTTGCCAGAAACATAGATGACGTTGGATCCGCCGAACCCATTTAAATCAAGGGTTCCGCCACTGCTGATCTGTATAAGATTAGTGCTGCCGCCTAAACCGAGCGCATTGGTGGCGCCGAGCCGGAGGGTGCCCGGAAAGATGATTACCTGGCCAGTAAGGTTGGTGTTGTCGCCTGCAATCGTCAGCACACCGGAACCAAAATCGACCAGATTGCCGTTGCCGGAAATGCTGCCCGCATAAGTCAGGTTATCGCTGCGGTTGAACACAAGGTTGCCAGCGATGTTGGTCACGCTGGCAGTGATGGTGCCATTGGCGTCGCCATTGCCGATAAACAGCGAGCCTTGGGTGATGGTGATCGGGCCGCTAAAAGTATTGACGGCGCTGTTGTCCAAATACACGTTGCCGTCGCCAATCTTCTCGAGGCCGTTGGTCCCGGCTATGCCGCCCGGGCCGATGAATAGGTAGGTGTTGGTGTATGAGTTGTTAAATGTCATGCCGCCGGGTTGGACGGTGGCGGGAATGTTAATGACGTTGTGCCCGCTGGTCAGGGTATCGTCAAAGGTGACCGGATCGGTGTCATTGTAGGTTGTATCGGGAGGGCCCGAAGCAGGGCGCCAATCAAGCTCGGTGAAATTCCAATTGGAGCCAGCGCCGCCATCCCACGTCAGCGGCTTCGTCAACAAACCATTAGTGACGATGGCGGTAATCGAGTAATAGACTGGGTTTGAAGAGGTGTTGGGCACCGCCAGATACCAGGTGGCGCTCACAGTGGGTAAGGCGGAGTTGGTCACGATCACGACCATTTGATTGCCGTTGCCGGAGTTGAAACTGCCGGCGTAAGAGTCTTGCGGCGTCGGGAAAACGCCGTCCCCGACCAGCAGTTGCAGGTTGCCGTTGGTGGAGATGTTGGTCACGACAAATTCGACTTCTCCGAGACTCGTAGCTGGAATAGTGAACGAGTACATCAAGTTGGTGGGGAACCCTTCCTGTGCCAATCCATTGGTGTAAGTGTAATTCGTATAATTGTTCAGGCTGATAATGTCCATGGCGCCTTTGGTTCCGTTGGGGCCGTTGGTCACATAGGTCGCCAGAATCGTGTAGCCGACGGGGTTTGTTCCGGGGTTATAGACCGACAAATACCAAGTCGTCGGTGACATAGGCTCAATGTTGTTCGTGTTGGCCACAGGCAGCGACACAGGTTGCGAATTGGTGGTCACGACGATGAACTGGTCGTTGGTCGCCTGATTCCGGCTCGCATAGTCAAAGTAAGACGGGCTGGGCACAGGCAAGCCGTCGCGCGCGTAAAGGTCCGCCTCGCCGTTGGTCAGATTGAGAAGCTGGAATGTCACCATAACGGCGTTGGTCGGGACGACGAAGGAATAAAACTCGGGCTGGTTGGTGACGATGGGGTCCAGGGGGATGCCTGGATTCAAAGGAGTAATGTTGGTATTGTTGCCGACATCGAAATCCACCTCCAAGCAGAAGTTTTGGTTGGTTGGGGAGGCATTCTGCACGCCCATGAAATAACGCTGGCCGGGCAGGAGCGGCGGCGGCGCGCCTTGCGTGGACAATGTGCGAGTGCCGGAATTGGTGAGCAAAGTCACATCGCCGGGCAATGCGCCGGTAGGCAGGGCGTTCTGATTGAAGAACAAATTGACGGCACCACCGGCGGTCAAAATGTTGGTCGCGAAATTCGCCGTTAGCGGAACATCGACCGCAAAATAGGTAAAGGCGCCACTGGCAGGCATGTTGGTGGTGCAGTAAGGCTCACCGTCGGCCAGGACGATGAGATCGACGTTGGTGGAAGACGTTGTCGCCTGCAAGGTCCAGCTCAAGAGCGTGCCGTTGGTCGTCAGATTCGAATCGGTGCGCGTGTCCCAAATACTGAGCGTCCAGCAACCCTGCGGATTCTGGCCGATGAGCGGCGCCAAAGGCTCCTCCGGCAGATAGTAGTTCTCGTAGTTGGTGTAGGGCAACTGCACAAGAGCGAGATCGTCCAGCAGCACGCCCAACGAGTTGCCGAGCAGTTCGATGGTAGTCTTATTGCTGGTGGCGACGAAGCTGTTGGTATAAAGGTGCCAACTGGTTTCGGCGAAGTTGGGGAGTACGACATCGTTGGTGGAAACTCCGTCAAAGACGAGTTGGAAATTGGGGAAAAACGAGTTGGTGTTGTATTTGCCGAGGCTGCCGGCCTGGTAAATGGCA
>Ga0302326_10028922_pt1 | contig 11141 bp, 8 predicted proteins | sample Palsa_T0_3_FD_202264 | JGI IMG/M metagenome (GOLD analysis project Ga0302326, IMG submission 202264) | Peat permafrost microbial communities from Stordalen Mire near Abisko, Sweden - Palsa_T0_3 | ecosystem: Environmental > Terrestrial > Soil > Palsa > Peat permafrost | place: Sweden: Abisko...
ATTGCCGATCTCTGCGGAACCAGACCGGTGTTGATGGTCTCGACCGTGGCAATTGGCGCGTTCGGAATCATCTTTGGGCCGATTTTTGGCTCAGGCAGCGTGCCGGGGGTGCTGAGTTTTCTGGCGATCGGTTTGGCTCTCATGGGCCTTACTTACGGACCACTTGGCGCCGCACTGGCTGAGTTGTTTCCGACAGCGGTGCGCTACACGGGAGTGTCGCTGGCGTTTAATTTAGCTGGCATCCTCGGGGCGTCACTCGCACCGTACATTGCCACCTGGCTTGCCTCGCGTTACGGCCTGAGTTACGTGGGTTACTATCTGTCGGCCGCTGCGCTTGTGACGTTCGCTGCACTGTGGAGCATCGGTTCTGGCGCCGGGCGCGCACAAGGCTGCCGAACCTACCGGTAGATCTTGATATCCGGTGGCCAGGCGCATAGGCCCATCGACGAGCCGGCGGGCACCTCGATCAATCGGGCGGGCGCGCGGGCCGGGCCGCTTGCCGGGCGGATTGACGTCCGCTCCAGGGTCGCACGGCGCTTCACGTCGTTCGATCTTCTAATGGGACGGTAACCCGCATCTTGTGCCAGAAGCGGGACCTTCCGGGGCCAGAGGGTCGACCGCTGCTCGCGGCGGGCGGCGAGTGGGCCTCAGCGCCCAGCGGGCTCAGGCGCCGAAAACGGCGAGATCTGGGCCATCGCCAAGTACCTCGAGGCCTTGCGGAATCGGACGGGCAGACGGCCCGTTGAACTTGCGGCACGGAAGGTTGTATTCGCCGCTATTCGATGTAGCCTTCTGCGTACCTGAAAGCGGCATGAGGGTTGGAGAATGGCGATTGCGGACAAGATTAAGTCATACATTGCACAGCGGAAGTCCGGTCATTCGTTGCCGCAGGCGTTGTACGTTGACCCGGAAGTATTCGATTTCGACGTCCGCGCGATCTTTCAGCGCTATTGGCTACAGGCCGCTCTGGAGATTGAGATCCCCAAACCCGGCGATTACGTCACGCTCACGGTGGGCGCCTCACCCATCGTAATTCTGCGCAACGATCAGGGCGGTATTAGCGCCTTCTTCAACACCTGTCGCCACCGCGGCGCCCAGATCTGTACCGATGAGCGTGGCCATCTACACCGCCTCGTGTGTCCGTATCACCAATGGACCTACGATCTTCGGGGCAATCTTTTGCGCGCCAGCCGAATGCAAGACAGCTTCGACCCAAAGACACACCGGTTGCGACCGGTGCGGGTTGAAAGTGCTGCGGGGTTAATTTTTATTTGCCTCACGGATGCTGCCCCCGATTTTGCTCCCATCCGCGCTGCGCTCGAGGAGCTCGTCGGACCGCACGACCTCGCCAATGCCAAGGTCGCATACACTGCGACCCTGGTCGAGCGCGCCAATTGGAAGCTTGTCATGGAAAACGCACGCGAGTGCTATCACTGCCGAACACGTCATCTGCAGCTTATGCATTCTTTTCGCGACTTCACGACCCAAGATATCTATAACGAGCCAGAGCCCTGGCTTACAGAATTCTGGGCGCGCTTGGCGGCAAGGGGCCTTAAGAATGGGCCCATCAGCCAAACGGAGCTCGAAGTGAGCCGCTTTCCCCTTGCGGAAGGCGTGGTGTCGATCACCATCGACGGCAAGGCTGCGGTTGCGAAAACCATGGGCGCCATGGGCGACGGCGATGTGGGCACTATGTGGTGGGCGTTACAGCCGAACTGTTTTAACCATGCGGTCGGAGATTATGCGTTCCTCTTCCAGGCGCTCCCCACAGGGCCCCAGGAAACCGTCGTCACCGCCAAATGGCTCGTCAGCAAAGACGCAGTGGAGGGCGTTGATTACGACCTCGCTCGTTTGACCGAAGTATGGAATTCAACAAACAATGAGGATCGCTGGCTCGCCGAAAACAACCAGCGTGGGATTAATTCCATAGCCTATGTGCCCGGGCCGTATTCCGAAACAAGCGAGCAACGAGTGCTGCGGTTTGTCGACTGGTACTGCGCGGCATCCAAGGCATTCGCCGCGGAGGCGGCGGCATCCAAGGCATTCGCCGCGGAGGCGAGCTAAGATTTTGCGCGATTTGTGTCGAGGCGGCCGGAGTCCGGTTCGATCGAACCACCGCCTTTCCGGTGTGTCCCATGCCGGGGCTGGGTGCGATGCTTGATGTCAGCCGTCTTCGAACAGGCAGTGAAGATACCTGCAAAACGCCGGCGTTGACCCCCGGGAGATGCTGCAATGCTCAGAGCCTACGTTAGACTCGTGGTGTTCGCGCTCGGACTGCTCGCCGGCGTACAGATCCCGGGTTTCGTCGACCAGTACGCGAAACGTGTCAGCGCGCACTACATTGAAGCGTCAAAAAGCTTCGCGGGCTTTCAGCACCTGGCTGACCAGTACTTTGGCGGAAACGTTGATGCATTGATTGCGCATCACGCGTCGAGCGCCGACGCGGTGTTTCACGATGAGGCGAAGAACATTGAGGCGATCTCGGCACGCCTGAAGAATCTCGGATCGGAGCTTGCGGCGATGAATCGACCCCTGATCATCAGAATCGCGCACGTTGCGCTCAGCCCGGACAAAGACATCCTCAAGGAAACAATCGCAGCTTACTCCTACACAGTTCCGCTCAACGCGGACGCCATATTGTACGGGCTCGGCGCCGGATTGCTCCTTGCTGCGCTGGTTGAGTCGCTGCTCGTCGGCATACTGACGTTTGGACTATTTATGATAAGGGGCTCATCGTCGTCGTCGTCACTGACCCGCAACGCGTAGATCTCGCACCTACAAAGCAAATGGGTGAGCATACATGGCCATCGAACGATGGCGGCTGTTTTTGACTCGAACCCGTGGCTGCGAGCTAATACTCTGGCTCGTGTCAGTGCCGCAGCCCGTCTTCACCTGACTAATTGCTTAGGACTGTAGATGAACAAGGCCGCCAGTATCGCTGCGTTAATTGTCGCTACGCTCGGCTCAGTGCTGTGCTTTGCAGCCACTGACGAGCAACTCGGCAAGCCGCAATTCGGGCAGTGGGGGTTCGATTTGAGCGGTGCCGACTTCTCGATAAAGCCCGGCGATGACTTTTTCCGCTATGCGAATGGTACCTGGCTCGAAAAGACGCAGATTCCGGCCGATAAGCCGGCTTTTTCGCTACGGCTAATGATGACGGATGTCATCGCGCAGCGCCTGCACTTTCTCATGGAAACGCTCGCCGCGAAAGGCGATATGGTACCCACGAGCCTTGAGGGCAAGGTCGGCGCTTTTTATCGCTCGTTCATGGATGAAACCGGCATCGAGCAGGCGGGTGTTAAGGCAATCGCAGGCGAGCTCGAAAGTGTGAAGCACGCAAAAACCCACGCAGAACTCGCGGCACTGATGGGGCGTACGAGCGTTGATTTTGAATCCTCGGTTTTTAGCTACTTGATTAACGTTGATCTGAAAGATCCCACCCGTTACGCGTTTTACATCGGTCAGTCGGGCCTAGAGCTACCGGACCGAGACTATTATTTGCTGCCGAGTTTCGCGACAGAGAAGGCGGCCCTGGAATCGTATGTGGCAACGCTGCTTCAGCTGGTGGATTGGCCGGATCCTCGTGCGCGCGCGAAGGATGTCGTCGGTTTTGAAACTCAGCTGGCGCAGGTCAGCTGGACCAAGACGCAGCAGCGCGATGCCTTGGCCAACTATAATGCGATGTCGGTCGATGAACTCAAAAAACTGGCGCCGGGGTTTGATTGGACGGCGTTTATAGCTAGCGCGAGAATCGCGAACCTACAGCGCGTCGTGGTGCAGGAAAAGACTGCCTTTCCTAAACTCGCCGAGGTTTACGCCAAAGCATCGCCCGAAACGATACGCGCGTGGCAAGCGTTTCATATTGCCGATAACGCTGCGCCTTATCTGTCAAGAGCTTTTCAAGATGCGTATTTTCAGCTGCACAACAAGGCTTTGGCGGGTCAGCTCGAGCAGCGAGCGCGGTGGAAGCGGGCGATCACCGCCGTAAGCGGGGACGATTTCGCCGTAGGCGATCGCTTCGGTACATTTGGGACGATGGGGTTCGGGGTAGGACAGCTGTACTCGGCTAGATACTTTCCACCGCGTACCAAGGCTGCGATCGAGGCTCTGGTAGCCAACGTGAAGGCCGCCTATCGGTTGCGTATTGAAAAACTTGCTTGGATGGGTGCCGATACCAAGCGCGAGGCATTGAAAAAGCTTGATACTTACACGATCAAGGTTGGCTATCCGGAACACCCGCGCGATTACTCGAAACTCACCGTGCACAGCGATGATCTAGTCGGTAATGTGCGGCGCGCGGCCGAAGCCGATTGGACGTTTTTGATTGCGCGATTCTTCGGACCCGTCGATCGATCGGCGTGGATCATGACGCCGCAGACCAACGACGCTTATAACGGCGACCTCAGGGACATAGTGTTTCCAGCGGGCATTCTTCAGCCACCGATATTCGATGTGAATGCCGACGCGGCGATCAACTACGGAGGAGCGGGTGCGATCATCGGGCACGAATTGACGCACGGCTTTGACGACCAGGGACGCAAGGTTGATGCTGCAGGCGCATTACGGAATTGGTGGACGCAAAAGGATGCGCGAAATTTCGAGAAGCGTGCAGCCGCTTTGGGCGCGCAGTTCTCGCAGTTCCACCCGGTGCCAGGGGCAACGGTAAATGGCGAGTTGACCATGGGGGAAAACATCGCTGATTTGGGTGGCTTGACCCTCGCGCTCGATGCATATCGCGCCTCGCTGATGGGTGCGACGGCACCTCAGCTGAGTGGCTTCAGTGGAGATCAACGGGTGTTTCTGGGTTGGGCACAGGCGTGGCGGGGCAAGGTGTCCGAGGCGTACGTTCGCAAACAGGTGGTCGGTGATCCCCACTCTCCAAGGCAATTCCGGGTAATCGGCCCCACGCGCAATATTGATGGCTGGTATGACGCCTTTAAGATCCAGGCAAATGACGAGATGTATTTGGCGCCGGAAAATCGGGTGAGGATCTGGTAAGAATCCAGTGTACTCCGTCAACGCATCGGGCATGGGTCGATGCGTTAAACGGTTTGCGAGAGATTGCGGTACTCTGGGTTCGCGCGTTTAGTTTTCAAGAGCGTGCGACAGAAAACTGCGAACACCTTATTGGTCCATCCGGAAGCACCGCGCGATTGACGCGGGTACGCCGAACGCAAGTGACCTGTTTGTGCTGACCGCGGCGAAAACAGAATCTCCCTAGCAAAAGTTTGCAAACGGAAGTGTTCGCCACGAGTATGTGAGCCTGCACAAATCCCCATGACAGACATGTCCACTCTAGACGGATCCGCAATCACCCGCCGCGAAGCCGGGCTGCACAAAGATCTCAAGCGCTCACAGGTCGTCATGATCGGGCTGGGCGGCGCGATCGGCACAGGCCTTTTCATGGGCAGTGGGCTCGCAATCGGCTATGCGGGGCCTGCGGTGGTCTTGAGTTTCGCGATTGCCGCCCTCGCTGCTGCCGCGATGGTCTTTAGTTTATCGGAAATGGCGGTCGTACATCCGTCGGCCGGATCATTCGGAACGTATGCCGAGATCTACCTCAATCCCTGGGCCGGCACGATCGTGCGTTATACGTACTGGATGGCGCAGGTAATCGCGGTCGGAGGGGAGGCCGTGGCAGCCGGCGTTTACATGACGTATTGGTACCCCGGTACTCCAGTGTGGGTGTGGTCGCTGACGTTCGCGTTTGCACTGTTGTACTTCAACTCACGCTCCGTTAAGAATTTCGGGACCATCGAGTATTGGTTTGCACTGATTAAAGTGGTTGCAATCGTGGTTTTCATTGCCATTGGAGCTGCGACGATATTCGGCATCGGCGTGCAGCCGATCGGATTTCACAATCTCACCGGCCTTCCCGGTGGATTTATGCCCAAGGGCTTTGGTGGCGTATGGATGGCAGTGATAGTCGGGGTCTTATCGTTCAATGGGATCGAAGTCATCGCGGTTACTTCCGGCGAGACCAGGGACCCGGTACGCACGATTCCAGCCGCGCTGCGGAGCATGGCGCTGCGGCTTTTTCTCTTCTACGTCTTGGCCCTCGGAATCGTGGTGACCTGCGTGCCATGGACGGAAACGGGGGCAACCATCGTCACGCAGAGTCCGTTCGTCCGCGTTTTCGCCCATTCCGGTATTACGCACGCGGCGGCTATCATGAACTTTGTGGTTCTGACTGCGGCGCTCTCGAGCATGAACACGAATGTCTATCTGTGCTCGAGAATGCTCTTCTCCCTATCGCGCGGCGCGTACGCTCCGCGCTTCCTTGCCCGGCTCAGTAAGAACGGCACGCCTATCGCGGCCATCCTGATCTCCGGAGCCTGCATATTGCTTGCCGCAGGACTCTCGAAGCTAACGCCGCTCGCCTACAACTATCTCTTTGGAGTAGCCCTGTTTGGCGCCATCGTTGTGTGGATCATCGTACTGCTAAGCCATTTCAGTTTCCGGCGCAGGCACAGGGCGGAGGATTTGCCGGTGCGTATGCCCTTTTTTCCAGAAATACAGATCGTTGGGTTGGCGTTGCTTGTTGCGGTGCTGATTACGATGGGGCTCGACAGGGAAGTATGGAGGATTTCCTGGATCGTCGGCGTTCCGTGGCTCGTGTTTGTCTCGGTTATCTATTTTATAATGAGAGCATGCCGCGGACGGGATGGCTGGACTGACGCGCGAGTGCAGGCTCAGGCCGAACCTTGGCGCGCCACTGGCGAGGGTTAGGCGGGTGGAATCTAACCCGGTATGCCTCCTTTCAGGATGGTAATCAGCATATCGCTGTCTAGATTTCCGCCGGATACGACCGCGCAAACGTTTCTTTCTTGGTAGCGACCTGAGAGCGCCGCCGCGACCGATACCGCACCGGCTCCCTCTGCCACGACTCTATTGTATTCCGTCATGATCTTGATCGCGGCGGCCACTTCCGCGAGCGACACAGTGATGACGCCGTGAATCAAACTCCTGGCAAGCGGCCACATCTCCGGTAACACGCATCCATACCCGACCCCATTCACGAAGCCGGGCTCATGCGGCGTCTGGATGGGGGCACCGGCGGCGAAGGCGGCCTTGAGTGGATGCGCGGTCGCTAGCTCGCAGGCGATAACTTTGACGCCCGCGCGGATGGCGCGAACGGCGCACGCGACTCCGCAGGCGAGCCCACCGCCGCCAAACGGAACAAGAATTGCCTCCACATCGGGCGATTCCTCGAGAATCTCGAGTCCGATCGTGGCGTCGCCCGCAAGTGACGCCGGATCACGCACGGCATCGATATAAAGACCCTCCTGGTCCGCGAGGGCACCCGCTTCGATTGCGAGCCACCATTCTTCATTCGAGCGCACGTCGATGCGAGCGCCCCAGTGTCGGAGTTTGCGCAGCTTTACCTCGAGTGCATTTTCCGGAACTACCGCGGTGGCGGCGATCCCAAGCCGACTTGCCATCCACGCCACAGCAAGCGCGCTGTTTCCTGAGCTTGTCGTGTAGATTCCGTTATTGAGATCCGCAGGTGACTTACTTAGGACTGCGTTGCCAATTGGGCGTATCTTGAAGGATCCGATGGGCTGCAGATTTTCAAGTTTCAGACTTACACGCTTACCGGCAGGCGCAGCATCAAAGGGTACGAGTGGAGACAAGAGTCCCAAGCTTTGCAGACGGGCTCGGGCCGCCCAAATGTCGATAATGCTGACTGGCTTCACTGCCTCGAACATTGAGTCGGGGGCCTTCTTGAACCTTTATTGCAGAATTATATGATATTACATATAGTTACGCCCGTCTAACTTAAAAAACAGTTCATCATGGATCCGAATTTCGACGCGCTTCGCAAGGAATTTCCGCTGCTCGAGCGCAAAACGTACCTGAACAGCGGTTCCTACTGTGCTCTTGCAAGAAGTGTAAAGGCCGCGTTTGAAGCATACATGGAAGACCGTCTGCTGGTAGGGGCCAATTGGGATGTGTGGGTGATGAAAAACGAGTCGGTGCGTTCGCTCGTCGCGCAACTTCTGCATGCGACCCCGGACGAGATCGCGGTTACTGCCTCGGTGTCGGCGGGACTTAACGCGCTTGCGAGCGCTTTTGATTTCTCGGGCGTTCGCAACAAGGTGATCGTGAGTGACTTCGAGTTTCCAACGAATGCGCAGATCTGGCATGCACAGGCGCCGCGCGGCGCAGAGGTGGTGCACGTGCCGCGAGCGGCTGACGGCTATATACCCGTTGAAAAGTTCGCCGAGGCAATTGATGAGAAGACGCAGCTGGTGGCCATCACACATGTGTGCTTCCGCAATGGCGCCAAGCTCGACATTCCCGCCATCGTGCGCTTGGCCCGTGCCAAGGGTGCAATGGTCCTGCTCGATTGTTACCAATCGGTCGGGTCACTCGACATCGATGTCAAGGCTCTGGATGTCGACTTCGCAGTGGGTGGAATGCTGAAGTACTTGCTGGGGACAGCGGGCCTTGGTTTTATGTACGTACGGGACACATTCGTGCAGGCGCTGTTGCCCACGAACAGCGGTTGGTTCGCCCAGGCGGACATCGGCGCGATGGATATCACCGCTAACCGGCCCGCGCCGAGCGCGCGGCGCTTCGAGGCTGGAACGCCGGCGGTCGTCAATTGCTACGCGTCCGAGGCGGGGCTGAAGATTCTCCTGGGCGTCGGCACCCCTGCCATCGAGAGGCGGGTGTACGCCCTGACGCGGCGCTGTATGCGAAGACTCGAAGAAATTGGTTGGCCCAGCGTCACGCCCATCGCGGACGAGCACCGCGGGGCAACGGTTGCCATTCCGTCGCGTGCGGCCCCGCAATTGTGCGCACACCTCATGAAACGCGGCATTGTGACGTCGTCTCGCGATGACAACGTCCGTGCGAGTTTCCATTACTATAATAACGATGACGACATCGAATCTTTCGTCGCGGCGATGAAAGACGTGCGCAGCGAATACATTCCGCGTTGAACCTCAGGAGCGGGGCTGATGCGGGCGCTGCCCGAGACTTGAAACGAGCGGAGGTGCGGCGGTGGATATTCGGGTCCTGCGCGGGCATGAGGTACGCGCCTTGCTGCCGATGTCCGAATGTATCGAGCTGATGCAGCGGACCATGATCGCAGTCTCAGAGGGCCGCGCTGTGCTGCCGCTGCGTTCGGTGCTGGTTATGCCTGGTGGCCGCGGCATGATGGGAAACATGCCCGGGTTTCTTGCGGAGCCAGAATGCTTCGGGGTCAAGCTCGTAAGCCTCATGCCACACAACAAGCCCCCCCAATACTCATCGCATTTGGGGCTGGTCGTGCTCTTCGAGAGCGAGCACGGTCGTCCGGTTGCGCTGCTCGACGCCGCTGAAATCACCGCCATCCGCACCGCAGCCGCAAGCGGCATGGCTACGAGGCTCCTCGCCCGGCCCGACGCCGGCGACCTTGCGCTTCTCGGGGCGGGCGAACAGGCGCAGAGCCATCTTTCGGCCATGCTGGCGGTGCGTGCGCTGCGCCGCGTGCGCGTGTGGGCGCGCGACCGCGCCAAGGCGGCGGCTTTTGCCGCCACTGAAGCCACTCGGCACGGCATCTTCATCGAGACTGCGGCGACTGTGCAAGAGGCGGTTATCGGAGCCGATATCATCTGTACGCTGACCAAGGCGCGCGAGCCCATACTCCTGGGTGAATGGCTATCGGCTGGAGTTCATTTGAACGTTGTGGGTTCGAGCATTGCAACGACGGCGGAGATCGACATCCCCGCAGTAGTGATGGCACGGTTCTTCGTTGACTATCGGGGCTCGACCATTCACGAAGGCGGCGAATATCTGCGGGCCCTGCGGGCACAGGCCATTACAGCGGATCACATCCTGGCAGAGATCGGTGAGGTCGCGAACGGTTCGAAGGCTGGACGGCGCTCACCGAACGACGTTACGCTCTACAAATCCCTTGGCATCGCGCCACAAGACCTCGCCTCGGCGCACTATCTGCTCGAGAAGGCGCGCGCGAGCGGTGTTGGCCAGATCATTGACTTCTAAAAGTCAACCTGGCGTGCTGAACTCGAGTCTACGGCTGCCGACGGCAGCGGATGTGGCGGCAGCGCGGGAGAATATCCGTGGTCGGGCGATTCGAACGCCATTACTAAAACTGAACGCCGATGTCCCTGGCGTAAACGTCTACATCAAACTCGAGAACCTACAACCCTTGGGGTCGTTCAAGGTCCGGCCAGCGGTCAACGCGCTCAGGAGCGTTGATCCGGAGCGCCTGCGGAAGGGGGTGTTGACGGCAAGCGCCGGGAACTTTGGGTTGGGCGTCGTGTTCGCAGCCCGCGAGATTGGAATTCCCGTCACCGTGATCGTGCCGGAGACGTCCGCAGCCGTAAAGGCGACGGCTCTTGCCAACCTGGGTGCTACGGTTATCCGGGTACCCTTTGATGATTGGTGGGCGGCGTTGACCACCCGCCGTATCGCGGGCGTGGGGGGTGTGTTTTTCCATCCGGTCGCAGAGTCCACGGTGGTGGCGGGAAACGCGACGATTGGCGCCGAGATTATCGAAGACCTGCCAGACGTCGACGCCGTGATTGTGCCATTTGGCGGCGGTGGGCTGTTGAGCGGCATCGGCTCGGTGATGCGGCGGCTGCGCCCGTCCGTGCGCATGCTCGCGGTGGAATCACAGGCTTCCCAACCGGCAGCTGCGGCACTCGCAAGCGGTAAGCCCGTCGCCGTACGGCATATCCAAAGCTTCGTTGACGGCATGGGCAGTACCACGGTGCTTGAGGAGATGTGGCCGCTCGTCCGTGAGACACTGGATCAGGCGGTGTGCGTTTCGTTCGCGCAGATCGCCGACGCGATCCGTATTCTTGCCGCCCGTCATCATGTGATCGCCGAAGCGGCCGGAGCTGCCTTTGTCGCAGCGGCCAAGGCGGGTCTTGCGGGCGCGGGTACCGTCGTGTGCATTGTTTCGGGCGGGAATATTGACGGATCGAAACTGGGTCCCATCCTTAACGGCGAAAATCCGTTTTGAAGTCAAGCATGAAAAGGCATCTGAAAACCGGGGATCAGGCGCCGTTCGATGACTTTCTGCCGCATTTGATTGCGCGCTTGGCGTACGAACTCAACGGCGATCTGATTGAAAAACTGCGGCGCGAGGGAATTAATGTTACTCGCTGGCGGATCCTTGCGGTGCT
>Ga0302326_10028924_pt1 | contig 11140 bp, 8 predicted proteins | sample Palsa_T0_3_FD_202264 | JGI IMG/M metagenome (GOLD analysis project Ga0302326, IMG submission 202264) | Peat permafrost microbial communities from Stordalen Mire near Abisko, Sweden - Palsa_T0_3 | ecosystem: Environmental > Terrestrial > Soil > Palsa > Peat permafrost | place: Sweden: Abisko...
AAAGACAACAGCGCAGCGAGGAACAGTTGTGGTCCTATCCGTTACTCCTGAAAAACAGGTTGCGGCGCGAGGCGCGAGCTACGGCCGGCCTGCGTAAGCCTGTGTCCCAGGGTCGCGCTGGGAGCTGTCACGATACGATCGAAGACATCACCAAGCACGATGGAAACAGGGGCCACAATCAGAATCAGTAAGGGCAGAGGTAGCCTCCCGTGAGTGAAGATTGTCAACGCCAGAATGAGCGGGACATGAACCAGGTAAAGACTGAATGAGATCCGGCCGAGATAGCGTGGAAATCTTTTCATGAGCAACGTCTGGACACCGCCTGGAGCAAGAGCTGCGCACAAAATCAGAATAGATCCGACGGCCACCATGAACTCCTGAACGGCGTGCCAATGCGACCAGTGACCTTGGAACACCAATAAACCGGAGCCCAGAAGCACGAAGCCCAACCAGGATCCTGCGCGCGCGAAGAAGAGGCGGATCTCGCGGAGACGGGAAGCGAGAATGGCTCCAAAGACGAAAAGACAGGCGTAGTACGCACATAACTGCAGCTCAATGGCCGCCTTGTTCGCGACACTCTGGCCCTTCACTGAAACCAGCAAGTCACCCAATGCACCGATGTTTCCGTAGAGCAGCTGCGTGCCCACAACAATCGCCAGCAGGCAAGTCAAGACTGCCATTGCACCCCGCGTACCCCAGCGCCGTATGGGCACGATGAGCAAGGGGAAAAGAAGCGACACCCTTATTTCCCAAATCAGTGTGTGGGTGACGCCGTTGATCGTGGCATGATGACCGATAATTGCGAGGTGATCGAATAGCACAGATGGGGTGACGTGGTTGGTCCAGGTCATCGTATTCACCCAGTCACTTGCGCCACTCACATATGCATGCTGCTGTAACGCAATGTTCATCGCCCCAGCAACTACAACGATAACCGCGTATGGAATGTAAAGCCGGCACATACGTCTTATGGCGAACTTATCGTAGTCGAGGGGACGTCCTTCCACCCAGGGCAGAGCGAGCACCAGTCCGCTCAGCACATAGAACAGCGTTACCGCCTCGTACCCTGCCCACGCAATACGGGCCGGCGTATAAAGAAAAATCCACGAGACTAGCCCGGTAGCGTGGGTCTTCCAGTTCGAGAAAAAGAAATCGCTGTAGACCGCCCGCGTGAGAAAACAGTGGTGGATCACCACGATAAACGCCGCGATGCCTCGCACCGAGTCCAGCGCCTCAATCCTGCCGATCTTATTTAATGGCTTTTCCATTGTGTCCCTCATGCCTCCACCAATTGCACTGCCTGCTTGCTGCGCGACGCCTTGGGCCTTCTGCCGTGCGCCGTAACACCCATCACGGTGTTGAGCATTTCAACCACGTGATCCACCTCAGCGTGAGTCATGGTGTCGAACAGAGGTAGACTGATCATTCTTGCGGAAACATCGTCGCAGACCGGTATCGGACCGGCCACGCAAGTCTTTTGGAAGTAGGGCTGCTCCATCAAGTGTGGGCTGAAGTAAGCCCCGGTCGCGATTCCCTGATCGGCTAGCTGCGCACGAATCGCCGCCCTCTCTGTTTTCAGTTGGGATGGCAATAAGGCAGGCACAAACTGATGCGCCTGGGTGCCTGGCGCTTTCAATTGGAACTGCAATTCCGGCAGTGCCTCACGATAGCGATCGAGCAGCGCAGCCCGATGGGCCAAAATGCTGTCGTAATCGGCGAGCCGTAAGCGGCCGAGCAATGCGGTCACTTCGCTGACTTTGCCGTTCAAGCCGGCCATGGTCGCCGTGCGCGGCTCACCAAAACCGAAACTGCTCATCGTGCGAAGCGTGGCGATACGCTCCGGAACGGCGCTGTAGATCAATCCGGCCTCTCCCACGGCGAACGATTTGGTGGCATGCATGGAATACACGACAGTTCCGGCAAAGCCAGTCCCGAAGCCACGTCGGTGCTCGTCAAACGTGCCTAGTGAGGCTGCGCCATCCACGACCACAGGCACACCGAGTTGCGCAGCGATTCTGGTGTAGCGCTCCAGATCGATGGGGTAGCCGAAGGTGGCGTAGGGCATCACCACAGCGATCTTGCCGGCATAACGCGACAACATCTCCGACTCGGCCAAGGAATCCGCAGCCCAGGTTGCCGGATCGATATCGCACAACAGCGGCGTCAGGCCGCACCAAAGCGCCGCGTGGGCCGCGGCTGCGAAGGTGAAGGTGGGCATCAGGGCGAATTTTCCAGCAGGCTGTTCCCCAACCGCCTCTTTAATCGCCAGCATCAGGCCGATGGTCGCATTGCACACGGTCATGCAAGCACCTTCGCCGCCGAAGAAGCGATCCAGCATCTCCTGCTCAAAGAGCGTGTTGACGGGACCGAAGTTGGTGAAGACGCCACTCTCCTCCAGCGCTTTCAGTTCTGTAACTGCAAGCGATAACTGAGGCGGGGCAGGGCGAACGAATGGGATATTCATACCTCGAGCTCCTGAGCGGCGTTGATTTGCTCGAAACCCGCAAGCGCGGGCGAATCAAATACGTAGTCCTCTTCACTGCGGGGAGACAAAATAGCATCGGCGATCATCGCGCCAACGTCGTTCTGCCACAGCCACAGGCCATTCGCCTGACCCCGGAAGCTTTTTTCCCCGCCGAGTTTTCCATACGGGACAAAACCTGCGGCCAGGCCAATGGCAAATAAGTGAGGCAGAGGATTGCCGCCGGCGTCCATCACACGGCAGACGTTGTCCACAAGGCGCGCTTGCGGGCTCGTCTCAGAGTGAAGAGTGATGCGTCTGCCTGTCTTATCAAAAACTGGCAGCGCACGCGGCCGGTAACCGAGCGCAGCGATCACCAGATCGGCATTGTCCAGCACCGCTAGTGAAGCTGCATCATCCACACCGAGCCGATGTAGCTGCAAACGAGGCTCAGCTGGCCGGCCGCCGATGCCTCGCGCGCGCATGATCAACTCGCGCGAGTCCAAGCGGAATCCGCTGAGACGAAAAACACGACCACTGACGGGACAGATGTCATCAGGTCCGAATTCCGTGTATCCATCAGCCAGGGCTGCTTCTACGCTGGGATAAAAAATACGAAGTTCCCGCCGGTGCAGGATAGTGAGCCCGCCTGGACCGAAGGTGACCCCGGGCATACGGTTCAGCATGGTGTAGGCAATCGCCGCCGCGCTGGTGGAACCGCCGATGATGGCGACGCGTGGTGGCCGGCCTAACCCGCTGAGACGGGCCGTGATCGATGCGAACCCTGCGTTACTTACCACGTCGCCCGATTGCAATAATCTTTTCCCGCAGCGCTCGACCAGGTTGACACCGGCGACTACTTCACGACGAAGGCGTTCTATCGGCTGGTGGGCGCCTGTGGCCAGCACCACATGGCGGGATTCGATGGTGCGCGCCCGTCCGGTCTCAATATCCTTGATCAGCGTGAGCCAACCCGTTGCGGTGCGTTGGGTCGAAATGGCTTTGTATCCTCTAAGTACACGGCCGTTGGGCGAAGCCTCTATGACCTCATGCAACGCTTGACCGACCAGACCTAGAAACTCGCCTGCGCGGCGCAACGGCACCGTGCTTTCTCCCGCTTCCACGAACTCACGCGTGAGTGGATGATTTCGGAGTGCCGCTAGTTCGCTTTCCGGCGGGCCTGCCAGGCAGTCGGCAAAAGTGAACGCCGTACTATCGGAATTGATGCACCAGCGGCCAATGGTTCCTTCCCCGACGGAGCCCGACTGCTCCACCACCGTGATGCCTTCTTTCAATAGATCAGCCAGACGCCCACGTCTATGCGCCGCAAGCAGAGGCGCCAGTCCTGCCGGGCCTCCACCGATAATGGCTATACCTGTGCGACCAAAGCTCAATCTCACCTGCTTCGGCGCAGCCTAAACGGCAGGCGACGCCACCAAGATTTAAGGGGGGATAAATATGCGGCTGCGATCACACTTTGTCTAAGACAAAGGATTTCTGCTTTTCAGAAGAATTCGACCAAGGCTCCCATGGGGGATGGGTCTTGCGCCTGATCTGAATGGCTGCTTATGAAGGAGCATACATCGCGCCTGAAGATTTGCACCCAATCCTGAGTAACATCCGGGTTGAATCTGGTACTCAAGGGCCGAAACTAGAGCCTTGACAAGACCTCACGATCGCTCCGGGTGCGTGTAAGTCAGCGGTTGCGCGGTTCTTGAGTACTCTGCGCGTCTCACCGTAGAACGCAACACCAGCACCTCGAACGGAAAACAGGAGCCGCCTATAAACGTGGATGCAGATCGTGCATTAAGGATCTTCCGCGGTAACAAATGGATATCAACGAGTGCACGCACACGGGTACGCTATTCGTACCGTATCGCGACCATTACAGAAGCCGAGATCTGGCAAGCGATCGAAACGAAACACTCGGTTTGGGTGCTGTCGCACTGGTTCGACTTAAGCCGTGTGGATGATATGCAAAGCCACGTGCCGGCTACGGTCTTTCGGGAATGGTTCTGCGGAAAAGTTCCGTGTGTTGCTGCGGCGGGTTGGCAGCCGCGTCCATAGACTCCCGGGTGCGGCGCCAAGTCACGATCGTGTTCACACCGTAGTTCCAAACCGAGCTGATCGCCACGCCGGAAATCCCAGCCAGGTACCAGGGTAGCCCTCCAGCCAGCATGCGGTGGGCGAAACTCAAATTGATCAACACGCCCAATGAGCAGGCAGCGTAGAAGACGAAGATTCCACGCAACAGCGCAAACCCTTTCAGCTTGCGATCCCGGAATGTAACCAGGTTGTTCAGGAAGAAATTAAACATCATGGCACTAATCGTAGCGACCGCCTGCCCGGTTGAAAATGCAGCTGCGTCGAAGAGATGGAAGATGCTTAAGATCGATAAATGGATCAGAAGGCCCAACGAGCCAACACCGACAAAGAGCACAAATCGGGTGGGGATATAGCGGCCCACCAGCTTATCGAGAATCAGAAAGAGATATTCGAGCTCTACATTTACATCGAGCTTGCTCTCCCCGGCGAATCGATTACGAAATCGGTAGGGCACTTCAGCGATGCGGGGCGGGGTTGAACTCGAGGCCAGGATGTCGACGAGGAGTTTGAACCCTGTACCCGTCAGGCGGGACACCGAGGCCCTGAAAAAGCGGCTGTCTACCATGAAAAAGCCGCTCATGGGGTCGGTTACGTCGCAGTGGCAGACCAGTTTGCTGACTCGAGAGCCAAGGTCGCTCAAGCGAACGCGCTTCTGGGCAAACTCGCCCATGCTTCCTCCCGCAGCTCGTCTACTGGCGACGACAATATCCAGATTCTCCGATTGCAAGAGACGAAGCATTTCTGGCAATACGGTCTCGTCATGCTGCATGTCAGCGTCCATGACCGCCAGGTAGGGAGCTGGACTTGCCATCATGCCCTCGATACACGCCGAAGACAGCCCCCGCCGCCCTACGCGCTCGATAATCCTGACGCGAGGATTAGACAGCGCAAGCGCGCGGACTGCATCGGCGGTATGATCCGGCGAGTGGTCATCCACAAAGATCACTTCCCAATTGACACCCTGGAGGGCTGCTTCGAGAGCGGCGATCAGCGGAGCGACATTCTGTCGTTCCTTATAGGTGGGTATCACTACCGACAACTCAAGGAGAGCGGTTTTCGGTGCCCCAGCTGGCAGGGACAAGGCATCGACGACACTAACCATGGCAATGTCTCCAATAACTCAGCGCGCTGGGGGGACGTTGCGTATGGTTCGCGTCAGCTGTATCCCCAGAATGTACTATTGCGCCCACAAGCTCAAGAGTGGACTAGGCGTCGAGTGGCGCCTTGGTACTCTGGCTGGTGGTTACGCTGGTGCGAGTTTATCTCGACTTTCGCTGGACATGACCGGCAAATTGTCACCGTATCCGTGGCTGGGCTCCATTTGGGGCGGCCCGGTTTGCCAACCGCGAAGCTACTTCAACGGGACGCGCCGGCGATTTCCTTCCACTGCTGAGATAGCTCTGGCGATAGCTTGTTGATGTGGCTTAAAAATGTGGTCACCTGCCATATCTCCTGCTCGTTCAGAGAACTCTTCCACGCCGGCATACCGCTCAGACGTACCCCATGCTGGATGATGTAGAAATTCTGGTTCTCCGGCATGTCGGGAGGATCTTCCATGAATTGAGGCGTACGGGGGTAAAACGCGTCCCCAATCGCTCCCTTTGGTTGATGGATATCGCCATGACAGCCGGCACAATTGGTCTGATAAATTTTCATTCCGGCCAGCAGGTTACTGTCTGTTGCGGCGACCGGGTTTTGCGCCTCGGGAGCGTGGCGATCGAGCCAGGCATCGAGCGCGGGCATGGCAACCCGCCGTTCAAGCGTGCCCTCGGGAATGTCTGCCCGCGCGTCAACGAAGCCGAGTCGAACCCAAAAAAACTCGGCCAGAAGCACAATGACAACCGCTGCAGTGAATCCAAGCAAGAACCGGCCCATCGAAAATCCTCTCTTTTCACCTAAACGTTGGCAGATCCACGAAGCTTTGCAAGTGATTTCGGCCGGTGGCGAATGTCACCTGCTCCCATTTGCTACAATTTGGCCCTGCGGTGTCCCGGATTTTCTACGCTGCACTGGACACGACCGCGTATGCGGTCCCGGCCAGCCGGGACCGCACGAAGTGCGCCGAAGCCACCAAGCTGCACAGGAAATCCGGGTGGTCGCTAATGATACCAGCCTTGCATCGCGAGGCAGATCTTAGAGCGGATAGACGATGACTGGGCTTCCCGTGATCGATGTTTCGGGTCTGGGTTCCATCGAGCTCTCCGCCCGGGCGCGTGTGGCGGCCCAATTGGGCCATGCCTGCCGCGAAATCGGCTTCTTCTATGTTGTGCATCATGGTGTGGGCGAGAGCACGCGCGCCGCCATCTTTGCCGCCTCCCGGAAATTCTTTGCCCTGCCGGCCGCGGCCAAGGAAACGTATTCGATCCAACGCTCGCAGCATAACCGCGGCTATGTCGCACTCGAAGGGGAACGTCTCAATGAAGGCGCCGCCCCGGCTGATTATAAGGAAGCATTCAATATCGGCCTGGAGCTTGCCGCCGACCATCCTGAGGTGGTGGCGGGCAAGCCGTTTCGAGGGGTCAATTTGTGGCCGGAGCTTCCTGGTTGGCGCGAGACCGTGCTTGCCTATTACGACGCATGCTGGGCGCTGGGACGCCGGATCCACCACGGATTTGCTCTCGATCTGGGGCTCGCGGAGGACTTCTTCGAGGACAAACTCGACGCGCCACTGGCGACGCTGCGGATGCTGCACTACCCGCCGCGGCCGCAGAGTCACGACCGCGCTCCCGATAGCGGAGCCGGCATGCACACCGACTATGGCAACCTGACCATTCTCGCGACGGACGGGATTGCCGGACTCCAGGTCCGCACACGAAGTGGCGCCTGGCTCGACGCACCCCACATTCCGGGCGCATTCGTCTGCAATATCGGTGACTGCTTAATGCGCTGGACCAACGATGTTTATATCTCAACACCGCACCGGGTTGCGATCCCGGTCCAAGACCGGTACTCGGTAGCGTTCTTTCTCGATCCTAATCCGGATGCCCGCGTCGAAGTGCTGCAGGGTTGCATCGCACCTGGCGCCGTGGCGAAGTATCGGCCCACGACCGGCGCCGATTATCTGCGCGAACGGCTGACTGCCACTTACGACCACTTGAAGACTCCGGCCGTTGGGGTAGGTCCGGGCTAAAGAGTTTGCGTGAGAACTCCCTTATCGCAGGGTCCGTCCCTGGTACAGAGCACAGGCACTACTCCGATCGTAGGGCCGTCAATGGGTCCACGCCCGCTGCCCGGCGTGCCGGGATCACGCTGGCGGCAATCGCCACCGCGGCTATGCCGAGTGCTGCGAGGAGATAGCTCACCACATCGTAGGGCTTCACTCCATACAGAGCTGAGGTGAGCGCCTTGCCCAATAAAAGCGAGAGCGGAATGCCGATGGTCACCCCCACAGCCATCAGCATAAGGCTGTCACGCAGCACCAGCCACACCACCTGCCTTCGCTGCGCGCCCATGGCCATGCGCACGCCAATCTCGCTGGTGCGGTTGTTCACGCGATAGGCGAGCGTTCCATACACTCCTGTCGCCACCAGGACCACCGCCAGGAAGCCGAAGAACCCAGCCAGCCGCGCAAAGAGCAATTGCCGGGAGATAGTCAGATCAAATTGCGCGCGTTGTGTCATGGGCTGGATCAGCGGCAAGTTTGGATCCATCTGCTGCACCGCTTTGCGCGCCCATGGCAGAATCGCCAGCGGGTCGCCATGTACCCGCATTTCAACATGCATTTGGCCGGTGATGGGAATCTGGGCATACATGTACCAAGCCATGGGGATTGGCTCCTCATCGATGCTGCGATATTTGTGGTCTTTCACCACCCCCACGACCGTCATCTGGTATTGACCATTGCTGGTTCCAATGCTGTGACCCAGAGGATTCTGGTTGGCGAAGAAACGTTTGGCGAACTGCTCATTGATGATGCCCACGTAAGGCGAGGTCGCAGTATCGGAATCGGCAAAATCACGGCCCAAAAGTATAGGTACCCCGAGAGTACGGAAGAAGTCCGGTCCCGCCACATTGCTGCGGACCGTCCCTGACGCGCCGTTGGCCAGCTCCGGCAACTTACCATCGACCGTCATGGCGTCGTTGTCGGAAGCCCACGATCCCAGGCGCTCCTCCATAATGGTCACAGATTCCACGCCTGGTAAACGCCGCAGCTTATTCATCAGCTCCTGATAAAAGGCGATACCTTCGGGAACCGATTGTACGTTGGGCTTCACTCCGAAGACGACCAGGCCCTGAACCCGCATGCCCAGGGGAGTATTTTCCAGGTTACGCAAGGTGCGCACCAACAACCCACCGCCCACCAGCAGCACCACACACAGTGTCATCTGCAGAGCGACAATGATCTTGCTGGCGCGCGATTTGCCGGCATCCGTATGCGAGGCCGCCGACGATGTTTTCAGTGCCAGCGCCGGACCGGCGGAGAGCACCACTCGCAGTGGGATCAACCCGAATAAAAGCGTAGCCAGCGCCAATATGCTCAAGGTGAAAAGCAGGGCCGCGTTGTCCGGCGCCAGGCTTGACTCAATCTGCGCCCAAGCTCCCAGCGCCTTGGTTGCTGTGTTGGCAAAGAGCCATGCCAGCAGGGCTCCTGCCGACACCAACAGCAGGCTCTCGCTGAGAAGTTGCCGCAGCAGTTCCTTGCGCCCTGCGCCCAGCGCCAGCCGCACCGAGAACTCGCGCTGCCGCGTCGCATTCCGCGCCATCAGTAGCATGACGACGTTGCTCAGGGCGATCAGCAGCACCAGCCCGACCATGCTCATCAGGATCCGCAACGGTTTGCCGTACTGGTCTTCATATCCCGGGAAACCCTTTGCCGGCTGCAGGCTGAGCAGGGGCTTCTTTTCTCCCGCTTGCGGGTTGCCAAGGCCAACATAGGCCGCTGTCTGAAATGCGGACTGTAGTCGCGCGACCGCCTGCGCCTGGTTTACCCCCGGCGCGAGACGTCCCATCAGGCGCAAGCACCACCAGTTGGGTTTTCCAATGTAGGTCTTTCCATCGTCCGTAGGAGCGCCCCAGGCATTCAATTCTGCGCGGCTCTGCAACGGAATCCAGAAATCGGTCGAACGACCCGCCTCCACGCCTTCAAAACCTTCGCCGGCAACCCCCACGATGGTCAGGGGAATGCCGTTTACATAGAGCGTCTTTCCCAACACATCCGGCATGCTGGCGAAACGCCGCGTCCAGTAGTTGTAGCTGATCACGGCAATGGGCGCATGGTTCGACTCGTCTTGCTCGCTGAAACCACGTCCGGACGCCAGCTTCACCCCAAGGCCGGAGAAGAAGGTCCCACTCACCATGTCGCCTTCCGCCTGCTCCGGCTGCTCTCCGTAACGGACGGCAACCTTGCCGTTGGCCAGGGGGACATAGGCCATCACCGGCGATAGTCCCCGGTTTTGCCGCCGCAGCGCGTCGTACACCGGATACGAGAAGGTTTCGTTCGAGTCGATCGTGCCCGTCCCACGGGGTGGGTTGGAGGTTCTTAGATAGACCACGCGGGCTGGATCGGTCACCGGCAGCGAACGCAGCAGCACGGCGTTCATCACGCTGAAGACCGCCGTATTCGCTCCGATACCCAACCCCAGCGTCAGCACGCAGACCAAAGTAAAACCCGGCGTCTTTCTTAACTGGCGAATCGCATATCTTAGATCGTTGAAGAGCACAGGCATGGCGGCCTCTCTGGCATTCGACAAAGTCAACACTCTGATGAGCACGTCATGGACCAAACTCCACCAGTATCGCTTCCGCTAACCCACTGTATTATCAAGGCCTCACCAGGCGGGCTGCGCTACTCCTCAACAAAACTGAACACCAGCGTTCAAATCCGGACAACCACCGAGGCGTGCGCCGAAATTCCCAGCTTTCATGTAGGCTGTCCTTTCGAACTATGCGAACTTCCCAGGCGCCTTCCACCGTCCTGCTGCTTACGGGCACGGTCGTCTTCCTGATCGCCGCAGTTCCCGCGGGCGCACAAGCACCGCCCTCTGCACCGGCTCCGGTTGCGCTGATGCCGCTGCAGTTCGATCACGCGCGGCGAAGGAGCATTGACCGTGACTCCCGCTGTAGGCGAAGCTTCCACCTTCACCTACAGATATGGCCAGACCCATGATGTACGGCTTGAGGCTGCTGTCCGCGGGGACCTGATCCGGCTCGGCCGCACCTGCGGCGGAGAAGTCCTGCGCTCCACCATCGATCATCCTTCTCCCGCGCAGCCTTCGCTGCTCATCAACGTCGCGGCGCCCGGTGAGCTTTCGTCATTGGCTTATTTAGAAAGCCACACTTGTGCCTCCGGCGGGGTGGCAAGCGCAGCAGTTGAGCATTCTTGATGCCGCCGCGCAGCCATCCGCGTTGGTGCGCTTTACGGTGCTTTACTCCATGCGGAAGCTGGTGGCGGCTGCCGCGCAAACGGAACATGCTCATACGCCTTAGGCACGCCCGCTACGCCGTCGTCCAGCTGACCATAATGGGGGGCTATTATGGCCATATAGGACGGAATGGCCGTTTCGCATGGCAAAGTGGCAGGAGCAGGAGGCAAAAGCGCGGTTCAGCGAACTCCTCGAGCGTGCCAGTAAGGAA
>Ga0302326_10028925_pt1 | contig 11140 bp, 10 predicted proteins | sample Palsa_T0_3_FD_202264 | JGI IMG/M metagenome (GOLD analysis project Ga0302326, IMG submission 202264) | Peat permafrost microbial communities from Stordalen Mire near Abisko, Sweden - Palsa_T0_3 | ecosystem: Environmental > Terrestrial > Soil > Palsa > Peat permafrost | place: Sweden: Abisko...
GGCTTCATCGCACGCGGGCCGGGCAGATTCTCGCTCGAAGGCACGATGCCGACGATGTTGGCTTTCGGTTTAATTTGCGCGATGGCGAGCATCGCGCCGATCACGCCCGCGCCGCCGCACATATCGTACTTCATCTCGTGCATGTTCTCCGCCGGTTTGATGGAGATGCCGCCGGAATCGAACGTGAGGCCCTTGCCCACGAGCGCCAATTTCTCTTGGTTGCCCGGGTCGCCCGTGTACTCGAGCACGATCATGCGCGCCGGTTCGTCGCTGCCGCGCGAGACGCCGAGAATCGAGCCCATCCCCTTGGCGGCCATCTGCTCTTCATCGAGCGCGTGGAACTTCAGGCCATGTTTTTTCGCAACGCCGGCGGCCGCTTCAGCCATGTGGATCGGCGTCATGTCGTTGGCAGGCGTGAGCGCGAGGAGACGCGCGAAATTTACCGCTTCGCCGATGACTCGACCACGCTCCGCGCCGCCATCGAGCGCGCTCTTGTCGAATTCGTGCGCGCCCGCCGTCGAGACGAGCGTGATCTCATCGAGCACGATTGGTTTGTCAGGCTCGGTACGATAGGTGGTCGAATCGATCGTGCCGGCGAGCGCGCCTTCGATGATGAATGCGGCGGCATCGTGCGTATGATGCTGCGCTTCGAGCGGCAACGCGAAGGCGATCGAGGTGACCTTGCGTTTGCCGAGATAGCGTACGGCCGTCCCCGCGTACCGCGCGAGGGATTCGGGAGCGTAGTCGCGCTTGCCGAGCCCGACGACCAAAACCCGCTTCGCCGCGTGGTTGGCGGCGTGGATGAGGGCGACGTCGCCTTTTTCGCCTTTGATTTCGTTTGAAGCCAAAACGTCCGCGATCGCACCGCCGAGTTCGGCGTCCACCGCCGCGGTTGCGCCGTCGAGGCGGCCGTCCGAGAAAACGGGGACGACCAGGGCTCCCGCGCGCAGCGACGCGGGAGCGCCCGACGTTACGTGGATTTGCATGACGAACCTTTCAGCGAGTGGAACGGCGGACCGGGAATGAACAATCCAGACGAGGTTTTGCGAGCACAGGAAGCCCCCCTGCGGGCAGGTACCGACGGCAACAAAGTCCCGGATGCGTACGCGCGCGCCGGAGTCGACATCTCGGCCGGCAACGCGGCCGTCGAGCGATACCGCGAACTGACATCGACGTGGCGTCACCCAAGCCAGCTAGGGGCGATCGGGGGCTTTAGCGGTCTTTTCAAGCTTCCAGGCGATGAAAAGCGGCTGCTCGTGGGTTCGGCCGACGGCGTCGGCACGAAGATCCTCATCGCGGCCGCCGCCAAGCGGTACGGAACGGTCGGCGCGGATCTCGTGAACCATTGCGTGAACGATATTTTGGTCGTCAACGCGTCGCCGCTTTTTTTCCTCGACTATCTCGCGGTCGGCAAGCTCGATCCCGCGGTTGCGGGCGAGATCGTCGCGGGCGTGCAGCGAGCATGTCAGGCGCATAGCTGCGCGTTGCTCGGCGGAGAAACGGCCGAAATGCCGGGCCTCTATCAGCCCGGTCACTTCGATTTGGCGGGAACGATCGTCGGCATCGTGGACACGGGCGACGTGCCGGATCCCGCGCGCGTCGGCCCGGGCGATCCGATCATCGGGTTGCCCTCCGTCGGCTTGCACACGAACGGCTACTCGCTCGCGCGCGACTTGATTCCAGAGAGCGAGTGGAACGCGCCGTTTGCGGAGGCGGGCGCGAACGTGAGCTACCTCGATGCGTTGTTGTACGAACACCCGTCGTACTATCGCGCGGTGCGCGCGATCGGGCGCGCGGCACATATCAAAGCGATGGCGCACATCACGGGCGGTGGCCTGTTGGAAAACGTTCCGCGCACGCTGCCCGCGGGGTGCAAGGCGGTGTTCGAGCAATCGCGTTGGGCCGTCCCTGCGCTCATGGTCGAACTCGTGCGGCGCGGAAACTTGCGTCCCGACGAGAGTTATCGCACGTTCAACATGGGCGTGGGCTACACGCTGATCGTACCGCTCGCCGATGCCGATCGTGCTAAGAACGCGTGGCCCGGCGCGGCGATCGTCGGCTGGGTCGAAGAACGCGCCCCGGGCGACCCCGCGGTGATCGTGCACCCGGCGCGCTCGTAGCGAGCCGCGTCTGCTCCACTCACGCGCAAATCTACTCGTCGATCTGGGCGAGCCGCGCTTCGCGCAGCGCGCAGTCCATCACGAACTCGAAGACCTCGATCGACGTGGCATTCGCCCGCTGCGCGAAGCGAGGACGCCCGAACGCATCCTCTCCTGGATCGATGCGGAGTTCGGGGGCACGCGTTCGATCGAAGCCGCGGCCGGCGGCATTTGGATCGCCGAAGACGACGACGGGCCTCTGGGCTTCGTCGCATTCGACGTGCGCGGGTTGCCGTATCATTGGTTGCGGAATTGGCGCAACGAATCGTCGGTCGCGATCGCGGGACCATACGGAATCTCCGAACGTGGACGGGGGAAAGGCATAGGCACGGCGCTCGTGCATGCGGCGATGTTTTCGATGCGCGAACGCGGCTACCGGCGGGCGCTTGTTCCCGCCGTTTCCCGTGACCTCGTTCCGTTTTTCGAACGCAGCGCGAACGCGTGGTTCGTCGAAAGCGTCGAGCGCGAGCGCGCGAACGCGTGTTTTCGCGCCGTCGTGCTCGCCTCCGGAAACGGCAGCAACTTTCAGGCGGTGATCGATGCGACCGCCGCGGATAGGTTACCGCTCGAGATCGCGGCGCTGGTGGTGAACAAGCCCGCGGCGCGCGCACTCGTTCGAGCCGAGGCGGCCGGAATCGCTTCGCATGCGATCGTTTGGAATCGTACCGAGGAGTCGCGCGACGAGTACGACGGCCGCGTGATCGCGGCTGTCGCGGAGGCGCGCCCGCAGCTCGTGTTGCTGCTCGGTTGGATGCACGTGCTGCCCGCGTCGTTCGTCGCGCGCTTTCCGGAGACGCTCAACATCCATCCGGCGTTTCTGCCGCTCGATCCCTCGCTCGATGCCGTGACGATGCCCGATGGAACAGTGATTCCCGCCTACCGCGGGGCGCGCGCCTTCGAGGATGCGCTGGCGGGCGGTCTGTGGGCGGGCGCGAGCGTCCATCGCGTCGGCGCGTCGGTCGATCGCGGCGAACTCTTCGCACGCCTGCCGCTGCGCATCGATCCGGCCGCCCCCCGCGAGCAACTCGACGGCCGCTTGCACGCGCTCGAGCAACGCCTTGTGGCCGAAGCGATTCGCTCCTGGAGTTACCGGCAGCCGTGAGCGTGTCCACACATTCCACAGAAGCCCATGGCCGATTCTGTGGACAGATGCGCCGCTCTTAAACTACGGCGGGCGCTAGGGTGAACGGCATATTCGGGTTCGCGCTCAGACGTCGAGCGTCGGCGCGGGCCGCGTCGCCTTGGCGGTCGGCGGCCGCGGCGATCATGGCGGCGTTGTCCGTGCAGTAGCGGGGCGGAGGAACCAGCAGCGGGATCCCGCTGCGCCGGCTCCACGCGCCACAGGCCTCGCGCAGCGCGGAATTCGCGGCAACGCCCCCGGAGAGCACGGCCGCACGATACGGATGCTGCTCGGCTGCGCGCGCCAGGCGATCGACGAGCACGTCGACCACGGCGGCCTGAAAGGAGGCGGCGACATCCTGTGGCCGCGCCGCGCGCCCGGCCGGACTCTCCAAGAAGTACCGCACGGCCGTCTTGATCCCGGAAAACGACATATCGAGCGAGCCCCGTTCCGCGCGGTGCCGGGGAAACGCAAGTGCGGCAGGGTCTCCGCCGGCGGCCAGGCGTTCGATGCCCGGCCCTCCCGGGAACGGCAGGCCGAGCAGGCGCGCCGTCTTGTCGAACGCTTCGCCTGCGGCGTCGTCGCGCGTCCGTCCGATCACGCGCAGATCGATCGGGGAGGCGACGTGGACGAGCTGCGAGTGGCCGCCCGAGACGAGCAGCGCGAGGAACGGGTAGTCGGGGTCGGCGTCGAGTTCCAGGAACGGCGCGAAGATGTGCCCGTGCAGGTGGTTGACGCCGTAGAGCGGCTTGCCGGTCGCGTAGGCGAGCGCCTTTGCGGAGGCGACGCCGATCACGAGGCTGCCGATGAGCCCCGGACCCGCGGTCACGGCGATACCGTCGAGATCGGCCAGCGTGACCTCCGCGCGTTCGAGCGCGTCTTGTACCGCCGCGCTCAGCAAGGCGAGGTGTTGGCGGCTCGCGATCTCGGGGACGATGCCTCCGAACTTCGCGTGGAAGGCGTCTTGGTTGGTCGACACGTTCGCGAGCACCGCGCGTCCGTCGCGTACGACCGCGGTAGCGGTATCGTCGCACGAGGTTTCGATGCCGAGTAAGAGCACGGAGCGTCCTTCGCGATCTGCCTAGCGGGAGCCCGCGCCGGCGGGCACGGGCGCGTTTTCGGTTCGCGTGCCCGGGAGGGAGCCCGGGTAGCGCTCGCTGATGAAACGCACGAGCCGCTCGCGCACGAGACAACGCAGATCGAAGAGGTCCGACGAGTTGCGCGCGCTCACGAGCACGCGGATCTCACTTGCGTCCTTGGTTGCATCCGTCATCGCGACGTTGCCGACGTGTTTATCCCACAGCGGGGCGCTCGCGAGGATGCGAGCGACCTCGTCGCGGATCGCGGCGACCGGTACCGAGTAGTCGACCTGGATGTCGACGCTGCCGATGAGGTTTGCCGTGCTGTAGGTCCAATTTTGAAATGGTGTGTTGATGAAGTAGGTCAGCGGCAGTATCATGCGGCGCAGATCCCACAATCGCACCACCACATAGGTCGCCGTGATTTTTTCGATGCGCCCCTTTTCATGTTCCACGAAAACGACGTCATCGATACGAATCGGCTGTGTGAGCGCGATCTGCAGCCCAGCGACGAGATTTTCCAAGAGCGGCCGCGCGGCAAAGCCGGCCGCGAGGCCGACCAAGCCCGCCGACGCGAGCAACGTCGCGCCGACCGCGCGAATCGGAGGGAACGTCATCAGCATCAGGGAGCCGGCCACGAGCAGCACGAGCGTCGTCGCCGTGCGCTCGAGAATATCGAGCCGCGTCTCCGCTTGCCTGGCATGCAGATTGTCTTCGTCTTCGAGTCGATAGCTGCGCTTCGCGAGATCGCCTGCGAGCCCGACCAACGCTACGAGCACCCAGGCGATGGCCGCGGTGATGCACAAGCCGATCGCGGCCTCGACCGGCTGCTTAATCCAATCGGGCAGACGAACGGGCAGCACGGCGAGATCGACCGCGATCAAGGGGAAGATGAATTCACATGGCGCCTGGGCGCGCCGCAACACGGCGGCGAGGACTCCGTTCGAGCGGCGAACCGAGAGCTTTCCGAGAAACCTGAAGACGAGGTGTTTGAATATGGCCGCGACGCATGCCACGGCCACCAAGATCGCGCTCGCGACGAGGCCATCTTTTTGCAGCGGTGAGAGGATGGCGAAAATGCCCATTTGCTCGCTGTACCGCAGCGGAGCCGGCCTCTAACGCTGAAGAATAATCTTTCAGTCCGAGACGTCGACCCGGTCTCGCTCGGGTGTCGTTCCCGACTCCGCGGCCGCGGGCGTGATGCCGTTCGGGTAGCCGACGACCGTCGTGCCGGATGCGTTCCAGGCGCCGACGATGAGGTCGCGAAATTCCGCTGCACCGTCCGCAAGGCGGGCGTCGGTAAAATCTTGCGCGCCGCGGGAGGCGTTTGCGAACGCGCCGTTCTTTTCGAGCTGGTAGAACGGTACGACGTAACTCGCCGTTGCCGTGAGATACGCGCCGACTTGCGCCGCGATCGGTGCGTCCGAGATGGCAAGCGGGCGCATCTTCGCCTTCACGTCGTCGATCGAGGCATGGGCACGAACGAACGCCCCTTCGAAGCTAGCATGCGTCGTCTTTGATGTGGTGTAGCCGGCCGGGTTCGGGAAATCGCCCCACCCGTTGAAATGGACCGAAACGTGGAGCGGCTGGCTTGCGTCCCCGACGAAATGGCTCCACACGCCGATATCGCGCAGCGTGAGCGTTTCGCGGAGGGCACGATCGGATGCGAACCAGGCGCGATCGTTCGCATTGCTCGCCTTGCTTGCTCCGACGTTGTCGACGCGCCAAATCGCGAAATCTTTGGCTACTTGCTGCCAGCCGTCGATGATGGAATACGGCAGGAAGCCCATCTTATATTGATCGGTACCTGCGGCGCGCAGCGCGGTATCGTACGCTTCGCGCGAAATCGGCAGCGCGTCGAGTGCGACGACCCCGCCGATCTTGCCGTCGTCGCCGATATCGGCGTAGTGGCCGGTATCGCGATCGAGATCGTGCGTGCGTCCGGCATCCTTCGAGCGATCGGGCTCGGGGCCGAGTGCGGCGATCTCGTCGATCGCGGCTTGCGAGCGGACGAATGCGGGAAGCGACGCGGGCAACTCCTCGGCGGCCGCGCGCGAGATGATGGTGTGGCCGGTGCCGCCCCAGGCAAAGGCGCCTTGCGCGCAGGCGCAGATAGCAGCGGCGGTGAGCAAAGGGGTACGCATGCAGCGAGCCTTCGTGCCTTCGAAAGCGGCACCATGCCGGAGGGCGTTACGTACCTGAGGGCGCCGGCGCGGCCGAGACGATCGGCTCGGGCACGGCAGAGACTGTCGGCTCGGGCGCGGGCGATGGGCCGGCGCTATCGTATTCTTGCATCAAACCTTCGATGTAGCGCGGTTCGACGCTGCCCATGGCGAGCAACGCCGAATTGAAGCGTGCGATAGAAAAACCGTCGCCCAGTCGTGCGCGCTCTGCGTCTTCGGCATGCCGGATGGCCGAAAGTCCCACGTAGTACGATGTCAGCTGATCGTGCGAAAGCTGCAGGCGATGCCACTTCGTTTCGGCCTCGGAACTTTCTTGAAACGCCTGCCGCTCCAGGAGATCGCGGCAACGGCCTTCGCGTAGGTCGCCGGCGTTGAACGCCGCGTCGATAATGGTGTTCGCTTCTTCACGCAGACGCCATTTGAGTTGGAAGAGGTGCAGGCGCGGATCGCCGTTATCGTACCCGGCGTCGATCATCATGCCTTCGCCATACACCGCCCAGCCTTCGACGAATGCGCCGTTGGCAAGCGCACGCCGTACGATCGACGGTACCTTCGCGTTGTAGCGAAACTGCACGTAGTGCCCGGGCACCGCTTCGTGGATGGAGAGAATGCGCATCTCGTAGTCGTTGAAATCGCGCAGATACGAGTCGACGCGCGTGGGCTTCCACGATTTTGGGATCTTATCGATGTAATAGTAGGAGCCCGCGAGCGGCGTGAATGGGCCGGCGGGGTCGAGGCTAGCGCCCGAAAAGCCGGCCATGAAATCCGGCGTCGGCACGACCCGCAGCGACGGCGGCTGCGGCAAAACGACGATCGGGTTCGCGGTGAGAAACGCTTCGGAGGCGGCAACGTCGGCCGCTGCGGTGCGAAACACGGTCGTTCGCGTCGGATGATCTTCGGCGAGTTTGTCGAGGACGCGGCGAACGACCACGTCTTCGGCCGATGGTTTGGATTCGTCGGCGACGGCGTCCGGAAAGAATTTATGATCGAACGGTATCGCGAGTTGGAGCATCGTGGCCCGGTCGCGGTCGAAATCGGCTTGCGCTTCGGCGACGAGTTGCGCGCGCGTTTCGGTCGTGCCGTTCTCGAGGAGCAGTTCGCGGTCGAAGACCTTCGCTCCGACGCGCGGGTTGCCGTCGGAGCGCGCTATGAGGTGCGCGCGAAGGTACGTGCCAAACGCGCGCAGGCTCGCGAGTGCTGCCGGGAGCGCTGTCGCGACGGCCTGGCGTATGGCGGGCGAAGCGCTCGCGTCGTCGCTCGTCAAGCCCGCGTACATCTCGATGTTCCCGTCGTTTTCGTCGCTCGCTTGGAGCGTCGTCACGCGCGGCGGTCGCGCAAGATTTGCTTCCGCGGCCGCGACGATTCCGGGCACGAGCGCCAGCCGTTTGGCAACGTGCGCGAACCGTTCGTCGGGCGGCGCGTAGCGGCGGCCGGTCAGCGCGTACACGGCGTTGCCGATCACGCCCGTGTAGAACGTCGGATCGGTAGAGCGCGGCTTCACCGTTGCGTTTTCAAACAGCTCGAGATCGATCGAATCCAGCAATTCGTGAGCATCGGCTAGGTCGTCGATCGTCTGCTGTGGCGCGCGCATCGCCGTGACGACGCGCGCGTGCCAACTCCGCAGCCAAGCCATGCGCCGGGCGATGCCACGGGCTGAGTAATCGTCGAGCGAGTCATCGTAGGCGTGGATTCCAAGCGAATCCGCCACGAGCGGATCGCGCTGCTCGGATTGGTTGACGAACGTCTTTGCGAGCAGCGAGAAAGCGGCCGTTTGCGCGGGATCGGCGGTTCGGGTGCCGAGCGAGAAGCACAGGATGAGGGCAGCGAGCGTGGCTGCGGAGCGGTCCATCCGCCGACGGCGCTGCTGCCGGCCGGGCAACTCCGCTTGCGCTCGGGGTTCGTGCGGCAGTGCGCTCACGCGGGCTAGTCTTCGCACTGGCGTCGCGAGTTTCTTTCGCCACGCCGTAGGCGCGATCGGCACGTCGGCGCTCCCTATCAGAAGGCGCTCGGCATCATGCTGTACGAGGTACCGAAGGTGCGGAACGTGCGTCGCTTCCGTTCAAGCTGAAAATGGGCAGAACCGGAGGGTGCCGAATCCGGCGAGGCCGTGTCCGAGATGTTTAGCTCGCTGACCCTCGAGAAATTCGAGGAGGCGTCGGCCTCGATTCCGCTGCGCCAGCTCGATCGGGCGTTCGCAGCGGCCGGCATAGCGCTCGGCAACGATCCCGGCGGTCCCGTGGGGGCGCGCCGTGCGCAGTTCCGCCGCTACGTCTCGAGCGTGGATCAGCACGAAGCGCGGCAACGCGATCGGCTCGGCGCTGCGCTTGGTGCGTTGATCGGCGAAGTCGCGACGTCAAAGATCGCGTTCCTTCTGAACGCTGCCGAAAGCGACGGCTTCGCGTTCGAAGGGCGCGTCTTGCGGTCGCCTCGGACGGCGGCAAGCCGCTTCGCGGTGACGCGCGTCGAGGATTTCGCACGCATCGACGAGCACGCGCGGCGCCTTGCATCGGCGTGTCGAACCGTCGCGGGCCGGCCCGACGCGCCGAACGTCGACGCCGGCTTCACGGAAGCCGTGAATGCGGCGCTCAAGGCGCTTGGCTTACGTGGGCGAGGCGCCGGCGCCGCGGGCAGATGTCTACAGCTCCTGGGCGAGGTCGTCGCGGATCTCGACGCGGCCGTCGATGTCTCTGCTCGTGACGCTCGGCTCGCAGCCGGAGCCGCGGTGACCTTCGCATCGTTCATCCTCGAAACGTACACCTCGATTATGGAACGTCGATCGAAGGGTCGATCGCCGGATCACGCTTGAACGCGAAGGAGTGCGCGCGATGCTCGGCAATCAAACGCATCATGGAGGGCACGTAGGATGACGCCGATTGACGAGTACCTCGCGAAGGTCGAACCCCCGAAGCGCAAGGCTCTGGAGCGCATTCGCACGCTGGCCAAAAAGGCGGTACCGGAGGCAGACGAGACGATCAGCTACGGGATGCCGACGCTCACATATCAGGGGAAGCCATTTCTTGGCTTCGATGCACACGCGAACCACATCGGTGTCTACCCGTATAGCGGCCACGTGATCGAGACGCTCGGCGAGGAGCTGCGCGCATACAAGACGACGAAGGGTGCGATTCGCGTCCCGCTCGAGACGCCGATTCCCGAACACACGCTGCGCGCGGTCATCGACTGCCGCCTGCAGGCAATACGCGCCGAAACGAAAGCATAAGGACGCCGCGACTTTCCGGGAGCGCCGGAAGAGTTCTGCGGAAAAGTCGAGGCGGTTCGAGAAACGTGATTCCATGCCAAATATCAACATCGAAGCCATTCCCTGGACTGAGTTCGTTTCTCCGAAAGGCGCATTCCGTGGACGCTATCGCGAGATTTCGCTGGCGCTCGGCGCCAAGAAGGATGCCGGGCCGGCGGCCGGCGGCCATCCTTTCGATGTCGCGCTCGAAGTACTCGCGCCGGGCGAGACGTGTTGCCCCTACCACGCGCACGCGGCACAATGGGAATTCTTCTATATTCTTTCGGGCGAGGGCACGGTGCGCCGCGACGGCGAAAGTTTCATGGTCAAGCCGGGCGACGCCATCATGCATCCCCCGGGGGAGGCGCACCAAATCCGCAACACCGGGTCGGTTGATTTGCGCTATCTCATCATCGCAGACAACCCGCCGATCGATCCGTGCGTGTATCCCGACTCGGGCAAGGCGCACGTCCTGGTGCCCGGGGGCCAAATCTTGATTCGCCACAGTACTGCCGAGCATCTCGACTACTTCGACGGCGAGGAGTAACCGCCGGCTGCTTGGCGCGGTGCGAGGAAACAAATGCTTCCGGGGTGTCGTCCTATGCGGTGGACACAGCGGCGGCGCGAACGGCCGTTTTTGAATTTTTGGAGAATCATACAGTATGCCGAAAGCTATTCAACTACGCTCGTACGGCGGCGTCGATCACCTGGAGATCGTCGACCTTCCGAAACCCGAACCCCAATCGGGTGACGTTCTCGTGCGCGTCGTGGCCGCCGGTACTAATCCCGGTGAAATCGGGATCCGGGAAGGCTACCTAAAGGATCGCTTTCCGAAAGATTTTCCGTTCGGGCAAGGTGCGGATTTTGCCGGGCACGTGGAAGCGCTCGGCGCCGGTGTGAGCGGCCTATCGGTTGGCGATGAGGTGATGGGCCACGTGGATACTCGCTCCGCGCAAGCCGAATTTCTGGTCGCGCGGGCGGAGAACGTGATCCCGAAACCGCCTGCGCTCGATTGGTATCGCGCGGGGAGTCTCTTCGTCGCAGGTTCCACCGCGGTCGCCGCCGTGCGCGCCGTGCGTGCGGGGCGCGGAGATGTCGTCGCCATGAGCGGCGCGGCGGGCGGCGTCGGCTCGCTTGCCGTTCAACTTGCGGTGCGCGAGGGCGCACGCGTCATCGGGATCGCGAGCGCGGAAAGCGCAGCGTTCCTACGCTCGGTGGGCGCGGAACACGTGGCCTACGGCGACGGCCTCGAGCAGCGGCTGCGCGAAGTCGCCCCGAAGGGACTCGATGCGATGATCGACCTCTTCGGCCAGGGGTACGTCGACCTTGCGATCGCCCTCGGTATCCCGAAGGAACGGATC
>Ga0302326_10028928_pt1 | contig 11139 bp, 8 predicted proteins | sample Palsa_T0_3_FD_202264 | JGI IMG/M metagenome (GOLD analysis project Ga0302326, IMG submission 202264) | Peat permafrost microbial communities from Stordalen Mire near Abisko, Sweden - Palsa_T0_3 | ecosystem: Environmental > Terrestrial > Soil > Palsa > Peat permafrost | place: Sweden: Abisko...
GTTTCGCCAGTGGCCTCCGGCGGCGGCGCCAAAGGCAAACCGGGTGCGGAGCCGGGCGTGAAGCGGTCTGGATGCAGGGCCTGCGGCGGATGGGCCACCGGATTGGGGTTCGAGGTGTCGTGGAGTGGCTGCTGATCGTCAGGAAGGCTGGGGTCGATGAGGCTGGGGAGTCGCTCGGCCATGACCTCCGCGGCCTTCTTCTGCTCCTCAATGTGCTGCTTGATGGCTGCCGCTTCCGGGCCCTTCTGCTCCTCGCTGGCTGCCAGGTCAGCCTGTTGCTGGGGCGAAAAGCGAGGCTCAGTGGAAGTAACGATCAAAACCTCGTCGAGGCGGTCGAGTTGGGCTGCTGGAATGACGATGACGTTGATAAAGCCATCGCGGTCGGGGTCGGGCACAACTTTGTCGACTATGCCGACAGGAAGGCCTCGCGGAAAGATCTGGTCGCCACCGGCGGTGAGTACATTCTCACCCTTCTGGATGCGCTTGTCGGCGAGGACATCGACAATCTGTGGCTGCCCGGAAGCGTTGCCGCGCAGGATGCCGCGAACCCGTGTGGACTGAAGAATCACGCCTGCGCCGCTGGTCTGGTCGTTGATGACTAGTACCTGGGCGGCATGAGGAAAAACTTCGCGAACTTTGCCGACGATGCCGTCGGGCGTTAGAACGGCCATGTCACGCGCCAGCCCATCGGCAGCGCCCTTGTCAATGTAGATGATGCGGGATTGCTGGCTGCCGCTGGAACCGATAGCCTGGGCGGCGATGGTCTTGTAGATGTACTTCTGCTGGAAGTTGAGCAGAGCTTGCAGGCGCTGCCCCTGGCGTGCATCTTCGAGCAAAGCGGCCTGCTCCAGACGCAGGCGGTCGATGGTTTTCTGAAGATCCTGATTCTGGCGGCGGACATTGTGCAGGTCAAGATAGTCTTGCCACAGATAATCCATGCCCAGCTTGGAGGAATGGATGAGCCGCTCGGGAGGCGAAACCAGCGCATTTGCCCAAAGACGGATGAGGCGGACACCGGGGCCGTCGCCGGGGTCGAGAGCGCTGCGGCCATCCCGGCTGCGGCGCACCTGCGTGGCCAGACCGATGATCTGCGCCAGCAGAATTACCAGCAGCACGGCAAGATTTCGATAGCGGGTGAAGAACGATTCCATGGCAGCCGAAGAGCTAGGGACTAGAGACGTAGGGACTAGAGACGTAGGGACTAGGGACGTAGGGACCAGGGACTGGAGACCGGGAACTGTGGCACGCTAAACGGTTGAGGGTCATGGCATGCACTTCGTATGGAACTTTCTGGTTCTCTCGCGTTGCAGCTTGTCGGCCGAGCGTTAGTCCCTACGTCCCTTAATCCCCGGTCTATGCTTCAATCGATCTTGATCTTGCGCAGCAGGCGGAAGTCGGAGAGCATTTTGCCGGTGCCGAGTACGACCGAAGCCAGCGGATCGTCTGCCACCGAGACAGGCAAGCCGGTTTCCTCGCGGATGCGCTTGTCGAGGTTCTTGATGAGCGCGCCTCCGCCTGTGAGCACGATGCCGCGATCCGAAATATCCGCAGACAGCTCGGGCGGCGTGCGTTCCAAGGCCACGCGGATGGCGTTCACGATGACCGCGATGGACTCGCTCAGCGCCTCGCGAATTTCGCTGTCGTCGATGCTGATGGTCTTTGGCACGCCCTCGATGAGGTTGCGGCCTTTGATCTCCATTGTGAGGGGCTTGTCGAGCGGATAGGCGGAGCCGATCTCGATCTTGATGTGCTCGGCCGTACGCTCGCCGATGAGCAGGTTGTACTTGCGCTTCAGATAATTGGTGATGGCTTCGTCCATCTGGTTGCCGGCCATGCGCACGGAGCGGGAATAAACGATTCCGGAAAGTGAGATGACTGCGATATCGCTTGTGCCGCCGCCGATGTCGACCACCATGTTGCCGGAGGGTTCGGTGATAGGGAGCCCGGCGCCGATGGCCGCGACCATGGCCTGCTCGACGAGATAGACTTCGCTGGCCTTGGCGCGGTAAGCCGAATCTTCGACAGCGCGCTTTTCAACCTGGGTGATCTCAGACGGCACGCCGATCACAATGCGAGGATGGACCAGCATCTTGCGGTTGTGGGCCTTCTGAATAAAGTAGTTCAACATCTTCTCGGTAACTTTGAAGTCGGCGATAACGCCGTCTTTCATGGGCTTGATGGCCACAATGTTGCCAGGCGTGCGGCCCAGCATCTCTTTGGCTTCTTTGCCTACTGCTTCTACCTCGCCTGTGTTTTTGTTGATTGCCACGATGGAGGGCTCATTGACAACGATGCCCTTGCCGGCTGCGAAGACCAGTGTGTTGGCGGTACCCAGATCGATGGCCAGGTCGCTCGAAAACATGCTGAAGAGCGAGCGAAGGCCGTGGGACCGCGAGGAGCGGGATGGATATCCGTTCAATGACATCAGAGACCTAAATCTACCTCAGAATGTATTGTACGGCCAATAGCTCAAAGGTCGCAGTCGCGGTGCGCGAAGGCGGTGGTATCCCGTTCCAATGCGGTAAACTCAGGTGTTTCCCGGTTTGGGATGGCGCTGTCTGGTTTAGCACGGCGCTTCAGGTCCGCTCCGGCATTTCGATCCCTTTTCGAGGTTTTCCATGGAGTATCCGACGTACCACAATCTGATTGGCGGCCAATGGCTGCCCGCTTTGAGCGGCAAGACAGTTCTGAACCTGAACCCGGCAGACCACACCGACGTGGTGGGAGCTTTTCCGTCGTCCCAGGCTGAGGATGTGGCGCTGGCAGTGGCCGCGGCCAAGAAGGCCTTTGCTGCGTGGCGGCTGGTTCCGGCGCCCAAGCGGGCCGAGGTGCTGATGCGAGCGGGCCTGCTATTGCAGCAGCGCAAGGAGCAGTATGCCCGGGACATGACCCGGGAGATGGGAAAGGTGCTGGCCGAGACGCGTGGAGACGTGCAGGAGGCGATTGACGAGGCTTTCTATGTGGCCGGCGAGGGAAGACGGCTGTTCGGGCAGACCACGCCGAGCGAGTTGCAGAACAAGTTTGCCATGAGCGTGCGCATGCCTGTGGGTGTTGTGGGACTGATAACGCCCTGGAATTTTCCGATGGCTATTCCCAGCTGGAAGCTGTTTCCGGCGCTGGTTTCGGGCAATACCTGCGTCATCAAGCCGGCGGAGGATACGCCGCTGTCGACTTATAACCTGGTGCAGGCGCTGGTGGATGCGGGACTGCCGCCGGGAGTGGTGAATATTGTCTGTGGCCTGGGGCCGGACGCGGGCGCGCCTCTGGTTGAGCACCGGGATGTGCGCGCCATCAGCTTTACCGGATCGAGCGAAGTGGGTTCGCTTGTCGGCCAGCGAGCTGCCGCAACGTTCAAGCCGGTGTCGTTGGAGATGGGTGGCAAGAATGCGCAGATTGTGATGGACGACGCCAACCTTGAACTGGCGCTGGAGGGGGCTCTGTGGGGATCGTTCGGGACCACAGGGCAAAGATGCACGGCTACGAGTCGAATCCTGCTGCAAAAGGGAATTGCGGAGAAGTTTACGGTGGAGTTCGTGGCGCGTGCCAAGAGACTCAAAGTCGGGAATGGGCTGGATGAGGCTGTGGAGGTGGGTCCGCAGGTAAATGAGAGCCAGATAGAGACTTCGACTAAGTATGTCGAGATAGCTATTGCTGAAGGTGCCAAGTTACTGACTGGCGGCCGTGCTCTTACTGCGGGGAGTTATGCTCACGGAACATTCTTTGAGCCGACGGTGCTGGGTGGAGTTACACCTAACATGCGGATTGCGCGGGAAGAAGTGTTTGGGCCGGTAGTAAGTTTGATTGAGTTTGAAACCTTTGAAGAAGCGATTGGGATTGCTAACTCCATCGACTACGGTCTTTCGACAGCGCTCTATACAAAGGATGTGAACCGGGCCTATACGGCCATACGCGACCTTGAGGCCGGCATCACTTATATCAATGCCCCGACCATTGGCGCGGAAGTTCACTTACCCTTCGGCGGCGTGAAGCAGACGGGCAACGGACACCGCGAGGGGTTGGGAGCTATCGACTTCTTCACCACCTGGAAGGCGGTGTATGTGGATTACTCCGACAAGCTGCAAAGGGCGCAGATCGATAATGCGGAGTGACGACGGGAGAATAGCCGCGAAATAAGCGGATGCGGTAGCCCGATCGGGGCCTGATCTACGCGACCGACCTAGCGGTTCAGGCGCGCGTACAAGAGGACTGCGCCGCTGCGCGTAAGTGTGCAGGCGTCATTCATGTCGCACTTATAGTGGACATTTGCGGGTACGTCGCCCCATCTGGCGGCGTTGCCATCTCCGCTGACTCTCACGATGACGAAAGTCTTCCTGGCGCTTGTTTGGATGAGTCCCTTTGAAGGGTCATATCCGACCAATTCGTCGTCTCCTTCCAAGGCGAAAGATCCAAATTCCTGCGGCTCTTTCTTTTTTGCCTTCTTGCGGGCACTGTAGGCCTTGTCAGCCGATTCATCAGGCGCGGCGTTTGCGCGGGCTTGCAACTCTTGTTGACGTTTCAGCAATGCAGCCTGCTGATCGAGGGTAAGAAAATCCGGCGAAAAGCTCCAGGCAGTAGTTCGTTGATATGCCTGCATGGTGCATGGAAGTTGCCCCAGAACACTGATGGATTCACTTTGCCCATCGCGTCCGAGGTCGTTCTGGAAGACGTCTTGACCTTGTCCCGGCGCGGTTTCCTGAGCTCCCGATGCTGCAGAATCGGAAGCTCGGGTTTTCTTGCCCGTCAGAGCGGCTGCTTGGCTGGGCTCAAACTTCAACAAGATGGCCTTGCTGCACAACACACTGCCGGCGGAATCCTTGAGCTGAATATTGACGGAGAGTGGGCGCGGCGGACTGCTTACGGCAACCGAAAACTCCGGTTTTTGCGCGGGGTCGCTGGGTTCGACCACCAGGCGGTATTGGAGCTTTCCATCCCAATGCAAGGTTAGATGGCCTTTGAGCCCATCCGCATTGGAGATAAGCGGCGGCAGATCGCGAGGCCCACTTTGGCTTGTTGTTGGGTGACTCAAAACGGTTGCGAACAAGACTCCAACCATCAACCCGAGTGCTATGACAATTGCGGCAAGGACGAATATTGGTTTCGCCGAGGGCGCCGGGGATTCAACGGATGGAAATTGCCGGACTGAGTAAGTTGCCGCACCGCTGGGGCGCCGCTGGCTACCATCGGCCGTCTGACCCTGCGAAGTCTGCTCGGCGGCTTCTGCCGTTGCCGCGTTGTAAAGCTGCTGGGTTTCGTCTGTCATCCGGAATGATCCTTTCCCGGTGGTCCGAAATTCCAATTCTCAAGTAAATTCAATTGGAGCATGCATCGACCGCCGCTGAGACATCAATCCATGCAGGGGGATATGGTTTGTTACTGGCAGATGCGCGAGGCCGCCAGTTTGCAGCCACTGGCTGAGTCGTTGGCAGTGGCTTGAGCCATATAAAGCTCCAACAATCGATGTAGAGCCTAAAAGCCCGATCCCTCTGTAGGTGCACAACTAATAGCCAGGTTGCAAGGACGCTTCGCTTACTTATCGGACGAGCTTGGCGCTGGCGAATGCGGTGGAGTGGTAGAGGGTGCAGTTGCCGGATCCATCGCAACGGTAATGGAGGTTGAAGGGAAAATCCTCCCAGGGGATAGCGCCGCTTGCGCCGGCTGCCGAACTGAGGACATAGGTTTGTCTCTCGAAGGTTTCAACGGTGCCGGTGGCAGCATCATAATTGGCTACGGTGACATCGCCTTCAATGCAGAGAACGAAGGGGCCAGCTGCTGCCGCGGCGGTTGCCAACTGCAGAGCCGTGGTCCCATTGAATGGCTGTGAGGTTGGGTCAATGGTAGCTACAGGGGCTGCCTTGGAGGTTGCCGCGGGGGAAGCCTGGCCAACGTAAGGAGCGCGCTTCGCGGATGTTGGATCAGTGGAATATTTGTTCAAGTAAAGCTGCCTGCGGGGTGCGGGCTGGACGGGCTCGTAGTACGTTTCGGCCGGCTTGGCGGCTGAAGCTTTATGGGCCGGGTGCGACAGCTTTGGCGCGGCGCTGGTTTCCTTCTGCGAGTCGGCCTGGATGACGGGAACCGGCGCTGGATTCGGGGCCGGGGGCGCGCTCGGGGCAGAGGGTTGTGTGCTTTGGGCAACGGGCTGGGACGCGGCAGGCTTCGGCGGTGCGGGGGCCACTGTTGTGTGGCAGCCGGTTAGTGCGATTGCCACGCCAGCCAACAGCCCAAGGCCAGCGGCGGCGACGGCAAAGGCTGAATTTCCCGCAGCTCTGATGAGCTGTGGGGGGATGACCGGGTAAAGTCCCCCGGAACTTCTCGGGTCGGTCTGTTGTTGAGAAGCATCCTTCATCCGGCAGTACTCCTTGGTCTGGTGGTATCCACTCCAGCCTTTCTATGCGATTGAACCATTCCTACGGGTCAGGAGCAATGCACCTTAAGCGGTATTCGTAGGCGCCTTTAGTGAGAGAAGTCTAATTGTTTTGGGTCTCGCCGCCAACCGGCAAGTCGGGTTGAATGAGCCATTTCCTTCCAGAACGTCTCCGAGGGCGAAGCTGGTTTCGAGACGAGTGACACCCGGCGGGCGTGACAACTCATTTTGATGGAGCCGGCCTTAGTCGTCAATGCCTGCCGTGCGGACCCGGAGCATGTAGTCGTATTGGCGGGCCACGCGGTGGCGACTAACGATGCCTTTGGAACGCCGGACCGCGGCCTCAAGGGCGGCCAGCACAGGGGCTGATTGGCGTGGAGGCGCCGACGGTTCCCGACCCGGACGGGTATCCTGTTGAGACAGGAGACTCAGCGATGATTATTGGCGTTCCCAGAGAGATTAAGGATAATGAGGCCCGCGTGGCCGTGACCCCGGCAGGGGCCAAGGCTCTGACCGAGGCCGGGCACACGGTGCTGGTGGAGACCGAGGCCGGGGCGCAGTCGGGGTTTGACGACGCCGAGTACCAGAACGCCGGGGCGGAAATTGTGGGCGAGGCTGGGTACGCCTGGGGCAACGCCGATCTTGTGGTCAAGGTGAAGGAACCCATTGAAAGCGAGTATGTTTTCTTTCGCGAGGGGCTGGTGCTGTTTACCTATCTCCACCTGGCGCCGCTGCCGGGGCTGACCGACAAGCTGCTGGAGAAAAAGGTAATTGGAATTGCCTATGAGACAGTCCGCGACCGGCAGAATACGCTGCCGCTGCTGACGCCAATGAGCGAGGTTGCGGGACGGATGAGCGTGCAGGTTGGTGCTACGTATCTTGAAAAAGAGCGAGGCGGGCGGGGGATTCTGCTGGGCGGCGTTCCGGGAGTGGCGCCGGCCAACGTGACCATTATTGGCGGTGGAGTGGTGGGTACCAATGCGGCCAAGATCGCTCTGGGCTTTGGCGCCAAGGTGACGCTGGTTGACGTGAGCATGAACCGGCTGCGGGAGCTTGACGACATTTTTGGCGGGAGGCTTTATACGCTGGCGTCAAACAGCTACAACCTTGCCCAGGTAACGAAAGAGGCGGATCTGGTGATTGGCGGGGTGCTGATTCCAGGCGCGACGGCTCCCAAGATTGTGACCAAGGCCATGGTGTCGCAAATGAAGAAAGGCGCGGTGATTGTGGACGTGGCTATCGACCAGGGAGGTTGCGTGGAGACGGCGCGGCCGACATCGCATTCGAATCCGAGTTATAAAGTGGACGGCGTGGTGCACTATTGCGTGACTAATATGCCAGGTGCGGTGCCGCATACTTCCACGCTGGCGCTGACTAACTCGACGTTTCCTTATTTGCTGCGCATTGCCAACCTTGGCGCGCGCGAAGCGCTGAAGTTGGATGCAGGATTGGCAGAGGGGCTAAATACGTGGATGGGGACATTGACGCATCGCGGAGTGGCCGAAAGCCAGAAGCGCGAGTGGACGGCGCCGGCGAGTGTCATCGCGTAAGGAACGAACGACAGAAAAGGCCGCGTCTTTTCGCGCGGCCTTCCTGCAATTGATTTGCCTGTTACTTCTGGCTATCGTCCTGACCGTCATCCGACAATGGCTTGAGATGCGTGGCTTTGTACATGGCATCGAGAAGATCTTGCGAATGCCCGTCATAGTCGGCATCGAGTGACCACATGAAGGTTCCACCCACCTTCTGAACCCAGTCAGAATATATAACGCGCGTGTAAGTGGAGAGTGGGTCGTCATAGGTGATGAATCCCGGAGAACCGTCTTTCCTGAGCAGGTAAGGAACCAGGGCGACCTTATCGCGGTGGCTGACCCAGCCGTGCTTGTTGACGAGCCCCTTGATGTTCGGACCATAGTTCAGCGTGAGGACTGTATTGTCGCATTCTCCATCCGGTGTAGTGGCAGAATTGGGGCAAAGGCCAAAGAGTTTTTTTATGTTGGTGTATTCATAGCCGTAAAACGGAGTGCCCTGGTTGAGCTGAGACGCAGGCACGTCGGCAAGGAAGATGGCTCCCGACTCCTGATCGCTGCCTCCTGGTTGGCATTCGTAGGGGGCTGGATCGGCCGGGTCCCAGAAGATGGGCGAATTGAGCTGGCCGTGAGCCGTCCATGGCCCCGCGCAATCGTAGGTCATGATATTGAACCAGTCGATGACATTCTTGAGGTGCTTCGCATCGTATAGCGACGCGCTCCACGGAGCGGCGTCGATCGATAGCGTGTAACGCGGGGTGGGAAAATCGCTTCGAAACGCCTTCTCGAGGGTGAGCAGGAATGCGGTGTCATCGGCGGATGCGGGGTATTCCCAGTCGAGGTCTAGTCCATCGTAATCGTGCTTGGTGACGAATTCTTTCAGGTGCTTGACCAGGACAGGAACGGCGCTGGGATTGGCTTCGAGACCGGTGACGTCACCTCCGATGAGCAGGACGACTCGAGTGCCGGCGGCGTGGGCGTGGGGAATGAGCTTGGGTTCGATGAACCCATCCGGCACCTGCAGGTTGCCGTCGGCGTCGAAGCCTACGCCAGCATGAATAATGTCCGTGATTTTGGAGTAGGGAATCTGCTCCGCGGTATAGGTGTAAGGCGGAGGGTTAAACTTGCTGCCGGAATCGTAGTCGGCGACAAGGCGCTTATGGGCAAGTTTGGGACCATTTTCGAGGTCCGAGTCCTGAGCCTGTGCGACCACGAGCGGAAACGAAAGAGTGATGGCGAGGGCGATGCGGAAAAAACTGGGGTTGGTCAAGAGTCCTCCTGTAAATAAGTGCATTGGCATTAGCGGGGGCGGTCGAGCGTCGCGTAATGGTCAGGAGAATACTCGGACTTGAAGAACGGGAGTGTCAAGGACAAAAGGGCGCAGGCCCTGCAAACATGGGCTCTTTTCAGGCAAGTTGTCCCCCTCGGTCGCTGAGGATTCCCCGCTTTCCATCCGGCGTATTAGAATGGGGCTTCAAATTGGAGGCGCTTATGAAACGTCGGCAGTTTCTTTCGGCATCGATTGCAGCATCGGCTGTTGCAGTGGCAGGGAAGGCGCAGGCAGCCCCCGCGACAGCGGCTTCGGGTGGCGAGTTTTACCAGATCCGCCGCTATGGCCTGCAACAGGGGCCGCAATCCAAAGGCGCGGAGACCTATTTTTCCGATGCGTTGATTCCCGCTCTCACTCGCCTAGGCATGGGCCCGGTTGGCGCATTCAGCCTCGAGTTTGGGCCGGAGACGCCAGCTTTCTACCTGCTGATTCCCGGCTCGTCGGTGCAAGCTCTTGCTGAACTAGACCTTCACCTCGCCGATGACGCAACCTTTCTCAAAGCCGCGGATCCATTCTGGAATGCGACCGCCGCGGCGCCGCCCTTCCTGCGTGTGGAGAGTTCGCTTCTGTCGGCGTTTCCCGGCTGGCCCAAGTTAACCCCACCTCCGTCCACTGCGACAAAAGCCAAGCGCATGTTTCAACTGCGCACCTATGAAAGCCCGAGCCACGGCGATCATGTGCGCAAGGTGGAAATGTTCCACTCCGGCGAGTTCGAGATATTTCTTCGCGCGGGCTTCCATCTCGTCTTCTTCGGCGACACGCTGATCGGCCAGCGGATGCCGAACTTGACGTACATGGTGAGCTTTGCCGACCAGGTTGAGCTGGGCGCAAAGTGGGAGGCGTTCGGCAGCGATCCGGAATGGAAGAAGCTCTCCAGCAGCCCGCGCTACGCTTCCGATCAGATTGTTACCAACATCACCAACCTGACACTGAAGCCGCTCGGGTGCTCACAGATCTGAGTCATCACAGCGCGCGTCAAAGATGGCGACGGCATCTTTGCAAGGTCCCTCAGAGGTTAAAACCCCTCTCTTTCCTACGCCATTCGGCACGGCTAAAGCCGTGCCCTTTCAAAACAGCCTTGGGAGCACATGGATTCCCAGGTCTCAAAATCGATACCTGGGGCACCCGGGCTTCTAAGTTGATTCGGGAGAGCGAAGGATTTTTGTTGACAATACTATCTACTAGGCATATATCTATTAGTAATATGGCGAAGCGTTCAAGTTCGAGCATGGAAGTGCTTCTTGGCCTGCTGGAGATCGAACCCATGTCGGGCTACGACCTGGGGCTGAGCATTCGTGCATCGGTGGGTCACATCTGGAATGAGAGCTATGGGCAAATCTATCCCAACCTGAAGAAGCTGGCGGCCAGCGGGTTTGTGACCTCGAAGACGGAGCGGCAAAAAGGCAAGCCGGACCGGCGAATTTACTCCATCACGAAAAAGGGGCGGGAGCGTCTGACCAAATGGCTCGCAGTTCCGCCGCAGCCCGAGATTGCGCGCAATGAACTGCTGCTAAAGCTTTTTTTTGGCGCGCAGGCCGCCCCGGGCATGCTTATCCGATTCGTGGAGCTTATGGTTGAAAGGGAGTGTAGAGTGCTCGAGGAGCTGAAACGGCTGGAGCACGAGGAGATTGCGCAAAGCCAGCAATATCCCGGGGCACCCTATTGGAAGATGGCTGCGCGGTTCGGGCAGATGGAACTGGCAGCCCACTTGCGCTGGGCAGAAGAGACCATTGTGGAGTTGAACAAGATAGCGAGGAAGGGACGCAGTGATGCAAGAAGATGAAAGAACCCTGGACGAGTCGGGCGCATTGACGGACGATACTCTGACTTTGGTTGCCTTGGGAGTTGTTGCCTTTGTGGTGGCAGACACGGCGCACGAGGCGTTGGGGCATGGCCTTGCAATTTTAGCGGTGGGCGCA
>Ga0302326_10028931_pt1 | contig 11138 bp, 8 predicted proteins | sample Palsa_T0_3_FD_202264 | JGI IMG/M metagenome (GOLD analysis project Ga0302326, IMG submission 202264) | Peat permafrost microbial communities from Stordalen Mire near Abisko, Sweden - Palsa_T0_3 | ecosystem: Environmental > Terrestrial > Soil > Palsa > Peat permafrost | place: Sweden: Abisko...
GGCCAGTCTGGTCGACGAAGCCTCGCAATGCCTGCGGCTGTTGTCCGGCCGCAACCACCGCGTCTATACGGCTATCTGCCTGGTGACGCCCAAAGAGGCTTTTCGCCAGCGCCTGATCGAGACCCGGGTGCGCTTCAAGCGGCTCAGCGAGGACGACATCCAAGCCTATATCGGCTCCGGCGAATGGCGCGGCAAGGCTGGCGGCTATGCCGTGCAGGGCATCGCCGGATCGTTCGTGGTCAAGATGGTCGGCTCCTACACCAATATCGTCGGATTGCCGTTGTACGAAACGGTCACGCTGCTCGGTGGCGAGGGCTTCCCGATTCGCTTTGGCTGGCTCAATGCCAGCTAAGCCGCCAAAAGGGGCGGGCCCTGGCAAGGAAGGCGCCAAAGGCGGCGCCAAACCGTGCCCGATCTGCGGCAAGCCGGCCGCCGAGGCCTCGCGTCCCTTCTGTTCGGAGCGCTGCCGGGATGTCGACCTGAACCGCTGGCTGTCGAATTCCTACGCCATTCCGGGCCGCAACGACGAGGATGAAGACGCCGAATAGCAATATTCGAGTGTTTTCGGGGCTTTAGAGCTCATTTAAGCGATAGCCCGTCTTCGCCAAGCGGCTACGCCGGGCATTGGAACTCGTCTCCAGCCCGTCGTCGCCCTGCGGGCTATGCCGGGCACGCTTCACCTTCGGCCCGGTGGCTGCGCCACGCGTAGCCGAAGGCGAAGCGTGGTGGACAGGGCTGCCCGGCCTGACTATAAACCGGCGCTCTCGGGCCCTGGCCCGCGAAGTGCCCAGGTAGCTCAGTTGGTAGAGCATGCGACTGAAAATCGCAGTGTCGGTGGTTCGATCCCGCCCCTGGGCACCATTTGCCACCATTCGGAATAAAACCGCGAACTCGGGGCTTGGGTCTGCTGTTGATCGGCTCCTTCTTGCGTTTGCTCGCAAGTGTTCTCAAGTAAGCCAATTCTCCACGTTCAGGCCGCGGATACGTTTGAACTCGCCGGTATTGGCGGTTACGATCGTGGCGCCGGTCGCACAGGCATGGGCGGCGATCAGCAGGTCGTTGCCGCCGATCGGCTTTCCCGCCGCTTCTAGCTCGGCGCGGATTCCGCCGTATTCGCTGTCGGCTGGCACTTCGAACGGCAGTACGTTTATCTCGCCCAGCAGGTCTTCGACAGCTTTGAGCAGCCGCTTCGAACCGCTCTTCGCGCAGCCGTAACGCAGCTCGGCTGCCACGATGATACTGGTGCAGATGTTGCCCTCGCCCAGCTTGGCGATCCGCTTCGCAACTTTGCCCTGCGGGTTCCTGATCAGGTCGGAAACGATGTTCGTGTCCAGCATGTAGCGAGTCAAAACACGTTCTCCGGCGCCGGCGCGGGATCGTCGATTTCAGGAAACCCCTCTTCCAGCGGCTTCATCGATTTGAGCAGGGCGACCAGTCCGCGCTTACGCACCGGCTCGATCACCAGACGATCGCCGTCGCGGTGCATGATCGCTTCGTCGCCCGGCAGCTCGAACTCCACAGGAATACGGACCGCTTGGTTGCGGCCGTTGCGGAATAATCTGACGTGTCTCTGCTCAGGCATGGGTCACCTCCAAACATATGCCAATGACATATGCCACTGCGCGCCAGATTGCAAGAGGCCCCCTGGCACCATTTCACTTCTAAGCGATTGTTTTAGAAGAAAATAAGATAGATCAATGGCGTGAGCCCAGACGCCGGACGCGATAGCCCGATTCTTGTCTGCCGGTGCCTGTGCAGCCATCGCGCCTCACGCAACTCCACTCAACCTGGCGCCGCTCAGAAATTGATCCAGGTCTCTGGCGGCCCGCGGCCGGCTGAACAGGAAGCCCTGAACTTCGGTGCAGCACACCGTGCGAAGGTGAGCCAACTGTTCCTCGGTCTCGACCCCCTCTGCGGTGACGGTCATGCCCAGATCGGCCCCAAGTGCGGTGATGGCCCGCACAATGGACAAGGCATCGGTTCGGGCACTCATGTCGTTCACAAATGAGCGGTCTATCTTGATCTTGTCGAACTGGAATCGACTGAGATAACTCAGACTGGAATAGCCGGTGCCGAAATCATCGAGCGCGATCCGGACTCCAATGTCTCTCAGCTGATTCAAGGTGTCCTGGGTGCTCTCGGTATCCTTCAAGAGTACGGCTTCCGTGATCTCCAATTCCAGACGCGAGGGATCCAGGCCGGATTTGGACAGGGCGCTCATGACCTGCAGCGGCAGCGCCGCCTGCTTGAACTGAACCGGCGAGAGGTTGACGGCGACACTCATGTGAGCGGGCCACGTGGCGGCCTGTTTGCAGGCTTCCGTCAATACCCACTGGCCGATCGGATTTATCAAGCCGGTATCTTCCGCGATCGGGATGAATTCCGCCGGCGAGATCATGCCCCGGTCCGGGTGTTGCCAACGCAGCAGCGCTTCGAAGCCGGTCACGCTGTTATCGTCGAGCCTGATACTGGGTTGAAAGTGAACTTCGAACTGCTGTTTTTCGATAGCCTCCTGAAGATCCATCTCCAGCTTGCGCCGAATCTCGGCACGCGCGTCCATATCCCGGTGGTAAAAGCTGAAGGACTGCCGTCCCTCTGCCTTGACCCGATAGAGCGCCAAATCAGCCTGGTGGACCAACTCGTCGGGCGTGCCGCTGGCTCCCGCTCCAATCGCAATACCGACGCTGACGCCGATCGTCACCCGATGCCCGGCGACGTCGTAGGGAACCGACAGTGATTGAACGATCCTTTCGGCCAGCGCGCTGGCTTCACTTTCGCCCTCCACCCTTGGCTGGATGATGCCGAACTCGTCGCCTCCCAAACGCGCAGCGAGATCACCCGCTCTCACGCAAGATGACAGTCTCCCGGCCACTTGCTGAAGAAGTTCATCACCTACAGCGTGACCCAGCGTATCATTGACCGGCTTGAACCGATCGAGATCCAGACAAAGGACTGCAACCCGTTCGCCCTCGCGGCTGCAGTTTGCGATCGCCCGCTTGAGCTCATCGCGGAACAATGTCCTGTTCGGCAGGCTGGTAAGCGGGTCGTGTCTGGCAAGGTGCGCGATCTCGTTCTCGTAACGACGTCGGCCATCCAGCGCTCGAGCCAGTGCTCCTATCTCGTCCCCACGGCAAGAATACCTTGCGATAACGTCCTGATCGTCGGTCGCGTCTGCCTGGCTGCGATCGAGGTCGAGCTTTTCAGTCAGCAGTTTGACCGGTTTGAGGACGTGTCGTTCAAGCGTAAATCCAAGGGCGCCCAGGGCCAAAAGCAAGCAGATAGTTGCCAGTATCGTCAGGCCGGCGCTCCGCTCGGTAACCGTACGAAGGCTTTCGAGATCCTCGAGCGCCTGCGCAATCGGGGCGTCCCGGGCCGTCAATATGCTGGTGAGCATCCTTACCGTCCAGCTGCGCCACGCCGGGAAGTCCATGGGTGCCTTGCTATCCTGACGGGACGCCTTTGCCATCTGAGCGTAAACTGGTTCGCCCTCTTGCATGAACGTCGCCTCGATGTGGGCGATTGCGTCGTCAAGCTTGGGCGCTTTTCCGGGCTGCCTGGACACCTGACGCAAGCGATCCCATGCGAGATGGACGGCTCCGGTCAGCTCGGAGACCTTGTCTCTCGCATCGTCATCCAGCCGGATACCCGTACCTACATATCGGGAGAGGATCGTTGATCGCTGCCCGGCGGCCTCCCTCATTTCGTTCGCCACACGCGGGTTTTTAATGATCAGCCCGACACGCGGCTCGCGCTCGGTTACCGCGCTTTCAGCTTTTAGAAGCGCCTCATCTATCAGACCGCCTGCGGCGACAAACCTGGCGAGCACGGCGGTGGTGGTCGCCATCCGTTCGGGCGAGTAGGGCCGGGCGAGTCCGCTCTCAAGTTCAGCGCGGCCGATGCGCACTTCGGATTTCGCCCTTTGAATCAGGGCGCCGATTGGCTGGCTTAGCTTCGAGGGTAAGGCCGAAAGAGACGTCTCCGTCTTTTGGAAGACGTCGTCCGTCATCGTCACACGCGGGACGACGACAGCTTTAACCTCCTCAGGGCGTATCTCAGACGAAACCAGAAGCTGATTGTAAACGCCACGCTCCAGCGCCATCGCCTCTACAAAGCGACTGACATGACCAATGACCTGGACGAGGGCCCGGGCTTCATCAAGTCGCGCCAATCGGCTGTGCTGCTGGCCGTAGAGTAAAGCCATGCCCGACAGCGTAACGACCGCTATGCCGGCCGAAAGCAAAAGAGCAATAGTACGGATACGCATCGGCACGCCCCCCAATTGGCGCGCCAATCTATCCGCGACCCGTAAACACTTTGTGCTTACGAATTAGTTAACCCGACACTAAGATTTTACCTATCCGCATGGGTACATCGCGCTGCCCGGTCGCACCCGGTCTGGTCAAGCATTTGCATCCTCTACCTTGCCCCGACCGATATGGAAGCCGGCTTCCCGCACGTTTCGGATGCACACTCGGCAGCCATCGAGCCGCCCGAATTCGGTCTCGAAGATCAGCTCCCATCCTGCTTGCGATGCGGCAGCCTTGGGACCGGGCCTTGGGATCGAGAATGACCAGGACGATGTGGATCGCCCTCCTTTGTCTGGTGACCTCGGTCGCTTCGATCGCGATCAGGGTTGCGACACCGCCGGCTGGCTCGTTGGCCCAGGTCGCACCGGATCAAAGCAAAATCGCGATGGGACCTGTCCCCAACGAGTCAGGAAAGTCAGACAGGCTGCAGCTGCCCGATATCCGTGCGGAGACCGAGGTCGTGCCGGCGGCGCAAGCGGTGCCGCTGGAAACTTCGTCGACCGAGCCCGAGGCGATCAAGATTCCCGGCCGGCGCTGGCGAGATGCCAACGCCAGGATCCCTCCGTCGGAGCCGCCTCATCGGCGTAATATGACCAGGGAGCCGAAAACGAGCGCGGGCAGCAAGCCACCGCACGCGAGGGCTGAACTCTGGCACTGCCGGCAGGATGCCGTGGGCAGCCTTTTGAGGTCGCTGGACCTGTCGCCCAGATGTGACTTGTGATCCACCCTGACGGGCCGGCGAGCTTCTGCTTCGATCCGCTCGCGACGCTGCACGAGCAACGCTGGCTCGCGGCCCGCGCCGGCTGCCTGTCGAGCAGGTGCTCGGAAAAGGTTCGGCCGGTTGGCTCCAGCCGATGAGCAAATCTCCACGGCGGCGTTTTGAGTTTCGCGACGAGCGGTCTACGTTCGATTGGACGCGACGCACAACCGCCGCCGCTTACTTCTGTGATGGATTTGTAACAGGTTACGTAGTGCTACGGCCATGGACGACGTTGACACCGAATCACGCCACTCTTATTGTGACAACGAGCTTGTTATCAACGCCTAGGCAGCAGGAGCTCCGCGGAGCGATGAGCAAGGAAACTCAACGCTCAACCGACCGATTCGATTGGGACGTCGCCGCGGCAGACGCCTTGGAACAGGCACGCCAGATGGCCCCTGGCCCGGAGCGTAACGAAGCGCTCAAATTGGCCAGTTCTCTTCGTTGTACCGCCGACGAGCGGGGGCTGGTGTTCGCCAAACGAGGCCGGCCACGCAAGTAGGCGCCGGGGGCGTTGGCTGGTCGCGCCGAATTCGCGCGCATTGCGTCGCAAATCTTCGATCTCAAGCTTCGGTCTCAAATCTTCGATCTCAAGTCTTCCATCTATCGACATCAATCTGGAACCCGGCCCAAGCCGTGCCGTACGGACGGGCAAGGTGGCGCTGTCACCCAAGCCACTCTTGTGTGCGTTGCAGCATTACCCGGAACCTCGCATCCGGACGGTTTCCGGTTCGGCACCGCTTCCTGCTCGACCCGGCGTCGGCGTAAGCCGCGGCAATCGCCTCCAGAAAGCGCTGTTCGCGGCCCGCTTTTCCCGAGACTAAAATTCACTTTAGTCGCGCCTGCGCGAGGGAACCGCTACCCATACCCGCGTCGACAAGCGAAATTGTATCATGATAGGCTTCAGCGTGATGATCTCCATGAGTGGCCTGAGCGGTTGCAACACCCTCGGCCGAAATCGCGAGGCATCGGTTAGCAGATTTTCGATGCGGGTAGCGAAAGCGGGGGTCGCGGTGCCAACGGCTGAGGCTGCTCATTAATGTGGTTCGCTGACTTCGCGCTGAGGCGACCGTATACGATCGTCGCATCTCTGATCCTCGTCTGCCTGATGGGGCTGGGCGCGGGATTGCGCATGCCCATCGATATCTTCCCCGAAATCGACATCCCCGTGGTCAGCGTGGTCTGGACCTATCAGGGGATGAGCGCTCCGGACATCCGCGATCGCATCTTGACGCTGCATCAGCGACAGCTGGCCTCGCTGGTTGACGATATCAGCCGGATCGAGGCCACCGCCTATGCCGGCGTCGGCGTCGAGAAGGTGTACCTCCACGAAGGCGCCAACGTGACCCGCGCGATCTCGCAATTGGCGAGCAGCGCGCTGGTGGTCCTGAAATATATGCCGCCGAACATCACGCCGCCGCTGGTGTTGCGCTACGGCGCCACCGACGTGCCGATCATACAGCTCAGTCTTTCCAGCGACTCGCTCCCGGACTCCAAGCTGAACGATCTTGGCCAGAACATCATCCGCCCGGATCTGGCGGTCGTTCACGGCGCGGAAGTTCCCTATCCCTATGGCGGCAAGCCGCGCGTCATCATGGTCGATCTCGATCAGCAGGCGCTGGCCTCGCGCGGATTGACGCCCTCGGACGTCGCCACGGCAATCCAGCAGCAGAACGTCATCCTGCCCTCCGGCGACGTCAAAATGGGCACCAAGGATTATTCGCTGGCAATGAACAACAGCCCGAACGCGATCGAGGCGATCAACCATTTTCCGGTCAGGGAAGTGGCAGGCCAGGTCGTGTTCGTGCGCGACGTCGCCCATGTTCACGACGGCTTTCAGACCCAGACCAATTCGGTGAGCGTTGACGGCCAGCCGGGCGCGCTGATGACGGTGCGCAAGACCGGCGGCGTTTCGACCCTGGCGGTGATCGACGGCGTGCGGGAAGCGCTGCCGGACGTCCGGCGGCTGATGCCGGCGGGCGTTAATATCAAGGCGATTTTCGATCAGTCGGTTTTCGTCAAGGCTTCGCTCAACAGCGTCCTGATGGGCGGAATGATTGCGGCCGGACTGACGGCGATGATGATTCTGCTGTTTCTCGGCAATTGGCGATTGACGCTGATCATTCTGGCGACCATTCCGATCTCGATCATCGCCGCCATTCTCATCATGTTCGTCGATGGCCAGACCTTGAACACGATGACGCTCGGCGGCTTTGCGCTGGCGGTCGGCATCCTGGTCGACAACAGTACGGTCGTCATCGAGAATATCGAGCGCCATGTGAAAGAGGGTGAAGCGCTGCGCCAGGCCATCGTGACGGGCTGCGGCGAAGTCGCGGTTCCCACCGCGCTTTCGACGCTCTGCATCTGCATCGTGTTCGTGCCGGTGTTCCTGCTGGAGGGCACCGCCAAATATCTGTTCTCTCCGCTGTCGCTGTCGGTCTGCGTGTCGTTGATCGCCAGCCTCGCGCTGTCGTTCACGCTGGTGCCGGTGCTGTTCTCCTATCTGATGCGCGCTTCGCTCGAGGGGCATGAGGGAGCCTCCCCGCACGACGCGGCGCCACGCTCGCGGTTCAATGTTTTCAGTCTGATCCATCACAAATTCGAGGACGGATTCAACAGCCTGCGCGACGGCTATCGCAATGTCGTGGCTTTTTGCGTCGGGCGGGCGGCCATCACCAGCGTTTTCTTCGTGCTGTTGATCGCTTTCTCCCTGCTGCTGTTCCCGCGCCTCGGCAGGGATTTTTTCCCCCAGGTGGACGCCGGCCAGATGCGCCTCCACGTTCGCGCGCCGCCCGCCAGCCGGCTGGAGGAGACCCAGCGCTATTTCGCCGAAGTCGAGAGTGCGATACGCCAGATCGTCGGCCGGGATCAGATCGAGGTCATCCTCGACAACATCGGTCTGCCGTATAGCGGCATCAATATCGCGTTGAGTGATTCGGCCACGGTCGGGCCGATGGACGGCGAAATTCTGATCTCTTTGAAAGAGAAGCATACGCCGACGCCCGCCCATGTCGCCGACTTGCGGCGCATTCTGCCCAAACGTTTTCCGGACCTGCTGTTTTTCTTCCAGCCCGCCGATATCGTCAATCAGGTGCTGAATTTCGGTCAGCCGGCGCCGATCGATATCCGGATTTCCGGACCCAATGGCGACCAGACCTATGCGCTGGCGCAGAAGATCGCGCATGAACTAAATGCCATTCCCGGCGTTGTGGATTCGCATGTGTTTCAGGTTCCCGACGCTCCCGCGCTGAGCATCGATGTCGATCGCACATTGGCTCAGCAGGTCGGCGTCAGCGAGGACCAGATCGCCAAGAACATCCTGGTGACCGCGAATTCGAGCGCTCAAACCGTTCCGAATTTCTGGATCGATCCGAGAAACAGCGTGAGCTATCCGCTGGTGGTGCAGATGCCGACCTATCGGGTGAATTCGACGCAGGATCTGGCCACGGTGCCGATCAGCGCCGCCGGCAGCAAGTCGACCCAGATGCTGATGAACGTCGCCCAGTTTGGACGCAAGAACGTGCCCCTGGTGGCCTCGCAGCTCAACATCCGGCCGGTTTTCGACGTCAATGCCGACGTGCAGGGCCGGGACCTTGCCTCCGCCGCGGTCGAAATCGACAAGGTGCTGGACAAGGAGCGCGTGGCCGCCAACGCCACCTCCCCGGTGACGATCACGCTCAGCGGGCAGGTCGAAACCATGCGCGAAAGCTTCAACGGGCTGTTCTCCGGCATGGCCATGGCGGTGGTGCTGGTCTATCTTGCCCTCGTCATCAATTTTCAAAGCTGGGTTGATCCCCTGGTCGTCCTGGCGGCTGTCCCGTTCACGCTGGGCGGAGTGATGTGGATGCTGTTTCTCACCCAGACCCATCTGAGCATCCCCGCTCTGATGGGGTCGCTGATGTGTATCGGCCTGACGGCGGCCAACAGTATCCTGGTGGTGACGTTCGCCAATCAGCGAATGGAGGCCGGTGACGACAAGACCACCGCCGCGATCGCCGCGGGCTATACCAGGTTGCGGCCGGTGATGATGACGGCAGGTGCCATGATCCTCGGCATGATCCCGATGGCGCTGGGCCTCGGCGAGGGCGGCGAACAGAATGCGCCTCTGGCGCGCGCTGTCATCGGCGGGCTGATATTCGCCACCGCGGCGACCATGATTTTCGTGCCGGTGGTTTATCGCTTGCTGCGCCGGGACAGCGATTTGTGGGTCAGACAGGAATCGAAATGACGAAAGAGCTCGATCCAGACACCGCCGGACCCGGCGACTTCACGAAGCTGAAGAGCGTCCCGCCCGGCACAGGGGCAAGAATAATCCGTGTTGTCGTCGTGATCGTGCTGGCGCTGGGCATCGGCTTTTTCTTCGTCCATCGCTCGAAGAACGAAGCGGAAGCGCGACTGGCCGATGCGACCGGCAAGGAAACGATGGAAGCGCCCGCCGTCAGTGTTTTTACCGTTATCCGCTCGGCCGGCACGCAATCCCTCAAGCTGCCCGGAGAAACCGCGGCCTGGAACGAGACCGCGATCTATGCCCGCGTCAACGGCTATGTCGCCAAATGGTTTGCCGATATCGGTGACAACGTCACCTCGGGCCAGACGCTCGCGCTGATCGATACGCCGGAACTGGACGCCGAACTGCTCGCCGCCAAGGCCAAGCTGAATGCCAGTATTGCGCAGGTCGCCGTCAAGCAGGCGCGGGCCGATTTTGCCGCGACCACCGATGAGCGCTGGCGCGAATCCCCGAAAGGCGTCGTGTCCGATCAGGAGCGGGAGTCCAAGAAGGCTGGCAGCGCCGAAGCGATCGCCGAACTGAATGCGGCGAAGGCGCAAGTCATGCTGCAGCAGGCGGAAGTGGATCGCCTGACATCGCTGACGCAGTTCAAGGAGGTCAAGGCGCCCTTCGACGGGATCATCGTGCAGCGTCAGATCGATATTGGAAATCTTGTGACGGCGGGCAGCACGGCCAATACAACGTCGCTCTATCATCTTTCCCAGAACAGCCCAATGCGCATCTATACCTTCGCCCCGCAGAGCGCCGCGCCGCAGCTGATGAAACCGGGCACGACCGCCGTGATCACCAGCACGGACCAGGCCAGTTTACGCCTGGAAGGCAAGGTCGCGCGAACCGCCAAAGCGATCAATCCCGTATCACGCACGATTCGCATCGAAATCGATGTCCCGAATACCGACCGTTCGCTGGTTCCCGGCATGTACGTGCAGGCGGATTTCGAACTGACCGGGGGCGCCCCGATCCAGGTTCCGGCAGCCGCTTTGTTGTACCGGTCCGGTGGCCCGCAAATCGCCGTCGTCGACCCGGCCGACACCGTGTCCTTCAGGGACGTCACGATCGCCAGCGATGATGGCAATGTGGTCTCGATTGGTTCCGGTCTGGCCATCGGCGACAAGGTCGCGCTCAATCTCAGCAGTCAGATCGCCGCTGGCCAAAAAGTCAAACCGAACTCGGACGAACCAAAAAGCGCGTCGGCCCAAAAGCCGTAACAAGTACCTTGGCAACGAGGCCCGGGTGCTTTCGGTACGTCGTTTTTTTGGGCAGGTTGTTCTCGCAGGACTAGGATTTGTGGCGTGAAGGATTGGATCGGTCTGAGTTCGCTGGCGGTTGCTTTCGCTTTGAGCGGGTGTGCTGTCGGCCCGGATTATTTCACGCCGGATGCCGTCCTTCCCGCGAGTTTTCTGGCGCAGCCCGCTGGCAAGGAACCGGCGTCCGGCGGCGTGAGCCCTGATCTGTGGCAATGGTGGTCGACACTGCACGACCCGCAATTGAACGCCCTGATCGCCCGGGCGCTGGAAAACAATCTCGATCTCAAGATGGCGCTCGACCGTTTGCAGCAGGCGAGGCTGCAACTCGTCGTGATCGGCAGCGCGGCGCTGCCGGAGGTCAATGGCGGCGGCGGCGGCGGTGTCGGCTCCGGGACCGACGAAACCAAGGGCAGGGCCGCGCAGGCGCTGAGGGCCGGCGACAACAGCGGGGGTCTCAAGAGCATCACCCAGATCGGCGGGCTCGACGCCGAATGGGAGATCGACATTTTCGGCAAGATCGCGCGCCGCGTCGAATC
>Ga0302326_10028935_pt1 | contig 11137 bp, 11 predicted proteins | sample Palsa_T0_3_FD_202264 | JGI IMG/M metagenome (GOLD analysis project Ga0302326, IMG submission 202264) | Peat permafrost microbial communities from Stordalen Mire near Abisko, Sweden - Palsa_T0_3 | ecosystem: Environmental > Terrestrial > Soil > Palsa > Peat permafrost | place: Sweden: Abisko...
CGCCCACCACGAGCACGGCGACCATCGGCAACGCGATGAACGGGATCGCGTCTCGCAAAGAGTCCATGACCAAGCCTAACGCTCCTCGGACGTCGCGTCAGCAAATCGGACCTGCGTCGCGGACGGCGAAGATCACGCCAGCCACGGTGGTCATCGCCGAACGCGTATGGTGGTGGGCGCGCTTCCGGGGTGGGCGGCCCGAGGCGCTTCGCGCGACAGGTTAGTCCTCACACCAGTGTCGGGTACTTTAGCGTCTTCTCAAATGGTCCGCGTTTTCAGCTACACTGAACGAGTGGAGTAAGCGCTCTGGCGCATAAAGTGTTTTCCGTAGACTTCGGAGCCGCGATCCAATTGCACGCCCTAGTCTCCCGCGTAACCGCCGAGGAGTGCATGAGGACATGAGCTTGTCGGCAACGTCGTACAGCTACGACCTCCGCGTCTTGCAGTGTCCAAGCTGCGGCGCCCCCATCACGTGTCCATGGGACGGGGGCCAGGTTGCGTGTGCGTATTGCCGGACGGTCACGCTCGTCACGCGTCGGCCAGAAGCTCCCGCGTGGAACGATGGACCGGCGCCGGTACGCGCAGAGGCACACTCTCCTGAAGACGACGAGAAGGCACGCATCGACGCGCTCTCTGCTCAACTCGCTCCTGGTGCTCCCCAGTCTCCGTACGCACCGGAATCGGCGCCTGCCGACCTTCGCACGAGAATGAGCAAAGTAACGAAGAGAGCGAAAGCATTCGCGGATGAGCAGTGGAGGACTCTGCGGGCCGAGTGGCATGCGACGCACGCGTGCGACCAGGCGCGAGCCTACTGGGTTGGGGGCGCCTTGGCCGCGGATGCTCAGGCGAAGGGTGATCACCTTGGCGCGCGTGCCGCGCTCGAGACGACGCTAGAGATGGTCACCGACGAGGGCTATCGATTGCTCCTCTACTCTCGGCTGGTTCGTAACGCCGCCGCGCTCGGCGATGTAGCCGCGGCCAAGGCGTGGTTGGGTCAATGCAACCCGCGTCCTCGCGACGTCGTGCTGGAGACGGCCCTTCGAAGCGCGCAGGCCGCCGTATTGACGGCCGAAAGGGACTACGTGGGAGTCTTGGGTATCTTGGGCGAGAAGCACAGCGCCCCTCTCTTCCCCGATGCGATCGCGTGCTACGAGTTCCGCGTGAACGCTCTTGAAATGCTTGGGCGTGAGGATGCCGCTTTCGAAGAGCTGAGGAACAGCTATGTGCCGGTGGGCAATGCGAGCGTCCTCTGGTGGCTGCGGATCGACGGGCTCGCACCGAAGACCGTCGCGCGCGGTATGGTGCGAATTCGCTGGATCCGGTTTGGCCTCGGCGTGTTCGTACTCGCGGTAGGCGCCTATGTTCTTCGAACCTGCGGGGTCTTCCACTCAAAACTGGTCCGCTTTTAATGTCGAGCGCTGCGAGCGCGACGGCCATCGCCGCTCGTTTGATAGCGACGCTGTCCTCTCGCACGAGCGACTCCAACGTCACGCAGTCGAACGATCGCCCGTCCGCGCCGCGGTCGCATCGCCTATCCACGTCACGCAGCAACTTCTCGATGGCGGGCACCATCGGCTTGAGTCGTTCCGGCACTTCGAGCATCATCGTCGTCACGGGGCACCTTCTTCCGTTTGGTGTAAGCGACTCGACGATAGAGGCTCTGCCCCGGATTCACGTCGCGATCATCATCGCCGTGCAGTCGCCACAGAATCTTGCAGCGCCGACGCACGCGGGAACCCCATCGCAGCGCTCAGAGATGGAGTCAGACCCGCGCTCGCTGCGCTTCGTCGAGCCAGCAGCGTCGTGCTTTTCGGCGAGGGGTATTGGGAAAGGCCCCACACCGGCGCTCACGCGTCTATTCGGACATCTCGGCGATCGAGATGGCCTCATCGCGACGTGTCAGCGCGCCGGGTTTCGTGTTCGCTCCGCCGAGTCATCGACGCAGGCGGAGTGGGATGCCTTCGAATCCGCATGGAGCGACGTCGACAATCGCAAGCGCGATTACGAAGAGGGTATCGCACCATCCTCGGCTTCGCGTGGTTGATGCTCGAGCCCTCGCCGTGAATGGCTCAGAGCTGCTCCGTGGGCGCGTCGTCACTCCACGACAACACGTTCGTGGCGCCGTTCACGGTGGCCCAGGGGAGCATGTGCTCGTCGTGCGAGATCCAGCCACGAACGTGCAGCGAGATCGCATAGTCCGATTGCACCGCGCCGATCCCGTTGCGGTCTCCCGCGCACGTCATGATCGACGCCGTCATGGACGGGCCGAATTTCGCGCGGAGCTCGGCGAGGTGCTTCGATCTCATCGTGCCTCGAACGGCATCGAGTGAGCTCACGGCGTTGAGCCCACCGACGAACCCGTTCGGGATGAACCAGCCGTCGGGTGTGATCGTGATGCACCGTCGGCCGAGCGGGTCATCCACGCGTTTGGCGTCCCCTTCTGCGACAATCTTGCCGTCGTCGACGTAGACATACGCGGCGTGGCGCTTGGACTCGCCTTGGCTCATCGAGACTTTGGTGAGCGTGACGAAGAAGCCGCCAGCGCCGTCGTCCATGTACGTCACGTCGGCGAGTGACTGAGTGTAATCGGGCATCGCGGCGAACGCTGCGGCCTTGCGCTTCTCGCACTCCGCCTTGGGGAGCTTCGTTCCGTAGAACCAGACGTCGGGCGCGTAGACGGCGTCGAGCGCGCTCACGTCGCGCTTCGCGTGGGCCTCGTTCCACGCACGTACGACGAGGGCTTCGGGCGTCGGTGATTCGAAGGGCGAGGATGACGTCGTGGAGGTTGGCGTTGTCGTCGTCACCTGTGCCGGTCGCAGGGTCGTCACGGGCGGTAGCGTCGAAGCAGGCGCGCTCGGCTGCGTCCTCGACGTGTCGCGGCACGCGAGAAGAAGGCAGACCGCAAATCGAAGCCGCATCCACCACCGTTAACGCACGCCTGAGGTCGACTCTTCCACTCAAAACTGGTCCGCTTTTCAGTTACACTGCACGAGGGACGTGACCGGCGTTCCGCATAAAGTCTTTTATGTACGCGAAACCCATTGGACGGTCTTGTCTCCGAGACAACGTGTTCTCGATGCCTTCCAGCGCGAGTACCTCGAGCGCGTGCTCGAAGCGCATGGTGGGAGCGTTCAGCGCGCGGCCGAAGCGGCCGGTATCGCGACGCGATATTTTCGACTTCTTCGTGCACGCTCGCGCGAGTGATGGCGGATCCACAAGCGTCGTCCATTTATCGGGTTCCGATTCTTCAAAAATAACGGCCGACCGACAATCCACCCGAACCAGACGTGAGCCACGGCGCGACGAACGTGGCGACGCTGACACCGAGAGAGACGTCCGCGATCGCGGCCTTCGCGTCGTCATCGTCAGCTCGGCTTTGCGAAGCGAGACACAGGGTGACCGCGAGCGCGTAGAGAGCGGCGCGCTTCACGGGCAGGGTTCCTCGTGCGGTGGGGAGCCCCTGACCTTCCTGGTGGTCCAGATGCCATTGAGCTCGGTAGGCGGGACCTCCACCAGGTGGCATGGGGTCGTCGCGGGTGGCGCGCTTGCGTCGTGCTCCACGACTACGGGAGGATGCGCCAGCCGCGTCGTCAGGTGCGGGGACGCGGACGAAACGGGTAGCGGCGAGACGGGCGCCGATTCGAGTGATGCAACGCTTGTCGTCGTTGTGGGCGCGGAGAGCGGCTTTTGCGTTTGTGTGATGATCGGTTCCGGCGTGAATGACGGCGCTGTGCCTGCCGCGTGATCGTGCGAGCTTCGCAGCGGCACCATGATGGCTGTGACGACCACCGCCGCAGCGAGCGGCACGAGCCAGAGCATGCGCGCCGTGCGCGTCGCGAGGTAGGACGGGGCGATGCCTGCCACCGTCTGGACCGAGGGCGAGCTCACGGTGTTCACGGTGTCCGATGGTCCGACCTTTGGGCGCAACTCCTCGTCCTCCGCCAAGCCTTGTTCGATTCGTTTGAGCTGGGTCGCTCTCTTCTCGAGCGAGTCGCTGGCGATGTGCGTCACCCACGCGCCCACGTCGCGGGCGCTCGCGCGCTCGCCGCACGCTTCGAGCGCCACCGCCATGTCGCGCGCGGTGGCGAAGCGCGCGCCGGCGGTCCGCGAAACCGCCCGCATCACGACGTCATCGAGGAAGCCTGGAACCTCCGGTCGCAATGAGCTGGGAGGCAAGATCTGCGCGTCGAGCGACTTCGTCACGATCTCGAGAAACGACTCGCCCGTGAAGAGCCGCTCGCCCGTCAGCATCTCCCACAGGCATACCCCCACCGCGAAGAGGTCGGCCCGGCGATCGACCTGCCCGCGCATCTGCTCCGGCGCCATGTAGCCCGCCTTGCCCTTGGCCCCTTGGTTGCTGAACTTCTCCGCGAGGCGACCCTCCGCTTTGGCGATCCCGAAGTCCGCGACGTGCGCGACGCCGTCGGTGCCGACGAGCACGTTCTGCGGTGACACGTCCCGATGGACGATCTGCAGCGGCTCGCCCGCTTCGGACTTCGCTTCATGCGCCGCGTGAAGTCCCTCGAGCACTTCGATCATCACCGAGAGCACGACGCCGATGGGCGCCTTCTCACTGCGCTCGTGCATCGTGCGAAGGAGCCGTGAGAGCGACTCGCCGTGCACGTACTCCATGACGAGAAAGAGCTCGCCGGCATCTTGAACGACGTCGAGTGTCGCGACGACGTTCGGGTGCCGAATGCGCGACACGAGGCGCGCTTCGTCGAGAAACATCGCGCGGAACGACGCCTCTTGCGCGTAGTGCGCGTGCAGCATCTTCACGGCGACCATCCGCGAGAAGCCACCTTCGCCGCGCATCCGCGCCAGGTAGACCGTCGCCATCCCACCGGCGGCGACCTCGTCATATAGGGTGTAACGACCGACCTGCCTCGCCAAGCCATTCAAAGATATCACGCCGGCTTCGGGACGCCCCGACGTGAGAACGCGCTCGATTCGGCGACAGCCTCAATGGTTGGGCACGCAGTTCTGGGTCATGTCCGTGACGGCGAGGTCGAACGCAGTCGAGTCTTCGAACACTTCTTCGCTCGTACACGTACCCGAGTAGCAATTGACCGCGTCGGCGAGGTTGTTCTTCGGTTGCGCTTGGTCGATGAAGAAGGAGCCCTGCCCCGTGCTCATGTTGGGGGTCGATACGCAGTACCAGAACGACATCGATGTCTGTGGGTAGTCGAGATCGTCGCCGGGCGAGAGCAAGCTGTCGCTCGCCCACATGGCGATGTCGGCGGCAGGCGGTGACGTGCCGTTGCACGTGCTCGTCCCTTCCCAGCCGTCGACGATGGAGTCGATCGACGAGCTACCCGACGCGACGTAGTCATATTGGTAAGGCGCGCTCGTCAGGAGCGGGCACAAGTTCCGCGGGCCACCCGTGTAAAGAGACGGGTCGCAGCCGTAGTCGAGGCGAGCGGGCGTCGGCCCTGCGGCGAGCTGGAGGTAGTCCCACTCGTCCTTGAGACCGTAGGCAGCGATCGAATAGAGCACCGCGGCCGCGCCGCCGCTCTGCCCCATCGCGCAGAAGCCGGTGGTCTTGCTTTGTTCGTGGATGTTGTCGAAGATCCACTGGAACACCGTCGCCGGTCGACACCCCGCTTGCTTGATGCCCTTGCCGGTGGTCGCCCAGTCGCTCGCCCATGCGACCTGGACGAACCGATAGTTCTTCGCGGTGAGGGACCCCGAGAAGTTGTTCGTGCTCATGGTGTTGCCGTTGTAGAAGCCGGTGCCCGAGCCGCCGTCGTGCGCGACGATGGTGCCGATGGGCGTTCCTTTCGGCTCGACGTCGGCGATCGTCACGCTGATGTCAGGCTCGTTCGGACACATCACGGTTGCGGTCATGCACGACGCGCCAGGCGCCGCGCCACTCGGACAGGTCGGGCCGAGTGGCGCCGTGACGGTCAACGTTCCCAACGGAAGCGCGGGCGGTGTCGAGGCGTCGGACGAGCTTGCGTCTGACGTCGCGTCCGGTGGCGAGCTCGCCGCGTCGGCCACGTTTGCGTCAGGCGCGGGAGCAGCATCGGTAACGCCCGCTCCAGGACCAGCAGCGCTGCACGCAGTGAGGAGGGTGACGAGAACGCAACACAGGGAAGAGCGCATGTGAGACCTCTGCCACTCCTCACTGCAACGGAAGTGCCGTCGGTATCAGGCACGGAAGCGCGGTGTTTTCGTGGCGAGCGGATCCAGCGGTTCCGCCTCGGATTGAGCGAAAGCGGATCGCGCCGATCCGCGTCTTCGTCGAGACACGGGAAATCATGCGAGGCGCGCATGGCACTCACGTTGCAAGACTCATTGCGGAGGCTGGAAACACATGAAGCACGGGTGGTGGATGCTGTTTGTGCCGGTTGTTGTGGGCTGCAGCAGTGCCAACGGGACGACGCAATCGGATGGCGGGTCGAGCGCGGACGGTGCGGTGTCCGATGGCGAAAGCGATGGCCGGCAGAGCGATGCTTCTCCTGCCGACGCGACGCCTGACGGGAGCCCTGTCAACGACGGCGTCGCTGCATCGCCGGAGTTCGGGATCACGGTGAACACGACGACCAATTACCCGAAGCTCAGCTACGGAACGCAGCGCATCTGGGACTCTCCTCCCTTCCAGTGGGCGTATCTCGAGACCGGTCCGTGCACCGACGCGACGTGCAGCACCGGCGTCGACACGACGAACCTGTCGCGTTTCGACTCCTACCTCGCGCAGCTCAAGACCAACGGCGTCCCGGAGGTCTGGTACACGATGGCCCGGACGCCGAACTTCATCTCCTCGTTTCCGAACGACGCGATGTGCAGCTACACGGATGCGGGTCAGGGCGGCGATGGACAGTGCGACCTTCCGACGGACCTCATGCCCGACGGCACGGGCACCAACCTCACGTTCCGCAAGTGGTACGCGTTCTTTGCGCAGCACGCCAACGACCCGACCTACCTGACGACGCACGCCCACATCCGGTACTGGGAGCCGTGGAACGAGCCCGACACCGCGAAGTTCTGGGGCAATGGCTCGGGAGGAGTCGGCGCCTACGATCCGCTCATCCGTCTGATGCAGGACACCGAGTGTCTGATCGTCGGCACAGTGGGAACCGGAACGATCACGAAGACCGGCGAGACGTGCGCAGAGGTGCAGGCGACCGTGGGTCTCACGGGGCCGATCGATCCGACGGCGATCGTCACCACGCCCTCCTACCACGCGGAGCCGGCGTCGCTGTCGCTCTTTCAGAACTTCCTCTACTGCAACAACAGCCCAGCGTCGTCGTGTACGTCCGGCGGCGCGGGCGCGAAGTCTCTGATGGCCATCGACATGCACATGAAGCCTGGGGCGGGGTGTGTCGCGAACAGCGATCAGACGAACTGCACGCCCCAGACCTCCGTCGAGCCGTCATACGCGACGTACATCAAGAACGTGAAGGGCACGCTTCAGACGACGGAGCTCGACGCGCTCACGAGCGGCGCGATCCCCTTGTTCGACGGTGAGGCGAGCTACGCCCCCGCGGGCTTCCTCGCACCGTTTACGGACGACGACATGGCCGCGTCGTGGATCCCGAGGTTCTTCCTCTATGGGCGCTCGCTCGGCGTGACGGCGAACCAGTGGTACACGTGGGACGACATCGCGTCGAACAGCAAGGTCGTCACCGCCTGGAACACGCTCTACACGGCGTGGGTGGGCGCGACGAACGCCTCGCCGTTGTGCACGAACACCGGCACCGTCTACACGTGCGCCTTCACGAACGGCGCGTCGTCGTACGAGGCGATCTGGGACATCTCGCAGAGCTGCTCCAATGGGACGTGCACGACCTCGAACCAGAACGTCGCGAGCACGTGGAAGACGTATCGCGACCTCACCGGAACGGATACTTCATGCACGCAGACGACCCCGTGCACCATCTCGGGAGGCTCCGTCCCGGTCGGCATCAAGCCGGCGCTCCTCGCGGACTGAGGGCTGGCGGTGCAGTGGTGCTCGTCCGTCACCGCGCGGTGACCAGGGACTGGGTTGCTGGTTCAGGAAACGATGGCAATTGAGTCGGCTGACGCGGGTGGCAGCGTGTCTGCGCACAGCATGTTGAACGTCAGGATCACCGTACTGGAGATATCTTCGCGGACGAGCCTCCCGAAGTATTCGGTCGGAACGCATACAACGCGTTCATCAGGCGATTGAATGGATGCCTTCCACGTGTCGTTTTGGGCGTGAAAGTCGCACCAGGTCCAGCCTTTCGCGCGCACGACTTGCTCAGCCCAGAGAAACGCCAGGAAGCCTATGCTTCGCGAGTCTCGCGAGTCCGGTGCAGCCCTTCGGAGAGGTTCGAACGCATCGGCCACCCGCGCAACAACGGTCTCCGGTGCCGAGGATCCGTCAAGCCCGAGTTGCTTCAGCACTGACGGGATGACCCTTCGCAGGTCAATCACGAACTGCTTGCGAATGGGTCGAACTCTATCCTTGGATACGCCGGGCGAGCCGAAAGGCGGCGTAGGTGGCGGACGGGGAGTCGCTCGCGACGCGAGGACAAGTTCGGCCTCCGGTTCACCCTCTACAAATGCCCCAGAAGCAGCCTCGATCACCGCACCCGTAACGCCAAGTCCGAGGAGCGCATCCCCCAATCGCCGAGAAACGACGAGACCGCGCGGGACCGCTCGAAACGGATAAACGTCGGTCTCGGCAGCCAGTTCTGGCGGAAGCATCAGCGTCCCGCGGTTGCCCTCGGTACCGCGGAGAACGCGTGCGGCGAAGTCGCTATGCAGCCGCAGGTACTCGTAGGGGTGCTCGGTCCCCTCGGCACGAATGCGCAATGGGAAGAAGGCGTGTGGCCCGAGCACGTGAGTGCGGAACACTGCAGCAACGCGCGGGCTCATAACGATCCCGGGTCTGATGGGAACGCAGCTGACGAAGTCGGTCAGCAATGCTCGCGGCATCAAGGACAAGGTTCCAAGGTCGGGTGCTATCTCGTGTGTAGCACCCTCGATCTTCGCCCTCGCCATGACGTCGAGATCCCAAAACGGTCCCTCGCCGCGCTCCTGGATTTGCGGAAATTCATCGTGAGAGAGGATGACGTGAGCAAGCTTGCGGGACGTGGTCATCGGGCTCGGCGGTCTAAGGTCGCGTCAGTAGCGTACCGGGCGCGACATTCGAGCGCCATCGCTGCACCGGACCGTGACCCTGGATTGGTCTGTGCGTCGTCATCGCCGGGAACGAGGATGCCACCCCACGAGCCCTACGCCGAGCTCCGCAGGATCGAGGCGTTGTCGAACCGAGACCGGAGCTGCTGTAGCGGCAAGAGTTTGGCTTCGACGGACGTAGGAAGAGCTAACGTGGCCTACGCTCCCCTCCAAACAGCTTCGTGAACCAAGAGGCCTTCGGCACGTTGGATGTGTTTCGATTGGCGTGCGGTACGAGCACCTCGCATGGCTCGGGGAAACCTTCGGAAGGTTCAAATCCGATTAACGCCTTGGATAACTCGAGCACGTCATAGAGGCGAACGCGCGCCTCTTCTGTTTCGGCGCGCAGAACAGAATCCAATGCGGCCGGTGGAATGCCTTCGATCGCGAGCTTGTCGCCTTGGTCGGGGTCGCGGCTTACTGACCAGGTCCGCGAGCCGTCCTTCCATCCTGCTGCCTCCTGGTACGCGGTGCTCTCGACTAGGCCGAACGTGACCACTTCGCACCCTGAGGACAGTTTCGCCAAGATGGGAGCGCAAGGATCTTCAGCGGACCGAAGACTCACCGTGATGACATACCAGCCGGTCGGCAAATGGGCGCCGACGAGCGCGCCTGCTCTCCCACCGGCCACGTGAAGACCAAGCACACTCAGCGCCTCCGCTGTTTGCTTGCCCCGTATCGCCGTCCAGACCGCTGAAATGCTCATCGCCGTCTTGTCCGTTTACCGTCGAGTGCGGAAGTAGTCAGGACGAAACGACCGACTCCAAAACTGGTCCGAGTTTCAGTTACACTGCAGAAGGGACGTGAGCGACGTTGCGCATAAGGTCTTTTATGTAGCTTTTCGAGCGCGAAACCCATTGGACGCTCTGCTCTCCTCAGGCACTCCTGGCACATGTATCTAAGCGGGGGTGGTACTCGTTAGTAAAGCGCGTGGTACGGTTATCACTCACATGTCTTTTGGCGTCTATAGGGTTGCGCTTGTCGCGGGTTTGGCGATGTGCGGCGGGCGAACAGAGTTGGACGCTCCCATGCCTGATGCGAACGCAGCGGATGCGATCGACACTGAACAACAGCCCGGCGATGGATTTGTGGACTGCTCACTTCATTTCGGACCTGTTGCGACATGCGACGGGCCCGGAGCGCCCTGGATACTTCGGTGTAGGCCGGGGGGTGCCTGTACGCAGACCGTGGCCGTCGATGACGCCGGTCATCGGCTCTGGGGCTGTTGCGGCGGCAATGCTTGCGCCTACGCAGATCCGAATGCGGGCCATGGGTGCCCGTGCTTCCAAGGGTGCGATGGCGGCATGTAACGGCAAAGGTGCGCGAAGCCGTGGGAGCGGTCTCCATAGGAGGTCGACGCGACTTCTGCACGATCACGTTAGTGAGCTCGATCACCAGGTGATGAGCGTGGGTGTTGGGACGACGCCACCATCACCGACACTCGCGAGCCCAACTAGCCCCCAGCACATCAGGCCCGCGTTGGTAACGGCGCACGACTGTGACAACCCCGTCGAGACAGCCGTTGTGGCCGGAAGGTTCACGCGGGCTGGTGTCGCTGTGAATCCGCCCACACTGCCGGTCCCAAGCTGGCCCGACGAATTGTCGCCCCAGCACCACACCTCCCCCGCGGTCGTTGTCGCACATCCAGTGCTGTTGCCGATCGAGACCGACGCTACGTTCGGCACCAAAGCGACTTGAACGAGAGTGTCCGTTGTGTTTCCCGTTGGGATGACACCACCACCAAGCTCGCCACTGGCGCCGTTTCCCCAGCAATAGGCCATCCCGTTCGCCGCAACGCAGGCAGTGCCATCGCCCGCTGCGAGCGACGTCACCCCTTCAAGACCGGGCACGAGGAGACAAGACCGTCCAATGGGTTTCGCGGACGAAAGTTCACAGAAAACACTTTATGCGCCAGAGCGCTTACTCCACTCGTTCAGTGTAGCTGAAAACGCGGACCATTTGGGTCAACTGTGGGAGTGCCAGTTGAAAC
>Ga0302326_10028941_pt1 | contig 11136 bp, 10 predicted proteins | sample Palsa_T0_3_FD_202264 | JGI IMG/M metagenome (GOLD analysis project Ga0302326, IMG submission 202264) | Peat permafrost microbial communities from Stordalen Mire near Abisko, Sweden - Palsa_T0_3 | ecosystem: Environmental > Terrestrial > Soil > Palsa > Peat permafrost | place: Sweden: Abisko...
CCGGCGCAACTGTTTACCGGCGCGGGCGTGGGATTGGTGATGCCCAGTCTTTCCGCCGTCAGCGGCGTGGCGTTGCCGTCGTACCGGTGGGGGGCCGGCTCGGCGGTGACGAATACCGCGCGGCAGCTGGGCATGGTGCTGGGCACGACGGCTCTGACCATGCTCTACCAACCCGGCATCGATCTCGCTGCCGTCCGGCGCGGGTGGGCATTCGTCGCCGTAGCCGCCGGTGGCGCCGCACTCATCGCGGCCGTACTGGCGCTCCGGTGGAAAGGTGCGACCGACGAGTCACACATGCCGGCCGAAGTCCAATGCGTTGGCGGGATGGCTGATTAACTAGTCGGGATGGCTGACATCACCATGTTGATCCTCACCGACCACGACTGGTTCCGCGAACAGTTCGCCAAGCTCGATGTTCTGCAGGCCCAGACACCCGTCGACCGGCGAGCACTGGAACGAGTGTGGCGTCCACTTGCCGACAAGCTGGACGTACACGCTTACATCGAAGAGAAGATCTTCTACCCGCAACTACTCCAGCGCGGCAGCGACGACGCCGAAGGCGAGACGCTCGATGCGATCGGTGACCACAACGACATTCGCGACGGCGTGCGCGACACCAACGCCGCAGCAATAGCCACCGACGAGTGGTGGGCGGCGGTCGGCCGAACCCGCCTGGCCAACGACGACCACATGGGCGAAGAAGAGCGGGAAGGGTTGGCCGACTTTCGTCGCCACGCACCCATCGGCCTGCGCGAAGCCCTTGGGCGTCAATACCGCGAGTTCATGGCGCAGCATCCGACTACCAAGGGACTGTCGATCGTCGACCGCGACCCGCAGAGCTACGTCGAGGAACAAGAAGGCGCGACGCGGTCGCCGCGCAAGGACTTCTCGCTCGGTATCGGCAGCTTGAAAGGCGAATGACAATTCATGCGGCCTGGGTTGCCAGGCCGCATGAATCACTTCTGGCGCGGTTTAGCCGTGGCCGCAGCCAACGCCAGGAATACATCCACCCGGCGTGCCGCCCGGACCCGCGAACTGACCGCCGGACCCGCAGAGACCCGTACCCGCGATGCAGCCTTGCCCACCCGGACCACCGCCGGGGCCGCCGTTTTGCCCGCCGGAACCGCAGTTGCCGTTGGCGTCACAGCCACTGCCACCTGGATCCTGCTTGAAGACGCTGTGGGTGGGTCCTGCCGTGGCTGGGGAGCCTATGGAGGCTTCAGCCGCGGCGACGGGCATCACGGCAATCGCTGCCGCGGCAGCTCCACCGATAACCAGCGGTTTCATGAATTTGAGTTTCTCGAACATGGTCATAGAGGGCGTAATACCCCCTTCCACACATGTCTAAAACATCGAATTTCAGTCGTGATGGTTGACGATGTTGATGACATTCCCGTCGGGAGCCCGGACGAAAAACCGCCGCAAACCCCAGGCTTCGGTGGTCAGCGGATGGATGATGTCGTAGCCGAGTTCTTGTGCCTCCGCGTACGCCGCGTCGATGTCATCGGTGCAGACCGAAATCACCGAGTCTTCCGCGGCAGTTGCATCACCGGTCACCAGTTGCAGCCGCGCCCCGGCGTCGGCCGAGGAGTACCGGGCCACCCAGCCCATGTTGAACTCTTCGTTGGTCAGCCCGAGGTAGTCGGTGTAGAAAACCTTGGCCGCTTCGATGTCCGCGACTCGAAGGTTGGCAAATATCTTCGTGGCTTGCATGCAGCTCTCCTGATGGTGTGAAGCCGGCGGCGACCTCCACGCTAGCGGCCGTGCTCCGGATTACGCTGGCGGCCATGAGCGGCAACCGGGTGTCCGGCGGAGTGGTGCACAAGCTGCCCGCAGACCTGCGCGAGGCGCTGCTTGGCAATTCGACGGCACTGGCGGCTTGGCAGGACATCACGCCCTTGGCGCGCAACGAGTTCATCTGTTGGGTCGATGACGCCAAACAAGAGGCGACCCGAAAGCGTCGCATCCGGCGGACCCAGGAAGAACTCGAGGAGGGCCTTCGCCGGCCGTGCTGCTGGCCGGGTTGCAAGCACCGCGAGCGCACCGGGAAATAGCGCCCGAATCGACTCTTTACCCCCGACGCATTCAGTACTACGCTCTGTGGTACTACGTTGCATAGTAGACGCTCGGCTGGGCCCCACAGCAGCGGTTTCAGCCGCGAGGGGACGGTTGCCATGAACCTCCGACCAGCGGATACCGCGGTGCGCCAAGTCCAAGACATTGATGCGCGATATCACCCTTCGGCTGCCCTACGTCGGCAACTCAACAAGGTCTTTCCGACGCACTGGTCGTTCCTGCTCGGCGAGATCGCGCTGTACAGCTTCGTCGTTCTGCTGCTCACTGGCATGTATCTGACGCTGTTCTTCGAGCCGTCCATGATCGAGGTCCCCTATCGCGGGGTCTACCAACCGCTGCGCGGTGTGGAGATGTCGCGCGCCTACGAGTCGGCGCTCAACATCTCCTTCGAGGTACGGGGTGGGCTGTTCGTGCGCCAGGTCCACCACTGGGCCGCACTGATGTTCGCCGCGTCGATCATGGTCCATCTGGCTCGCGTCTTTTTCACCGGCGCGTTCCGCCGCCCACGCGAAGCCAATTGGGTCATCGGTTCGCTCCTGCTGATCCTGGCCATGTTCGAGGGTTATTTCGGCTACTCGCTGCCCGACGACTTGTTGTCCGGCATCGGTCTGCGCTGCGCACTTTCGTCAATCATGCTGGGATTCCGGCTGATTGGCACCTGGCTGCACTGGGCCTTTTTCGGCGGCGACTTTCCGGGCACCACGCTGATTCCCCGGCTTTATGCGCTGCACGTTCTGGTGCTGCCGGCGATCATTCTCGCGCTGATCGGCGCACACCTGGCGATGGTGTGGTTCCAGAAGCACACCCAGTTCCCCGGCCCCGGCCGCACCGAGAGCAACGTCGTCGGCGTCCGCGTCATGCCGATCTTCGCCGTGAAATCCGGCGCCTTTTTCGCACTGACCACCGGCGTCCTCGGCCTGATGGGCGGGCTGCTGCAGATCAACCCAATCTGGAACCTGGGCCCCTACACGCCATCTCACGTGTCGGCGGGATCGCAGCCGGACTTCTACATGATGTGGACCGAGGGCCTGCAGCGATTGTGGCCGGCATGGGAGATCTACATCGGTCACCACACGGTGCCCGCAGCCGTTGGTGCCGCGATGATCATGGGCATCGTGTTCGTATTGCTGACGATCTATCCGTTCCTGGAGAAGCGGTTCAGCGGGGACTACACCCACCACAACCTGCTGCAGCGTCCGCGAGACGTGCCGGTGCGTACCGGGATTGGGGCGATGGCCATCGCCTTCTACTTGGTACTCACGTTGGGAGCGATGAATGACATCATCGCGCTGAAGTTCCACATCTCACTCAATGCCACCACCTGGGTCGGGCGCATCGGCATGGTCGCGCTGCCACCGATCGTCTACTTCATCACCTACCGCTGGTGTGTTGGGCTGCAGCGCAGTGACCGCTCCGTCCTCGAGCACGGCGTCGAAACCGGCATCCTCAAACGGTTGCCGCACGGCGCTTACGTCGAACTGCACCAGCCACTGGGACCGTTACCGCTGGAATATCAGGGCGCTCCGGTGCCGACGAAAATGAACAAGCTCGGCTCCGGCGGCTCCCCCGGCTCGGGCAGTTTCCTCCAAGCCGACCCGGCCGACGAGGACGCCGCGCTTTCTGAGGCCCGTCACGCGGCCGCGCGCCGAGCGCTCACCTCGCTGCGGGGTCGCTAAGGTGGCCCACACCTAATACCTTCATCTCATGGCGGGCGAGGCAAGCCGACATCTGCGGGACGTGGCCGCCGCACCGCATTACCACGTCATCGCTGAAAATCAGGAAGGGGAGCTGATTTGCAGCGATGGGTTCACCTGGCCGAGTGCGCAGGGATTCGCAGCAGACCTGATTTCACCGCCCGGAGGAGCTCCGGTCTACGAGCCGGTGCAGACCGTCTGGATCGTCCAAGGCGAACCGGCGCGGTGTCCGCTCGCGCACGGCGACAGCATCCCGGCTGACGAGCGGGCCGTACCAAGATTTCTGGACCAAGTAGTCCAGCAGCAGCCGTACTGGTCGGCGTAGCGAGATCGAGTCCGGTCCAACGAGGCGCCGACGCTACCGCACATGGTGCGAGACATGATGTCGGTATGACCACCGAGATCCGTGTGCTCGACACCGAAGGCGACCTGGTTGCCGCGGCGAATCTGTTCCGCACCGCGATGATCGGCTTCCCGCCCTTGGCGGGTCTGGCACCGGGGCAGATCACCACAGTGCTGGAACGGGGCCGAACCGTCGGCGCATTCGTCAACGACCAACTCGTTGGCACCGCTGATGCTGTGACGAGCGGGCTCACCCTCCCCGGCGGAACCATCGTCGGCCACGCCGCTGTCACACACGTCGGGGTTTTGCCGTCCTTCACCCGCAAAGGCGTCGCCACCGATCTCATGCGCCACCAGCTGCACGACGTCGCGGCGCGTGGTGAGACCGTCGCGACCCTGCGGGCTTCGGAGGCGACCATCTACGAGAGGTACGGCTACGGCGTCGCGAGCTCATCGCAAACTGTCGAGGTCCAGACGGCGCGAGCAGAACTTCGCCCCGGTCTCGGGGCGGGGGGCCCGGTGCGCCTGCTGGACGCCGAGCGGGTGTGGGACGTGCTGCCCCGGATCTACACCGACAATCGACCGTCACGTCCGGGAACCATCGACCGCCCTGATGTCTGGTGGCAGGGTGTACGGCTTCGGTCTGAATCATCGCCGCAGCCTTGGTATGTCGCAGTGCACGGTGAGCCGGGCGCTGAAACCGGGTTCGCTCGTTACCGGCCGATCGATACCGACAAATGGTTTGTCAGCGATCAGCGCACCATCGCGGTGGAAGACTTCTTCGCACCCGACACCAACACCTACCTCGGACTGTTGCGCTTCCTCCTCGGACTCGACCTCATTGATCGCGTGGTGTTTTGGATGCTGCCGGTCGACGATCCGCTGCCATGGCTGCTGCTCGATCGGCGCGCCGCACGGGTGACCGCCACCCACGACGAAACGTGGTTACGTGTCGTCGATGTTGAGAAGGCGCTGTCCGCAAGGCAATACGAGGGCCACGGGGATGTCATCATCGCCGTCGACGACCCACTGCTGCCTGACAATTCGATCAGCATGGCTGTCACCGGAGGCGGTGCCGAACAAACCGACCGGCGCCCGCAACTGCGCGTTGGCGTGGCCGGCCTTGCCGCCGTGTTGCTCGGCGGCGCGACATGGCGCAGTCTGGCCGTTGCCGGGCTGGCCCGAGGTGACGATCCCGCAGCGCTCGCGGCGGCCGAGCGGCTGTTCGCGGTACGTGAAGCACCACACGCCGGATTCTTCTTCTAGAAGAGCGTCTTTCAGGTTGATCGCCCGCGACGCAGCGGGTAAACGGCCGCACCGGCGAGAAACACGGCGGTACCCAAAATCACCGAGTTGAGCGGCAGCGCCAGGGCGATCACGATGCAGCCGATGAATCCCAGCGTTGGAACTATTCTGCCGCCAAGCGTCCACGCCGAGGCGTTGGCGAGCGCGTAGTAGACCAGGACCGCAAAGGACGAGAAGCCGATGGTACCTCGAACATCGGCGGTTCCGGCCAGGACGGCCACCACGAGCCCTACCGCGAGCTCCGCGCGATACGGCGTCTTAAACGTGGGATGTACGGCGGAAAGCTGTTGCGGTAGATAGTGATCCCGCGCCATCGCGAATGTCGTCCGAGAGACGCCCAGGATCAACGAAAGTAGCGATCCGAGCGCCGCCAAGACCGCGACGGCTCGCACCACTGGCTCACATCCGGCTACGCCGGCGGCACGCACCGCATCGGCAATCGGCGCGGCGGACAGTGCCAGCTGCGGGCTGCCTAACACGGCCAGCAGCGCAACCGCGACGACCGCGTACACCATCAGCGCGATGCCCAACGCCACCGGAATCGCGCGGGTGATGGTGCGCGCCGGGTCACGCACCTCCTCACCCAAGGTCGCGATTCGCGCGTAACCCGCGAACGCAAAGAACAGCAATCCTGCCGCCTGCAACACTCCGTGGACGCTCGTGCCCACGCCGATGGCGATGCGGCCGAAGTCAGTGTGCGGGGCCGTCAACGCGACGATCGCAAATCCTGCCAGCGCCGCCAGCACCACGGTCACAATGATCCACGTCACCCGCAGTGACTTCTGGATCCCGGTGTAGTTGAGCGCGGTCAGCGCAATGACCGCCACAACCGCGATCGCGCGGGATCGCGCCGGCCAGGCGTAGGAGCCGACGATCAAGGCAATCGCAGCACAGGAAGCCGTCTTGCCGACAACAAAGCCCCACCCGGCCAGATACCCCCAGAACTCACCAAGTCGCTTGCGCCCGTATACGTAAGCGCCGCCAGACTCGGGATAGCGCGCAGCACAGCGCGCCGTCGACGTCGCGTTGAAGTATGCGACAACCGCCGCACCCGCCAGGGCGATCAGCAAGCCGTTGCCCGCCGCCGCCGCAGCCGGTGCCAGTGCGGCGAACACGCCGGCACCGACCATCGAACCCAGACCCATCACGACGGCGTCGGCGGTTCCGAGGCGGCGCTTTAACTGAGAGCGGCCTTCTCGATCGGGCCTGTCAGTCATGGGGTGCCCAGTAGTTCGGAGAGTTGCGCCGCCGAAAAGTGGCTCGGCCCAAGCTGGTTGCGTACTGCTTCGCGCGAAGCACGCGCCAACGCGGCGTTGCGCGGCGCGGTGATGCCGTGCTGGTGGGCGATCCGGACAATCTCGCCGTTGAAGTAGTCGGTTTCGACATTGCCGGTGTTGCGGCTCAGCGACTGCCAGGTCGAGTTGCTTGCGCCGGTATTCGAGCCGGGCACCGGTCGCGGCGTCGGTCCGTCGACCCGGGCCGCGGTGGATACCTCGAATGAAGTGAATTCGATTCCCGCATGCCGTAATACGTATTCGCCTTCATGGCGCAGCGCCGCAACCACTTCGGCGGTATCAGCCCCGTGGGCGGACAGCGCGCCCACCGCATTGCCGAGATTGCTCAGCAGCTTGTTGTACTTCCATGGAGCCACCTCGTCGACGACGCGCACGTGGATACCCGCTGCGCTCCACGTCGTGTTCACCTCGTCCAGCAGTGCGTCGTCGGCAGGCGAATTGCAGTGCGCCGGCCAGCGTCCGATGTGGAACTGGCCCACCACCGGCCAGGACCGGACTATCACCTCCCCGGGTTCGAGGTGCACGGCAGGGAGCCAGACACAGACACCGAACACCCGCCGGAAATAACGCAACGCTTTTTCCTCGGCTGCAACGCCGTTGAGGGCGGTCAGCGCCGGCAGCAGGTCGCCCGCGGTGCCGGCAACACCATCGGGGCCGTGCACTGGCTGGTCGACCCATTCTTCCAGGGCCGCGTCGATTTGCTGGGTCTTGGTGGTGAAGACCAGCACGTCGTCGGAGGTCAACCGCACATGCTCGGCGCCTGACACCGCGGTAACCGGCGTACGAAACGTGCCATCGGGTGTTCTCAGCGTCAAGCCGGTGGTCGCCAGCGTTTCGGCGTGGCGGCCCCGGGCGACCAGCACACTGGCGACACCGGCCCGAGCGAGCACCCCGCCCACCGTGCCGCCGATTGCTCCTGCCCCGACGATGACGTATCGGCGGCCGTTCACTCCCCGTTCATGCGTCTCGTCCAATGCCATTGGGCGAGAATACGTCTGCGGTCTATACGAGGTAGTAGTAGTGCTTGGAATCGCCGTTGGTGGCGACGGTCTCCGCTGGAACCTGCGCGCCCGACTCGTCGAAGCCACGTAACGCGTGGGCGTAGCGGACGGCCTTCAGCGTTGCCGAGAATTCCTCGTCTTCTTCGGGGAACACCCGCTCGGATGGGAACCATTTGTCGAATCCGACATTCGTCAGCAGCTTCCACAGGTCGGCTTGCACACCCGCGAGCAGGACCGTCACGCCGCGGTCTGATTCTTCCCGCACGAACTTCTCGATGCGCTCGATCACAACAGCGTCCGGATGCCGCACCCGCTTGACCCGCAACACCAGGAACTTGATGTCTTCTTCCTTGATCCGCTCTCCCAGCGCTTCAAGATAGCGCTCGAGCTCGGGTGCGGCGCCGAAGAAAAGCTCACCCTCGAAGTCGTAGATGATGATCGACCGGTCGAGAGGATCGCCGGGCACCCTTTCGCGGACCACCCGTTCCGGCGCCACCACCAGCTCCCTGGCCTTCAGCTTCGCCGCGCGCGGCACGAACAGCAGGATCGACAAGGCGACACCGAGCAGCACCGCGGTGTCCAAGTCGATCAGCACGCCGGTGAACGCCGTGATGAGGACGAGGCCCGCGTCGTAGCGCGACGCCTTTATGGCGTAGCTCAATCGCTTGATGTCAATCAGTCTTGCGGCCGTGATCAGCAGCAGTCCGGCCAGCGCGGCCCGCGGCATGTAATGCAATAGCGGTGCGAACAGCAGTACGACTACGGCGACGCCGATCGATGCGATAACGCCGGAGAACCGGGTCACCGCGCCGGCCTGGTAGTTGATCGGCGAGCGCGTCACCGAACCCGAGCCCGGCAGGGCCTGGAAGAAGCCGCCGGTAAGGTTCGCCAGGCCCTCCGCGATGATCTGCCGGTTGTAGTCGATCTTCTGCCCGCTCTGATAGGCGATGGCTTTGGCGATCGAAAGTGCCTCGAGCAGTCCGATAAAGGCGATGGCCAGCGCACCTTCAGAGAGTTGACCTACTTCGCTCAGTTGCACGGACGGGATGTGCGGCAGCGGCAGGCTCTGCGGGATTTTCGCGGTCAGGGTCACCGCGGTCTTTCCGGTGTGGTCTTCCGTCGACCATCCGGCCAGATACGCGATCAGGGCGGCGAAGATAAGTACCGCCAGCAGGTCCAGTTGCGGCAACCCGAAGCGTTTGACCAGCCGCCGCAGAACGATGGCCAGAACCACGGTCGCGGTGCTGATGATCAGCGCGCGGTAGTTGAACGCATCGCCATGGAACAGCGTGAGGTAGGTACGTTTGAGCACCGACTGCCGACCGTTGCCTTGGTCCTTCACCCCCAGCGCGTTGCCGAGCTGACCTATCGCGATCAGGATGGCTGCTGCCAGCAGGAACCCGAGGATCACTGATTCGGAGATATATCGGGTCAGATCACCGAGCTTGAACACGGCGATGAGAATCTGGAATGCGCCGACGAGGACGCCGAGTAGGAACAGCGCCTCGAACAACACGGTGCGATTCTCGGGATCCAGGAATGCCAGCGAGCTGAACACCAGCAGCGAAATCGCGCTCGTCGGTCCGTTGACCAGGTGTGAGGATGATCCAAATACCGAAGCGACAAAGGTCACCACGATCGACGAGTACACACCGAATTTCGGGTCGACTCCGGCTACCAGTGCGTAGGTGATGCCCTGTGGCAGCGACACCGCGGCAACCGTGAGTCCGGCGATCAGATCACGGCGGGCTTTGTCTCCGGTGTAGTTCAGGTTCTGGAATCTGTCCAAAATGCTCATGGCGTCTTCGTCTTTCACCGAGGGTGTGCAGACGCGTTTCTCGCCGGAGCAGAGGAAACCACGTCGTAGATACCGTTGTTGCCGAAAAATCTCTCGCGCGCGTCGTACCAGTCTTTGGCGATCGCGGTGATCGGGAAAAGCTGGATCGCGGGTAGCCGGTCTTCGTGCTTGGCCAGGATCTCCGGCTTGATCGGTCGGTAGCCATACTGCGCTGCGGTCTCCTGCGCGGCATCGGTGTAGAGGTATTCCAGATACGCCTTGGCGTAGGACGCGATCTTCTTGTTCTCCAGATTCGCGTCGACCCAGGCAACCGCCGGTTCGGCGCGGATACTGACTGGCGGATAGACGATTTCGAGCTCGCCCTTGTTTTCCGCGACCTCACGCAGGGCCTCGTTCTCCCACGTCAGATGCACGTCCCCAACCTTCTCGGTGGCAAAACTTATGGCCGCGCCGCGGGCGCCCGGATCGGCGACCACGACGTGGCTCAGAAGCGCCCTGACGAAGTCGGACGCCTGCGCATCGCTGCCACCGCGCGTCGTCACCGACCCCCAGGCGGCGAGGACGCTCAGCTTGCCATTGCCGGACGTACGTGGATCGGGATTCACGACCTCGACGTCGTCCTTGATCAGGTCGGACCAATCGTGAATCCCTTTGGGATTGTCCTTATGGACGACGAACACGATCGTCGACGTATACGGCACAGAGTTATTGGGCAGACGCTGTTGCCAATTGGCCGCAATCAGCCCGCGCTTGCGCAGCGCGTCAACGTCACTCGGCAACGCCAGCGAAACGACGTCGGCTTTCTGCTTTCCATTGATGACGTCTGTGGTCTGGCGGCCCGAACCACCATGGGATTGCTTGACTTCCACGGTCACACCGGTTTGCCGCCGATATTGGTCGACGAATGTCTTGTCGAGTGCCGCATACAGTTCCCGGGTCGGGTCGTAGGAGACATTGAGGATCTGATTCGGCGAATTGTCGTGGTGCAGGTTGTGGATCGCGATCAGGCCGGCCGCAACGACAATGGCGACAATGCCGACGATATTCAGCCGGGGTACGGATATGAGAACGTTGTGCCAACGCGACGATGGCTGCGCGGGCTCTGTCATTGCCGCCTCCTGGTGTCGGAATCGTGGGAAATGCCGGTCACCGGCGATCGACTGCTTTACGTGCTGGTTGTTCTCACCAAGCGCGAGATTTGGAGCGTAGCGACCGCGCTCGTGAAACACAGCCGTGTAAATCAGCCTGATCGCAAAGGAATGCTTAGCCAGGCAGCAACGTCTTACGCCGATCAGTCCCGATCAGCACCGCGGCGTCGCCGCGCGCGCAATTCACGCACGGGCCGTAACTGTTGGTCGTCACGCCCGGGTGCCCACAGTCCGATCAGGACAGCACTGACGGCCACCAGTACCCCGAGCACCAATAGCGACGAATGCATGGCGTCGATGAACGCCGTCTTGCTGACCTCCGACAGTCGGGCACCAGTCGGTCCCAGCCGTCGCGCGACCTCCAGCGCTTGGCCCAGCGACGTGCTCGCGGCGTCCCCCACCGATTTCGGGAATCCGATCAGGTTGGGAGCCAACGTCTTCGCATACCGTGCGGCCAGCATCGACCCGGCCAGCGCG
>Ga0302326_10028947_pt1 | contig 11135 bp, 4 predicted proteins | sample Palsa_T0_3_FD_202264 | JGI IMG/M metagenome (GOLD analysis project Ga0302326, IMG submission 202264) | Peat permafrost microbial communities from Stordalen Mire near Abisko, Sweden - Palsa_T0_3 | ecosystem: Environmental > Terrestrial > Soil > Palsa > Peat permafrost | place: Sweden: Abisko...
CCGAAGGTGCGATGACCTGGATGGCGAACGTTGAAGGTTGGCTGAAGTCGGAGATCGAGGGCTTTGGCGCCGAGGGGAACTGGTACGTCGGCCGACCCCTTCTCGTCACGGCCAACGACTACAGCCTGCGGCTCTTCAACGGTGACACCGGAGTGGTGGTCGCCGGTCCTGAGCTCCGTACGGTTGCCGCATTCGAGCGTGATGGCGAAGTCGTGGAAATCAGCCCCTCTCGCCTGGCCGCCATCGACACCGTGTACGCCATGACGATCCACAAGGCTCAAGGCTCCCAGTTCGACACGGTCGCCGTTCTCCTCCCGGGTCCGGATTCCCGAGTTCTCACAAGGGAACTCCTCTACACCGCCGTCTCGCGTGGCCAAAAGCGAGTGATCCTGGCCGGCACCGAGGCAGCGGTCCGGACGGCGGTCACCAGACCGATTTCCCGCTCCTCGGGTCTACGTCAACGTTTGTGGGGTGTGGAGTGAGCCAGGTGACGGCGGACGGAGTAGTCGTCCCAAGCGGTGACAGACGAGGAGGCGCTCCCGCTGCGCGGCGCTCAGTGACATCGTTGGTTGACCCTATGTAATGGAACCGGCGCAACGATTCCATCCGACACAGGTGCGACAGCCTTGCTCGCGGGCTCAGTCCTCGCTGTCCGGGTCTTCGTTGCCGTCGCTCTCCTCTAAGAGTTTTCCGGCCTTCTCGTCAATACCTGCATCGTCCGCAAACGGCTCGTCAAAGGGTTCGAACGAATCGCCTGGCATAAGCCGAGCATATGCGCCTGGGTCGAGATCTGCGGCCCGATCTGTCGCAACGAGGTTCGTTAGTCGGTGACCATCTCCGCCCCGGTGCGCATGAGTCGCCGCACCTCGTCCACACTGGCTTGAAGGTCAGAGAGGTGTCGCTCGACGGCGCCGTCGGGGGTGAGAAAAAGGAATGTGACGCGTGTCACGGGTTCGGCGGTGGATGAGCCGATGGTCAGGGCATAGGAGGCCCCCTGCAGCCGGTAACCCTCCACGCGCTGATCGAGCACGTCCGGATCAGACGTTGCCGCGGTCTTGTAGTCCACCACGACCAGGCCGTCTGCACCTCTGTACAGCAGGTCGATGTACCCCTCGAGCAGGCGCCCTTCGTGCGGCGTGCACGAGTAGATCTCCCGCCAGTGCGGTGCGGCCGCAGCCTCCAGCACCGATGGAGACCCGAGCGCCTGCAGAACGAGCGCGCGCACCTCGTTGAGTCGGTCTGGAACGGCCTCCGCCTCGCACTGCGCCACCAACGCCTCGCCGAGACCGGCCCCGGTCGAAAGGTCGATCGTCTGCAGGACACCGTGGACCGCCCGCCCGACGGCGGTCCCGTAGCGGCCCTTGAGCCAGGGAGGAAGATCGAGGTCCCGGGGACGCTTCAGTAGCCCGGGGTCAGGTTCCCCCTCACTGTCGGGCTCGCCCTCGTCCGTCAACGCACTCGCCGCCACCGTCGTCGGCCGCTCAGCGCGCGTGAGCGCGGCAGATCGTTCGGCCTCCCAGTCCGCAAACGGCAGCGGAGCCTGCGGCGCATCGATGGGAACCGGCGTGAGGGACCCCACGATGAGGGCCGCGTCCGGTAGGGCATCCGCCAACTCCTGCCCCATGCCGGCGAGGAGCAGCTCGGCGTTGGTGCGGGCCCCGGGCTTTCCGTCAGCGGCTCGGACCTTGCGGTGCAGGGAGAGGATCAGGTGATCGCAGGCCCTGGTGCAGGCCACGTAGAGGAGGCGGATGCGCTCGTGGAGTCCCATCTGCTCGTCAATGGGCGCCCAGGCGACGTACTCGTCGGTGCTGACGTTGCCGCCGAATCTGTAGCCGACCCCGCCGTCGCCGGGAAAGACGACTTCGGCCGGTGCCCTCTTGTGTGACGGAGCGGTCGACATGCCCGACACGATGGTGATCGGGAACTCCAGGCCCTTTGCACCGTGGATGGTCAGAATGCGCACGGCGTCGTCGTCGCTTTCGGGCAGGACCGACTCGGCCACCCGCGCCCCTTCGGCCGTCTGCGCTCGTACCCAGTGCAGGTACTGGCGAAGGTTCCCACCGGTGGCCTCGCTCCATGCCCGCGCCTGATCGGACACGAAGCGCAGCCGTCGCCACACGTCGCGAGGCCTGCCCTCGGCGAAACCGAGTTCGAGGGCGCGCCGGTCGCGGGTGATCAGACCCAACAACTCCGACGGGGTCAACCAGGTGCGCTGGTCATAGAGCGCGCGGAGGTAGACGAGTCCCGCCTTTACGGGGTCTTCATCGGGCACGGTGTCGGGCTGGTCAGCGAGATAGCTCCAGTGCCCCTTCCGCTCCGACTTGAACCGGAAGAGGTCGTCGTCGCCACAGGCGAGCAGCGGAGTGCGTAGGGCGGAGACGATGTGGAGATGGTTGGTGGGATCATCGATAGCCCGTAGCACCATGAGCACGTCGCGCACGGCGCGACTGGCATAGACCAGTGAACTGGTCTCGGCCCGGAAGGCGATGCCGGCGTCGTCGAAGGCCTCCTCCAAGAAGGGAAGCGAGGTCCGGGCTGGAACCACCACGGTGATGTCGCCGAGCCGGGCCGGGCGCCAGCCGCCCCTCTTGTCGCTGACCTCCCAGCCCTCGTCCATCACCCGGGCCACCGCGGCGGCCGCGTCGGCGGCTTCGGCGCTCCGCATCTCGTCGGCCTTGGTGCCCTTGGGGTGCTCGTGGCGCCCGAGGAGAGAGACCGCCGGACCAACGCCGGCCGCTGATCGTGTTGCCACAAGGGGCAGGTAGTCGGGCTGCGAGTGCAGGTGAACGGGAACGTCATCGGGTTCGCTCATGAGGACGGCGAACGTGTGGTTCACCCAGTTGATGATCGGCTGCACGGAACGGAAGTTGGCCGTGAGTTCGACCACCCCGTCCTCTTCCGCGCCGAACCGGTCCGCCGCGGTCAAGAACGTGCGGATGTCGGCGCGGCGGAAGCGGTAGATGGACTGCTTGGGGTCGCCCACCACGAAGAGTTGGCCAGGCGCCACGTCGACCTTCTCCCACGGGTCCTGGCCGGCGGCCGAGCTGTGCGGATCGGCAGCGGCAATGCGGACGGCTAGCTCGATCTGTATGGGATCGGTATCCTGGAACTCATCGAGCAGCAGCCGGTCGTATAGCTCGTGCAACGTGGTCCGCACTGCTGCTCCGTGCACGGGATCACGGAGCAGCGCCCGGGCCAGGACCAGAAGGTCGTGGAACTCCAACCGGCCCTCTTGCTGGCGGCTCTGGGCACTATCCAGAGTGAAGGCACGGATGGCGCTGCCGAGTCGGTGGGCGCACGCCGCGGCGACGTCCCCACATACCGCCGCGAGACCCTCGCCTGCCTCCCGGACGCGGGACTGGAGCTCCGCCAGGTCGCAATCCCAGGCACCCTGCTTCCCCTTGCCGCCTACCTTGAAGCTGGGCAATTTGATAGTGGCCTTCCGCCCGATGCCCTCCAACAGATCCAACTCGTCGGGAATGGCCCGCAGTTCGGCCATCCGGCCCGCAATCTCGTCGAGCCGCTGGCGCAGTTTGTCGTCCACAACGCGGCAGGGCTCGGCACAGACGGCGTCGACGGTCGCCGCGGCCGCCTCGAAGAGTCGGTGGACCGGCGGCGGGTCGGCCGAGTGCGGGGGGACCCGTTCTTGCACCAGGTCCCAGTTGTCGTCGAAGGCCTGGGCCAACGATTGCAGCGCGCTGGGTTTGACACCGGAGGCGATGAGGAGGAGCACCGATCGCTCGAGCGCCGGGTCGGCCAGGAGCTGATCGCGGAACGACGACCAGCGGGTGTCGAAGGCGACTGCCGAGCTCACCTCGTCAAGGACCTCCAACCGGGGCGGGAGGCCGGCCTCGATCGGGTGCTCGGAGAGCAGTCTCTGAGCGAAGGCGTGCAAAGTGCCGATGGCCGCTCCGTCGAGCTGTTCGAGGGCTTGACGACAGCGCTGTCCCACTTCACTATCGGGATCTAACTCCGCCCTCTGTTCGAGGGCGCCGCGGATGCGGTCGCGCAGCTCCGCCCCCGCCTTCTCGGTAAAGGTGATGGCGGCGATCCGGCGGAGCTCGGCGTGCCCCCCCGTCACCAGCGCCAGGACCCGATTCACCAGGGCTGACGTCTTGCCGGAGCCCGCGCCGGCCACGACGAAGAGGGTGGTCGTGAGCTCCGTCGTGATCCGCTGGCGCGCCGCTTGGTCGGGCGGGTCGGGACGTGCGGCAGCAGTGGGTGCCGTGAGCTGTTCAGTCATCGAGAAGCTGCTCGGTTTCGGTCTCGAGGGAGACGTCCTCCAGCGGATCGGCGAAGTGGACGAAGGCGTCCATGGCCGGGTCGTTCCGCTTGTGCTCGTACAGGCGGCGCAATTCCGTGACGCCCATGTTGTCCGGGTCGCAGTAGGGGCACTCGGTCCACGGGCTCGTGCTTAATGCGGTCGGGAAGGAAGGAAAGACTCCGGCCTCGATGCCGTCGACCATGGTCTGCACGGTCTGTCCGACACGGCCCAGCACCTCCGGCGTGACCGGATAGCCGCGACGCTCGAAGGTGCCCCCGGCGGAGACGAACCAGTAGTCCGCCCGCACCGGTGTGTCAGCGGTTCCGTACAGGAGTCGTGCGGCCTGGCCGTAGATGGCGAGCTGCAGGCGCCGGCCTTGGCTATCGGGGTTTTCCTCGCTCAGGTTCCTGTAATCGTCGGGCTTTCCCGTCTTGTAGTCCAAGACGTGCAGGGTGCCGTCGTCGGCCCTGTCGATCCGGTCGGCGAATCCCCGGAAGCGGACGCTGCGCCCGTCCGGCAGTGCGAGGAAGACGGTATCCGCCCCGTCGTCTGCGAAGCCGAAGGCGAGCTCGGCCGAGAGGGGTCGGGCGCCGTGTTCCACGCGATAGTTGGAGTCCGCTTCGAGAAAGCGGAGCAGGTCGGCGATGATCCGCCGGCGGTCCTGGTGCCAGAAGATGGGGCGGCCGGTGAGGCCCTTGCCCTCGTACTCGGCGCAGACCCTGTCACCTATCGCCGCGATGAGGTCTACGTCCTGCGCCGTCCACGGGTCGTCGGGTCCCGGTCTGTTGGTCTCGGGCCGAGCCAGGACGTCTTTGATGAACTCCTCGAGGACCTGGTGGATGAGCAGCCCCTTGTCGCGCGGGGTTATCTGCATCTCGTCCTCGGGGTTCTCGATCTCCCGCACGCTCAGCACGTTCTGCATGAAGTAGGCGAAGGGACAGGTGGCCCATTTCTCCAACCGGGTCGCCGAGTTGACCCGTTCGGTCGGCGAAGGCAACGCCGACCCGACCAGGTTGCCGTCGAAGCGGGTGAAACGGTCGCTGCGGCGATCGGCCACCAGCTCGGCGCCAGCACCCAGAGCGGGATCTCCCGCGGCCGAAAGGACCGGGAGCGGGAGCCGGGTCGAACCGTGCACCATGAGAGAGCGCAGCCGGTGCTCCTGCTCCGTGGACGGGAACGCCACGTGCCTGATCCCGGCATCGAACGACGCCACGTGGCTCACCCAGTCCTGCTTGGCGCCGAAAAGCTCGCTGGACCACCACCGCTCCCCGGCCAGGGCACTGGCAATGTCGAGGACCCAGCGGGACGGGACGCGGTCGATGTTGCGGCGCAGGTCGCCGCGCGGAACGCACAACACCTGGTGCGTTGCGCCGGCCAAAGCGGCCAGGAGCTGGCGGTGCTGGCGCTCGACACTCTGCGCGCGCAAGGGCAACTCGTCGCCGGTGGCGGTGCGCTCGTGATCGGGCAGCAAGGAGTCGTCGTGGGCGGGCGAGGGGAACAGGCCCTCCGCCAGGCCGAGCACGACTACGAGGTCGAGGTCCAGCCCCACCCCCATGGCCACCGAGCCGACCAGCACGCCCTCGCCCATGCGACCCACCCGGCCCAGATCAGCCTCGAGCTCGAGTTCGAGGGTGCGAGTGAAGGCGCCCAGGTCGACGGACTGCTCAATCGCATCGAGGCAGGCCAGCCGGGCGAGAGCCTGCTCCACCCGTTCGGCCGCCTTTCTCTCCGCCGCCGGCCACCGGGAGAGATGGCGCTCGTCGCCGAACAAAGAACGGAGATGGCGCCGTGACCATCCAACCCGCTCGCTCCAGCGCCGGGGCTGTTCTGCCGCTTCAGCCAGGTCATCGATCAGCCCGACGACGAAGTCGCGCAGGGCACGTGCCCGCGCAGCCTCCTTTTGTGCGTTTTCGCCCAGCCAGGGCGGGGCGTGGGGATCGCTCTCTGCGCGCGCCGCCTTGTTGTCACGACTGACCGCGAGAGCGGCCAACCGCTGATCCCAGTCGTTGCGGCCCGCCACGACGCCGGCCTCCCGCGAGAGACGCTCCCAGGCAGTGACCGGGAGCGACCGACCGTCCTGGCGCAACCGTCCCCCGGACAGCCAGGCGAAGACCTCCTCGCGCCTGAATCCACTGTCGGGAAGAGCCAGAAGGCCCAGCAAGGTCCGACCCGTCACCCGCCCCGTAAGCGGCATGACGGCGGCGCCGTTGAGGGTGATGCCCGCCGCGGCCAGCTGCTCGTGGGCCAATCGGGCATAGGGAACCGGGCTGGCGTGGAGAATCGCCATGCGATCCAGCGGCGTTCCAGCCCGCGCGGCATCGACGATGCCGCGCACCGCGGCGCGGACTTCCTCGTCGCAGTCGGACACGGTGATGATCTGCGTCCGATCAGCCGTCACGACATCGAGCGGACGAGCTCCGCCCGGGATGCCACGCTCGCCCGATGAGATCCCGGTCCCGGCCTCAGCGTCAATGCGACGGACCGACCGCTCGACCTCGGCATCGGCCCGCCCATCACCGGTGGTCCCCGCTAGCACGACCACCTCGCTGCGACTACCAACCGCATCGAGCAGCGCCCCTCCGTGGCGAGACAGCCGCTCCGGGAGGTAGACGATGACAGTGCCCAGCCGCCTGACAGCGGACGCGTCGCTGCGCAGGGCGTCAGCGGCGGAATCGAGAAGGTCTTCCTCGTCGTAGAACTCGTGCTGGAGGCTGGCGCGTGCCGCTTTGTGCAGGCGGACCACATCGGCCGCCCGATCACTGCGCCGGGCCAAGGCCTCGAGAGCACCCTCGGACAAATCGCGCAGCTCCCTGTAGGCGGCGACGAGCGCTGTCTCTGTGGCGGCGTGGCCGGCGACAGGGGCGAAGATCCCAGGCTCGCGGCTCAGCGCCCCCCGCATCGCTGCCGCGAGCACCGGCGTCGAGACCGGCCGACGCCCCTGGGCGGCCAGCTGGGTTGACCCCAGGAGCTCGGCCAATCTGTATACGGTGACGAAAGAGACGGCGGCGATGCCGGTACCGCGGTCACAGATCGCCCCCAGCGTGCCCGAGGCCAGCAACCGTCGGCTGGCCACGCCGACGTAGTTGGAGGGCACCACGATGGTTACGGGAGCGAGAGGCTCATCACCCTTGGCGGCGCTGATGGTCGCGCGCAGTTCCTCAGCGGCCTCCCGCCCGTACCGCACCCACTGCACCGTGCTGCCCATAGGCGGGATGGTAGGCGAGGGGTGTTCGCAACGGTCCTTTGCTATGAATTTCTAAAGCCATTATTAGAATCAGTGGGAGAGCCGCCAGCTGCTCACGGCTCCCTGGGGTGCACATACGGCGCCCGGGAGCGGCGCCCGGCGGAGACGGAGCAGCCGGCGAATCGATAGCCCTTGCCGGGGTGACGCTGCCTCCAGGGCAAGAGCACGCTGCCGGGCGTTTGACTGGTCCGCTGCTTGCCGCTGCGCCGCCATGGTCATCGCGCTGTGGGTGTTCATTTCGGTTCCTCCGCTATGCGATCGAGCGATGACTCCAGCGTGCGCCTCGAAAACGAGAGGGGCATCCGGGGCCGGTACGGATCCGCCACGGACTGACCACGGAATCACCACGGACTGTGTAGAGACCCAGGGCGAAACGCGGGAGAATGGACACCGTGGTGGATCTGGATACGACGACGATCTCGGTGCGCGAGGCCGAGGTGCTCAATGCCCTGGGCGAACATCTGACGAACGCGCAGATTGCCCAGAAGCTGCACATTTCGGTGCGCACGGTGGAGAGCCACGTGTCGTCCCTGCTCCGCAAGCTCGGTGCAGCGGACCGCCGGGAGCTGGCGTCGAGGTCCGGCATGCCGCCCGTCGGGCCGATACCTGTGTCGGAGCTGTCGCCGGACGCGCCAGAGGTGGTCGGCTTACCGGCCACCTGGACGACGTTCGTCGGACGGGGGGCAGAACTGGCGGAGCTCTCTCAGGCCCTTTCGTCGAACCGGCTGGTCACGCTGGTCGGACCGGGCGGGGTGGGGAAGACCCGTTTGGCCGTCATGGCCGCGTCGAACGACGCCGGGCTCTTCGTTGGCGGGGGCGCCTTCGTCGACCTGGTACCGGTGAGCCCCGACTTCGTCCTCCATGCCGTGGCCGCGGCGCTGGGAGTGGTCGAGCGGCCCCAGGACATTCTCCAGCAGGTCGTCCACGATCGGTTGCGCACCGGACGCATCCTCCTGGTGCTCGACAACTGCGAGCACGTTCTAGGAGCGGCGGCCGACCTGGTGCGCGCGGTGCTCGGGTCGTGTCCCGATGTCGTGGTCCTGGCCACCAGCCGGGAACGCCTGGGCATCGCAGGCGAACGTGTGGTGGCGCTGACCCCTCTGAGTTTGACCGCGTTGACGGACGACGGCGATGCATCCGAGGCGGCGCAGCTCTTCACCGACCGTGCCGGTCGTGCCGATGCGGACTCGGTCGTGGTGGCGGAGATCTGCCGCCGCCTCGATGGGATGCCGCTGGCGATTGAGTTGGCCGCAGCCAGAAGCAGTTCACTCGGCCTCGACGGCCTGCTCACGGGCCTCGACGACCACCTCCGATTGTTGAGCCAGTCGAGTCCGACAGGAGATCGTCATGGGTCGATGCGCACGGTCATCGAATGGAGCCACCAGCTGCTCGAAGACACCGAGCGCGACGCATTCCGCCGCCTCGGTGTCTTCGTGGGAGCGTTCGATCTCACCGCCGCGGCGGCCGTCGTCGGCGGTGGGGATACGGCGGCGGCGAGCGATGTGATCGGTCGGCTGGCCGACAAGAGCCTCCTGGTGCACGTGCGTCATGCCACCGGCAGTCGATGGCAGATGCTGGACACTGTGCACGCCTATGCCCACGAACAACTCGAGGCCAGCGGCGAGGTAGACGACGTGCGCGGACGCCATCATGCGTGGGCCACGGCAACGGCCCGCGAACTGGAGCAGGCACTCGATGCCGCCGGCTGGCAGGAGCGTTTCGACGCCGTCGCCGGCGATCTGCGTTCAGCGTTGCGCACCCCCTTGACGCTCTCCACGGGCACTGATGCCTTCGACCTGGCCCTCTCGCTTGGCCATCTGACCTACGCCCGCCGCTTTCTGGTCGAGGCGAGCCACCATTTCGAGGCCGCTGTGGCTCGAGCACCCGATGCGGCCGCGGCGGTCGTGGCTCTTCGCACTGCCGCCAACGAGGCCTACGCCGAGATGCGGGGAGAGAAGGCGTTCGACCTGCTGCAGGAGGCATTCGCCCGGGCCTCGGTGGCGGGGGATCACCGAATGGCCGCCATTGTGATGGCCGACGCGGCCGCACTCGCCGGGCGCTGTCCGGCTCTCTTCGTCACCCCGCTCAGCCGCGAAGAGATCCTTGCCCTCATTGATCAGGCAGAAGGTCTGGCTCCCCCCGGCGATCTCGAGGTCGCTACGCACATCGCGGTGGCGTCGGCCTGGCACGGCGCACGGACGGAGACGGTACCGACCGACGCGCAGGCGCGTAAGGCGCTGGAGCGCACGGCAGAATTCGGTGACCCGACCCTCATCAGCTCCGCACTCGATGCTGCTGCCGCGGCCGCGAGCCACGATGGGCATTACAAGGATTCATCGCGCTATTCGTTGGAGCGGCTCCAGCTGCTCGACCGACTGCCGCGCCATGATCCACGGGTCGGCGGCGAAATAGCCGACATCTTCCACATGGCCTCGGAAGCGGCAGTAGGGGCCGGCGAGCTCGGAGCAGCGCTCGCCAGTGCCCGCAATTCGTACGATGACGACACGAATCAGGGACTTCCGCAATTTGCCGCGACCCATCTCTTGCCGCCACTGGTGCTGAGCGGGGAGTTTGACGAAGCGGTGGAACAGGCGATCGTGATGCGCCACGGGTGGGAACGTGCGGGAAGGCCGCCGGCCGGCTGGATGTCGCCGGCATTCTTTGCCGCCGCGCTCGCGCACGGGCTGCGCGGGGATGAGGACGAGTACACGAGGTGGATGGAACTCGGGACGTCGATCGCTCGGAAGCCGGAGGTGTCCAGCTGCAGTGTCTACGTCGGATGCCGTGTCGCGCTGCACCATGGACCGCTCGAGCAGGCCCGGACGTTATCAACGTCGCTGGAGTCTTGCGGCAAGTACTACGACCCCTACCTGGAGGCTGTTCGGGTGGAGACGGCCGCCATCGCCAAATCCGTAGACGCCGAGGAGCAGCTGGCCACGGCGCGGCGCCTGGCGCCGGAGAACGACTTCGTGGCGGCGCAACTCCTTCGTGTGGCGGGAAGCCTGCACCACGATGAGACCGCCATCAAGGATTCGGTGGCCGGATGGGAAGCGATCGGCGCGCGTTTCGAGCGCGCCTGCACTCTCCTGTTGCTTCCGGACCGAGTTGACGAAGGCACCGCCGAGCTCGAGGCGCTCGGGTGCGCTCCGCCCGCGCCTTTCTGGTCCTGAACCGCCGGTGGGGTCCTCGGTCGGAGAGTCCTCGGAGAGGGAGTCTCACTTCACAGTGCCGCTCTTTGAAGAGCTCCTAGAGGCGAACCAGCCGGCATGAAGCCAGTGAGTTCAGTAACGTTCGCGCGTGGCGGTTCTTGAGCATGATGCAGAACACAGACTCAGATCCGCCGCATTTCACTTTCTAGGCGACCTCAGCGAACGCAGCGGTACACCATTGGTCGGCCAAGAAGACCTCGCTGCTTTCAGCTTTGAGGGGCGACCATTTCGGCTCATGGCGACGCAGACTGGCATATGGAAGCCCCGCGAATTGAGCGCCGCGCTCAGTTTTCGAACCGTCTTTGCCAAGGAACCATCTCAGCGCCCGTACGACGACACAGAGGGGCCAGACGGCTTCCTTCGCTACAAATGGCGCTTCACGAACGCTGCAGACCCGGGTAACTTCAACCTCTCGGAT
>Ga0302326_10028949_pt1 | contig 11134 bp, 11 predicted proteins | sample Palsa_T0_3_FD_202264 | JGI IMG/M metagenome (GOLD analysis project Ga0302326, IMG submission 202264) | Peat permafrost microbial communities from Stordalen Mire near Abisko, Sweden - Palsa_T0_3 | ecosystem: Environmental > Terrestrial > Soil > Palsa > Peat permafrost | place: Sweden: Abisko...
GCACATCAGACAGATCGAGTTCCGCGCGCGTCCCGTCCGACCATCGAATAGAAAGGGTCGCAGGTGCCTTCGATCTCACTGCCGAGATCACTCGCGTCCTGTCGTCGATACTCATCCGTTTAGCTCCCGCCACTTCTGGACCAGCGGCGTCCGGTTCCGGCGTCCCCAAGCACAAGCCGACTTCAGGACATCGGCAGGCACAGCGCCAACGATGATATAAAACGTCTCGATGCTGACGGAACAGCGAAAGTCGGGTCCTTCGATATGAAAGTGCGGCACGCAGTGTTCGCGGCCGTAAATGGCAATCTTCCAGCCCGATCCGCGATAGACCGTCACCATGTCGCATGATAGTGCAACGAATGCACTACTTCAAGCTCGAACCTGGGTACTGGCCGAATTAGGCCACTCGAAATTCAAACCAGGCCACTTAATCTTCGTGAAGTTGCCCACCGCGCTTTTCGCAGGAATCAACTGCGGCCTCGGTATCCTCCACAAATTCCTTCTTTCCGTTCGGAAATAGGCAAACTCCGCCGTCGCGCCATCCATTCGGACATGTTGCGGCGCCAATAGGCGTAGTATGCAAATCCTTATCAACGCAGATTATGAAATGATCCTCTATGATCACGGTCTCAGTTTGCTGTGCGTGCTTGGGGTGCGAACAGGCCGTTGTTGATACAAGAGGCACAAAGACCAAAATCCGGGTAATTGCTCGCATTCGATTCTTGCCCCGGTCGATTCCAATGGACCCCGCCACATTACGCCAGCCGGGCGCTGGCGTAATGTGGCGGGGCGCGGGCTCATAGGTCTGTTCCCTTTCCGCCACGAATTACCGTGAATGTACGCCAGCCCTTCGGTTTCGGTGGTGGGAGGTTCGCGGGATATTCGCGGCCAGCATCGGTCGGCAGTTCGCCATCCAATGCGGCATCGATTAGCTCGCCAATGCCCCCGATTGCGGCGGCCGGCGAGATGGTTACTGTGCCCGTTCCAACCGAGCCTGACCTGAGGAATTCCCCTTGCGATTGATACTTCTTGCGTCCGCCATCGTCATCGGCGCGCTGACTGTCGCCTCTGCCCAGCGAGCCGCCGGTCCTTCGCCCTATCCTATGCCGGCGGAAATCCCCGCGCCCCAGGACAGACCCTATCCGGGCACGATCCGGCTCGCCGTCGACGCGACCGACACTACGCGCGCGATCTTCCGCGTGCATGAGAGCATTCCCGTTGCGCATGCGGGACCGATGGTGCTGCTCTTTCCCAAATGGCTACCGGGAAATCATGGACCCAGCGGCCCGATCGACAAATTGGCGGGGCTCGTCATTCGCGCGGGCGCAGCGAAAGTCGCGTGGACGCGCGATGTGGTCGATGTCTATGCGTTCCATGTCGATGTACCGGCGGCCGCGAAGTCGCTCGAACTCGATTTCCAATACGTCTCGCCGGTCGAGATGAAGGAGGGGCGCGTGGTGATGACGCCCGAGATGCTGAACCTGCAATGGAATGCGACGGCGCTCTATCCGGCCGGTTATTTCTCGCGCCAGATCATGTTCGCAGCCAGCGTGAAACTCCCCGCAGGCTGGAAATTGGGATCGGCGCTCGAGACGGCGTCCGTTGCCGGCGCGACGACGAATTTCAAACCGGTGCCGTTCAACACGCTGGTCGATTCGCCTCTGTTCGCAGGAAAATACTTCGAAAGAGTCGATCTCGATCCCGGCGCGAAGGCACAAGTACATATGGATATCGTGGCGGACCGCGCGGAAGATCTCGCGATCAGTCCGGCCCAGCTTCAGGCGCATCGCAATCTCGTCCAGCAGGCGTACAAAACATTCGGCTCGCATCACTACGACCACTACGATTTTCTGCTGGGTCTCAGCGAAGTGATGAGCGGCATCGGGCTCGAACATCACCGCTCCAGCGAAGACGGCACGGCGCTCAAATATTTCGCCGATTGGGACAAGTCGTCGGCGTCGCGCGATCTCCTGAGTCACGAATACACCCATTCCTGGAACGGCAAATTCCGGCGGCCTGCCGATTTGTGGACTCCCAATTTCAACGTTCCGATGCGCGACAGCCTGCTCTGGGTCTATGAAGGCCAGACGCAGTATTGGGGCACCGTACTGGCGGCGCGCGCCGGGCTGTGGACGAAACAGCAGGGGCTCGATGCGCTCGCGGCCGATGCGGCGACCTTCGACAAACGCGCCGGCACGCAGTGGCGGCCGCTGGAGGACACCACCAACGATCCGATCGCAATGCAGCGCCGGCCCATTCCGTGGCGCAGCTGGCAGCGCAGCGAAGACTATTACGGCCAGGGCGAACTGATCTGGCTCGATGCCGACACGCTTATTCGCCAGAAAACCGGCGGCAAGAAATCGCTGGACGATTTCGCGCGCGCCTTCTTCGGAATCGATGACGGCAGTTATGTGACCGTCACCTACACCTTCAACGATATCGTGCATGCGCTGAACGGCGTGCTCCCCTATGATTGGGCCGGCTTCCTCAACGCGCGTCTCAACGATCCGGCACCGGCTCCACTCAACGGTCTCGCGCAAGGCGGCTACAGGCTCGTCTACACCGACAAGCCGTCCGACTTCACGAAATCGGCCGAACATCTGCACAAGATGACAGACCTGCTCTATTCGCTGGGCGTGAATATCGATCACTCTGGTTCTGTCGCCGAAGTTTTGTGGGACGGACCCGCGTTCAATGCGGGGATCACGGTCGGCACCCAGGTCGTGGCCGTGAACGGTCAGGCCTACGACTCCGACGATCTGAAGGACGCGATCACCGCGGCGAAATCCAAACCGGCGCCCATCCAGCTGCTGCTCAAGCGCGGCGATCGCTATGAGACGGTGTCGGTCAACTATCGCGGCGGCTTGCAGTACCCGCATCTCGAGCGCGTGGCGGAAACGCCGGCGCTGCTCGACGATCTACTGGCCCCGCGGAAATAAGGACGTTCAATCCTGGCCCAGAAGCTTCCAGACACTCTCGGCCGTAAAGATGACTTCGCCGGCGACTGTGAATTCGCCGCGCATGAAAACCAGCGCCCGCGTTCTGCGCGTGAGCACCGGCGTCACTTCGACGATGCCGCCCGCGCGGCATGGCTTGAGGAATTGCGTGTGCATGTTGAGCGTGACGCTGGGTGCGTAGTCGGTCACGTCCCAAACGGCGGCGCCCAGCGTGAGATCGGCATACGTCATCAGCATGCCGCCATGCAGCACGCCGCGCATGTTCACATGGCGCTCGTCCACGCGGAAAATGAAATGCCGAGCTCCGGGCGCGCCCGTTTCGAATACCGGGCCCACGAAAATCTCGAACGGATCGACGAGCTTCGTCCGGACATATCCCGGCAAGGGAGGTGCCGCATCGGTCATGACTCGACGGGGACTTTCCAGAGCCCGGTGGCGACAAGCAGCGTGCGGTCGCCGCTCGCGAGTTCGGCCGACATGAAGACCATCGTGCGCGCCCGGCGTGTCACCCGCACGCGCGCTTCGATCATGTCGCCGAGGCGACCCGGCCCCACGAAATCGCAATTCAGCGAAACCGTGCTGCAGCTCTTGGCGCCGGAGACGGCGCGCGCGGTCTGGCTCATTGCAACGTCGACAAAGGCCATCAGCATGCCGCCATGGACAGTACCGGCGGAGTTCATGTGCTTGTCGGTCGCGACGAACGAGAAACGCCGGGCTTCGTCTCCCGGCGTTTCGGGCATTCGGAACAATGGCCCGACAAAACGGTTAAAACCTCCGATGGAGACATTGACGGCCCCCTCGGGCATGCGTGAATCGAACTCAACCATAGGGTGCTGCAGGCCTTTTCTGTCCCGAACCCTGATAGGGAGTTTCGCGCTGCGGTGCAATATCGCAGGGCGCGTCGCCAACGCACGGATCGACACATTGGAAACACAATGAGGCTGCACTAGATTTCGCAGCTTGGGGAAACAGCGCGATCCGGGACATGCCGGAAGTGCCGCACGATTCAACAGAGGATATGACAATGAAAAGGATTGCACGGGCAGCTTTCACGACCTCGCTGCTTTGCGCCACCGCGGGCGCGTCTTTGTTCTTGGGGGCCGTGTCGGCGCAGGCCGCGGACAAAACCGAAAAGGTGAGTCCGGCCATCGGAAAACCGCTGCAGGATGCGGCCACAGCCGCCAAGGCGAACGATTGGGCGACCGCGATGGCCGACGTGAAACTCGCGCAGGCTGTTCCGGATCCGACGCCGTTCGACACCTACAAGATCAATCAATTCCTGGCCGTCGTTTCCATTAACCAGAAGGACTACGCCACGGCCGCAACCGCCACCGAGGCCGCCGCGGATTCGCCTGCAATGCCCGATGCGGACAAGCCGCCGACCTACAAGAACGCATTCATTCTCGCCTCGAACACCAAGCAATACGACAAGGCGATTACTTACGGGCAGGATCTCATTGCGCTCGGACCGATCGACGATGCGACCAACGTCCAGCTCGCGATCGATTACTACGAACTCAAGGATATCGCGCACGCGCAGCAATACGCGCAAAAGGCGATCGACGACGCCAAGGCCGCAGGCCAAACGCCCGACGCCAACGCGCTACGGATCGTCATGAGCGGACAGGTCAGCCAGAACAATCAGGCTGGCGCCGAAGCCACCCTTGAAGCGATCGTGTTGGCCGATCCGGACAATTCCGCCGACTCCTGGCGGCAGCTTGTCGACGTCGCGATCGGCACCAAAGGCCTCAAGGATATCGACGCACTCTATCTGTTCCGGCTCAAGCTCATGGCGGGAGCGATGACGGCAGGCGACGACTACACGACGCTGGCGGGCGTGGCCGAGCAAAAGGGTTTTCCCACGGAAGCGCAAGATGTCCTCGAAAAGGGCATCTCCAGCGGCAAGCTTTCCAGCGGCCAAGCCGGCGAACTCCTGGCCAAGAGCCGCAAGGACGCGGCCGGGGATGCGCGCTTGCTGCCACAGATCGTTTCTTCGGCGGAAAAGAGCAAGACCGGCGAGCAGGACGTGCAGCTTGGCGAGGACTATTGGGGCTATGGACGGTTTGCCGATGCAGAAGCGGCTGCTCGGCGCGCCGTGGCCAAGGGCGCTTTGAAGGATCCCGGCGAAGGCCCCCTGCTCCTGGGTGCGACATTGGTGGCGCAAGGCAAATACGACGAAGCCATTCAAACCCTGGGGCAGGTCAACGGATCGGCGGCGAAGATGAAAGTGGCCCATCTGTGGTCGCTCTATGCGCAAGCGAAGCAAAAAAGGGCGCCGGCATCGCCCCCACCCGCATCGCCGCCCGCGCATTGACGGCGCCGTGACAGCATAGCGATTCGAAACCGGAGACCCGGGACGGCGACCGTCCCGAGGTTTCCGGCTTTGGACGTCGCGCGGGGCCATATTCGAGCAGGAGACATCCGATGGGCATTCTGCTGGGTTTTGCACCCTTCATATTGTTCGCCCTGTTGACGAATATATCCGTCAGCCTTGCATTGTGGGTGGCCTTCGCAGTTGCGTTTGCGATCGGCATCCGCGATTTCGCCCATACGCGAATCCTGCGCGTGCTCGACGTCGGCAGCACGATCCTGTTCGGGCTTCTCGCGCTTTACGCCGGCTTCATTCAACCCGGCCTGTCGGTGCAAGCCGTGCGGCTGGTGGTCGATTGCGGATTGCTGCTGATCGCGGCGACATCGATGGCGATCCGCAATCCGTTCACGCTTCAATATGCGCGCGAGCAGACGCCGCAGGAATTCTGGAATACGCCCCTCTTCATCCGTACCAACTATATCATCACCGCAGTCTGGACACTGGCCTTCCTGGCGACGACGGCTGCGGACGCCACGGCCACCTTCAACAAAAAATTCCCTCTATCTCTCGATATCGGTGTCGGACTGGCAGCGCTTGCGCTGGCTGTCATTTTCACCGCGCGCTATCCTGTCCATGTGCGCGCCCACGCGCAGCGCATTCTTGCCGAAAATGCGGGACGCGCGGCCTAGCTTTCCAGCTGGAGCGGCAATTCCGTCGAAGACTTGATCTGCTCCATCGCAAAGGCCGATGAGACGTCCGTCAGCTTCACCGTGCGGATCAGGCGTTTGTAGAATCGGTCGTAGCCGTCGATGTCCGTCGTCACGACCTTCATCAGATAGTCGACCTCGCCGCTCATGCGGTAGACTTCGACCGCTTCGGGAAATTTGGCGACGGCGGCTGCAAACTCGACGAGCCATGCCTCGTCGTGGCTGTTGGTCCGTATGCTGACGAACACGGTGACAGGAAGACCGACCTTGGCGCGGTTCACGAGTGCGACGCGCCGCTCGATAAAGCCTTCGTCTTCGAGACGCTTGAGTCGTTTCCAACAAGGCGTGGAGGACAGACCGATCCGCTCGCCCAATTCCGCGATTGTCAGGGTTGCATCGTGTTGCAGCAGAGCCAGCAGCTTGCGGTCGATTCCATCAATTTCACCCATTTCATGCTATCCATGTAAGATATTGTAGAAGCATATTCTCTAGAGTGCCCTAATAACAGCAAAATCGGCAATGATATTCCCATGCGGAGGCTTACGGTTGGGCGGTGTCCAGATTCGTGAGCCCCCATGATCGACCGGCTGTTCCTCGACCACCCGCGCTCCGTTGGCGAGACCTATCTGGAACACATGGGCAGCGCCTGTCGGTTCGGCAGCCGCATGATCCTGGCGGGGCTCGCCTGCATGCTCCATGGCATCTTCCCGTTCCTGTTCGTGAAGACGGGCAGCAATACGGTGCGCACGCTCCACGACAACATGGTGGTCAATCGCCGCCGCGCCGCCATTGCGGCAGAATTGTCGGAATTGGGCGCCTATATTTGATTTTGTGACCATCCGACTATCGGAACCGGGGCTTTCGTGTCCCTCCGGAGAAGGCTAGCGTGCCGGCCGCTCACATCGGAGAACTGCCATGAAGGAAGCCGTTATCGTCTCGACTGCTCGCACCGGTCTCGCAAAGTCCATGCGGGGCGGATTCAACATGACCCATGGCGCCGTCATGGGCGGACACGCGGTCAAGAACGCGGTGGGGCGCGCCAAGATCGATCCCAAGGAAGTCGAAGACGTCTATATGGGCTGTGCCAATCCCGAAGGCGCGACCGGCTTCAATATTGCGCGACTGGCGGCCATCTGGGCCGGTTGTCCGGTGACGACCGCCGGCACAACGATCAATCGCTTCTGTTCCTCGGGCCTGCAGGCGATCGCCATGGCAGCGCAACAGGTGATGACCGAAGCGACGCCGATTGCGATCGGCTCGGGCGTGGAATCCATTTCGCTGGTGCAGATGGGCGGCATGAACACAAAGAACCTCACCGAAGAACATCTGATGCAGGTGAAGCCGGCATTATGGATGTCGATGATCGAGACGGCCGAGGTCGTGGCCGCGCGCTACAATATCAGCCGCGAGCGCCAGGACGCCTATGCGCTCGAAAGCCAACGCCGCACCGCCGCGGCCCAGCAGTCGCAGAAATTCAAGGACGAGATCGTTCCGCTGCCGACCAAAATGAAGAAGACGGACAAGGCGACAGGCGCGGAATCGATCGTCGATGTCATCGTTGATCGCGACGAATGCAATCGTCCCGACACGACACTCGAGGGATTGCAGGCGCTGCAACCCGTGTTTCGCGGCGGCATGGAGATCAAGGAAGGCAAATACATCACGGCCGGAAATGCGTCGCAGTTTTCCGACGGCGCATCGGCCTGCGTGGTGATGGATTCGAAAGTGGCGCAGCAGAAGAACATCACGCCGCTCGGCATCTTCCGCGGCTTCGCCGTCGCGGGCTGCGAGCCGGACGAAATGGGAATCGGCCCCGTATTCGCCGTGCCGCGTCTGCTCGAACGGCACGGCTTGAAGCCGAACGACATCGATCTGTGGGAATTGAACGAGGCTTTTGCAAGCCAGGTGCTGTATTGCGCCGATCGCATCGGGATCCCGCATGAGAAGCTCAACGTCAATGGCGGCGCGATTTCCATCGGCCATCCCTACGGCATGTCGGGCGCGCGCATGACGGGGCACATCCTTCTCGAAGGCCGGCGCCGCAAGGCGAAATACGGCGTCGTCACGATGTGTATCGGCGGCGGCATGGGCGCGGCCGGGCTGTTCGAATTTGTCCATTAGGTCCCGCAGCCGCGCCGTGCGCGCGCACGCGCTGGTGTTTCTTCTGCTGGTCTGCGCGGGGTGCGCCGGCCAGCAGCAGGCCGCCGTCGCGCCTCCGCCGCCCGATCCGCAGACGCAGATGGCGGCGCTCGAACAGCGCATCTTCGATCTGGTGCAGGACGAAAGGCACGAGATCGATCCCAAGGCGAAAGTTCTGGCGCTCGATTCGGAGCTCATCGGCGTGGCGCGCGAGCGCAGCGCAGACATGGCGGCGAAGAATTATTTCGCACACGCCTCGCCCGACGGGCAAACCTCCGCCACCATCATCATGGACAAGGACGCGGACTTTCAGGGGATATTGGGCGAAAACCTCGCCGCCCAGCATTATCTCAAAGCGCAGGGCGTCGATGTCGATGTGTTCGCCCGTCGCTTCGTCGATACCTGGCTTGCGAGCCAGAGTCACAAGGACAATCTGGCATTTGCCGGCTATGATCGCAGCGGCGTGGGCGCGGCAGTGAATGGCGACACGATCTACGTCACGCAATTATTTGCGACCGACCTCGGTTTGCCCAAGCCGGCGCCGGCATCGCGGCCCGTCACGCAGTTCAACGATCCGAAATCGGCCATCGCGCCCGGTCCCGCTGCACCGCCGCTACAAAGCGGCTCAAACATTCCATTGCCCACTCCGCGACCATCGCACTGGGAGTGACCTCATGCCGACCGGCGAACGAATCAGAACCTATGGCGACTTCTGGCCTCACTATCTCCGGCAGCACGCCAAGCCGCAGACGCGGATGATTCATTTCCTGGGGACAGGACTCGCCTTCATTTCGATGCTGGCGCTGATCGCGACCTTCAATCCCTGGTTCGTTCTGCTTGCGCTCGTGGCGGGCTATGGGCCGGCATGGATCGGGCATTTCTTCGTCGAAAAGAACCGGCCCGCCACCTTCACCTATCCGCTGTGGTCGCTGTTCTCCGACTTCCGGATGGCGTGGGATTGGTTGTCGGGGACCCTCTCCGAAGAGCTGCACAAAGCCGGTGTTACACCCCGCTAACCGGCCGTTAACGCTCTTGGTCAACTATGTCCGCGAGGCACGTGCTTCGCTCAGACCACCTGGGAATGGGCGGGTATCGTTTCTTTACACAGATTCTGGGCACCAGTACCTTCGTTAACGGGTGCGGCGCATGGCGAACCGAAATGCAGCCTGATCTTCCCTGGAACGTTGCCGGCATCCCTCCCGAAGCCCGCGAGGCCGCGAGGGCTGCCGCGCGCCGCGAGGGGCTTTCGGTCGGGGAATGGCTGACCCGCCGCATTTTGCGCAACCTTTCGGAAGGCAGCGAACCGGCCGAGGCGATGCGCGAGGCCTGGCGGCACGGGACCAATGGCGGCTATGTGGCCCAATCCGAAACTCCGCCGATGCCATCTGCCGCAAGCCGCGATACCGACGACATGCTCGCGCGGGTCTCCCGCAGCGAAAGCGAGACGCATCAGGCCTCTCGCAGAATCGAAGAACAATTGCGCGGACTGGCCCGCAGGCTCGACGCCACCGAGCGTAACCAATCCGAGAACAGCCGCGCGATGAGCAAGGCCGCCACCGAGATCAATGTCGCCGCGCGCGAGCAAGCGCAAGCCTTCGACCAGCTGGGTTCGCATTTCGTCGGTTTGAATGAACGTCTTTCGCGCGTGGAGCGGCTTCCGGCAAGCGACGGACTCCGCGATGCGGTGAAAGGTCTGCATCAGGGCCTGTCTCGCGTGGCCGATCAGATTGCGGAGACCGCCAACCAATCCGCCACGCAGATCGCGGCACTCGCCAACAATGTCGAATCCGTCGCCGGCAGGCTGCTCGAAGCGCGCGACGAGATGGACCATTCGTCGAAGGCGCTCGACACCAGGATCGCAGCCATCGACGATCGCGTGCGCGCGGTCGAGCGCGCAGCGCATTCGAGCGCCAGCGCGATGGAAAAGACGCTCGAAAGCATCGAATCCAACGCATCGACCCGCAAGAGCGAAGAAGCCGAGATTCAACGCCAGGCTCAAGCCCTTGCGCAATTGGGCGAAACTCTGGAACGCCTTGCCGCAAGATTCACGGCCGGCGAAGCGCAGACCTCGGGCACCCTGGCGCGCCTCGAAGAGAGCGTGATCAAGCTCGAGACCCGCAATTCCGAACCGACCGTGGACCGCAGATTGCAGGGCATCGAGCACGCACTGTCGGATATCGCGGGGCGCCTCGAAAACACCGAGCGCAGCACGGCGGGAACGGCGGGTACCGTCGAAGAGAATTTGCGCAACCTGACGCAACGCGTCGATGCGGCCGACAAACGCCAGCGCGATGCGGTCGCGGAATTGCGCGCCGCCGTGAAGGAAGCGAGCGGTCGTCTGGAAACGGTCGATCCCGTGCCCGTGCCGCCGGCGCCTGCTCCGCCACCGCAAGCAGCTGCAGCGGCGCCCACGGCCAGCTTCGATCTTCCGCCGTTTCCTGATCTACCGCCACCGGCTTTCCAGCAACCCGCCGGCGCATTCGCAAACGCGCAACCCGTTCCGGACCTGCCGCCCGCTTTCGAGCTCAATTTGGGCGGCGCACATGCTTTCGGTGCGGACGCCTTTGCGGCAAATGCCGTCCAGCAGGCGAGCGCAGCGGGCACGGACTCCTATCTGTCTGCCGCACGTCGTGCAGCCCGGTCCGCCGCGGAAGCTCCGCCGGCGGCGCGCGCCGGTTTCTCCTGGGGCTTTGCCGGTGCTGCACCCGAACAAGAGCTCCAGCGCGGCCGCACCCGTTTCGTGCTGGTCGGCGGCATAGCGCTGATTGCCATTCTGGCCATTCTCGCCGGCGTGCTTCTGAGCCGGGGCCTCGTTTCGAACACCCCGCCCGGTCCGCAAGCGGCCCTGCCCGATTCATTCCGCGCGCAGTCGTCGGCGACGCAAAACCAGCCAGCAATACCGGCGGCAACGCAGCCCGCTGCACCCGACACAAATGCGAACGCAACGCAACCGTCAGTCGATACAGCCGTCACCAGCGCGCCACCGGGCTCGCCGCGCGTTCCCGCGCCACGGACGCACA
>Ga0302326_10028952_pt1 | contig 11134 bp, 13 predicted proteins | sample Palsa_T0_3_FD_202264 | JGI IMG/M metagenome (GOLD analysis project Ga0302326, IMG submission 202264) | Peat permafrost microbial communities from Stordalen Mire near Abisko, Sweden - Palsa_T0_3 | ecosystem: Environmental > Terrestrial > Soil > Palsa > Peat permafrost | place: Sweden: Abisko...
GCCCCGTGACTCTTCATGCGCCCATATACAGTGCTTCCTCTGTCGTTTCCATGTGCCCCGCGCCGCCGCCTTCGTCCGTTTCGCCCGTTATCGGTAGCGCGAGCAAAGCAGTTCCTGCCGAAAAGTCAACAGGCGCCCGCACCAGGAGACCGTGTTACCTGTTGACTTTTCGTCGGGCGGAACCGCTATGCCTATCGCGTACTGACAACAGCGAAAGGAAATCGGACATGAAGAGACGGGTAGTTCATTGCAAACGAGAAGCTTATGACGTGTATATCGGGCGCCCGAGCAAATGGGGAAACCCGTTTGCTATCGGCAAGAATGGCACGCGCGAGCAAGTCATTGCGAAATACAGGCGGTGGCTTACTTCGCAGACAGCGCTCATGGAGGCGCTGCCGGAACTAAAGGGGAAAACGCTCGGATGCTGGTGTGCGCCGCAGGCGTGCCACGGCGATGTGCTTGCTGAACTTGCAAACGAATAGGAGTTATACATGGGAGCGCTGCAAACCGACCACCAGCCCACCGGAGGCCGCGCCGTGATATTCGTCTTCGGCTCGAATCTGGCGGGCAGGCACGGCAAAGGCGCGGCATTGTATGCCCGCCAGCATCACGGCGCTATTTATGGCCAAGGCGTGGGCCTGCAAGGCAACAGCTACGCGATACCCACCAAGGACGCGCGCCTGAAATCGCTGCCGCTTGAAGAAATTCGCCGTTATGTGGAAGATTTCAAAGCTTTCGCCCATTCTCACCCGGAAATGACATTTCAGGTAACGGCAATCGGCTGCGGGCTCGCAGGATATAGGCCGGGACAGATAGCGCCGATGTTTGGAGCGTCTCCCGCCAACTGCATTCTGCCGCCTGAATTCGTGGAGGTGATGGGAGACCCACGGGGGCCTGAATCATGACCCTATCGTATCCGAAATCAACGTCGAGATCCCGCACGCGCCCGCAACACGCGCGCCAACGCTTCCCGCGACGGCAGAGACTTCCAGTCTTGCTTGGTCCTGTATCGCGCCAGCCTTCCGGATTCTCCGACAGGTGTAACGTTTCGCGGCTCTCCACCACAAATACGGCGTATGGCGCCGAAATCTCTTACCGCTCTCTATTACGGACACTCGTTCTTCTCGCCCGCCAATCCGGCATCCACCTCCAGTGTTCCCGCGAGCCGTTTCTGGCCGGCGCTTCAGCGCGGGCTTCGGGCGCTCCCATTTCGAGCACCGTCTTTTCACCGTAATAGGGGAATAACAAGCGATAGGCAAGAACGCGACTTCGTAATCACGCACCTCCCCAATTGCCGGTGGCGTAATCAGGGCTGGCAGACGCCGAAATCCTTGATCACGCTACGCGCCTCGAATATCTTTCCCCGGCGCTTGCCCTCGAGCGTCATCCGGTCACCGGGCTTGATACCCACAGGATCGCCAGACAGAGCGTAAATCCGTTTGTCCTTTTCATCCGTGATGTTCATCGCGCTTGCGCCGGACGCCACACACCCGGTAATCGTCCCGGTTTTGTGTTTTTCATGAAGGATGATAAGAATAATGCCTACCGTGACAGCGGCGCTGACCACGACGATTCCGGCAATGATCTCCTTGCCGAGCGTGTCGAACGTTTCGGCCCGCGCGGGCCTGACCAGCGCGACGCTTAGAGCGGCAACAAGACCAATATTCCAGAGGTTGCGGCGCATAGATTCTGTTCAGTATATACGCCACCCAAAGCACGGAACCTACCGTGTCCGCCGCTCGCTGGACTTCGCCTGCGACAGCTCAGCCTATCCCGCGACGGCACCCGTTCCCACTTCTCCTCCGGCCCGTATCGCGCGGTGGCTTCGGCTTGTCCGGCGGGTTCCGTCAGGTCGAGGACCGGCGTTTCGGCGTAATAGTGGAATAACCATGGATCGACCAGAAACCGATCCGGCGTAATGGCGAAATCGTGGCCGCCTTCGACCTCTCCGACCCGAGCCACGGGGTTATCTTCATGCCAATATCCACGCACCTCACCGCCGAACCGCTCGGCGATGATGCGCGCGCAGGCGCCGCAATGGCCGGTCTCATGTTCTCCGCCCGGAAATATCCGCTCATTCCGGGAGAAGCGTTCGAGCCGTCGTTTGCGAGCTTCGCGTTCCATCGCGTGAATATAGCCAAACACGCCGAACACTCAATCATTTCTTGACGGGACCGCGCTGTCGACGCGGCCCCGCCTGTTTCGTTACTGATGGCACGCCGATGTTGGCCTGTTGCCGAGAACCTGTTGCGAGTAGCAACTGGTCGGCGTCATGTTCAAATCAAAATCCAGCATCGACCCCGCCATTCCCAAGACCATTCCAAGACTCTTGGCCACGCCTTCAGGACTCATCGCCGCCTGTATCTGGGCGGTTTCTTCCGCTTTCCGGCGCCAGGCCCGCGCCTTTTGCGCGTCCTGCGGCGTCCCTTTTCCGGCCTGGTACATCGCGGCCAGTTGATACTGTCCGTCCACATCCCCGTACTGCGCGCTCCTGCCCGCCAGCTCAAACGCACGCGCATAGTCCGGCGGAACGCCATCATCTCCCCTGATGATTAGGGCCGCCAGCGTACTCTGCGCCGCGGGGATTTCCCAGTCCGCCGCGATCGTGAGCCAGCACCGCGCTGTCCTGTAGTCCTTCTCGGACAAGGCCGTAGCTCCTCTGACATAGGCATACTGACCCGTCACGTGATTGGTGTTTTGCGCGTCGCAAGGGATGTCGTGGCTTTGTGGTTTTGATACCCGGTAGACGAGTTCCTTATCGACTCTTATAACGTCCGGGCTTTCCACGACAATCTTTCTGTCAATCCATGTCGGGTTGTCCGGATTCGAGTGGCGTTCCCAAGCCTTTACCGCGATATCAGGATTGCTGGCATATGTACCTCGCAGGAACATGAACCGATGAGCGTCCGCCGAGGTCATCGTAATCTCACCATTGGTCACTCTCAGCGTCACGCGATACCCATCTTCAAAACTCCATTGGCCATTCAGATTAAACGGCCTCGCGGGAAGCGCTGATTGCGAAAACCGGCGTGTCTGGTTGAAGGAGGCAGCCTGTTGCCGGTTTGTCCGGGTCAGGACGAGGCCGGCGTCAAGCAGCAGATGGTTAGCGTCTTTGACCACTACCGTCAGCGGCCCCCATCGCGGGTTGTCCGGCGGTGATTTCGTGTCGAGCGCCCGCCCGGCTATTGCCGTGTTGCTCTCGAACGTCCCCTCAAAGACGACCGCCGCCGGTTTTCCTTCAGGAAGAACCCGCAAGGTCAATCGGTTGCCGGACTGTGCGATGTTAAAACTCGCCACCACCTTACCGAAATTGCGCGGGTCATACACCTGCCAAAGACCTTGCAAATCCGGCAGGCCGTTGGCAATGGTTGATTCACCCGGTTGCGCGCTTGCAACCCTGCCGTTAATGAGTGCGAGTCCGCATAATAGGAAACACACCCCGGAAGCTCTGGCCGCAGCCAGGCTCGTAAATAGGTTAACTGCTCTCATGGATTACCTCAATTCTTCTTACTTCCAACCACATCTCGTTCGATCTCGACGGCTTTTCCGCCTTCCATTTCCAGCGCCGCGAGCCAAGCGGGCTTTTTGCCCTTGCCCGGCCAGACCAGGGCTTTATTCGCCGGGTGCTGGTACGCGCGCCCCGCGTGGTACACCGGGCCTTTGGATTTAGGCGCGGGCGCTTTCCTGGCCAGGTCTTTGAGATTCAAGCCCACGGATTCCAGAAGCGTCCGCGCTTCCGACAGGGCTTTTTCCTTCCGCTGCGTATCGTGCTGTTTGAGCAGTTCGAAGCAGCGCGCGTTCACCGCCCGCAAATCGTCATCGCCTAAGGCGTCCAGCATGTCCAGTTTCACGTTCGTCTTCTCCTTTAATTCCCTTCAGCACCTCGTCGAAATCCGGGTATGACTTCACGCTCGCGATAACGGGATCGTTATCGGGATTGGCCTGCGCGAGCAGCATGGTCTTGCCGGAGGCCAGTTCCCGGACACTGTTGAGCTGGCCCTCGCGGATCTCCTCCACCAGCACGCCGAGGTTACGGCCCTCGATCTCGACCGCGCGCGCGCCAAAGACGACGATGAGCCTTTCGTGATCACCTTCATCCGTCCACTGGTAGCCCGCGTAATGCGACCAGGCGAAGCCTTCCGAACGACGCCCGTCCCTGCGCTCGACGTGGAGATTAAACGCCTGCGCCGCGTGCTGGCGCTCGCTGGTGTAGCTCCTCGCGGCATCGGGCTCCGCGTCTTTTGTTTCCAGAATCTTATTGAGAAACCGGCTTTTCGTCTCAGGCATAGCTCACGTCCTTCTGCCGTCCCCTCTCTTTCCAGTAATCGGCGATGGCATTGGCGCGGTTCTTCAGGAAACGGCCTATCCGGTTGCGCTCGAACGATTGGGAGAACCGCTGCCGCCAGTTATTCGCCAGCCTTGCGCGCGTCAGTTCCACCGCCGAAAGACGCTCCCCGGCGCGCGCGATCGCGTCGCGCACGTCTTCTTTGGAATCGACATAAACCTTGGCCATTTCACGGCCGCGCGAGACCGATACGTACCATTGCTGTTGGTTCGTCGCCGGGAGCGATTCGCTGCCCGTGGCGATGAATACGCGGTCTACCGTTTTGCCCTGGCTGGCGTAGCTGGTATCGACATAACCGAGCTGCATGTGGCCCCAGTCTTTGGGCAGAAGCTTGCCGTTTTCCAGACGGATGTCGCCCTCTTTCGTGAAGCCCTCGACCGTGAAGATGTCGCCGTTATTGAGTCGCGCGCCTTTCGTTTGTCCCTCGACCTTCGCATCGCCGTTCTTGGTAATGCGGATACGGTCGCCGCGGCCAATGGCAATTGCCCCTGCGCGATACACTTCGAAACGGTCTGTCTGGCCAAGCGGGAGCGTTGCGCGCGCGCCATCCGTCTTTTGCAGGTAAACGCCGCCGTCATCCTGAGCAACAACAGCCTTCTCCCCGCGCACGAAACCCTTTTGTCCGCGCCCGGCGGCCTTAATGTTCTGGTGAACCTCCACGACCAGGCCGGGTTCGTAATTGCGGACATCGCCCTTTTGCGCATCCGTCCAGCCGGTCGAACGGCGGGCAATGAATTCGCGCTCTTGTCCGATCGCGCCACGTTCCTTGAGTGCGGCCCGCAGCTCATCGGTAAGCTTCTGCCCTTCTGCCTTTGTCGGCGCGATCAATAGCGCGCTCTTGCCTTCCTCCTGGGCTTTCAGGTAATCGCCACGAGCATGGCGTGGCGCTCTTCGCCTTTGGCTTCGATAATTGAGCCCATATCGTCCAGCGCGTCGAATCCCTTTTGCGCGGCTTTGCCTGAGCCTTGCGCGATGGCCTCGACCGCCTTCTTATATCGAGGGTCGGTCTGGCGGCGGATTTCGGTTAAACGCGCGAGCCTCACTCCGGCTTCCTTTTCAAGAAGCCGCAATGCATCCCCGGCCTCCACGCTCGAATGCTGCGTGTAGTCGCCCGAGAGAATGACGCGGTTATCGCCCTTCTTGGCCACGTCCATCAACCGGCGCATATCGCGGCTGCTTATGAGGCCCGCTTCATCTACCCAGAGCACCTGGCCTTTGGTCTGTTCCTGAAGCTTCTCGTTGCGCAGGAGCATTTCGAGCGTCTCGGCGTTTGAAAATCCTTCTTTCTTAAGAACACCCCTGGACGCCTGAGAAGAAGGTGCGAATACAAAGACCTGCTTCCCGGATTCGCCCTCAATAGCGTCAACCGTGGTCCGCATCATGCGGGTTTTGCCCGTGCCGGCCTTACCGACGACGCCAGTCACGGTGTCGCGGCTCGTAAGAACATGCAGCGCCGCTTTCGTTTGCTCCGCTGAAAGACCGGCGAGCGCTTTATCGTCGAGCGTCTTAATAAAAGGACTAAACTTCCGCTGCCCGCCTTTAGCGAATTCAAGCATCGCCACTTCGTCGCGCAGGACGGTTTTCGTGGTCGTGAATAATTGCCCATCGTGCTGCCGCGCGATCACCTCCCGGTGCTGTGCTATATCGGCAACATCTTCGGGCTTGACCGACCCGACCGCATAGGCTAATGCTTCGGCCTTAAGGCGCTTCTCGGAAACGGCGGACGCATTCTGGAACGAATGCTCCAGCGCGTATTCCTTCGCCTGGGCAGGCGTTATCGCGGCGTCGCCTTTGGCCCATCCCCCCCCCGCCGTGTTTATCGCCAGACGCTCTTGCGGCGTCAGGCGGCTGTCCCACTCCGCGCGCAATTCCGGCATCGTGGCGCGATCCTTGCCTTTCCTCTCCCGCGTCTTTCGTCCGAGATTGCGTTTCACGGCGGGGTCACGGGCGCCGAGCCTTTCGGCTTCAGCCTCGATTACCGCAGTCCGGCGCGAGAATTTCTCAACCGTGCTGCGCTCAATCCCGGCGAGCTTGAAGCTTCTGCCGTCTTTTTCTATGCCATATCCGAGATCCTTGAGCTTCGATGCCAGGCGGCTATGAAAAGCGGCCTGATAATAGCCTTTGTCCCGGACGATATCGCCGAGCTGGATCGCTTTCCATTTACCCTCCACTGAATCGAAAGTCGCGTTCAGGACGGTGGCGTGAATATGAAGCTGCGCGTCCGGTATTCCATCCACGGGACGGGTCGTGCGGTGAACGTGCTCCGCCCAAATCATATTGCCGGTGGGACGATCCGTATCAGCGCCGTCCTTCCTCACGCGCGTTTGCACGGCTGCTTCGATTTCCGCCATCGTTTCGCGCGCGGATTCCCGCATCGCCGTGAGGATGCGGGAGTCCCCGCCGCCGTTATCGCCGCCCAACTCATACGCGAGTGTCACGGATTTTGGCGCGTCTAGCGTGATGTCGGTCAGAACGCGGCGGTCATCATTCGTCCGCGGCGTCAGTTGCTCGCCCGTCGCGGGGTTGATGTTTTCGCAAAGCCGGAAGAAATCGGCCTGCTCCACCTCGCCTTTGAGACCGAGCATTTCGGCGCCGCGCCCGTGCCAGACGCCCTTCATCTCGGCGCTGTCTTTATTGAAATAATCGCCAGGCGAAATGTGCTGCGAGTAATATTCCTTCGCCGACTTCGCGCTCTTAATATGGTTGATGAAAATCATGGCTGGTCACCGCGCAGTGAGTTCACTCCGATACAACCAAAACGAGAGAACGGCAACCCGAAAAAACATGAGCCGTAAAAAAAATAAAAAAGTATAGACGTGTCCCCTTGCGTAGCCCAAGGATGCTGACGCGTTTCCCGGATCGAAGCATGATGCGCTTCTGACTTTCCCGTCTGGCGAGCGCCGCGATCAATCGGTTTTGGCCGCAGATCCGATTGCGTCTAATGCGCGTTGCTGGTACTATTCGCAGCGAAAATAGGCAACGGGAGGTTCTTATGCCACAGGTGCTCCGTTTCTCGGAGAACACTTCCGCCATGACATTCGCCGAAGGTCTGGCGTTCATTGAGCGCACTCGCCGCCAGATCGATCGGTTTGGCGACGCCTTGCCCCACGCCGAAGGAGAGTCTATTGATCCGGCCGAGGCCGCTGCGATAAGGCGATTATGCGATGAGTTAGAGACGGACATACATCACTCCCTGTCGAATGCCTAGCGCTCCCAGGAAGGCTTTGGCCGTGGCAAGGTATCGGGGCGGCCCTTCTCGGGCGTCTTCTCCGCAGGTTTCTCCGGCGCCGTTTTGCCCGCCTGCATGCTGGTAGGGCTCAGCGCCGGAGCCGTCTTATCCTGGTTCATCATGTTCTGGCGCGAGGGCTCCGGACTGGTAGCGCCATCGGCAGGGCCAGCGGGTGGACTCGGGACGTTTTGATTCAGGTGCTTTGTGGCCGCCTCAAACCGCGCCCCGATCTCCTGCGCTTTCGATAGCTGATCCTTGGACATCCGTTCCACGCGCGGCCGGGTCGCCTTGTCGTTCACCTCCTCTTGGGCGTACATTGGCTTCGCGGTTTCCGGCTTCTGCGTCTGTGCTGTTTGGGAAACAGGCTGTTGCGCCTGTGTCCGGTTTTTCATAAAATCAAGGAATGCCATTGACTTTCGCCTCTGATGCGATTGTCAAATGGCGTCACGGAACTACGAAAGTTAAATGACGTTAAGCCGATTGCCCACGTCGTGGTAATGACAGGATCGGCGCGAATTTATGATGCCGCACGCGAAAGAGCCCGTTCCGACTCGACTGGAGATCCAGGAGCAGTTGGAACGAATGATCGCGAGCGAACTGTTTTTATCGCGCCCAAAACAGGCTCAGCTTTTCGCTTTCCTTGTGAAAGGCGCACTCGCCGGAAATGAACTTACTGAGAAAGATGTCCGCCGGGAATGTTTCCCGGATCCCCCTTATAAACCCGCTTCAACCATCGCCCGAACGACGGTAATTCTGGCGCGAACGCTCGCGCATGAGTATTACCAGAGCGTGGGAAACGGAGACCGCGTTCTGATTGAATTGCCGGCCGGAAAACCCGGAAAGAAGCACCAAGTCGCAGGCAGCTTTTATCGTCCGGTTTTCAGTTATAACCGCAGACACCCCCTCACCCAGCATTACAGGCTCGGCTGTCTTTGCCTGCGCGCAAGAACGCCTTTCGATCCGGTCGATGCCGCCAACTACTTTGACAAAGTCATCGAACTCGATCCGAATTTTGCCGCTGCTCACGTAGGCAAGGCCGAAGCCGCATGTTTGATGGCGTTTTTGTTCTGCGATTCCTGGGAGTTCATTTCCGACGCTTGCGCTCATGCCAAGATAGCGGTTGATCTGGACCCAAATAACTGGCATACGCACGCGGCTTTGGGTGCTTCAAGAATGTTAGCTTGCGAGCTGGAGTCTGCCGCCGCGGCGTTTAAGAATGCGTATGCGCTCAACGAAGCTAAAACGATTCGATACGGTTGGTATCACGCGTTCCAGGCTGCTAATGGCCGAGTTGCCTATGCCGTGCAGTTCGGTCGGCTGTATGCCATCGAGCACGAAGAAGATGCGTATGCTGTCGCTATGTTTGGTGCATACCTCTATCTGGCGCGGGATTACAGCAACGCGAGTTTCGTCATAAAGCGTGCGATTGACTTAGATCTTAATTGCTGGGTTGCATATCTCGTATCCGCGCTGATTCAATTCTCCTGCGGAAAAGCGGAGGAGGCATTTGTGCCGTTGCGATACATGCAGCATTCAGCCCATATGATTGAAGAAAGCTATTTCTTTCCCGGCCTCGCAGCGCTGCTGTCGGCAGCGGCAGCCCACAAATTCGATCCGTCGGCGTACACGACCGCAGCACGACTCATAAGGAAAGAGGCGTCACCTATTTATACTCAGCTCACCCTGTGGCTTATGGGTAGCGAGAACAGTGAAACGCGGACGGAAATCGCTCTTACCGCTCTCAGATGCGCCTGGGAGACGTATGAACCTCTCGTCCTATTCCTGCACCTCTTGCCGCTATTCGATGCGCTTCGAGAACAAGAGAAGTTCCAAAGTATAGCTAAGAGTCGCTTTTTCGTGCGTCCAAAACCGCTGTCTGCCGCCGCGCAAGGATGGCCAGACTTATTCGATCACTTACCTGGGAAATCTTCCGAGTCCCCACCGGATGACACGCCGCCAGCCAAAACGGAATAGCACTATTCGGTTTAACGTCGTTTAACTTTCGGCTCTGTCGTGGCCCGCCTCATCATGAGGCATGTCCGAACAACATACACTTCCGCGCATCTTGGTCCTGCTTTGCTCGGCACTCTCCGCCCAGCAACCAACACCGTACCTCTTTAAGACTCTCGTTTCGACGGGGGCGAATATCGGCGGCACTACCTTAGCCTCCAGCGCCGTTATCGATGGAATCGCCCTAAGCGACACAGGGGACGTGGCGTTCGTCGCGCGCTGGCCCGAAGGTGCGAAAGAGCGCACCGCCGTTTTCACGTCGCGGCATTTTATCGCCCGTGATGGAGACACGCTCGATGGCAAGTTCCTGACGCGCATCAATGCGACGGCGCTCGCTATCAATAATGAGGGCCAGGTCGCGTTCGAGGCGTTATACGGAAATCCGGGACAGACCGGCATATTCATAGGGCGGAAATTCAATATAGCCCTGAGCACGGCGGGGGCGGATACCGATTTCCTATTAAGCGACGACGGAAAAGTCGTCTTGAAAACGGCGACTGCGGCAGCGGCAAAGCCTGCCACTCCGCGTTCCGGTGCAACGACGGCGAACAATTCGATCATTCCGCCAGGAGTACTCGCGCTCAGGATTCCTCGCTCTTTACAGAAGGTGCTTCAGCGGCCCGATTCCCCCATCGGCGGCATCGATCCAAACGTTCTGTTGCGCCAGCAGAGAACGCCACCGCTGCAGCGGGCACAGCAAACCCCGCCGCCGCAAGCCAAATCGGCACCTGCCACACCGGCGCACGCTTGCACCCTACCCGAATTCCCTTATCCGCCCGCCTGGCAGGTGGGCGACATAATGTTGGGGCCTATAGCATCCCATTTTTTCGATGCCCCGGCAAAAGCCCGGACTTATGAATCGCGCTTCTTCGGGCCTATGGGAACGCCGTTTAGGGTTATCCAGTTCTCGTCCGACTGCAAGGCTCTTTTTATCGTGCTTGGAGATAACTTTCTTAAAGGGCGCTTCGAACTCTGGACCCCGAATGGCTTATTGACCCACACGAAGGACAACGGATTCCTCGCGCTCGACGGCTTCTCCGGCAACGTACTGCCGGGAGCGCTGGTCAGAACCGAGCCGCCCCTGCGCATTAACCGTCACGGGCAGATCGCAATGTCCGTCAACATTGAGCCGGAAGGTTACGCCATCCTGCTCGCGACTCCGAGCGGACATTAACAAAACGAGGGCGCGCTTGCTCTCTTTAAGGCTGCGCGCCCTCCCCTATTCAATCAGGAATAACTTTATGACACGGAATAACGACGTTCTCGATCGGCGGATCTTCTCCCTTTCCGAAACAGATTACGTTTTCGGGAGAGATATTTTTGAGGGAATTTTCGTGGCCGGGGCTCCGGGCAGCGGCAAGAGCGCGAACGTAGGTGCCCAGCTCGGGCACGCGGTTCTGATGACGCCTTCCATGGCAGCGCTAATTCTCACGGCTAAAGCATCGGAGACACTCACATGGATCCGTTATGCGCGGGAATGCGGGCGCGAAAAGGATCTGATCGTCTTCAGCGAAAAGAGCGGCCACCAGTTCGACCCCATCGCCTATGAA
>Ga0302326_10028953_pt1 | contig 11134 bp, 9 predicted proteins | sample Palsa_T0_3_FD_202264 | JGI IMG/M metagenome (GOLD analysis project Ga0302326, IMG submission 202264) | Peat permafrost microbial communities from Stordalen Mire near Abisko, Sweden - Palsa_T0_3 | ecosystem: Environmental > Terrestrial > Soil > Palsa > Peat permafrost | place: Sweden: Abisko...
ACCGTATACGCTGTCCCCTGAAACCGGCTGACATAGCTCGAAGGCAATTTTGCCATTGGCGCCGGTCACGGATATAAACGATTGCTTGACCGGCTTGCCGTGCAGCGTCGCGTCGGGCATCCGCGAGGAATCCTGGCGGCGGACCTCCCATCGCTCGATGCCGAAGAAGCGCGAGAACTCCTCGATATATCGCCGATAGTCGCGCACGACGACGCCGATATGATGATGCCTCTGGACTGGCAGAATATTTCCCATCGTGATTCTCCCCGTGTCGGGGCGCGCTGCGTCCCGGGCATTTGCGGCGCAGCGGCCGCTAAAAGAACACTGAAATTGCTTCGATAACGTTGTGGTCGAGAATTATCAGCCGATTCGTCAGGCGCCATCCGTCGCGCGTCATCCGCCAGGTGTCTTCGCGGGCGCCGAAAAATGTTCTGTTGTCGCGATCACCAGCGCTACGGAAGACGATAAAGTTCGACGCCACCCGCGCCGTTCCTAGCGGGGAATCGAAAGCGAGCACCCTGACGTTAGAGATGAAATGGCGCGTGCGCGACGGCGGCTCCTCCGCGTGGGCCCATCCGGTGCGGATTCGCCGCGTTCGCGCGGTGAGACCTGCCTTGTCGTCGTCGAAATGAGCGACCAGCTCGCGGCGGCCAAAGTCTTCCTTGCCGCGCGGCAAGGTTGCGCGCACCGGCGCAAAGTAACGCACCGAGTCATCGATCAGCTCGAGCCATTGCTCGAATGCTTCCGAGTCGAGGAGGGCAGCCTCGTGATAGAGCAAAGCCTCAAACTCGCGCTGATAGTCGCCGTAACTGTCCGTCACTTCCGCACTCCGCCGCGTTCCATCAGCTCACGCCATCGCTCGTAAAAGCCGAAGACCCCGATCTCGGTGTTGGGTGGATGAACGATGCCCGGGCGATCGGGCAGCTTGCGGCCGCGGCCGGCGCCCATGCCGTAATGCAGCGGAAAGCGTCGGCGATAAAACCCGCGCATCGATTGCGTCGCGTCCATCCACATTTCGCCATCGTCCTGCTCGAAAATACCGCTGGGTGAAAAGGTGCGGTTCTGCTGATCGCGGGCAAAGTCACGTACGGCCTGGGGCGCTTCTTGGTCGACCATCGTGAGCGACCAGATTTCCTGTTCGGTCGGACCACGTGGATGATTCACGCGGACGCTGGCAAAGCCCAGCGACACGATAATCGAGAGGTTGGGGAAAATATTGGCGACGTAGGTCATGCCGTCATTGACTAGGTTGGCCTGCGCGGGGGTCAGGCGCGCGGAAGCGTTCTCCCTGACTGCCGCCTCATAGCCTATGACTTCCGGTGGATAGTTGGCGCTGTAGCCGATCCCCAACAGCATGAAGCCGTGGCCGTTGCCGCATTTTACTTCGAGGTCGCGAACCCACGGCTCCGCACCCCGAAAGACGGGGATATCCAGATAGCCACTCTCGAGCACGCTGCGATGGAGATAGTCAGTGTGATAGTTGTCGCCGCTCTGCTGCTCGGAATTGACTTTCCAGTTGCCGCGCACGGTCCATCGATGGATTCCCGGCAGCGCCACCGGACCGCCCTCGGTGCGATCGAAAACGATATCCAGATACCACTTCGCGTCGCCGAGGTACGATACGAGGCTTTCGGCTTCCGGATCGAAGTTCGCGAAGATCAGGTTCCGATACGTCTCGACCCGCGCGACCTCCAGCAATCCCCATTCGCCGCGGTCGAAACTTTCGTCGTAGGCCTCTTTGAAGCGGGGCACTCCGATGAGTTTGCCTGCGATGTCGTATGTCCATCCATGATAGGGGCAGGTGAAGCTGCGCGTGTTGCCGTAATCAATACGGCAGACTCGGGAGGCGCGATGGCGGCATGAATTGACCAGCACATGGATACTGCCGTGAGTGTCGCGCGTCACGATAACGCGTTCTTCACCCATCGAGTTGGTAATGAAGTCGCCCGGCGCGGGAATCTGCGATTCGCTTCCAACGAACAGCCAGCTGTGGCCGAAGATGCGCTCCTGCTCCAGCTCGCTAATCGCCGGATCGACGAAGACGCGGGGACTTACCGCGTGGCGACGGAGATCGACCAGGTCATCCCAATTGCGATCCATCGTCGCTCATTCCCCCAAGGATTCTTAAGATTCTTAACGCAGCTCGCAGACTCGCCTGCTCGTTCCGCTTCGCTCCACTAGCCCGCTTCCAAAGATTCTTAACGCAGCTCCGATGGGTGGCCGAGTCTGCGAGGCACAGCCTCGGTCCGATTCGCCCGCTCGCTCCGCGCTAAAGGCGCTCCGCTAGCCCGCGCTGATTCCCTAAGGAGTGACTAGGCCCATCGGTGGAGAGTTGTCAAAGGGACCGATCCGCGACAGCCGCCGCCTTTTAAGTATGGGCTGTGAAATATGTATCGTCCCGGGCTATGTTCCGGGTGGACGATCGATCACCAGATCATCGCATCCTATCATCGGCCGCGGGGGCATCAATGAGTCAGCGCAATCCGACTATGTTCAACAGCAACCGGATCAAGTTCGGGCTCTTCTGTCCGAACTCCTCGGGCGGACTGGCCGCCACCAAAGTTCCCGAGCGATGGGACGCGAGCTGGGAGCACAATCTCACGCTCGCGCGGATGGCCGACCAGAAAGGAATCGAATGCCTGGTGCCGGTCGGCCGCTGGAAGGGCTACGGCGGGGAAACCAACTTCCAGAACAGCAGCTTCGAGACGATCACGTGGGCGGCCGGGCTGCTGGCGCATACGGAAAACATCACCGTATTCGGCACGGTCCACGTGCCGACGATCCATCCGGTGCTGGCGGCCAAGCAGTGCGTTACGGTGGATCATCTGAGCCGCGGACGCTTCGGCCTGAATATCGTATGCGGATGGAATCAGGACGAATTCGATATGTTCGGAATCCGTCAGTACGATCACGACAGCCGCTACCAGCACGGGCAGGAGTGGTGGGATGTGATCAAGCGGATATGGAGCGGCGAGGGGCCGTTCGATTACGACGGCGAGTTCTTCAAGCTGGCGGGAGTGGTCGGCGCGCCGACGCCGTGGGGAGATCGGCGTCCCGTGATGATGAACGCGGGATCGTCGCCGGCCGGCCGCGGCTTTGCCGCGCGCAATTCGGATTTCCATTTCGACCAGGTCTTCTTTCTCGAGCAGGCGCCGGCCCAGATCAGGGAGACTCGCCGGCTTGCCGGCGCCGCCGGCAACTCGATCCAGATCTTCACCTCGGGCTATGTCGTATGCCGCCCGACCCAGAAAGAAGCCGACGATTACACGCACTACTTCGCGGTGGAGCAGGAGGACTCGGAGGCCGTCGATCGGCTGCTTGAACTCACGCTCGGCGCCGAGGGCTCGAAATCGATGTCCCCGGAAGTCGCCCGGGTGGCGCGCGAACGGATCGCCGCCGGCTATGGCGGCTTGCCGTTTGTCGGAGATCCCGATCGGGTCGCCCTGGAAATCAAGAAGATAGTCGACGCCGGCTTCGGTGGTCTCGCGATCGGAATGGTCAACTATATCGATGAATTGCCTTATTTCTGCGAGGAGGTATTTCCGCGGCTCGAACGGATGGGGCTGCGGATGCCGACCGTAGTTTGAGGCGGCGCTGGTCGATCGTCCCGCGGCGAGTTACTATCGGGTGACTATGCCAAAAATGCGCGTTGCCCAAGTCGCTCGTGCGGGTGGTCCTCTTGAAATTGTCGAACGCGACATTCCGGAGCCCGGCGCCGGACAGGTTCGGATCAAGGTGCAGGCCTGCGGAATCTGTCACAGCGATGCGTTGACCAAGGAAGGAGTTTTTCCGATCAAGTATCCGCGGGTGCCCGGACACGAGGTCGCCGGACTGATCGATGCGATTGGCGCCGGCGTCGTCCGATGGAGCGCGGGTGATCGGGTCGGCGTCGGCTGGAACGGCGGCAGTTGCGGATACTGCGACAATTGCCGGCGCGGCGATTTCTTCGCCTGCCTGACCTCGACCAATATTACCGGTGTCACTTACGATGGCGGCTATGCCGAGTACCTGATCGCACCAACCGATGCAGTGGCGGCAATTCCAGCGGAGCTTGATCCCGCTGAAGCGGCGCCGCTGATGTGCGCAGGGGTGACGACCTTCAACGCGCTACGCAACAGCGGCGCGCGGCCTGGCGACCTGGTCGCCGTGCTGGGCCTCGGCGGACTCGGCCATCTCGGCGTTCAATACGCCGCCCGGATGGGATTTCGGACCGTCGCGATCGCGCGCGGTCAGGACAAGGCGCCGCTGGCGAAAAAGTTGGGTGCCTCGGTGTATATCGACAACCAGGCATCCGATCCCTCCGCTGAGTTGCGTAAATTGGGCGGTGCCAAAATCGTCCTCGCGACGGTCACCGACGGTCCGGCCATGGGCGCGACAGTCGGCGGCCTGGGCCCCAGGGGAACGCTGATGGTGCTGGGCGCTGCTGGACCGATCCAAGTGTCGCCGCCCGCCCTCATTACAGGATCACTGTCAGTCAGGGGCTGGTATTCAGGCACCTCCATCGATTCCCAGGACGCGATGAATTTCAGCGTGTTCGCGGGAGTGCGATCGATGAACGAGGTGCTCTCATTCGATCGAGTCGCCGAGGCTTACGATCGGATGATGAGCGGCAACGCTCGTTTTCGCGTCGTGGTCACGACCGGCAAATAGCGATCACCGGCCGAAGGGAAGGTGCGAAAGGATCTGATGCCCATGAGAGAGGATCTGATGGGCGTGATCGATCCCGATTCGCGACAGCGCGAAGGCCAGTCCGAACAGCGCGCCGAAGACTCCGCCGTTGACGCGAATCCAGTCTAGATGCGTCCGCGTTTTCGATTCGATCTGAATGCGAATCTGTTCGTCTGACAGTTGCGCAAGATTCTCGCGCACCATGTGCGAGATCTGGCCGCGACTGGATTCGACTGCGCGGCTCAGGATCTCGTCGATCAAGCGGCGGGCGAGCCGGTATCCATAACTCTCCGGGTCATGCAGCTGGGCGCCGAACTCGTGGACCGCGTTCTCGACGGTCGCGATCAGTTCCGGATCGTTTTGCAGTCCAGGCAGCCGCCTTCTGAGATTCGAGGTGATCCGCGCGGTGAGCGATTCGGCGCCGAACCGCTTCATCAGCGCATAAATGCGTGTGAAGGTTTTCGGCAGCGCCTTGCGCAGCATCGTCTCGAGCTGCTCGCGCCGCTCGGGCGACTCGAGGTACTCGACGACGCGCGACATGATCCGTTCGAGCCCGGCCTGGCCAAGGATGTCGCTCAGTTTTATTTCTTCAAGCATCGTGCCGAGCCGGCCGACCAGATCCATCTCGCTCAGGCGCTTGCCGATCATCTGCGGCGTCAGCCATTCGCTTTCGATCGTCGTCGCGATGCCGTCGATGAGCTTCTGTCGATTCCGCGGCAGCACGCCGGAGTTGGGCAAGTACCATCGCCGCTCGAAGATCATCTTGAGCGCGATGTAATCGCATAGCCCACCGATTAGAGCAGCTTGCGCGATCTCGACCGCGATTTCAGCCGAGCGCTGGAAACGCGTGAACGTCAGGATTGCGATACTCGCGATGTAGAGCAGAAGAGACAAAAAGAGCGTGATCGCGCCTTTGTGCGTGAGCATGAATTCGCCCACTCCCGATTCGCGCGGGACGCCGGTTTGCGATGCAGCAGCCATAGCTTTGGGAACCGTCCTGGAAATCATGTGATGGCGTCGAAGCGCGCCGTCGCAATCAGATCCAGAATATACCGTCGGCGACGGTCAAGTCGGCCAAATTGGCGCCGAAAATCGTTCGACGTATCAGCATCCGGAATTTTCGCAATGTCCCGGCAACGTGGCGGGAAAGTTTTACCGACTTCAGTGGCCGAAATTGGCTCACGATTAACGGGTTGGTCTTTATTTCTGACATTTTTGCGGCCTCGCCAGATTCGACCCCTAAGGAATCCTTGCGCTTTTACGGTGGCACGAAAATCGCTCTATCAGCCTTATTATGGCTAAAAAAATTAACTATCTGGTTCTAGGCTTGGCGTTGGCGGCGTTGGTCTCAACGGGATGCGGCGTCGCGGCAGGCGGTGCCACCGGCGCCGGGGTCGGCGCGCTGGCTGGCAATTACACCAGTAACACGAGCGAATCCGCCGCCGTGGGTGGCTTGGGTGGTGCGGCCGGCGGAGCGCTGGTCGGAGCCGCGGTTGGTGATCCCCTCGGCGGCGCGGTCGCAGGCGGCGTCGCCGGCGCTACGACCGGCTACCTCGTGAAGAAGAACAACGAAGGCGAATAGCCTGGTCGCCGATTCATGAGCAGTGCCGCCGCTCAATTACGTTCGGCGGCACTGCGGCGGCGCGATTTGAACCCCTGAACGTCCCGCGTGAGCGGGGCGGCGTCGAGGACGCGGCTGACCTATTTACCCTTGCCAGTCAGCTTCACTTCTTGAGGGCTGCCAGACGCATCGTCATTGATCGAGAGAGTCGCGTGCTTCGTGCCCGTACTGGCGGGCAGGAAACTCACGGTGACGGAGCAGCTAGTACCATTCGCCAATATCGCGCTGGCGCAACTGCCGCTGGGTGTGAACTCCGGGTCGGATGACGTGATAGTGCCGATCGAGAATGGCACTCCGCTGTTGTTGCTCAGGGTTACTGTCTTGACGACCGGCGTACCGCCCACCGAGACGGTGCCGAAATTCAGCTTCGTCGGCTTCACACTGAGTTTGCCGTGTATTCCGTTGCCGTGCAGCGCCACGCTCTGCGGGCTGTTCTTCGCGTTGTCCGTCAGTGTCAGGTTTCCTGGCTGCGGGCCGAAACCGGTCGGCGTATACCATATACCTATCTGGCAATTCTTATGCGGCGCCAACGAGCTGCTGCAGGTGGTTTTCGCAACATCTAACGCATAGTTCGTCGCGCTGAGAGCGATATTCTCGAGTGTCACTGGGTCGGCGCCCGAATTGGTGACCTTTACCGATTTCGGCGGGCTGGTCTCGCCGCTACCGCCGAACGGCTCCGAGAAATTCAGTGCGGATACCGAAAGTTTCAGGCTTGAGGGCACTGGCGTCGGCGTGGCCGTAGGACTCGCCGATGCCGTCGCGGTGGACGTCCCAGTCGGTGTGCTGGTCGGTGTAGCGGTTGCCGAACGCGTCGGCGTGGGAGTTGGCGTGCGAGTTGGGGTCCCGGTCGCGGTACGCGTAGGCGTAGCCGTCGGCGTCCGAGTCGGGGTTCCCGTCGCAGTGCGTGTCGGAGTAGCGGTCGCCGTCGTGGTCGCCGTCGCGGTGCCGGTCGGGCGCGGAGTCGCGGTGGGCGAGGGCGTGGGGCTCGGCTTCACGAAGGCCACCGGACAGATGGTACCGATCGGATTCAGCACGGTAAGGAATCCGTTGGTAACCCCGTTGTTGAGAGCCGCTTCATTATTCAACTCGTAGGCATTGGCCGTTACCGGATAATCGGTTCCATAGGTCAGGCCGGAGATTACCATCTCGCCCTTGCTGTCGACCTGCAGGCCACTGGCGACGTCGATCATTCCCGTGCTGCTGAGCAGGGTCGAAAAGACCAGCTGGTTCTCGCCCGAACTAGTGACGGTCGGATCGAGTTCCGCCGCCCATGCGGTCACGGGAATGTTGATGAAGCCCTCGACCGAGATGCCGGAGGACTGATTCGAAGTGAGAAAGGACGAGGTCGTGCATGCGTTAATGTTTGCGCTCAACGGAAAGAAGGTTGCTCCCGAGTCGAGCGGCGACGCGCTGGTAGTGGCGCCGACGATATAGATTTTATTGTTGACGACTTGCAGGCCGAGGATGCCGTCGCCGAAGCCGATACCCGCACCGCCGAGCGGGTTGGGGATGTTGAATCCGCCGCCGCCGAAGAAGGTCGAGTAGAGAATCTGATCGGCGCCGTCCAGGTCGGTGTTTATTTCCGTAACGAAGCCCGCCGTCGCCGGCTCGCCCGAATCAGTATTGGCATGGTTGCTCGATTGAAAGACGGGCGACACGGTGCCCGGGATATTCTGAAAATCGGTCGTCGAGGCTGCGAATCCCGCCACCCATATATGACCGTTCTTGTCGACGGTGATCGCGTCGCCGATATCGCCGAGCGCAAGTGTGAAGTGAACGATCGAGATCTCTGCGCTATTACCGCTGCCGCCGAGATAGGTCGCATAGGTGAGCGACGGCGTCCCAATCTTTGACGGATCAAAGACCGCGACAAAGACGTCGCTGGTCTTGTTCGCCGCGCCCTTATAGCCGGTCGGGCTGGGGAAGGCGCCGTCGGGGGTTACGAGGTCGTCGGAATAGGTGCCGCCAGTGATATAACCGAGGCCGTTGGCGTCCACCGCCACCGCGAGTCCCGCATCGCCGTTCTTGGTGCCAGACAGGCCGGACCCGCCGTAATAGGTCGCATAGTCAAGCGACTTGCCGTCTTGATGCACGATAATAAAGGTCGCGTTGCTCTGGCCCGAGCTCGACTTCAGATCGGTCTGGAACGCATTGGCGGTGGTGACGGGAAAATGGTGAGCGGCGTTGCTCTGCGTCGATCCCGCGATATAGGCCTTGCATGAAGTCCCGCCGCATCCGACGGGGTAGAGCGCCACGCGCGCTTCGGTCGCATTATTGTCGCCGTCGATATAGCAGGCGTAAACCAGGTTGCTCCCGGTCGGGTCGAGCTTGGCGATGAAGCCGACGTTGGTGCTGGCGGCGGCGGCGCCTTTCGAAGTACCGAACGCTCCGCAACTGGAGGCCGAATTGAGATCGGTCGAATAGGTCTGGCCGACGATATACGCCTGGCCGCCACTGTCGGCTGCGATTCCGAAGGCGAGATCGCCGTTGCCGTGGCCCGACGTGGTGTGGTCGCCGCTGCCGCCGTAATAGGTCGAATAGATCAGTGAGGCGTCACCCGACAGTGAGTAGTTGAATTTCGACACGAACGCGTTGGGATTCTGATTGGGCGGCGCGTTGAAACCGGTGAGCGTGCCCTGGAACTCATTGCGGGTCGGAAAGTCGGTCGAAAAGGTTGCGCCGGTGACGTAGGCGTTGTTGCTCGGGTCGACTGCCACGTCGAGGCCAACGTCAGACATCGGCAGCTTGCTGTTGTTGGTCAGGCTCGAGAACTGCTCCAGATTGAGGGGTGCCTGGCTCTGACCGCCGCCGCCGATAAACGTCGAATAGGGCATGATCGCCGTACCAGGATCGATCACCAGCGGGCGCTTGTGATCGTAGCCGGCGAGTCTGAATCCCACTTCGCGGCTGATCACGCCGGCCTCGACGGTGCCGTTTTTGGACAGCACGAACGATCCGTCGATTGGCGTTTCGGCGCTATCAGCGCCACTCGCAGAAGTCTCTGCACTCGCGGAGGTCTGCGCGAAGGTCTGCGCGGCGGTCTGATAGATGCGCGGCTTGCGCATCGCGATCATTCCGGCAGCTGTACGAATCGCGACATCGCCGTTCGGCTCGATCGTGGTGACGGCCGGCCCTTCGATCGCGAATCGAATTTTTGAGATATCGGCGCCCGGTGCGGCGACGATGTCATACTCGAGCGAATTGGGTTGACCGTAATAAATCATGTCAACGCCCGGGTAAATGCCGTTTATCCGCACCCGGCCGAAAGTCGGGACGCCGCGATGCCACTTTCCGGGATCATTGCCTACCAGGTAGTTCACGCGCGCCCTGAGAGGATTCAACCCGGTGAACTGCGGATGCGGGTTGGCGCCAATCAGGCGGATGCGCACCGCCGATTCGACCAGCCGATCGGGCGGAGTCGGTGCCTTGACCAGGCCTATGCCGGGTCCCTTATGGATCGACCCGCCGACCATTGTGATCACGGTGGAATCGTCGGTCAGGAACAGAGAAGTGCGCGGCGTATGGGAAAGGTAGTGCACGCTCGAGTCGGACTGCCCGACGTTGCGTTCGAAATATATCGGCAAGCCGTTTACGCGGGCGAGCGCAGCGAGATCGGCGCGAGCGGTCTGCGTCGCGGAGGATTTAGTAGCGACGTCGGCGTGCGAGAAAATCGCTATCGCCATCGCGATTGCCGGCACGATCGCGACCATCAGCATCCGGAAAACAGATCGGTTACGGTGACTATTCTGGTCCGATGACATCCTTGCTACTCCCGTTTGCTTATTCACACTGGTCCATAAAGAGAGATCGCGGATTCGACATCCATCATGACCGGCGTCGTCAAATTCAAGCTGTGTTGTGCTACGTAGCAGTTATACGCAGCGTTGAAAAGAGCCAAGGATTAAAAAAAGGACGACTCGCATAAAATGGCTATCAATATCATGATTAGACATCGATTGAGCAGCGATGAGATGCCTGGAGATCGTCCAATGGCTAATCGTCGGAATCCAATCGACAGCCATTTTCCATTGACAATCCGGACTAAATAGGGCTATTTGGGTCACGTCATATCACAAATGCGGCGCGATCAACTTTGACGTGCCGGATATCAACGCGTCGGCTTCAACCAACAAAAATTACGATCGGGGGAACAATGAAAGCAGCTCTTTTCAGGATATTCATGGCGATGAGCCTGGTGGTGTCACTCTCATCTATGGCGCGCTCGCAGACGCCTCCTTCCGCCTTCCATGAGGAGGCCGAGGATAAGCGCCAAGAGGATATCGTCACCAATATGCATTTTGCCGACGATGTCCTGAAGCATAAGTTCCTCATCTACTACGTGCCGTACCAGGAGAAACTGTTCAAGGTCGATCACGCGCTGCGCGACCTCGTAAAAGAGTATCTCGCCGATCAGGCTAACGGGCAGATTATTCCCGGTCCCAAGGCGCGGGAACTGCTCGGCCGCGGGGTGAGACTCCAGGGCGAGCGTAATGCCATTCTCTCCACCTATATCGATCAACTGAAGAAATGGCTGCCCGGCGGAGTGGCGCTGCAAGCCTGGATCGTTGAGAACAAGCTACGTGCGGCGACGGCGTCGGCATACCTGGCGGACGTTCCGTTCGTTCAGCAGTAGCACTCAAAATCCGTTCGGATCGTATGGGCGGGGTTCTTCGGAGCCCCGCTTTTTTTGCGCCTGCTCTCGACGCAAACCTAATTGAGATTGTTTTGAGTAAGTTAAGAGCGCATAAAGATTACGAGCGGCTAAACTCGTCGCTAGTCAGACGCAGACGTTCGCAACCATGAGTACATACATGGGAGGAGAGCATGGGTACATCTGGACCTGGC
>Ga0302326_10028954_pt1 | contig 11134 bp, 8 predicted proteins | sample Palsa_T0_3_FD_202264 | JGI IMG/M metagenome (GOLD analysis project Ga0302326, IMG submission 202264) | Peat permafrost microbial communities from Stordalen Mire near Abisko, Sweden - Palsa_T0_3 | ecosystem: Environmental > Terrestrial > Soil > Palsa > Peat permafrost | place: Sweden: Abisko...
ACGGTGGTGGGAGCGATGGGGCGGCTGTAGGCGGGGGCGTGTGTTGTGGGTGCCTCCGCGATGTGCGGCGCCGGGCCGGCCGGACGTGGGACAGCAGCTTGGGTTGGTCGGCCATGATTCTGCGCAAAGGACTGCTGCGGGTTGTTCATGGCCTGCTGGCGGATGGTGGTTTGCGCGGGCACGGGAGCCGCATGGCTCTCACGCATGGCAGCCACTTCCTGCGGTCGCGGCTGTACGGCGATGCCGCCAGTTCCGCCGTTGTAGCTGACGCGATTGGAAGGCTGCATGCCATAGTGCACATTATTAACGACGACGTCATGCTGGTAGACGTTGTGGATGACGTTGACGTTCACGTTGGTGACGGAGCGGTTGTAGTAGAAGTTATTTCCCTGCCAATAGCCACCGAAGAAACCGAAGCCGACGTAACCGTAGCCATAGTCAACGCCGCCATAGAAGCCGACATGGGGACCCCAGTAGCCGCGGTGGAACATATAGTGGCCGCCGTAGTATCCCCAGTAAGGAGGGGTCCAGAGCGCGCCGTAATACGGCGGTGGGCACCAGACGCCGGGGACCCAGTAGTAGCCGTCGTCGCCCCAGGACCAATAGCCGGGAGTCCAAAGATAGTTGGGGTCGGGGGCGGGCGGTTGGTCATATTCGGGCAAAGGCGGCGGAGCCTGATCACTCTGCGCGACGGCCTCTGCGTCTGCGCCGGTCTGGTCGTAGCTGTTGTCGGTGGCGTTGTAGGCATCGGCGATGGGAGCGCCCTGCTGTTGGGGAATGGTTTCACCCTGCTGCTGCGGCTGGTAGGCGTCGCTCTGGCCGAGGACTGCACCGGCAGCCATGTTGGCTGCGGCGGGGTCAGCGCCAGTGGTGGCGACCGTGGAACTATCTGCTCCGGTGGTCGGCGGAGTGGACTTGCAGCCGGCGAAAGCCAGTAGACCGGCGAGGGCGGCAGCAGTGGAAGCGCGGCGCCAGAGGCGCGAAGAAAGGAAATTGTAAGAGTGTGGGGCGATCATCGTTCGTAGCTCCTGATTTCGTAACTGCGGATTTTGCTGATTTGCTTCTTAGCGGTTTTATTGGGGCGCAGTTATAAGGGTAGAAGCGCCGGGCAAAACAGACCATATTGGATGTGATGCAGGCTGGCGACATGGCGGCGGCGGGAGGGGTAAAATAAACACATGGCAGCGTGCTTCCACTTCAAGCGCTTTCGCCGCGGACGCCACGACCGTGGGCGTACGGCCTGACCCTCGACCGAGACTTTCCCAGCTCTGCTACCCTCATTTTGCGAAATTGAACTTGCCGCTGCCGGAGCGCGTTTGCGCCTATGGGCTGCGGCCCTAGCTGCCCCCTGAGCTTGCGATTGGTTTTCGCGAGCGTGCTGGGTGAAGAAAGCGAGAGATCACGATGTCAAAGACGACGCATCCGAACAGCTTTAAGGCAGCCGCCACACTGAATGTGGGCGGCAAGACGTTTCACTACTACCAACTGAGCGCGCTGGGCAGCGATTTAACGCGGCTTCCATTTTCGCTGCGGGTGTTGCTGGAAAACCTGCTGCGCTGCGAAGACGGCAAGACAGTGACGGCTGACGACATTCGCTTCCTGGCGAAGTGGGACGCGAAGGCTGAACCGAGCCGCGAGATTGCGTACATGCCGGCGCGCGTGTTGATGCAGGACTTCACCGGCGTGCCTGCGATCGTGGACCTTGCCGCGATGCGCGACGCGATGAAGGCGCTGGGCGGCGGGCAGAAAGAGATTGAGAAGATCAATCCGCTAGTTCCGGCAGAGCTGGTAATTGACCACAGCGTGCAGGTGGATGAGTACGGCAGCGCGCGTGCTTATGACCTGAATGCGGCGCTGGAGTTCTCACGCAATCGCGAGCGCTATGCGTTTTTGAAGTGGGGGCAGACGGCATTCCGGAATTTTTCCGCGGTGCCTCCGGGGATGGGAATCTGCCACCAGGTGAATTTGGAGTACCTTGCGCGCGTGGTGTTCACGAAGCAGCAAGCCGATGGAAGCGTGGTCGCGTATCCAGACACGCTGGTGGGGACGGATTCGCACACGACGATGATTAATGGGCTGGGCGTACTGGGTTGGGGTGTTGGCGGCATTGAGGCCGAGGCCGCGATGCTCGGTCAGCCGGTGAGCATGCTGGTGCCGCAGGTGGTTGGCTTCCGGCTCTCAGGAAAATTGAAAGAAGGAACGACTGCAACTGACCTGGTGCTGACCGTGACGGAGGCGCTGCGCAAGCATGGAGTGGTTGGAAAATTTGTAGAGTTCTACGGGCCGGGTGTGAGCGAGCTGCCGCTGGCGGACCGCGCGACGATTGCGAACATGGCGCCGGAGTATGGTGCGACGTGCGGAATCTTCCCGGTGGACGCGGAGACGCTGAAGTATCTGCGGCTGACGGGGCGCAATGACGAGCAGGTGGCGCTGGTTGAGGCCTACTATCGCGCGCAGGGAATGTTCCACACGGCGGACGCGGCCGAGGCAGAATACTCATCGACGCTGGACCTTGACCTCAATACGGTCGAGCCGAGTGTGGCGGGGCCGAAGCGTCCGCAGGACCGCGTGCTGCTTTCACAGGCGGGCGCGAGCTTTGCGAAACAGCTACCCACACTGCAGGGGCCGAACGCAAACAAGGGCGAGGCGCGGCAGATGGTGCGCTGGGAGGGCGAAGGCGGACATGCGTCGGCTGCTGGAAATTTGGAGAGCAGCATGGGCGCGCCCGTAGCCGCGGAGACTAGCGCGCAGGAGCTGATGCATTCCGTGGAGAAGCGCTTTGGCGTGGACCCGGACAAATACCTTTGCGATGGCTCGATTGTGATTGCGGCGATTACGAGCTGCACGAACACCAGCAATCCTTATGTGATGGTGGCCGCGGGGCTGTTAGCGAAGAAGGCAGTCGAAGCTGGGCTGACGACTCCGCCGTGGGTGAAGACGTCGCTGGCGCCGGGATCGCGCGTGGTGACGGATTACTACACGCGTGCAGGATTGCTGAAGTATCTCGACAAGCTTCGGTTTCAGGTAGTGGGCTATGGATGCACTACGTGCATTGGAAATAGTGGGCCGCTGCCGACGGATGTGTCGAAGGCGATTGAAGAACACGGTTTGGTTGCTGTGAGTGTGTTGAGCGGCAATCGGAATTTTGAGGGCAGAATTTCGCCGGAGGTGCGGGCGAATTATTTGATGTCGCCGCCGCTGGTGGTGGCGTATGCACTGGCCGGGCACATCTCGCACAACTTCGACACCGATACGCTGGGCAACGGCAAAGATGGCAAGCCGGTTTACCTGCGCGACATTTGGCCAACACAGAAAGAGGTTGCGGAGACGGTAGCGAGTTGCATCGATAGCGAGATGTTCCGCACACAATATGCGACTGTGACGGATGGTGATGCGAACTGGCAGCACCTAAAGTTTCCGAGCGGCGAGACGTATGGATGGGAGGCGGATTCGACGTACATCCGCAAGGCTCCGTATTTTGACGGCATGGCGGCAACGCCGTCGCCAGTGGAGGAGATCTCCGGCGCGCGGGTGTTGGCAGTGCTGGGCGATTCGGTGACGACGGACCATATTTCTCCGGCAGGCTCGATCAAGCTCAATGGACCGGCGGGGAAATATCTCACCGACCACGGCGTGAAGCCGGCGGACTTCAATAGCTACGGATCGCGGCGCGGCAACCATGAGGTGATGGTGCGTGGAACGTTTGCCAACGTGCGTCTGCGCAACAAGCTGGCGCCGGGTACTGAAGGCGGCGTAACGCGGCTGCTGGTCGAAGGCCCAGAATGGGGCACGGGCATGAGCATTTACGACGCGAGCGTGGAGTATGCGAAGCGGGGAACGCCGCTGGCGATTCTTGCGGGCAAGGAGTACGGGTCGGGAAGCTCACGCGACTGGGCTGCGAAGGGCCCGCGGTTGCTGGGGATTCGATTTGTGATCGCTGAGAGCTATGAGCGCATTCATCGCAGCAACCTAGTTGGTATGGGCATTCTGCCGCTGCAGTTTGAGGCGTCCCAGAATGTCGAGTCGCTTGGCCTGACGGGCGAGGAAATCTTTAAGGTCGTCGGCCTGAAGGACATGCTCGACTCGAAGTTCGCGAACGGGAAGACCCTGGCGGTGATCGCAGAGAACGATGCGGGCAAGACCATCGAGTTCAACGCGACGGTGCGTATCGATACGCCGCAGGAAATCCTCTACTACCAGCACGGCGGGATTCTGCAGTATGTGCTGCGGCAGTTGGTATGAGAGCAGATAGTAAAGAGCAGACAGAAATGGAAAGCGGCGGGCCAGCGATGGCTCGCTGCTTTGCTTTAGCATGAAGAAGATGAATGCTGCGGCTACAGAGCGGACGATGTACCTGCCGGAGATCCTGGCGCATACGCGCAAGGAAGTGGCGGAGCGCAAGGCGGCGGTGGATATGCGCGCGCTGGAGCGAGCCGCGGCAGCGCATACGCCGCGCGGATTTGCGAGGGCGTTGCGGGATGCTGCAAAAACGCACGCGGCAATCATTGCAGAGATTAAGAAGGCGTCGCCGTCGAAGGGTTTGATTCGCGCGGATTTCGATGCAGCGGAGTTGGCGAAAGAGCTGGAGGCTGGTGGGGCTGCGACGCTGAGCGTGCTGACGGATAAAAAGTTTTTTCAAGGCTCGCTGGAAAATTTACGCCGGGCGTCTGCGGCGACGAGGCTGCCGTGCCTGAGAAAAGACTTTATGGTGAATGAGTTCCAGGTGCTGGAGGCGCGTGCGAGTGCAGCGGATGCAATTCTGCTGATCGTCGCGGCGCTGACGGATGCAGAGCTGCACACACTGCGCAATGCAGCGCGGGTGCAGGAGTTGGATGTTTTATGCGAGGTGCATGACGCTGAAGAATTGGAGCGAGCGCTAGGGCTGGAGTGCGAATGCGTGGGCGTGAACAGCCGTGACCTGAGAACGTTTGAAGTTTCCCTGGAGCGCGCCGAAGAGCTGGCGGCGAAGCTGTCCAAGGATGCAGTGAAGGTGGCGGAGAGCGGGATTCATACGGCGGCGGACATGGCGCGGCTGCGCGCGGCAGGGTATGACGCGTTTTTGATTGGTGAGTCGTTGATGCGAAAGCCAAGCCCAGGAGCGGCGTTGAGAGAACTGTTGAACGAGTCAGCGAGTTGATGATGTTCGTAAAGATCTGCGCTAATACGAATCTCGAAGATGCGCGGCTGGCTGCGGAGCTGGGCGCGGATGCGGTGGGGTTCGTGTTTGCAGAGAGCAAACGCAGGGTGAATGCAGAGCAGGTGGCGGCGATTACGCGGGAGCTGCCGGCGGAACTAATTAAGGTGGGGGTGTTCACGTCGACCGACCCGGACGAGATATTGCGCACTGCGAAGACGGCTGGGTTGACTGCGGTGCAACTGCATAGTGATTTTGATCCAGATTTGGTGGATGCGATTGTCTCTGGCAGCAAGGGGATGCTTTCCGTGCTGCAGGTGATTGATGTTCCAGAGGAGGCGATGCTCGAGGATTTGGAGTCTGAGCTGCGTGTGACGGTAGAGCATCCTTATATAGAAGCGGTGCTGCTGGATGCGTCGCACGGCGGAGCTTCGGGTGGGACGGGCAAGACTTTTGATTGGGACGCGACGGCGATGCTGGTTCGGCGAGTGGCTATCGAGACCGGCGGCAGGGTTATTGTGGCTGGCGGCTTGCGGGCGGGGAATGTTGGCGAGGCGATTAATGCTTTCCGGCCGTGGGGGGTGGATGTGGCGAGCGGGGTGGAGGCGACTCCGGGCAAGAAAGATGCGGCGAAGCTGCGGGAATTCATTGCGGCGGTGCGGGCCTTCACACAAGTAGGGTAAAAATTTAAGAGCATACTCTTGCCGCGATTGGCGCCCCGGTATACGCTAGGGGCATGCGTTCGTTCTTCAGCCCGAGCTTTTCGTTCCGCTATTGGCCCACAATAGCGGCCACGGCGGACTGAACTCTCGCTGACGTTTAGCAGGAATTCAAGAATACCCACCGAGCCGCGACAGAAGATGTCGGGGCTTTTGTTTTGCGCGGAAGGATTTTCAGATGAGTGTGAGTCAGATCACGAGACCGATGGCGATGCCCAGCGAGACGACGCCGGGGCGGTTTGGCGCGTATGGCGGACGGTATGTTCCTGAGACGCTGATGGCCGCGCTGCTGGAGTTAGAAGCAGCATACGGCGAGGCGCAGAAGGACGAGGCGTTTCAGGCAGAGCTCGCCGGATTGCTGAAGGATTATGTAGGGCGGCCGACTCCGCTGTATTTTGCAAAGCGGCTGACGGAGACGCTGGGTGGGGCGAAGATTTATTTGAAGCGTGAAGATCTGCTGCATACCGGAGCGCACAAGATTAACAACGCACTTGGTCAAGCGCTGTTAGCGCGGCGCATGGGCAAGAAACGCATCATCGCCGAGACCGGAGCAGGGCAGCACGGGGTGGCGACGGCGACGGTGTGTGCGCTGTTTGGCCTGGAGTGCGTGGTCTACATGGGCGAGGAAGATATGCGGCGACAAGAGCTGAATGTGTTCCGCATGCGCCTGCTGGGTGCGGAGGTGCGCGGCGTGGGTGCCGGTTCGGCGACGCTGAAGGACGCCATCAACGAAGCGATGCGCGACTGGGTCACGAACGTGCGGTCGACTTTTTATATCCTGGGCTCGGCGCTGGGAGCGCATCCGTACCCGACGATGGTGCGGGATTTTCATCGCGTGATTTCGCGCGAAAGCAAGAAGCAGATCATGGAACAGGAAGGCCGGCTGCCGGATGTGATTGTGGCGTGCGTAGGTGGCGGGTCAAATGCGATTGGTGCGTTCTACGAATATCTGCAGGACAAAAATGTGGCGCTGATCGGTGTTGAAGCCGGTGGACGCGGGACAGCGCTGGGAGAACATGCGGCGCGTTTCGCGGCGCATGGTGGTGGAGTTCCGGGAGTGTTGCAGGGAACGTACAGCTATGTGCTGCAGAACGATGCCGGTCAGGTAGCGGCGACGCATTCTGTGAGCGCGGGATTGGATTACGCCAGTGTCGGACCGGAGCACGCGATGCTGCATGATTCCGGGCGCGCGACATACACAAGCGCGACAGATGTTGAAGCGCTAGAGGCGACGAAGGTGCTGAGCCGGACTGAGGGGATTATTCCGGCGCTGGAGAGCGCGCACGCCGTGGCGGAGGCGATCAAGCTGGCGCCGAAGATGGGCAAGGACAAGATTTTGATGGTGAATGTGAGCGGGCGTGGAGATAAGGACATTGGGATTCTGACGCGGGAGCTGCACCTGTGATTTCTTTCGAGCGCAAACCCGGGCTGGTGATTTACTTTACGGCGGGCGATCCTGATCTGGCGACGACGCGCGATATGGCCATTGCGGCGATCGACAACGGCGCGGATGTGATTGAGCTGGGGGTGCCGTTCAGCGATCCGCTGGCAGATGGGCCGGTGATTCAGCGTGCGTCTGAACGCGCTGTCGCGCGAGGTACACGGCTCTCTGATGTGCTGGGGATTTGCAAAGAGATTCGTGCGTCGCGGCCCGGTGCGGGAATCATCATCTTTAGTTATTTGAACCCTGTGGTGCGGTTTGGTATGGAAGCGTTTGCGAAGGCTGCGAAGGAAGCTGGCGCTGACGGCGTGCTACTGACGGACATGATCGTGGAAGAAGCCAGCGAATACCTGCGTGTGATGCAGGAGAACGATCTGGCGCCGGTGTTTCTGGCTGCGCCTACAAGTCCTGACGTTCGGTTGAAGGCGATTGCAGAAAACTCGCGTGGGTTTGTGTATGCGATTTCGCGCGTGGGCATTACTGGCACGCAGACGGAGCTGGCCAGTGATGCGGAAGGATTGGTGATGCGGCTCAAGAAGTTCACGAAGCTGCCGATTGTATTGGGATTTGGTGTTTCAACAGCAGAGCATGTGAAAGCAGTGGCGAAGTTTGCCGATGCGGCTGTAATTGGCAGCGCGATCGTGGCGCTGGTGGAGAAGACTCCCGCAGAGGAAGCTGCGAAAGCAGTTGGGAAATTTGTAAGTAGCTTGAAGGGTGCGGAAGGCGCATGAATACAGGCGGCAGACGTATCATAAAAACGGCTTTTAGTTTTTTGAAACACAAAACGGGTTTTTCTAAGAGGCAATATGGAGATCGCTGACTGGCGCAAGAAAATTGACGAACTGGACGAGCAGATTACGGCTCTACTCAACCAGCGGGCCGCCGCCGCGGTGGAGATTGGGAAGATTAAGAGCCAGAATACCGCGCCCATCTACGAACCCAAACGCGAACAGCAGGTTTATGAGCATGTGCGCACAGTGAATGCAGGACCGCTGACAGCAACCGAGGTGCAGGACATTTTCGAACGCATCATGGATGTGATGCGCAACAAGCAGAAGCAGTAGCAAAGAGAGTTTAGAAATACGAGGACAAAATGATGATCGTCGCGATGCAAGACAAAGCCAATGATGAACAGATACAGCACGTAATCGAGCGGATGGTGGAGCTCGGGTTCAACGTGCACCGGACGACCGGCGAGACGCAAACTATTCTGGCCGGAGTGGGCACGCCGTCGCACTTTGAGGTGACGGAGTTCCAGGTGCTCGCCGGCGTGCAGCAGGCATACCGCATTTCATCGCCGTACAAGCTGGCGGGCCGCGGCTTCAGGCCGGAAGGCACGCACGTCACGTTCCCCAACGGTGTGGTGGTGGGCGGCAATGAAATTGTCATCATGGCGGGGCCGTGCTCTATTGAGAATCGCGACCAGATTCGGCTGAGCGCGAAGCAAGTCGCTGCCGCTGGCTGCCAGTTCCTGCGCGGAGGGGCGTACAAACCGCGCAGCTCGCCTTACAGCTTCCAGGGCATGGGCGTAGAAGGCCTGAAGATCATGCGCGAGGCCGCAGATGAGAACGGCCTGCTGGTGATCACCGAGGTAATGGAGATCTCGCAGATTGAGCCGATGCTGGAATACATTGACTGCTTCCAGGTGGGCGCGCGCAACATGCAGAACTTCAATTTGCTGCGCGAGCTCGGCCATGTGCGCAAGCCTGTTCTTCTGAAGCGCGGCATCTCCGCGACGATTGAAGAAGTTCTGCTGAGCGCGGAATACATTCTGAGCGGCGGCAACTATGACCTCATGCTCTGCGAGCGTGGCATTCGTACGTACGAGACGGCAACTCGCAACACGATGGACATTAGTGCGATTCCCGTGCTGAAGAAGCTGACGCACCTTCCGGTGTTTGGCGATCCATCGCACGGCGTTGGCATTCGTGACTTTGTGCCACCGCTGGCGCTGGCTTCAGTGGCTGCAGGCGCGGATGGTCTATTGATGGAGATGCATCCGAATCCCGACAAGGCAATGAGCGATGGTGCGCAGTCGTTGACGCCGGAGCAGTTGAATAAGCTGGTGGAGAAGCTGCGCAAGCTGGCTCCTGTGGTCGATCGCAGCATAGCCCCGGCTGTGGCGAGCGTGCACGCCTAAGGGCGCACGCTTAAGGAGAGAACGTTGCATCGTATCGTTGTCAAACTCGGAACAAACGTAATCATGCGTCAGGATGGTCGCGTAGCCCTTGGCCTGCTGTGCGGGCTGGTGGAGCAGATTGCGGCGCTGCGTGCGGATGGGCTTGAGGTGTTGGTAGTTTCTTCCGGCGCGGTGGGGCTAGGCATGGAGCGGCTGGGATTAATGGAACGGCCGACAGCGATTGCGCAGATACAGGCGTGCGCGGCCATTGGGCAATCGCGTTTGATGGCGCTGTATGATGATGCGTTCGCGCGGATGAACTCACCCATTGCTCAGGTGCTACTGACGGAAGATGATTTTCGCGACCCCGAACGCCACGCAAATCTGCGCGCGACTTTAGACGCGCTGCTGACAATGGGTGTGATCCCGATTGTGAATGAGAACGACACGGTTTCGACGGCGGAGCTGGACCAGCCGGCGAGCAATCCGCGCGTGGAGAAAATCTTTGGTGACAACGACAAGCTTTCCGCGCTGCTGATGAAGCACATTGACGCTGACCTGCTGGTGCTTCTGTCGGACGTAGACGGACTCTATGACAAGCCGCCACAGGAGGCGGGAGCTCGGGTGATTGCACGAGTGGAAGAGATTGATGAGCATGTGCTGGCTCTGGCCGATGGCGGCAATGGGCGCGGGCGCGGCGGCATGGCGTCGAAGCTGGAGAGTGCGCGGATTGTGTTGCGCGCGGGCAAGCAGGTGGTGATTGCCAACGGGCGGACGCCGCAAGTGCTGGAGCGGATTATTGCCGGAGAACAGTTGGGGACGCGGTTTGCGACAGCGCTTGAGGAAACTGCGCAATGAATACAGCGGCCGAAGCCCCCCACGGTTCGGATTCGATGACTGCAGCTTCGGTGCGTGCGATAGCCGCGGCGGCGAAGGTGGCGAGCCGCGAGCTGGCGCCGCTGGCGGAGAGCCGCAGGAATGCTGCGCTCGAGGCGATGGCACGGGCGGTGGAAGCGGCAGGGAAAGAATTGCTCGCAGCCAATGCTGAAGACGTGCGCGAGGCAGAAAGCTTGCCGCCGGCAATGCTGGCGCGGCTGAAGCTCGATGATGCGAAGCTCGGCGAAATGGCGGAACAGATAAGGTCCGTGAAGACGCTCAGCGATCCGCTGGGGCGCGTGCTCGATGCCGTCGAGCTCGATGATTCCGCTGGTGGCCTTCACATGCAGAAAGTCAGTGTGCCGCTGGGTGTGCTGGCAGTGATCTTTGAGGCGCGGCCCGACGCAATCACGCAAATAGCTGCGCTGGCGCTGAAGAGCGGCAACGCGGTGATCCTGAAGCCGGGACGCGAGGTAGAGCGGACGGCGATAGTGCTGGTGCGCGTGCTGCGCGAAGCGCTGGTGAGCGAAGGATTGAACGCGGATACGTTAGCGATGGTGGTGGGGCGCGAGAGCGTTATGGAACTGCTCAATCTGTATGGCTTGGTGGACATGGTGATCCCGCGGGGGTCGAGAGATCTGGTGGAATTTGTGCAGGCGAATACGCGGATTCCGGTGCTGGGCCACGCGGAAGGTGTTTGCCACATCTATGTGGATCGTGCAGCGGATGAGGCGCTGGCGCTCGGCGTGATTGACGACGCAAAGACGGATTATCCGGCAGCGTGCAATGCGGTGGAGACGGTGCTGGTACATCGGGAGATTGCGGCAGAGTTTGTGCCGCGCCTC